>Ga0214923_10000314_pt1 | contig 73918 bp, 64 predicted proteins | sample LL1510_MetaG_FD_177993 | JGI IMG/M metagenome (GOLD analysis project Ga0214923, IMG submission 177993) | Freshwater microbial communities from Lake Lanier, Atlanta, Georgia, United States - LL-1510 | ecosystem: Environmental > Aquatic > Freshwater > Lake | place: USA: Georgia | collected...
TGGAGGTGGAGGTGGAGGTGGAGGTGGAGGTGGAGGTGGAGGTGGAGGTGGAGGTGGAGGTGGAGGTGGACCACCACTAGCACTACCAGTACCACTACCACTACCACTACCACTAGCACTACCAGTACCACTACCACTACCACTAGCACTACCACCAGGACCAGGACCAGGACCAGGACCAGGACCAGGACCTGGAGGTTTAGAAGTTTTACTAGTTCCAGGAGCGCCAGCTTCAAGGCATTTTTTAGCAACTAAAGGTTTTTTTTCTCCTTGTTCCAAACGATTGAAATATGCTAAACTCATTAAATATCTGAATGCTCCACAATCAGGATCGGTCTCAGCCCCAGCTAAAGTTTTACATTTTGAATTATGAAGCCCTTTTAAAAATATAGCATATGTTTCATTTGAAAATTTTAAATTAATTTCTTCTAACAGTTTTTGTTCATCGGCACTAAACTTACCCTGTTTCCATCCTTCAAATGCAGCATCTGGTTCCCCTACTTTGTAGATATGGCCGCCCAAACTAATATTTGCTTCAGGTCTAGATTTTGATGCTTGAATCATTGCATTTATTTCTTCACCATCACCACCCTCTTGAATAATCTTTGATGCTATTGATCCATCCTTTATCTGATAAGAAATCTGAGAAACCCAGCCGGGAGGTGCATTCCATTTTTTATTATCTCTGACCATTTGAGATCTTGGCTGCTTTGTACGGTTGTAAGCAGTAGTAGCTTTACTAAATTGAATAGTTAACATTCTCTCACCTTCTTTTCTCTTTGTCCTTTCATCAGCAGGTATTCTGACAGTTTCAACTTCTAAACAATCTAAAGTCCTTACACTGCTAGAATATACTTCATCTTGATCAGGGATAAACCCAAAAATAATCTGTTTACTTGTGTGAGGTAATGCATACAAGACTAATCCATCCAAAGATCCAGGTAGTTGGCTTGCACTAGTATGTTTGCTTGTATTGTCAGTAATATACATAACATGTCCAGGGTAACTAGACATTAATGATTCCAACATCTTTAATATTAAATCTCCATCTGCCCGTGAGCCACCTTCAGTAAGAGGGCCCATAAAAACTACGTGAGCCTTAGGATCATCTTTCAATAAATCATTTGTCCAGAAAAGTGTGTCTTTTGCAGCATCCATATCACCTCTCAAAGGTGCGACTACGTAGGTAGGACATGTTGTAATATCTAAGCTTCCTACAACAATATAGGGGTCTTGACGAGGCCGATGTCTTGAAGGGACACTGGGACCCAGAGTACGTCGCCACCGATCTCTATAATTTTTTAAAGTAAGTGGGGCAGCATTTAATTTCTCTATTGAATTGGCTGAAACAGGAATTATAATTGGTGTAGAATGCCAGCCTGCAGGTTTTCTATTTCCAGATAATTCAGCATCAGATTTAGGCATAGCACCTCCACCTTGAACAGGCATTATTCTGGCAGCAGGATTATCTGGAAGTAATGAATCTGTTGCCATGGCTCCACCGGAGAGCATCTCTACCATTTACCTACATTAATGGAGGCCTAAGAACCCGTTTAATGATCCTAGTATTATGAACACAGAGGACACTATTGTCTTATCACCACAGTTAACTCAAACCCAATCGCTATCAGTTGAAAGTACAAACCCTGATGTACAGACTAGGCGTCGCAAGATTCACTGCAAGCAAGAACTCATTGTTATGAGTCTCCAGACATTTTATTCTAATAGGAAGGACCTTCCTGAGATCTTAGAGCTCCTACAGGGCACATCTACAATTAGCCTGCGACTCATAGACTGGTTTGTGACAAACTATGCTAAGAGACACTCTATTGGTTATCTCCTAGGCGGTCAAGAATTCATGGTCTATATGAATTACAAGAGCCAGCTGAAAGCGTATAGCAAGAAGCTCTTTGATCCTTTTTGCAGACGTGAGCGTATCATGTTTAGTCTCCCTGGTATTCCGGCATTTGTTACAACGGTAGGCAAACTAAATTTCTTTCGGTGGGCCATTGAGAAACAGATTATTGAGTATCTTAAGACACATTTTGAGACGGTAGAGACGGAAATGAATGCGCATATGAAACAGTTGAGCCGATCTAGGTCTACAAGAACAACAACTGCATCTTCTGCGTCTAGTGAACCTATACAGCAAAAGCGCGTAAGAACCGCTTTTCAGACAAGTCCACCTCAGACAGTCTGTAGACGTAATGTGGAGATCAAGGTTGGTTTTGATTAGATTAAATTTTAAATATACATATTATATATGAGTAGGCCGCCACCATATATAGAAGGACGTGGACTTCATACTGGATATAATACAAAAGGAAATCCAGTATATACTTACGATATAGTAAGAAATGGTGTAGTACAACCTCCAACACACGCAGGAATGGACACTTACGGTGTAGAACACCGTGTTAGTACACCAGCACAGCTAGCTCATCTAGGAAAATTAAAAGAACTACAGCAGAGAGAAAGAAATCTTGCTAGTGGTGGTGCTCCTGGTTCTGGTATGAGTGCCACTACAAAACTTACATTGAAAATTACTACATTAGTAATAAAAATTCAAGAAAATATGCACTTTAACCAAGCTTTGGATATTGAAACATTACAAAAAATTCAAGGCAATATAGAAATACTTAGAGAAATTTATGAATCAGGTCTTGCATACGATCCTATTACAAATTTTTTTGAACAAAGATTAGACTTTTATATTACTGTATTTAATGGCTTAGGATTTGTTGTTATTGCAAGAAAATTATTTGTAGACTTATTAAACCAATTATTTCTAGAACTTGGCACTGTTTATATTAAAGAAAAAGAAGCTGAAACTGCTGCTTCTGTTTATGCTGAAACAGTTCACCCACGTGTTAGTTCTCAACTTAGCCAACCTTTACCACCTGCTCTAATAACTGAAGCTGATTGGAGAAAGTGGCAAACAACTCAGGCACCATATCTTCTAACTACTGGTGCTGTACCAAATAATTCATTAAACAGTTATACAAAATGGAGAACAAGTGGTGGTCGGCGTTTAAAATCTCGTAAGAATAGACGTTCTAAGTCTAGGCGCAGACGTAATCGTAAATAAGTTTCATATAGATAAAAGCAAGTACAGACCAAATAATATAGACTATTATTTTTTTTAATTTATTAATTAATGGCATAGGTCTATTAATGGGTGCCGGTACTATATTTGTAGTTCTACAATATAAGCATGATCCAGACCATTTATTCCAACATTCCTCATGCACTATAATAGTGCACGAGCAATCTAGTTCTGGTATATGGGCAAAGTCTGCATTAAAGTCGGAAAGACATATCATGCATTCTAATTGTTTGTCAGATGAGCCCATCTTCTAACTCTTTATAAAATTTAATAATACATAATCAGGAAAGCTGGGTCCTATTTTTCTTAGAAACATTAACATATTATTGGGTTTCAAAGCATTTATGATTTCTGCATCTTTTTCAGTCCACTCATTGAACATATGAGGATTACAGCTAGAATTTGTGGACCTAGTCCAATCAACTGCGGTAGTCTTTTTATTGACAACATTTTTAAAATCATTTATCATGGAAATAAAGACACCAATTAGACTTTCTTCTGCTATGACACCTGACGTCATAATTTCTGTGAAATTTGCATGCATCTCAGATATCTGCATCACTTGTTCAGCATCTTCGCGACACAAGATACACCATTCTTGATGTGCATACCGATATTCTTCAGGGATCATATATAAATTCGCCCGATTTGCAACCAAGGGATCCCACCAAATCTTAGAATAACTGAGAAAGGTATTTGAGCGGTACTTGGTGTAAGTTTCAATGAAGGTGTCTACATTGACAAATGGTACGCATGATTCAGAATGGAGAGTATACCAATCTGAATTAGTAGTCTCTAACGCGTATTTATGCAAAGATAAGATCGCAGTTGTATGACGCTCCCAGGAAGTCGGTTTAGTATATTCGGCAGGAATGAGAGTAGACTTCAGCCAGGGAGAATTGATTGCTTCAGGGGTTGAACAGTGCGTTAGAACTGTAAAGGGAAAGTTGCGTGCACGCAATTCATCAAACCACTTGGTCCACACATGTTCCTTTATTAAGTCTTTAATAACAATAAAGCAAAATGTGACACCTGAACTCATCTATGGGTGATCTTGTTTGGAGGGCTTTAACCTTTATTTTATTCATCAAAGATTGACCTCTCCTTAATATACTCTGCCACACGTGCCTCTAGGGATTTTAGAGTCTTCAGAATTTCCTGTAATTCTGACAGTTCGGATTTAGGTGTTTTAACTATATTGGGGGCTAGAACATCAGACTCTTTGACTAAGATAATTTTATTTATTGCCTTTTCCTTTTCAACCCTTTTCGCAGCCCTTTTGTTATCACTATTTTCCCTTTTAATTATTGCATCTAATATATCATCCTTTGAAAGACCAGTTATGACCATGATCTCATCAATAGATTTCTCTTCAGTGTAGTAATCATACGCGAGTTGTCTTAGGCGTGATGTGATACCTCCTACTGTACGTTTGTGGGCCTTTGCCATATCTTCATAAGGAATCTTATCCTTTACTTCCTTGAGAAGCTGTATAAGCTCTGGATTTCCCCATGCAGTACCCATATTTTCAAAGCCTTCAGGCTTAGACTTTCCATAGAATGGCATGATACTTATCATTAAAAGTACTAGTACCTTCAATTTTTACGCCGGCTTTTTAGATAAGAGAACTCCTGACGCAACAATAATAAAAATAGATCCTAGCATGGCCAAGTAAGATGGCTTTTCTCCTTGGAACAAGTAACCAAAGATGTACGCTGAGACAATTCCCGTAAAACTCAAGACACTGAAGATTAAAGTGGAAACCAGAGGGATTGCAGAAAATCTCATGGCATAGCCACCAAATCCAACTAGGCTGTTAAAAAGTAACATAGGTGCCCAGACTTTCCAGGAGAGGTCTAAGTCAGGTACTTTTGTAGATATACTTTCAAGATTAGTAGCTTTACCCAGCAAGGCTAGCAAAATCCACATGAAAGATCCGCCATACAATTCAAACATACTCTTGAAAGTACCTTCCTTAATACCAAAAATCTTGAAGTAGAAGTAAATGCACGATTCAGTTACACCAGAAAGTACAGCACAGATCAAGGCAACTGGGTTCTTAGTATCTAATAAAGTACCAGCGTCAGGCTGGGCGATACAAAGCATACCTGCCACAGCCAGGCCAATCCAGGGTACAGATTCCATAGAGATCTTTTCTCCTAACAACAACCACGCGCCAATTATATTCCAGATAGGATAGGCATAAAAAATGGCCATTGCATTGCCTGCTGGGAGCTCTGAGAATGCCTTGTAACTTGTACCAACGTGTAGTAAATTCAAGAGGCCAGCACCAGCCATATAGGTTGTTGACACGGCAGCAAGCTGCGTTGGTTGGCCTAATAAGACTAGGAAGGACGCAAGAGCATAGACACCCATACGTGATACAATTTGAGTCCAAAGATTGGTCGGGACAGTTTTAATTAAAATGGGATATGACGATAAAATGGTCTCACTTGCCAGAACTAGGAGTTCTGGACGTGGGATCATTGCTATACTTAACGCCGAATCTTTCTAGTAGCACTTCGGCGTCTAGTTTTTCTTTGTTTATGTTTTCTTTTACCACCTTTACTGCTTGTAGAACCACCAGCACCACCAGCAGCACCACCAGCACTACCGCCAGCAGCACCAGCAGCACTACCATTTCCTGTTCGTAAAGGTATACCACCTACAAGACTGCCTGTATAATTAGGTGGTACTAATACTTCAGAGCCAATTACTTTTTTACCATCTCTTAAAAATCCCTTATATAGTTCAGGCAAATTTAAAGCATTTATTTCAGCAAGACTAGATAAATATTTAATTGGTATAATAGTTAAAGATTCAGTCTTGTAAAAAAGGGGACGACCTTGAAGATTTCGTTGGTTTAATTTTCTATTATTTGATAAACTATTTAATGTATGTGTCAATGCTACTGTCGGAGTTGAAACATGTGTTACTTCTGCCTTAGGAGGATTTTCTGCAGATTTTAATTCAGATAAAGGAATACGTGGTGGAGCTTGTGGGCCTGGCATTCTAATAAATATCTAGATTATGTAGCCTTTACTACAGAAGTTATAGGTGCAATATAGTCTACAACAAGGCGTGTAATCCCAGTCATGATCATGGAGGAATAGGAGACTTGGGTGTTAGTCATTGCTTGAAGACCTACTTGACAGACAGGGCTACCCATAGAAATAAATCCATACATATAACCCATTATTCCATCGGGGACACAGGCCATGTTATAAAGTTTTGAAATAGCATAGTGACTTGAATAGGTAAGAAAAGCCGTTGCGGCAAATTTCATGATTGGCTCCATACTTTGCATACTATGGGGTTAATCAGTCAAATTTTTAGGTGCACTTTGCACTTTTGCACTTTTTAGAAAAAAGTGCGCAAAAAGGTTATTAGAGCCAGCAACTTTTTTGACGTACTTTTTTTTGCTCCCCGTAGGGGAGCCATGGCTTCGCCTGTAAAAAAGTACTACATTTCGGCCTTGCGCTTAGATGCAGCCTTCATGGCATCACCCAGTTTGGCATCAGGATTCTTTCTCTTTAACTCAGCATAAATCTTCTTTACAAAAGCAGTCCAAGGAGTACCCTTCCCACTCTTACGAGTCTTCTTCATTGAGCGCTTGTGGTGCTTTCCAAAATTGGATCTGCGAGTCTTGGCCATTATACTTCATGTAGATATTTTTATTAAATATCTCTGTAAACTTTATTAATCTCATTAATCTTTGGTCTAAGAAGTTCAAATGCCTGAAGACTATCAAACTGATTTTGTTCTGCGTATCCCTGTGGCACATATCTGCTGGAAAATCCGCGACTCAAAATTCTCTGGCTCTCTATAAGACCTCTATCTAGCTTGTCTTCCTTTACTGCCGAATTGAGTTCTCTGGCCACATTCCGAGGATCATATGATGCAGCATGTTGATCAAAGAAAGGATTACCTTCCAGTTTAGGGCCAGCAGGATCAAACTTGGGTGCAGGAATAGAAATTGGTGGTTGATTTCTGCTTGCTAGTGGCGCCTGATCAAAAAACGACGCATCACCCTTTGGCCCTAGACCGGAAGCAGGTTCTGGCCGGAAGAAGCCCTGTTGAATCTGTATTCCAGAATAACGGAGTTCATTATTTCGGTTATTAACAATATCACGTTTAGAATCTTCACGGCGGGATCTAGGTATAAATTGTGGTACTGGTGTTACGTCAATTTGGACTATAGGGATACGTACAGACATTCTAGAGCATACGGACTTTTTATCTTTAGATGCGTTTGCGGGTCTAAACTAATATAAATAATCTATCTAGAAATGCTGCTAATACCCTTTTTTTGGGATTTAAATAATAAAAAAGGCTGGATTAAATTTGGAGCCTTTTTATGTTCAGCTGGCAGAGAAATTTGGAGTGTGGATGACATGAGCACGGATGCAGATATTAAAAGTTTATTAGAAGGAAATGGATTCCCTGTTTTAAAAATCACACGTATGCCCAGCGCAACCTTTGTTCATGTTGATCATAATAATTTGAAACTGAGTGATTTTTATTTATGGTCTGAAGTGGATCCAGATAAGTCTCAAGAAGATGTCTGGCGGATATATAATATCCCCCAGGCACTTTGGTCGTGTGCAGTTTTTAAAGAACAATTTTGGAAGACTTCTGATATCTTACCGTACTCGGCGGGGTTTAGTAAACTTGTTTCAGAGTAATCTCTAAAGAGATCATGGGTCTGCATCTAGCCCCAATGATCTCTAAAAAGATCATGGGTCTGCATCTAGCCCCAATGATATTGCATATCTCTGGGTCTAAGGCTTAGTTGCATATCTTATATAGAAGGATTAATGAGCTCAAAAACACAGAGACGCATCTATGATAATTTAGATGTTAGTGGTGCTCTTGCACTTGGATTTTACGAGAAAAATTTTAAAACTCTTGCAACCGATGCTGAGAATTCTCTTAAACGCCCTTGGCACAAATTAGAGCGCGGACTCCGTATTGGCCGCATCCGTGAATTTGTTGCACGTGAAACTGAGCGTCTTAAGATGGATGCTGAAGATTCAGATGCATTATTTAAATTGCTTCTAAAGGCACTTGATCGTAAGCTTCTGAATAGTAAGGCTGCAGTAACTTATGATCTTGAGGGTGAAAAAATTACTGAGATCAAGGGTCTAGTCAGCCATACTAGTGCACTGAATAAGACAAAGTTTCAGATCTTAGAGAAAAAACCTGCTGCAACTCAGAAGAAACGAGCTGCTACGCCACAGGCACAGCCACAGCCACTAGCCGCAGGCACTGTGGCTACGCCACTCAAAGAATTACCTCTAGTAAATAGTAGTGAGGTAAAAAATGAAACACAGCCTGCCTAATGAAGTGCAAGCAATGACAGAAAACTTAGCGGACTGTCTAGAAGATTGGATAACTTTCATTCCTAAACCACATCATTCTGGACTGGTTGAGGAGTGGAAAAACGAGATGAAAAATTTTATGGCAACATCATATCTTCAAGATGAAGAAGATGAGCTAGTTGAATCTATAATGACAGGACTCCTAGAAGCATATGAGTCTTGGACATGCAAAACTGCGGGTACAGATATAACATTTAGTAAACCTGTAGAGCATGATCTGACATTTAAGCTAATGCAACGTCCTCAGACTGCCCAGCGTACAACCGACTGGTACAAGGAGTTTCAAAGTAGGTTAACGGCAAGTGAGATTTTCAAACTCTTTGGTTCTCCACGTGAGAGAGCAATTTTAGTCATGCAGAAAGCTGGTAAATTAGATATGCCTCCTAGAAATAATACATTGGTTGTTTTAAAAGAAAAGCTTGGTCCTTTAGACTGGGGTATTTGTTTTGAGCCAGTAATCAAACTAATCCTAGAGAAGGAGTGGGGTGCAATGATTCACGAGTGTGGCAGATTTGTGCACCCCACAGATCCCAGACTAGCAGCAAGTCCAGATGGTCTTTTATTAAAAGTCAAGACCAAGCCTCAAATGGCAGGTCATCTTCTTGAGATAAAGTGTCCCAAGTCGCGTAAAATTGGTCTCAAGATTCCAATGGAATACTATTACCAGATGCAGCTTCAAATGGAGGTCACCGGCGTTAGAGCCTGTGAATATGTAGAAGCACAATTTGAACTCTGTGATACGGGTATAGCTACAGCAGAAACCTTGGAAAAAGGGTGGTGTGGTTTAATTGGGGTTATAGGTGAATTCTCTCAGGATTTTGGTGGTTGGAAACCCTCACGATATGTGTATGGACCCCTTGGTGATTTGACCTGGAAACCAGATCTAGGTCTAAATGAACAGACTCTGGAGGTAAATACATGGATCTGCCCTGCATTTCACCATGAGATGGTCTTGAGAGATGAGATCTGGTTTGCATCTACGCTACAGCCAAAGATCAATGAGTTCTGGTTTGATATTGAAAAAGCTAAACTAGGTGAATTTATAGTACCAGAAAGTTCTAGAAAGAAGAAAGAGACCAAGTGCGAGATTGTTGATTCGGAGCCAGAGCAATCTGGCAACGCCTAATTAACCAGACTTTAGTCTGGTTGATTCGGATTCTGAAACACCCCAAGTAACAGAGACCCCTAAGCCAGAAAATTCTACTGTCTAAGTAAAGGAGTATGGCTCCAATAATAGGATTTGATTTTGACGAATGTTTAACATATGGATACAGTATTATGCCAATTATACTTTTTTTAGAGCACCTCTTAGTTAAAGAGTTGCGAGTTCAAGGAATATCTGCTCAAACAAGGGAGGCTATGCTTGTAGCAAGAGCAAATTTTTACAATGCAGTTGCTGAAAATGAAATTGCCACTAAGGGTTTAGTTATTAGACCATCTTTTTTGCGAGTTCTACCCACGCTTTTAAAAATGAGAGCTGCAGGAGAAATACAGTCTATGTTTATTTACAGTAATAATACTAATGCAACTCTTATAAATGTGGTTGATCATATTCTGGCCTTGACGTTAGTCAAACTAGGTGTACCCGAGTCACATTTAATAAGTGAACCATATGGATCAGTAAAACGTCTACAGACTTTTAATCCCAGATTCTTCAGAACTTCAGAGTGCAGATCAGATGAACCGTTGAAGATTGATTTTAAAGAAAAGACACTTGGTGGCATCTTAAGATGCGTAGGTCTAAGTGTATCTGAATCAGATGTCTGGTTTTTAGATGACAGTCCAGATCACAAGTCTTTAATTAATTCTTTAAAGAAAAACTATATTCAAATGAAAAGATACGAGGCACAGTTAAAAAATACAAGACTTACAGAACTTATTATTAGCAGTTTTAATAAAGACTCATTTAATTCTTCTACAGAAATGGGAACTGTTTTTCTAAAGGCTTACAGCAATTTAGAAACACACTTTATTGTTGTACCACCCGGAGAGAAATATTTGATACGAGAAAATCCTAGATTTGATCCTAAACCTACAGATGAACTCAAGAAAATTGCTGAAAAACTAAAGGTATCTTTAAATGCAGTTTCACCTTCAGCTACAGGGAGAGCTAAGATATGGACTACAGTTGAAACTAATACAGATTATGCAATGATTATGAAACGACTAGATCGCCTATTTAATCCTAAAAAATCTACTGGGTTTATACGTCAACCTTCAGAATTAGATATGGCAACCGCAACTGCATATAGGGAACCTTTTGTGGGTGGTAGGAAATTATCTCTAAAATCACGCTCTAGGAAATTTTTTACACGACGGCGAAAAACAGAATAGTAAATTAGATGGGCTCTTTATATTCTAAGGATAATCCTAAGAATATAAATAGTAAAGATTTAAAAGTTAGTTCTCGGTATAAGTATTATGATTCAAGAATAAAGAGATGGTCTCCATGTAGAACTTTAAAACAAAAAAAATCTATCAAAAATATAAAACATAGTTTAGGATTTGAGATAATTCAAAAACATAAAACACGTATAGGATATATAATTCCTCACACAAAAGATTTACGTTTGTTTAGATTATGTAGAGATAAAACAAGGAAGAAAAAAATATATTAAATATTATAATTAATTAAATTTAACTACCATCAAAAGGTGCAACTCCTTCAGATGGAGATGACGGTGATGAAGTGCCTGCTACATTTGTTGCGGTTACTATAAATGTATATGGTGTACCATTAGTTAATCCGGTATACGTGACTGATGTAGTTGCAGAAGTTCTAACAATAGAACCAGGTGTTGAAGTTACAGTATATGATATGATAGGTGATCCTCCTGTTGATGTAGGTGCAGTCCAAGATACAATTAATCCCCCACTTATAAAATTACTAACTGCTTGAACACCGGTTGGTGCTCCTGGGACTGAATAGGTTACAGCAGTTGAAGGACTATTATTTACAATAATATCATTATATTCACTAGGGGTTAAAAATATTGGCCCCAATTTATAATTACCTACAATTGAATCTGCTCGGATAAGACCAGATCCACCTTCAACTTTGATAAAATCTGGAGAAAGCCCACTTTCAAATCTAGTACGGCTTGTAAAATAATTAGAAAACTCTGTGCGTATTTTAACCCGTCTAATTCTGTCTGATTCTGAAAGATTTTTTACAAGAGACATTAGTTCTAATTGTATATTATAATTTACTTATAAAAAGATACAGACAACTCGTGTAACAAAGTGCTACCATTGTCCGGATTCTTCCTTTTGTAGTTATTTGTAATTTGACCATATGATCCAGTCTTTTCAATCAACCTCTCGCCATCTGCAATGTACGCACATTCAGATGTCAGATTTGCAATTCTCTCATCCCCATCAGGTAAAGCAGGTTCCATGTAGTCACCCAAGAGATGATATGGAACTCTAGGAGAACTCAAGGTAGCATCAGCCGGGCCAGGTTCTCTAGGTAAAGGAGTTGTCAGAGGAACCTTACACAGTTGTTCAGTAGGATAACCAGGCGTGTATACGAAACCTTCACTACCCCCACCAACTAAGGAAGGAAACATTAAAGCAAATGAAAAAAAGAGAACCATACACGTTACAACACAGATCATTGTATGTGTACCTTCTGACATTTATTCTATCTAAGTTGTACTAAGAATAAATGGTTGAAAATAAACTTATGGCTAATTAATTTAAATATGTAATATAAATATGAATAATGCTGCTGTGGCACAAGTGCGAAGAGCAAACTGCAAAAATAATTGTATTAGACCAACTGAAATACCATTTATCCAGCAAGAATGGGATAGATATAGGGCCTGTATAGAAGATTGTGATCGGCGTATACCACTTACTAATTGGGAAATACAACAGCAACAAGAAAGACAAGAAAGGGTAGCCGCGCTAGTTTCTCTGCACGAGGCTTCTCTCCACGAGGCTGTACCGCGTATTAATATATCTCCGGCTGCGCGTGCAAACGCGCGTGCAAACGCGTTGGCGGCAGTAGAAAGAGATCGTGCACTACTAATAAATGTAGCTACTCCATCTCCTCGTAGTCCACTAACTCCTTTTACCCCTCCTTTTACCCCTCCTTTTACTCCCCTACCTGATCCTCCCCCGCCTCCTCCACCAGGTAGTCCTCCATCTTCAAGAGGTGGAAAATATCATAAATCTAGAAGGAATAAGAAAAATAAGAATAAGAAAAATAAGAAATCTAGAAGAGGTAATAAAAGGCATTAATACATAATAAAGATTATCCCATCGCGTACATCTCAGTCCACTCACGCGCAGTAGTTTCATACTGTACACGATTGGCCTTGTACTCATTGGCAATCTCAGGAACCAGAGGGTCATTAGGATTAGGATCTGTAAGCATAGACAAGACTGACAAAAGAACCTTGCTTATTGTGAGAGCAGGCGACCACTGCGTCTTCAAGATATCTAGGCAGATAAAGCCACTTGCATTAATATTGGGATGATATATCTTTGTCTTGAACATAAGTCTCGGTGGCTTGAATGGATAGTCTGAGGGAAACTCAATACTCAAGTTAAAGATTCCACCGTTATAAGGTGAATCAGCAGGTCCAAAGATAGTCCCTTCCCATCTAAACATGTCATTGTCATCAATAGGACCTGCACTGCAACCTAGTGGTGGATCTTTCTTCAAATCTTGCAACTCCTTAGCAATGCGTTTAGCTGCCATTTGTCTTGGTGTACCTTAGATTGTACAAAGGTAGTTAATCAATTTTCCAGGTGAAAAATTGACCATGTGATCGCGCTTCTAAATCTAATACATAATCATGCAGCGTAGTATGCACGTAGTTAAGCGTAATGGATCTAAGGAGCCTGTATCTTTTGACAAGGTCTTGCGACGTATCCAGAAAGCCTCCCGAGGTCTGGCCGTCCATCCCGACGCTCTTGCCCAGCGCGTACTTTCCCAGATCTTTGATGGGGTAAAGACAACCGATCTGGATGAATTAGCTGCACAGCTAGCTGCCAGTCTTTCTACCCAGCATCCTGACTATGCAACTCTTGCATCTTCTTTGACTGTGAGCAACCATCATAAGAACACCAATTACACTTTTGCTGAGGTTGTCAAGATGCTGAGCAATCAGATATCAAAGCACACAAGCAAACCAATCCGTTATGTGTCTGAGGAGTTGGAGCAGGTGGCCACAGCAAATGCTGAGGCGATTGAGGCTCGCATCAACTACAAGCGCGATTATGACTTTGACTACTTTGGTTTTAAGACTCTGGAGAAGTCTTATCTGCTGAAGGATACGAGTGGGCGTATCTTAGAGCGCCCTCAGCATATGTGGATGCGTGTAGCTCTTGGTCTTTGGACTAAGGGTCTTAACACTACCGTGGCAGATCTGGCCCAGGCCTTTGAGACATACGATTTGATGTCTAGGAAGATCTACACTCACGCCACGCCTACTCTCTTCAATGCAGGCACCCCCAGGCCCCAGCTTTCTTCCTGTTTCCTTCTTGCGATGAAGGATGACAGCATTGACGGCATCTATGACACGCTGAAGGACTGTGCCAAGATTTCCAAGTATGCGGGTGGTATTGGCCTCCATATCCACAATATCAGGGCCCGTGGCTCTCTCATTGAGGGGACCAACGGAAAGAGTAATGGGATTGTTCCAATGTTGAGAAATTTCAATTCCACTGCACGCTATGTTGACCAGTGTTTTACTCCCGACACGGTGGTCTATACCCTAAATGGCCCTAAGGCAATTGAAAATATTGGTGTAACCGATAAGGTTCTTACTAGCAAGGGGACCTATGAGAATGTAATTCTTCCTGTACGGCATGATTATTCTGGGCCATTGCTAAATATTCAAATTAAGAATGCGGTATATCCTGTACGCCTAACTCCGGAGCATCAGGTCTTTGCTCTGAAAGGCCAGGCTAAGGGTCTCAACTTCAGTGTGATTCGTAATCGCCTTGAGAAGAAAATTACAGAGGTTGCATTTTATGACGCAGAAGATCTAGATGTAGGTGATTTCCTGGTGTTTCCTATACCAACGTATGAGTCCGATATTGCAACTATCAGCCAAGATGACTGCCGTTTCTACGGTATCATTTTGGGAGATGGCTATATATCATCTTCTGTTGCAGGAGTCTGTCTAAATGATACTAGTAAGAAAGAAACTTGTGAGTTTGTTGTAAATTATCTTGAAAATCGTGGTATCAAAGTCAATATCTATAATGAAAATGTAACTGTAAAGATTTGTTGGTCAACAACTTCTCCAGGATTTAAGTTTACTAAAGTGCAAATTTATGATGAGAATCATCAAAAGAAAGTAGATCCCGCATTTCTTCATTTGCCCATTAATAAGGTAAAACAGATTATTCGTGGAATAATTGAGACAGATGGATGTGTAGGAACAAAGGAGATTGCGGTTGAACTCTCTTCTTATCCACTAATTGAGGATCTCAGATACATGCTACTTCGTATGGGTGCACTATCATCTGGCTATGAGAGGGATCGTGTTGGAAGTGTCTCTACAACAAAAGATATTATGACAAAACTTCCAACTGCAGTTCTGCGTATTCCTAGGATTCCAGAAATCCTTGCAATGTTTCCTAATGCACCCAGTGGAGAATTCTTCAGTTACTTGACATATGAAAACAACCTTTATTCTCGGATTGAGACAATCACTCAAACTGAGTATACTGGGGTTGTTCATGACTTTGAGATTGATGGGCCACACGACTACACAGTTGCCCATCTTGGAGTAACGCATAATGGTGGTGGCAAGCGCAATGGGTCTTTTGCTATCTATTTGGAACCCTGGCACGCCGACGTAGAGGACTTTCTCAAGCTCAAGCTCAATACTGGCTCAGAGGAGGAGCGTGCACGTGATCTCTTCTACGCCCTCTGGATTCCAGATCTCTTCATGCGCCGTGTGGAGGAGGATGGTCTCTGGAGCTTATTCTGCCCCAATGAGGCACCTGGGCTTGCAGATGTCTATGGCGACGAGTTTGAGGCGCTGTATACCAAGTACGAGGCCGAGGGGCGTGCACGCAAGTCCGTATCGGCTCAGAAACTATGGTTCAAGGTCCTAGATTCGCAGATTGAGACGGGCACCCCCTATCTCCTGTATAAGGATGCTGCAAACAAGAAGAGTAACCAGAAGAATCTCGGGGTAATTAAGTCATCCAATCTCTGCACAGAGATCATGGAGTTTTCAGCTCCTGATGAGACTGCCGTCTGCAACCTGGCATCTATTGCACTACCTTCCTTTGTTGTCAGTGATGCAAATGGTGAAGCAACTCACTTTGACTTTGCTGAGTTGCGCAAGGTGACTGCGTCTGTAGTCAAGGCACTCAACCAAGTAATTGATATTAATTTCTATCCGACACCTGAGACAAAGCGATCCAATATGCGCCATAGGCCTATTGGCCTTGGTATTCAGGGTCTCGCTGATGTCTTTGCAATGCTGCGGCTGCCATGGGAGACACCTGAGGCAGCGAGACTGAACCAGCTTATCTTTGAGCACATGTATTTTGCGGCAGTTGAGGCAAGTACAGATATAGCCCTGGTTGATGGTGCGTATGATACTTTTGAAGGTTCACCTGCATCGCAGGGTATCTTGCAGCCTGACCTCTGGTCTATTCAACCTATCACAGAGAAGGAGGGTACATTAAACTGGGCAAAGTTGCGTGCTACTGCAAAGTTAGCTATGCGCAATTCTCTTCTTGTGGCTCCTATGCCTACTGCATCCACGAGCCAGATTCTCGGTTACACAGAGTGTTTTGAGCCGATGACAAGCAATATCTATGCTAGGCGCACTCTGGCTGGTGAGTATGTTGTGATCAACAAATATCTCTTGAATACTCTGATGAAGCGTGGGCTCTGGAATGATGCACTCAAGCAACAGATTATTGCACAGAATGGAAGCGTTCAGGGTCTTGCAACAATCCCTGAGGATATTCAGGCAGTGTTCAAGACTTCTTGGGAGATCAAGCAGCGCTCACTCATTGACATGGCCGCGGCTAGGGGTGCTTTCATCTGCCAGAGTCAGAGTCTCAATCTTTCCATTGAGAATCCGACGTATGCAAAGCTGACAAGTATGCATTTCCACGGATGGAAGCAGGGTCTCAAGACAGGTTGCTATTATCTGAGGACAAAGGCCCCGGTTATGGCCCAGAAATTTACAGTAGATCCTCTCTTGCTGCAGGGATCCACTAGTAATACTGCAGTGGATTTGAGTACAGATGCTGATGCAGATGCTGATGCAGATGACTCTAGTGATGAGGAGCTAACACCCGAGCAGAAGAAAGCAGCCGACCGAAAGGCCTTGCTGGAGCGGCTTTCTAAGGAGTATGAAGATTCTGTAAAAGAAGCGGCAGATGGTGGTTGCACTATGTGTTCATCCTAGGTAGATAGGCATGGAAGCCCAATATAAATTAAAGTATGCCTTAGAAAATTTAAAAGAGAATCCAACTGAACAGATTTATGGAAAGGTAAAGGATATCTTAGGCAAGGAAGGCACACTAGATGCAGACAATCAAGATATTTTTGATTCAGTCTCATCTTATATTGATGAGGTGGATGCACAGTCTAAAATGCTCTATAAGGAATTAGGCCCCTACAGATTTTTTAATGGATTAAAACCTGACTCTGCAAAGGTTAGCGCTTTTGCAGAATCAGTTGAATTAATTTGTGGTTTAGCGCCTGAAAAAGTACCTGAGATGCTAAGGTTGGTGGAGAAGATGCATCCTAATGCTCAAACTACAATAGATTCTAATGGCTGTATCTTAGTTAAAGAAGTTATGCAGCGGATTCAACCGCCGGAGCGGATTCAACCTGAACACCAATAAGACCGTGTAGCCAAGTAATGAATCGTTGATCCCAGCCCCAGAAACATCCAGTCTGCGCTCTACCAGCAATGACGCGACCACTTGTGTTGGTCCCGTGATTGAGAGCAACTAAAATCTGCTGAGGAGGAATCTCTAGGAACTGATTTGTCGCCATACACTTGTCAACAAATCCCTCACCCTCACTCTGCTGCACATCAGGAAAGGGATTCTCTAAGGCAAAATCCTTGTAAAAACAGAAAGACGCCTCAGAAACGCGCTGGGACTGTTTAAGAGCCCAGGGGGGTGTATTGACTGCACTGATACCCAGATTCAGATCATACATTGCAATTGTAGTACACCCTACAACTTTCTTACTGGTGCCTGCCGCAGATAAAAGCCAAGCCACACGACGTCTAAAAGAAGTCTCAGGATAAACATCGTCATCATCCATATTTAAACAAATATCGTGCTTGGCAGCTTTTACAGCCCGATTACGTTTATAGCCAATACTGCGTTTATGAGACATAGGGACATAGGTAATCTCAATCTGGGGGTCTCTAGACTCAAAAGCCTTGATTTTGTCCATAGAAGCCTTGGCAGGGTCATCACTGTCCTCCACAATGACCCACTGAATCTTGGACTTGGGATAATCTGTAACTAGCATGTTGATGAACGCGAGATCAATAAAATTGCGTCTATTATAAGTCAGAGTTAAGACAGAAATTGGAGGGCATACATCCATGGCAATAGTGGGTGGCATCTTACGCACTTCTTTAGCCGTATTCAAAAATTTAATAATACGGTTTCCAACAATTTTAACAAAGTCTTTCAGTCTCCCCTCTGATTCCTGTACTTGCTCCTCACCGTAAGGTACTACCTGTAGGGCTGCCTTCAGATCATTTGTGGTGACTGCTGAGAAATCTGCCACAAAACCTAAATGATCTGCACTAGAACGTCTAACCGGTGTCTGAAGAAAACTCGCGTAGGGTCTACCCTTGTAGTATTCCTCATAGACAGGTAGAGTATTTAGAAGTAGACCAGCAGATCTAGCCTCAGCCTGGGCCGCAGTAAATCCAAATCCCTCAGCTGCACTGATACAGACGTGAATAGCTGAGCTGCGATTCAGCTCCTCTAGCTCACTGGCCTCTAGGAAGCCACGCTTCACCGTAACGGAAGCAGGATATAATTTAAAGCCAGATAAATCAGCCTCCTCCAGGGTGGTAGTAACGGTCAGAGGAAAGTTTGTAGGCCACAGAGGCAGCAAGGCCCTAGCAGCTGCGTGTTTATTTTGGGATGCACCAAGAACCCAGAGAGCCTGTTTGAGCCCCAGCGCATCGGGCTTGACAGGTTTCAGTGGCCCCTTGACTGCCCAAGGTACATAACTAGCATTGGGACCAAACTCCTCTAGCCTAGACTGTTCCTTTACCCACACCTGAGTAAAACGTTCTGCATAGGGAAGCCACGCAGGTGAGCACCACTCAGGATTCACCATCCAAATGTGTACAGGTGCCCACGGTAGCCATACAGGGTGAGGAATCTCCAGATGAATAACAATATCGGCATTGGAAGGTGGTTGCAGAGGATCTAGCCTTACAAACTCAATCTCATAGTTATCTTTATTTGCCTCCACGATTGCATGCTCAATAAGGGCAGCATCCTGACTGAGACCAAAAGTATTAGACTGATTCCACAAGAAAACTACGCGTTTCATTTCTGTATAGATAATATAGATAGGGTTTAGATACTAGATGGCAAGCACGGATGATGCAAAACAGTGCCCTTGGTGTGAGAGATGGTGTTTGAAAGATGCAGCATGCAACTATATTTTTGCGTGTGGCCTTCAAACAAATAATAGCTTTGTAGTAGGCGCAGGATGTGGAAAGTCCTGGTGCTGGCAATGTGGCAAGAAATTCTGCGGCCAGTACTATGATCCTCAAACAGGCTCTAAACTCCCGACGGCCAGAGATAATCACGGTGAGTGTTGTAAGACCGATGGAGGTTTCAAACAGGAGGACTACTGTGAAGGAGGTCACAATAGTCACTGTGAAAAGCGTTGGTAAGAATAGATGGGTCTTAAATTAAAAACTATACATTGGAATATAATAATAATTATTGTAATACTTATTATAATTATTGTATTCAATTATGGCATAAATACTGAATCAAAGATAATGACATTTCCACCGACACTTTTTATAAATCTCAATAAGGAAACGGGCAGATTAAAGACAATAACTGATGACTTTAAATTTGCAGGATGGCCAGTACCTTTAGAGCGTGTAGAAGCAGTAGAAAGAAAACCTGGTTATATTGGCTGCACTTTATCTCATATGAAGTGCCTAGAATTGGCAATTCAACGTAATTATGACTGGGTCTTAATCTTAGAGGATGATTGTTTTTTAAAGCCCAGAGCCAGAGATCATTTCACGGCATTACTTCCCGAGTTATGGGAAACTAGAAATAGTTGGGATATTTATTCGGCTGGACCTGTTACAATTAACTCACAAGAACTCATAAACAGAAAATCTGGTTTATTTAAGATAACAGGGCAAAGTTCTCATTTTGTCTTAGTTCATAAAGAAGGGTGTAAGAAAATTCTGAAAGAAATTTCTAAATTAAAAGGATTAGAGCCAATTGATTGGTTTTATAGGCACCACATGAGAACTCTTACATCCGTACCTTATATTGCTACACAACGTCCTGGAATAAGTAGGGTAGTAATAAAAGGAGATAGTAAGGAAGTTGATCACACTGAAACATTTAATAAAACTGAACAACAACTAATAGGATATCTATAATTAGGAAGCCACCTATGGCTAAACTAGCAGCATCAGGCAATATATCACCCATACGAGATTTAGGTTTCTTAGCCTGGCAAAATGATCTCTCGTGGATGGAAGGACAGCAGGGCCCGAGATGGGACGCTGCAGTGGCCTTTGAGAATTTACAGTTTACGGATGCTCTGAAACCTTTAAAACATCTAGTCAAAGACTTTAACAAAGATTTAAAAATCTTGGAATCTGAGCCTGATAAGTACAAGAGTTGGTCAATACAACATAATCTTTTTTCACCAATTCAAACTTGGTCTTATAGCTCTGAAAAATTTTCTATAGATGCTTGGGATGGAGATCTGAGCCCTAGTGCTAAATACATTGCCGCTGCAGTTCAGAATCCCGATGGCTATGAGCGATTCACCCTAGAAATCTATAAGAAAGATGAACCATTTAAGAAAGTCCAACAAGTTCCGAATGTTGGTCCAAATGTAGCATTCTTAGATAGTCATCTAGTGGCATATCTAGGATCTGAAACCGATCACCGTTACAACTCTCTGAGAACTATTCATGTAAAATCTGGTGAGATTACTATATTGTATGAGTTACCAACTGATCCAACTCAGAATCTGGAGCTCAGAAGGCTAGAAGACGGATCTGCCTGTATAATCAAATCTGACTTTGTTACTGAGGAACTTGGCATTATATCTGATGACCATAAATCAGTGGCATGGGTCTCCAAAGGTGACAGTATAATACCTGTAACTAAAGATACTTGGATAAAGGATAATAAGACATCTCTTGGTCTTCCTACCGATGAAAAGCTAGAGTCTATTTCTTTGAAAGGTGAGTGGGCTGTTACAGTTGCAAATAGTATTAGGACAGTCTGGAGTATAAAAGATGCTAAAGCTAAATCCCAAATTTTTGTCTGGGGTGAGATTGCATATGATTCTAGAAAACCTAGCAAACTTTCTATATCTGATATGCGTTATACGCCCTACGAGGTGGACACTTTAAAATGGAAACTATCACCTCTTAGACCATATCCTTATGTCTGCTCATATTACAATACAAAAGCACCGACCTTTGTGGTTTTCAATAATAACAGAGGCCTCCAGGGTCCAAGGGGTCTCTTAGTGACTGCGTACAGTGCATACGGTATGACGACAAAAGTGGGTACTCTAGTAAAACGTTGGCTTCCTCTTTTAAAAGCTGGTTGGGCCATAGCCTCGGTTGCCTTACCCGGCAGCGGTGATGCCAACTTAGCCTGGAGACGAGCTGGACAACGTGAAAACCGGTTTGAAGCAATTCAAACCTTTATTGAGGCTATTAAAGACTTACAAGAAGAATTTAGTTTAACGCCAAATCAGACTGCACTTTATGGAAGATCTGCTGGTGGTCTCCTAGTCACTGCAGCAGTTGGGCAAGATCCTGGTCTAGTTGGTGCCATCTACGTAGAATCACCCTACGTAGATATTCTGCGTACAATTTCAAATCCCTTTTATTCGTTGAGCAAACTGGAGACAAAAGAATTTGGTATTGGATCTAATCCAACAGATGTAATTGCAACGGGCCGATGGAGTCCAATGGAAAGGATTCCTGCAGAAGGTTATCCAGATCTTTTTGTTGTGGCCAGAACGGATAAGGCAGATTTAGAAGTGTATCCATATGAAGTTCTTAAATATATACAAAGGGTACGAGGGCCATTTGGTAAAGGTAAACAAGAAAAAAAACTTGTTTTTGTATCAGAGTCAAAAGGACATTTTACAACAGACCCGAAAACACGTGCGGAAGATTTGGCACTCTTAGAAAACTGGTTATCTAAAAAAGAAAATAAAGCTAATAAAAATCTAGGGGATAAGTATAAGATGAATGGACCTATGATGCCTAAAATGCCTATGAAGGGTGGTAGACGTACTCGTAAGAACCGTAATAACATGAGCATGAGAAATAGAAATCGCAAGAACAGGAATCGTAATAACATGAGCATGAGAAATCGCAGGCGTAATAGATATTAAATTTATTTATAATATTACCATTATAATTTACTGAGCCATACTCTAAGATTGCTTAGTAAATTATATAACATACTATTCCGGTTATAAAAAAAAAGTAAATCTAAATTTAACTATGACTTAGATAGATAGTGGATGAAGGTGTCACAAATATTATATATATGTCTTTTTCTGGCAATAATTGTGGTAGCGGTAAAAAGCACCCATCTTCTTGATGGATTTGAAGATATACATCAGGCAGATCCCATCATAGCTAAAGGGATTAAAGAAGCTAGACTAGATATCCAAGTCCAACCTAATTCTTCTAAACCAGGCACTCTTCCATCTGGTCCCTATGCCCAGACTGCATCTGTAGGATCTTATCAATACCAAGATCCTGCTCAGCTTCCTGCTGTGTTAAAACAAATGCAAAATTTACAGGAAGACATAAAAGCATTCTTAGTATTTGAGGGCCCAAGCATTGGAAATAGTAGTGACCCAACTGTCTCCCTACCACTCACCCAGATTCAGGCTGATAGTAGAAAACTACAGCAAGAAATTGCTGTCTTGGAAAGAAACCCCGGTATCCAGTCTTCATTGAATCAACAAGAGTTGGCTGATATGCAAGAGGGTCTTACCTTCCTGCAGCGCAAAGTCCGACTTTTTCAGACTTCAGGTGTAGTTTCAGACTCAAATGCTGGCAAAGAAGGGTTTACAAATCCATCACAAGGTAAAACAAAAGCCACCAAAGTTGAGTTACAGCTTCTTCAGACAAAGATCACAGCTGCAATTCTGACTCTCTCATCTAGTGGTACAACTGATCCAGTTGTCCAGGCAAGAATCAAGAATCTACAGGCAATGTACACGGATACTACCGATATGATAAATAAGTTAAACAAAGGCATTTGGACAGGAACCGATGTCCCGGTCTATAGCCAAGATATTAAAGCAATTATACCTAATTTAGCTGATCCTAAAAAGGTCATTCCTGATATTACAAGACAAGGAAGTGGTAAGAAATTAAGCCCTGTTGAACAGTATATTGCAACACTTGTTGGTGAAGAAAATACACCAGATGTATTCAAGAATTTAAAGGAAAAAGGTATGTTTAAGATGACATTTGATTTAGGATATAATATATCACCACCTGAAAAATCTCATAGCCACCTTGGCCACCTTGGCCACCTTGGCCAACATAGCCAGCTTGGCCAACTTGGGTCAAATATGGTTTCTACAAATACTACGTATGATTTATTGACTGATAAAGAACATTCAAGCTCTAATCCTAGCATGGATTCTATTCAACCAAGTTCAGCTGTAACAATGAATGGTCCTTATGATAATACCATGTCCGGTATGGATGATAGAGCAGAAGCAATTCAAAAATCCAATACGCCATCACATTTGGATTGGAAAGCAAGAGCCAAGGGTATTTGTGATCAGATAAAACAGCGTGGCCTGGACCCTCTAGACTTTGGTTGTATACCCGAGGGATCTAAATTATCACCGGCGTATTCTTGGCGTGGTCATACAAAGATGGTGTGCGGTCGTCTAGGATCTACAATGGACCCTGGTCTTCCACAAACATGCGGATGCCCACCTCCTAATTGGAAAGGTTGGACACTACCCGACTGCTTATCTGGACCAGCACCTGTTGGATCTTCAAATAAAGATAGATGTAAAATATAAATACAAACTACGTTTTTATTGTGCTAAGTTAGAAAGGTGATGAAGTTCACTAAGGTCCATATGTTTTTAATTGGCTTTGTAGCTTTACTTCTAGGAGGTGGTTTAATATACGGGTTTCAATTTACTCGCGTAGGATTCAGAAATTTTGAAGGGTTTGATGATTTATCTGACGATAGTGAATATACTGCCCCGGTATGTGGGAGATGTAAAAAACCTAAGCCATCATGTGGCTGCCCTTCTACTAATGGTGCCACTGCTGCTGCTACTGCCGCTGCAGCAGCTATTTTACCTACACCTGCACCTGTTGCTCCTTGCCCGCGTACAATGGAGCCTGATTTGAGTAAGTATATTTTAAAATCTCAAGTGCCTTCTACAAATTCTCTGATGCCTGACATGTCTAATTACATGTTAAAGACTGAATGCCCACCTGTTCCTGATTTAAGTAAGTATGTCTTGAAGAGTAGTATACCCAAACCCCAACCAGTCATTGTTGATAATAGTTCTTGTATGAAAGAAGCTGGTGAGTGCCCACCTTGCCCTAGACCTCGGTGCCCTGAAGTGAAATGCCCTGCACCTATTAAATGCCCTCCTCCGGCTCCTTGCCCAAGACCCGTGTGCCCACCTACGGTAGTGAAGTGCAAGTCTGAAGAACAGACTGGATCTACTGTGCGTCCTTTCTTAGCTCCTCTGAATATGAATGGGTTTGGTATGGCTTGATCTTTTTAAAAAAAAGATCGCAAAAAAGTTGCAGGGTAAACAGTTTCTTTAATTTAAAAGTGCAGCAAAAAATTGTGTGTCTTTAAATAATTATGTAATATGTATAGTATCATAGAATATACTATACATATTTTTAATCATGTAAAATAGATGGATCGTGGAATCCGCTTAGAAACAACCAGTTCATATGATGAAAATAAATATGAGTCTTTAGGGATTGTAAATGCAGCAATGTCTGTTACTGTATCATTTACACCACCAACACCTCCAAAAACAAGTTTTTTTGGATCTGCTCCAAAAGCTGTACCTGTTGATAAACAGCAGAAATTGACCTCTACAGAAAACCAGATGTTAAAGGCTCTAAAGAAACAGTTAATAATGAATGCTCCTCCTGGTACTGAACGTCTAATTGATTTTAAGATTAGTCCACCTGAGAATATTGCTCATCCACCCGAGTACATTCTATCTATGCTTGCTTCAGCTACGGCTATTAAAAAGTTACAGGGACAAGTACAACCACCATTAAATGTTCCAGTTAATGCGCCAGTTAATCCACTAATGGCTAATCAGCCAGTTAATCCTCCAGTGGCTAATATGCCAATAGCTAATGCACAAATGCCAATTGGATCACCTGGAATGTCACAACTACCTCAGATGTCAAAACCTTTAGATCCAATGTCACAACTACCTCAGATGTCAAGACCATTAAATCAAAATTTATTTAAAAGACAGTTAGGTGGTAAAAAATATAAAAGTAAAGTTAAATTAACAAAAAAGAAGAAAAGACATGCTAAGAAAACCCAAAAACATCATCATTAAATAGAGATGGACACCCGATTTTGGGGACCTTCCGGTTGGCGATTATTACATCTTGTAACATTCGCCTACGAGCCTGAAAATAAAAAAAATGTTGAACAAATGTTCAAAATGCTGCCATTTGTCTTACCGTGTAAGTATTGTCGTGCAAGTTTAACGGAATACATGATAAAAGACCCTCTAGAAGCTGCTTTAGAAACTAAAGGCAATTTAACGCGTTGGCTCTGGCGCATTCATAATGATGTGAATAAAAAACTCAAAGAACAGGGAATAGCTAAGTCTCAACCACCAGATCCACCTTTTGAAAAAGTTGAAGAATTCTATGAATCTATCTTAGCTACTGGATGTTCTAGAACAGACTTCCCAGGCTGGGATTTTCTCTTTTCAATTGCAGAACTTCACCCATTTTCTAAGTCTGCAACAGGGTCTGTGCCAATTCCTGGAATTGATTGTGATACGTTAAAAACAAAAGAAGAAAAGAATCAATGGAATTGTTTGAAGCCTGATGAACGAATGCCTTTCTATAAGAAATTCTGGCACAGCCTAGGTTTAACCCTACCATTCCCAGAATGGAGAAAGTCTTGGAGCAAGCATGCAAAGCATGCAGCCGATGGCAAGCATGCAAAGCATGCTACGTTAGAAACCCGAGCATCAACCATAAAGTGGCTCTGGAGACTCAGATGCAAGATGGAAAAAGATTTAAATCTGCTGAACTCATGCAAGTATAAGAGTCTGTGTAAGACTTTAAAAGTTCATCGTAGTGGCTGCAGTAAATCCGTCAGAGCTAAGACCTGTAGGAAAACACGTTAAATTTACTAAGAAAACTAAAGGTACAAAACAGAGATGGAGGCGGACATTACGAATTCTACAGAAGGACTAACAGCTTTTCAATGGATATTAGTCTTTATGTTATTGATAGGATGTCTACATTATTTATGGCTAATCTGGGAGGATAAATATTCAAATCCAGAAAGAATATCTGGTCTCACTGAAGGTTTCTCCGATGGTATCACAGATTCTGAACTGTCTAGAACAATCTGGTTTGAAAATGATGAACTCTTTGATGAATTCTATGCATCTGTTTATGATAATCTGACACAGCTTGCAGGAAGATTTCCCCAAGAAGTCTCTTTAATCATACACCAGTGGAAGAAAACTGCCAAACTTGATACAATGGATATCTTGGATTGCGGTTGTGGTACAGGTATTGCAACAGTATATTTTGCTAAACAGGGAGTAAATTCTATCATAGGCCTGGACTCTTCTGAAGCTATGCTCCGGCGTGCTCGTAATGTGACCTTGTTAGCAGCAAACTTGGACAAAACTCAGCGTGAAAGTGTTTCTTTTTTGAATGGCGATATGATGCAAGAATTCACTTTTTCTCCTGGTCAATTTAGTCACGCAGTCTTACTCTTTTTCACATTTTACTATGCTAAAGATGGTGCGGGTCTATTCAAAAATCTATATTCATGGATTCGCCCCGGCGGTGCTCTAGCTATTGAGGTAGTAAATAAGTATAAGTTTGATCCAGTTTTAGAATCTTCATCACCTTTTTTGGGCACGAGCATCCAGAAATATTCTAAGAAACGCGTGACTAAGAGTACGGTAGAGTTTGACAAGTTCTCCTATGATGCTGAATTTGACTTGCAAGATCCAGATGCAGAATTTAGGGAGACATTCAGATTTAAGGATAAGTCGGTGAGAAGACAACGCCATTCAATGTTAATGCGGGATATTACAGAAATTGTGAAACAGGGTCAACAAGCAGGATGGAATTACACGGGTAATATTGACCTTGTGACGGCAGGATTTGAGTATGCATATGTCTTGATGTTTTCGCATCCATAAATCTAAGACACACATTCAAATAGACCATCAAGAATATATTGATTTAACTCAGCAGTTGATATAGTTGTGTAGTTATAGATAATTGTAATATAAAAAAAATACTCATACAAAGCCAAGACTACTACAAATGCCAAATGCTCTAAGAGGAGTTTTTGCCATTCAACTTGGATCTTCTTTAAATAAATGAAAAGTGCACTGAGACCAATTATAAGAAGACATATTGCTGAATATCCAATAGACAAATGAAGCAAGCCTGTATTGTATCTTGATCGGCTATTAGCTGATCTGACACCTTCTGTATCTATAGTAGTCTTATTTACTTCATATTTAATAATATCAAAAATAAGCCCCTTACTAAAGTTAGACCACGAATTACACGATTGTATAAGAGGTCTATAGTAGGCATCTATTGTATTTTTAATACCTGTATTTTCTGATGCACTCACGTAAAGAAAATAGAAGAGGGTCTCAAAACTAGAAATAAAAAAAATATGAAGGGCGCCTTTTAAGATAAATATGATCACAGTATGATACAAAGGTGGCTCATCTAACTTTAAAGGTTCTATAAAAAATGGTTCTGGAATATAAAGTGGTTCTAAGACAAGTGTATTTTGTAGGGATGGTGACCGTATTAGAAACGAGTCACTATATGACGGCGGACGCCTCATTACTTTTTAGTGTGAAGTAAAGTTTAAGTTCTTAAGACACGGTAGAGGGATGCAAAATATCCTAGACACGTTACAGCCCGGTCTAATACGAGGAGAAGAACATTTGCCTTTTGATCCTGAGAAAGGTTACTTTTATGTAGAGCATCCCACTGAGGGTTGGCGGGTTTTTTTACGCGCGGCGTGCTTTGTTCATGAGGAAGGTGCTCACTTTGACCCTAAACGTTTTCTTGTAGTAAAACGCACAGGTGATCATCCATCTGCAAAGGCCTGGGAACCACCAAAGGGGCAGATGGAAGGTAAGGATGCCTTAAAACATCCCAGGACACCTGTAATCAAGCTCATAGAAGAAAATGTCCGGCGAGAGGTCTTTGAAGAGTCACATGTCAAAACCATTCACGGCTTGGAATACACGGGTATGGTGTATCAGAATAGAGAGAAAGATTATCCTCCAAATTGGTTTTTTCAGTATCATATCTTTAGAGCCGTTTCACCAACTAAAGAAATCCAAACTGCCTTAAACTGGTTTGCTTGGCTCAAAAATCATCCCAAATTTTTTGCACGGATGAAACGTGATAAGAAAGAGAAAGATGCGCTGCGCTGGTTTGATCTTAGAGAGACTAAGATGATGGGACGCTGGTCACCTTCCATTGCAGCAATGTATATCCAGGCATATGATAGATAAACATGAAAATGCTAAAAAAAATATTAAAATCTTTTGGAGATTTTATTGCTTGTAGGAAAAGATTTTGGTTTGATCCAAATTCATATTGTAATCTTGTCTTTATAGGTATTATCTTTATATTGGCAGGATTATATATATACCGCAATTTTTTTAAAGAGGGGTTTGGGACTAGTCCCGGTACGATGGTCCAGCTACAGACAAGCCACGTACCTACTGAAGAAGACGCATATTATTACAAATATGTATACCCTAAGTTAGTGCGTAAAGAAATTTATAATATGACTGAGTCTGATTTATAATATTGTAAATATATAGAATGCCAACGCCTGCAGAATTAAAGTGGGGAACAATACAAAAAGATGGCAAGACACAATATACTTGTGGACCAGAAATTACACCAAATCTTCCTAAAATTAAATGTGATCTACTTCCAGGATGGGAACATAAAGCATCTAGCTCTACTGGTAAATTATATTATGTGTGTCGATATGGAAATGAGGGAAGGGGATTTACACAGTGGTCAGCGCCTACTGAACCGTGTACTAAGGACTCACGAAAAAAAGGAAAAACTACAAATGCAAATCCTTCTCCAGTATTAACCCCTACTGATAAGGTTGTAAGTGTAGATGGCACTCCCCTTGTAACTCCCGCCCCGTCACCTAAACCAGGACCAATATCACCAGGATTAAATGGCAGAGGCGTACTTCCCCTTGCTCCTCCCCAAGTTAGCTCAATTAAAAAAGCAGGAATTGCCCCTGCCCCTGTAACTCCCCGCCCATCAGGATTAAATGGCCTTGCCAATCCCAAAAGGCCTACTGGAGCTTTAGTGGCAGAACCAGTTAAAGCAACTTCAACTAAGATGCATGTAACAGTTCAAACAGCTAATGGTCCAAAGGAATATAATATTGTAGAAACACCCAAAGTACAAGCTGGAGGTAAAAGCAGATACAATAGAACTCGGCGGAATAAGAATAGGAATAGATCAAAGAAAAACAGAAAAAATAGAAATAGAAATAGAAATTAAAAGAGTCTAAATCTGCGCTTTGAGAAGAAATATACACTTACAAACATATATGCAATATACAAGAACACTAAAATAGTAAAGACCCATGTAATCATTTGAAATACACGCGAGAACTGGCAAAAAAACGTCTGATTATCAATAGGACATGTATTTACTGCAACAGCACCAGTAACCAAACCAACACCTGAACCAAAACCACCACCACTGCTGCCACCTTTAGCCATTATTAATATACTTTATCTTAGATATTTTCTAGCTTGACCGCCCTAACTTCTGGCAACTGTGCCTTCAACTTATTCATTCCTTCGCTCTTGTAATCAAACGTGCAAGAATGAGTCTCAGCATGTCTATGTTTCATGCAGTAAAATCCTACACATTTGCAAGCAGAATCTGTTAAAGTCAGCTTCTGTTTACAATCAGTCATCTCACAACGTTTAGGTCTAGGTTTAGGTTCAACCTTAGCTTTAGGAATGGGTAAGTCTTTTTTAGAAGAAATATTTTCAGATGACTTTAGATCATTTAACAAAATTTTAAGTGTTGTCTGATCAAGATTCCAAGTCTCATCCATTCTACTCTACCCGGGCTTGCGTTAAAGTAGACGCGACGTTTTTCAATTTTTACTGTAATAAGAATGTTCTGGAAAGGAAAAGCTAGTATATCTACGCAACTATGGGCATTCATTAAAAACCGCGAATTAGCTTTAGCAACTAGTTTGCCTCAACCTGAACTCTTAAATCCAGGAGGTCCTTGTAAAGTCAGTGTTGGATCTATTAAAGATGTAGCTGGTATTGTCAAACTTTTGAATTCTGAATATGATGAATCTGATACTACAAAATCAAAAACTGCTATAACTGAAGAATGGGTCAGAGCAAGTTTTCTTATGTACCAGGCTATTTGGATTGTGACCAAAGATCCTCTAGGAACTATACGCGGTTGTGTGACAAGTTTTAAATCTGCAGCGCCATATCCAAATGCTCTTGGTGGCTGTTCAATGGCAGATCCATGGGGTTTAGTTGACTGGTTTTGTGTGCATCCACTTTGGAGAGAAAAGGGTGTGGGCTCAGAAATGTTAGAGGCACTAGATCTGATTACTTTCAGAATTGGCAGAAAAGCACATATATTTTTAAAAGAAGGATATCCCTTATCATTACCTCAAATACCTATTTACAGTACATTCTTGTATTGTAGGCAGGCAGGATCTTCTTTAATAACAAAAATGCGTGAAGGAACTGGTCTTGGTGTTATGCCTTATCAGTGCAATGATAGGGAAACAGGTCTACCTCTAGTAAAAGTAGAGGGTATCCGAGGTTACAAAAGAGATACCGACCAAATTAAACTGTGGGAAGATGCATTAGACAAGGAGTTACCACCTTGCTGGGTCTTTGTAACTGCAGCAGATCATATTGATGAGAAACGTGGATGGGTTAGAGATTCCATGGTATCCATGTATGCATTTAGATGGATAGCAGGAAAATGGTTAGGAGGTGTTCCAGATTCTAGGGTGCTTTAATAACACCAGCAGAAGGTTCAGGACCAGGGCCAGGGCCAGGGGCAGGGGCAGGGGCAGCACCAGGACCAGGGCCAGCACCAGGGCCAGCACCAGGGCCAGCACCAGCACTAGGAGCAGCTGCAGCGCCAGCACCAACACTTGTATTTTTATTCTCATCAAGCCAGAGTTTTACACCTTGTTGATACTTCTTTTCACATCCCTCATAGTATTTCAAAAGTAAATCACGAGCTATATCTGTAATTTTATCTAAAGCAGGAAATCCAGCAATTAATAAGTTTTCTTTGATACCCCTTACTCTCCAATATCCACTAGAATCTTTATCAATATTAAAAATAGTTTGTAAAAACTTGGTAATTTCTATTGAACCATTGACATGGTCTGCCAATAGTTCTTGAGAAATATCACGTAGCTGTCTTATAACATTATCATTTTGTATGACAATACCACCATCTTTTATACCTTTACCATCAGGAACTGCTGCAGCCTTGGCCTGAATAGCATCACACTCTTTTGGTGTCTTCATTATAATCTCATTAAATCCCTTTGGTACCTTGGCATCAGCAGCTGGATCAGCAGTATCATTTAGTAATTTAAATGCCTCTTTTAACCTAACTAGAGCATCCTTCAGGTCATCTGTTTCAGTTTTAACAGCACGCCCATCTTCAGCGTCTACTACCTGTTGAACCGTTACGGTTCCCTGTGTAGCAGCATAATCACTAGTAGTAATCAAAGCTTTTAAGATTTCTTGTGACTTTTTAAATTCTTCTGGATTTACATTGATCTTACCGTATAATTGGGCAAATGTTTTTGTAGGTACGTAATGATCAAATGCAACTTGTTTATCTTTAATATCAGGAGCACTGAATTTGCAGACACGTGTATAATTTGCCTCGGTAGATCCTGGCTCACTATAGATTGCCTCTGGATTTAAGAGTTGTATTGCTCTCTTTACACAATGTTTACCAGAAGGCAGACTCTGTCTATCAGATGGCAATGTTTGGTTATACTCTGCGGTTCCTTTTAATAATTCACCATAAATTGTTTGAATTACAGGATTCTTAATATCAGACTTTTTTAAACGACCCTGATTACTACTAACTTCTCCAGTTGCATGGTCTTCATCCTCCCCTCTAATCTGATCCCTATCGGTTTTTGGTATCAATGGAGATCTTGCCTCTTCAATTGCATACTTTAAGAAATAGAAATTTAATAAAAATTTAATACTACTTTCAGAAAGTTTAAATGTATAATATTGTTGGGCTGCAGATTCAGCTTGAATTAAATCTGGACTCTTTACAATAGATGGATCAATTACAAAACGTTTATAACGATCGGAAGTATTAGACTCTTTTCTCGTTATACCTATTTGTCGCGCCTCATTCTTTTCTTGAGTATATTCTTGCTGACTACTACCTTTTGCTTTTATTCTAAATAACATATTTTTTAAAGATTTATTGTCATTAAGTATAGTATCATATATATGTATAATATAAATTTCATAAGAATATGCCATAATAGCTTTATTCTGAGGATTTTTTGTTATAATAAAAAACCTTGGAGGGCTCTTATTTATTTGCTCTTTAGTAATACCTGGTTGATAAGGCTTATATGAAACAAACAAGTCAGTTTCTGAAATCTTATATAGAGCGGTTTCATCAGATCGCCGTTTTCCAAGAGAGTCTATATATTGTACTTCTTCTTGAGACGGCTGTATAAGACTAGTTCTCAAGAATTCTAATGGACCTAGGAAAATAGTTTCTGCAACTGCGCCACCTCGTTGTGTATAGTAGACTTTGGGAAGACGTGCACCTATAAATTCGCGCTCAGAATATGGATTTTCTGTTATACTAGTAGAAGTGTCTAAACCGTTATCTTTAATGACCAGAAGCATTGATCCCAAAATTTGGTAAATGCGAACAAAGAAAAAAGCAATAACCTTGCAATTTTTCTTATGTTGCTCTTTAAAATCTCCAGTATATTGTTTAGGATCAAGTTTTGCATAACTCTGGAAATACATTTCACCCCCAACTGTTCTTGTAGTGGTATAGCCAAGAACATTAAATTGCTTTTCAATCATTTCTGAAAGTGCTATCACATATTTTTCAGGCTTTTCAGCAATATCAAAAGTTTCATGATCTGGTCTAGATGATTTATACATGAAATCAAAAAGAGCATTTGCCATATTAGTCATATCGGCAGTTTTTAATTTAAAATCTTCTTTGCTTTGAATTTTAGATGATGGAAGTAAAGAGAATTTAGAGGATCCCAGACCCATTCTTTCTACTTACCCTTAGATTCTGTTACGCCACATAGAGACGCCCATTGCCCCCTAGTCTCTTCTAGACGCTTCCAACACTTGATCAGAGTACCCGCTGAAACTGCACAGAGACCTGCAATTGTGTCAATAGTAATCTCCGTGTGACCCTTGATCTGAATGGCCGTTGCAATAGCCGCTGCGGCAAGAGATGGAGGCATATGCTCAGCACACAAAGACAAATCCTCCGCCGCGTTTGCAATGGCTACACTCAGACCTAAGATAACGGGAAACTCGGCCCTCTTGAGAGGGAGTTTACTGAGAGGGTGAGCAATGTAATGTGATGATCTTGTTGTTTGAAGTGCCGCTGGAGAGCCGGAGAAACCTTTAAGATTACCTTTCTGATGAGCAAGAGCCAATACTTCTTGGACATATTTGAATGCTTTTGTGAAATCACTTGTCTTAATGTGGAACATGTCTGCGACGTCCTTTGGCTTTCTGGGCTGACCGACTTGCTTGAGAGCAGAGAAGACACAGGAAGCTAGTATAGCAGATCTAGAAAGACCTCTCTTTTGGCAATGCTCAGTGAGAGCTACATAGTATTCTTTGCTTAGATCTAAGATGGTTGCATCAAGACCTTGATTTAATGCTGTGATTTGTAGAGTCTCAAAGACGTGGAGTAGACTACGCTCCTTGTAAGGAAGCATGTTCCAGGTGTGATAACGGCGGATCTTGTTCATTGACCAGCGACAATTTGCTGAGCCACCAGATTGGGTTGGGAGAATAACAGTGCCTAGACTTGATTCTGGGAAACGGTTATCTTGGGGCGCACCTACGCGACAGGGATCACCTCCACCACGATCATCTTGACTGAAATAACGGTATTCGGCAGTAAGATCTAGACACCGGGATATTACTGTACCACATTTAAGACACGTACTGACATCTAGATTTTCCCAAGTATCAAAGCTTGCTTCACACGTTGGGCAGTTTGCTACACCCAGTTTAGGCTGTTCATGCTGCTCAAGCCACGCTACATCTAAGAAAGTTTCAATAGACATATAAAAGTGTCCATTTAAACTTTTTAGTATCTGGTTCAATTTTTGGATTAGAGATCTGGAGTCTAACAATCTTTTTCAGGATCAAAATAATAGCCACCACCTGTTCCATAACCCATTGCTGGTGCTGGACTAGATTCTGGGCAAGAATCTGAAGAGCTGCGATTTGCTGCTTTAACACCGCTTAGAGTATTTATATCAACTGATCCTGATATTGCATTTTTTGTATTACGCATAAAACTAATCTTAGGTTTATCACCTGATGGGCAGGATACATTCATCATATTTCCATCTAAATCAGATCCTAGAGCTGCAGTACCATCAACTAATCCAAGGTTAGAATCTTCTATAGAATTTACAATATTTTTAGATATAGCTTTACTAGTTGCATCAGCAATGGCAGCAGCTTTGACTTCATCTGCTTTCTCTTTTGCTTCTACTGCTGCAACTGCTGCGGCTGCAGCAGGAGATAGAGTTGGACAACTTGCAGAATCAGGAGAGCTTCCAAACCAATTTAAATTATTTCTTGTTTCATAATTATTAGTGGGTACCGTTATATTAACAGATGAAAATTGTAAATTGTAAAATTCTTTTGAATTAGGGTCAGTACATATTGCATCAAAAGGACATTCTAAAGATGATAATGTTTTAAAAGAATTAGACTCATTAAAAGTAAAAACAAGAGATCCTTTTGCATCTTTATTTGAATAAAATTTAACCGTAGAACCCTTTGGAGCAAAAATTATTAATGCTGACGGTGAAGTCTTTGGATCAGTGTTAAATACAGAATCAACATTGCTTATTCCAGAAGAATAACACGACCATGAAATTTTTTGACCTAACAATTTAATAATTTCAGTTTCACTTGTTCCTTTATTAAATAATTCAATAATTTCTAAAGCTTTTTTTTCATCAATAGTTGAAGATATAGTTGTCCTACCTATTAATACACCATTATTTGGACATACTTTAGACATTGATGGTGAATCTCCTAAAGCTAATAAGTCATCTAAATTTTTCATTGTCTCAAACCCTTCCTTAGAAATCATTTTGGCAAGTTTTATTACAAGAAAAGCAAGGAAAGCAACTACTAAAGCTGCCGCCAATATATAGACCGGTCCCATCTATAATGCATAAGTATTTTTCACCTATAAAGAAATATCTTCTATAGACAAATGACAAGCGTAGCTACACCTGCCACAGGCTCAGAAGGCTTTGCATTTGAACGTCGTGTAGGTATTTTATTGGATCAGATGAAGGTGCTCCTACCAGATGACTGGGTCATGATAGTTCACACAGAACAAGGTATCCGGGAGTTCTTCAAAGAACAGAGTCTCAATGGTGTAGATCACATGATCCAACTCCAAGATCCCTCAGGTAGTCAACATGTTTTTTTCATCCAAGAAAAATGGAAACTCATGACAAATCAACGAGAAGTTTCTCAGTTCTTAGATTGCTGTGCAAGAATCTTGGCCAGAATGCCAGACTATAAAGGTGCTATTCACCGTCTCTGGGTATCTAGGACTATACCCTCTCAAAATGGTGAGAAATCTTTGCAAGAGGGCCAATGCATCATAGTTCAGACTTGTACATCTCAGAGTTTACTAGCTTTTAATACCGTCTTAGTAATCTCAGAAATTATTGGACAGCGTCAGATATCTATTGAGATTCTGAAATCATTGAATAGTTTATTACCTAATGCAGAAGAAGCTATTGTAGATCCAAAAGTTGCTGAAGATTTAGAGAAACAGCAGCCCCAAACATTTCAACCAGTGGTAAGTGATTTTGGTGAAAAAAGAGTTCTGCCTATAACAAATAAGACTGTAGTTTTAGTCAGAAAGGTTGGTTGATACTATTATTCCAACCCCTTTTAAACACAAGTCTACTTTTCTCTATACTGATTATTGATTACTTCTCTTCAAATGGGTACTTATATGTGTTTCTATAGGCAGCTTTTCGTTTAGCTACTTGGGCCCAGTAAATGGCACTATTTGAGGCATTGCGTTCTACACGATCACCGTGTATATCATTTCCATCTCGCATTGTCCCACCTACAATAGTATTAATCTTTGGCAGAATCATTGGCTCTTTTAGAATAGGAGTCTGAGTATTACCTGATTGCTCCATTGCACTCTTCCAAAGGGCCTCTTTATTAAAGGGTTTAGTTGGCATTTGGTTTACTTATTATATATTAAACTAAAATTTCAATTTTTTTACAAACGCCAATCCATCTGACCCATCAGTCTACTAGAGATTGACGCATTCAAAGTCCAATGCGAGCCATCGTGGACCGTGTGAATATAATGGAGACTGTGTTCCACTGACATTGTGTAACCAGCCTTGATAGCATATCTCATTGCCAAGATGCTGTCTGTACCAACTACACGCTCCTCAGGTAGGTCGGGCATATGCTGAACAAAACTCTTTGGCCACACTGCATTACCATCATTTAAGAGAAAATTCCAACCCACAATTCTGAGAACTTCATTCCAGTTCTCTTTATTAATCCGCATCCCACTAAAGTGTTTAATGCGATTTTCCTTGACACCAGTATCTATAAAAAGCCGCTCATTCTCTCCTGCACAATAAACAGTCTTCTCAGCATTGTCTCCATCTCTCTTGATACATTTCATTAGACTATCAAAATATGATGGCTCAAACCAATTATCGCTATCCAGTACAGCTACGTACTGTGTAGGGGCATTTAAGAGACACTGGCGCTTATTACCGTAAACACCAAGAACAAACTCATTCTGATACAGTCTCAGCTTGGGATTTTTATCATAGCCTTCTTCACAGATCTTTTCAATATCATTGCCATTTTCATCAGATATCAGAACACAGTCTATGAGGGGGTGATCCAGATAAATGGGCAACTGCTTCTTCAAAAACTTGTCCCACCTATCCATTGTTGGAATTGCCACAGTCAGAGTTAGCTTTGACATTTTACTATTAAAAAAAGACCGCAGCTTTTTATACCTCCATAAATCAAGATGAGTGCAGCTGGGGCAACACAAATGGGAAATGATAGCCGAGCTAATGTTTTGCCTGTAAAGCCTGCTTCCGGTCCTGGGTTCTTAGGACCTAACTATAATCCTGCTGACGAAATGTTACCACCAGCGGCAATTGGTGTAAAACGCGGTGGTGATCTTAATGATGTAGTAGACGCAGTCAAAGGCGTTATTTATTATGGAGACATGATTGGTTTTGGTGCACCATCATCAGCCTTTACTCAAGATAAGCCTGGTCTAAGACCCCTTGGTGTCAACTATTTCATTAATAGTGGCCTTACTTGCAGTAATGGTGCAACAATGTGGGAGTATGTTCAAACAATCCCAGATGGTTCAGCCTTAGGAGATAAAGTCAAAGATGCTCTTGCTGGTGTAGGTCTACCCGCTCTAAAGGGTATGGCTCCTGGTATGTTAGAAGACGTAAAATTTGCCCTAAACCCTGCACCAGTCATCAATGCGGTAGTTGGCAGTGGTTACCCCCAATGCGAACTAGTCAGTAAAAGAGTTGGTGATCACGATGGTCAGATTCAAAATGTTGATGGAAACTTACTTGTTGATCCCGTTGGAATTATGACATCTACTGGCGGCCCACCTTATTATCAGGAACACTGGGTTCAAAGAAAATATAAAATAGAACCCAGACGAGGAGAATCTCAAGAATCTGCTAATAACAGAGCTGACCCCATTCAGCTTGCTTACGAAGATTGGCAAGCTGAACCAAAAATCTACAAGGAAGATGGATGCCTTTTAAATCCTAATGGAAAAGAAGAGCAACCCAAATTTTGTAAAGCAAAAGCACCTTCAGAAATCTTGACTCTAAAAGATAAGACAACTGTAAATATCTATCGTGAAGGATTTATGAATTACTCGCCTTATAAAGTTTATAAAAGGAGAAATCCTCAAGCACTTGTTTCCTTGAGTGTGGCCGTTATATCAATAATGGCTCTTATTGCTTTTTGGGGTTTAAAAAAGAAGTAATGTATGCATTACGCTAGAGTATTGTAGGCATACCAGGCACTAGCGGCACCAGCCAGCTGCACAAGAGAATAGGTGACAAACTCCGTGGGACTGATAGCACCCTTCAGCAACATAGCAAGAGAGACAGCCGGATTCACGTGGGAGCCAGAAATACCACCCAGGAGGTACACATTCAAGGCCAACGTCAGACCAATCACTAAAGCATTACCCGTAACAAAGATAGACATTAACAGTAAAAAAGTTCCAAAAAATTCTGCAACTAAAGGGAGTGCATTCATTCTATTTCTATCTAGAGAACTTTTTTACAAGTTCATTTATATCACTCTACAATTTTCTGCAGTGGCCTAGCTGTATCTTGAATGGCTCCCTGAGTAAAGATCCGTGAACCAATATTCATAGTCTCCAACTCCTGAACCAAGAGCTTGTAGGCATATGGAATCTGAATGGATGCAAATTCCGTAGTATTATTACAACTCTTGCAAAGCCAGATATTAGATTCTGGATTTGCAATGGCTAGTAAGCCACACTTCCTGCATGTATAGCACTTGAATCCGTCACTACACTCCATAAAACGCTCCTTTGTAAATTCCATGACACCGTGAGCAGCAACGCAATCACGCTCCATCTCTCCAAACCGGAGACCACCCTCACGTGCTCTGCCTTCCGCCGGCTGCCTGGTAAGCATCACCAGAGGTCCACAGGCACGAGAATGCAACTTATCTGCTGAACAGTGCCTGAGGCGCTGATAGAAACATGGACCCATAAAGATCTTGGTTTCCATCTGCCGTCCCGTGTGGCCATTGTACATGACCTCATTGCCGTAGGGTTCTAGACCCATTTCATCTCTGAGTACCTTGGCTAAGCCGTCCAAAGTCATCTTCTTATTAAATGGCGTCCCATCACCTAAGCAGCCTGCATGACAGCCAATCTTGCCTAGAAGTGTCTCCATGAGCTGTGCAATAGTCATGCGCGAAGGAATACACTGTCCAGTAATAATAGGCCTTGATGCCTTGATAACGCAGCCTGATCCGTCTCTTTGAGCTCGGCGTGTAATAATGAACCCGTGTGGCATAGTCACACACCAAGTCAGACCATTGTAAGTGGTACGTTTCATATCACGCCGGGTATTTAGTGTAGGTTCTGAAGCCCTATGCGTATTTGTATAAGACACCTTCCATCCAGTATGTCTTGCCACAATTGGCCTTCCCTCCTTATCCTCACCTTTCACATCGCCCACATTGTGCTGAACAGTAAAGTGTGCAGAATATCCTGCATGGAGAGCAAGACGCATAATCTCATCACGGAAACGGGCCGATGAAGTCCAGATTACATTCCTATCAGCCTTCACACAACCATCGGCAAACCTGAGACCTGTTAGTACTGCTCGTGATTCAGGGGCAGATAGCTGCCACACCCAGTCAGCCATCCACTTTGCTGACTTGATATCCTCAGGAACAGTTTGAGATATGACATCTGGAACATTTGCAGCTTTTGCATATTTTACATATTTGTTGCCATACTCTTCACAGAATAGCTGAAACCACTGTTTATTAATAATTGACCACCTGTACCTGATAGGCCTGGTCTCATTTTGCCCACCAATCACATTATAAGTGTAATCAAGACCTTCTACAAGTTCCAGAGTGGCAAACCGCTCACGCAACCACTCATCATCAGCTTTCTTTGCAGGTGACATCTCCACTGAATTTCCACCAAACCGCAGACATCCATCACCCAACCAATAGCCATAAAGTTCAAGAAATGCCATATATTTATTAGGGCTTCCTGTAAGCCTCCATACGTCATCAAATCGTGTCCCATCATGCTCAATGCCTGCAGATGCCCTTCCAATGAACTTGATTGCATCTGCCTCAAATAATTGAGAAGCCTTGACCTTTTCATAATCTTTTACTAGACGGCGTGATGCACCCCTAGGGCCCTTTTGCATACCATCCCATGTTACACCTTCTCCATAGTATTTTCCTTTCTTGGCATACATGTCATGATCCTCTGTTACAAGGAGGGAGACGCCATTGCTTGCTGTCTCATTCTCCTCCCCATCCCAGTTACCCATCTCACCAGAATGAGTGAATTCCACCATTGACCGCTCCTTTGCCTCATTCAAGATGAAGTTTGTAGGATTCTCATATACTAGTGTATTGGTACGGTAATTGTATCCACCAACCCGCAAGGTACCTCGCTCATACCCTTCTTGTACTTCCCTCCAGTTCATAAATCCCTTTTCCGTTAGAATTTCATGATCATCCGCTAGACAGTGCGGATTGATGATGATATCAGGGATGATCCCAGAGGCAGTCTGGGGCATATCCTCCGGCTCCAGAAGCATCCCGCATGTACCTTTCTGGCCATGGCGACTTGAGAACTTGTCACCAATCTCAGGAGTTCTCAGTTCACGCATCCGAATCTTTACAAAAGAATATCCCTCGCCATTTCTGTTCTTGAAGATCTTGTCAACAAAGCCACTTTCATTATTTCTGGGCGTCCTGGAAACATCGCGGAACCTCTTGGCCCCTGCAGGCAAGACCATTCCAGTTGGAACGCGTAAAGGAACAACTTTTCCAACCAAGATATCATCTGAATTCACAAAAGTGTTCTCGGGAATAAATCCATCTGCTCCCAATTTTCCGTAATTCCCATTTCTGAGTTGCCGGGTCATCTCAGGATCTGGACGACCAAATCGCTCTTCCTCACCTGAAGATTGATTCTTCTTCTCCTCGTCTTTATACGTACGGAAGAAGACTGACTGAAAGAGACCACGATCTAATGAGCCCTTATTGATCATAATGGAATCCTCTTGATTGTAGCCACCGTAGGTCATAATGGCTACTACAATATTGCGCCCAGAAGGCATAGAATATGCACCATAGTACTTGCCCATCTTGGGAGACACAAGAGGTAGATTAGGATACATGAGCATATGAGCTAACGCATCAAAGCGCTCCTTGTAGTTCTGGGCAAAGACGCCCATTGCCTGCTTTCCCATGGCACACTGATAGGCATTCCTAGGTGACTGATTATGGTCAGGAAAAGGAATAGTGGATGCTAGAGACCCTAGGATGACACAGGGGTGGATCTCAACATGGGAGTATGTAGATGCATCACCCTCAAGCTTGTTCAACAAATCATCAGGATCCATTGCAATCATAGCCTGCTCTGTCTCACCCGCATCCAAATACTCTAGGAGATGATGACCGTTACTGGGTGTCTGCCAACGCAGAATATCCTCCCAAGTCTTACAGCTATTGATCTCATCAATCATCTTGGCCCTTTCACTTAGAGGTGCCCTCATAATCTCAAGAATAGCTGGTGCAAAGTACAGAGGGCGCACTAGCCTGCCGGCTTCTGTTGAGAGCCAGAGCTCCTTCACGGTTGGCTTCCAGACAATAGCAATCTGCCGTTGAATGAATCCAGAACGCTTGGCCTTACGGAGCCGCTTGATACAGTCAAGAGCAGAAGAAGGTGGGAACATACCAATCCACTTGCCATTGATGAAGATACGGGCACCCTCAAACAATTGCTCAATAGGGAGACCCTTAATTGGCAAGAACTCAGGCATCCCCTGAATGAGATCTGTTACAACACCCTTATTGCAAGCCTGAGTGATACAGGCCGTTGAGGCCAGATTCTTCACCACACCAACTGAGTGACCCTCTGGAGTCTCATTGGGGCAGATGAAGCCCCACTGGGTATTGTGCAGCTTCCTAGGCGCAATGAGCTTGCCTGCAGTCTTTTCAATAGGTGTAGAGATACGCCTCAAATGGGATAGTGAGGACACATAGTTGAGCCGGCCTAGGACTTGGCTCACACCAATCTTGGGAGGACCACCCACTTTTGCCGAGCCAAAGTTGCCTGTAGACAGAGCTGACTTCAGACCGACCTCCACAATAGTGGACTTGATGACTTTGTATAGATTGCTCATATTCAAGATCTCCTGGAATGACCCTGTTGCCCGCCAGGAACCACTGTGGATCTCCTTGGCAATAGATGCCTTCATATCCTTGAGCATCTTAACTTGGAAGAAAGTGCGGAAGAGATTGCCCAGAAGAAAGCCGGGCGAATCCACACGCTTATTTGGGTACGAATCACGGTCATCATTGTTGATGCGCTTATAGGCAACCCACAGCAGCTTGCGGGTCATATGGGCCAGGAAACACGCCTTCTCATAAGACTCCTCTAGACCACCAATGTGTGGATACAGCTCGTCACGCAGAAGATCTTCTACCGTGATAGCCCTGGTAGGCTTACCTGTCCAGACATTAATATTGCGCTTCATCCACTGCTGTGCCTCCTCTTGTGTCTTAATCACGGAGCCCTCAGTAATGGTCTCAATGATGAGGGATTCAAAGATCTGGTCTTGGTCATCACCCAAGATCATCTTGACAATCTTCTCATCTTCTAGAACGCCTAGGGCACGAAACAGAATGAACAGGGGGATCTCAGTCTTCATCCTGGGAATGGTTGCACGTAGATACATGATTTGCTGGTTCTTAGGATGATACTGAATCCGAACAGAATTGGACTTGGGTACCTGTTCATTCATAGGGCCAATGGACTTCACCTCAATGACCTCCCACTCCTTTGCCTGATTACGATTATTGCGGAAGACAACGGGGCGATTCTCTGACATACGCTCCTGTGAAATAATAGTGCGCTCACCACCTCCAACAATGAAATAGCCACCAACATCCTCAGGACACTCCCCAAGATCCATAGGGTGAATGTGACCCTGGTCCTTGAGAAGACAGAGCCGACTGCCAACCATGACGGGAATCTTGCCAAGATGAACATTGGGAAAGACACGTTGATGGCTAGCTTTTTGATTAAGCTGATTGTCGGTACGAATGATGGTCACTTTGATGTCAACGGTCAGAGGAGACGCATAGGTAAGATTGCGCAACCTGGCGTCATTGGGTAGCATGGGCAGGACGGCACCATTATTTTCAAAGATGGTTGGCTTTCGCAGCTGGGGTTTCTCAAACTCAACCTGAACCTCGTATTCATAGCGTACTGCTGCACGGGCAGCGGCAAGAGCTGCTGCAGAAGCGGCAACAGCAGCTGCGGCAGCTTTAGACTCCGCATCATCTTTAATAGGACCCATGAGAGCATTAGCGGCTGATGTTGAAAGACCAGTGGCAGAAGCTAATACGGATCTGGGCCCAGATAAAGGAATCTCTGGACTACCTTTCACAATAACAGGATTGATTGCTTGGAGAATCTCTGGAACATCATGCAGAATGAAATGATTAAATGACTCAATTTGGTGGGCAATAATCTGTTTCTTTTCCATTTGCTGGAAATAAAGATCCAGAAGCTTCATATTATCTGGAACAGCCGCGGACATTTGTGTACATATCTCATTAAAACTAGAAAGTCAATTTTTATACAACAGCCTAAAGGGCTCGTTTTAATTTTATTCTTAAAAAATCGTGATAGCGTAAGATGGATTCATCCATTAAAACATTGACAATTACGGGTACAGCAGCTTCAGGATCTGAAGCAAAGAAGTCCCGGCGTGCATCAAGACGTAAAAAAGTAGAGAATGAAGCTGAAGAGTCTGAATCTATTCAACCCATTCAGCAACTTCAAATTGAAAAGACTTTAGTGCCTTCGGTACCTTCTGTGTTTTCAACACCTTTTACCGCTTTAACGCCAAAAGTGCCAAATAGGAATTCTTATTTACCTGCAACTGCACATGCACAAAAGCCACAACAGGCACAACAATTACAGCCTATAGAAAAACAAGTAATACCAAATACGTCAACTGTAGCAACTTCAGTAATCTTAAATCCTCCAAAAGTGCAGCGTATTAAACTTCAACCTAAGACACTTGTGCAACATGTTCAAAAACAAGTTGCAGGAACACGAAAGGCAAGAAAAATTAGCTTGTCTGTATCAAATCTGAATCATCGGTTTACAAGAGCTAAGAGGGTACATGATGATACACAGAAAAAACCTATTGATACTATACGATCATATCTGGTTGAAAAAGGGGTTATACAGACAAAGAGTAAGGCGCCTGAGAGAATGTTAAGATCAATGTATAATGATTTTAATATGTTAAAAGATGGGCAAGCGTTGTAAACAACGCCTTTCAGGGCAAACTCTATAGGAGCCTTTTAGACCACGTTACAAATCTATTGAATCTCTTGTAGAACTTCAATAGATGAGCACTACGGACCAATTGGCCGCAGCCTATACACGTTTAGAAACCCAAATTAATCGTGTATTTGGAGTAATGTCAGGAAAAGTACCTGTTCTTAATGGACCAGCAGGCCCTACAGGTCCTGCTGGAAGTGCAACTATGACAGGATCAACTGGTCCCGTTGGTGCAACAGGTGCAACGGGTTCACAAGGTCCAACAGGATCAGATGGTATTACTAGAAATACTGGTGCTACAGGTGCAACCGGAGTTACTGGTGCTATTGGTGCAACTGGTGCCACAGGCACAGCAGGCACAGCAGGCACAGCAGGTGCTACAGGAAGAACCGGTGCAACTGGTGCAACAGGTGCAACAGGTGCAACAGGCACACCTGGTGCAACAGGTAGAACAGGTGCAACAGGGGCAACGGGCCTTCAAGGTCCAACAGGATCAGATGGTATTACTAGAAATACTGGTGCAACAGGTGCAACTGGTAGAACAGGTGCAACGGGTTTACAAGGCCCAACTGGTTCACCAGGATCTGCAGAAAATACTGGTGCTACAGGCGTAACAGGTGCAACAGGTGCAACAGGTCCCAAATTTGTTATTAATTGGAGAGGTAATTGGTGGGACGCAGTGTATTATAATATAAATGATGGTGTAGTCTATAATAATATCGGTTACGTTGCCTTACAAAATGTTTTATCTATTAATCTTGCACCACCCTTGTATCCTGCCTATTGGCTGCCTCTAACAACAGGTATTACGGGTGCAACAGGTGCTACGGGTTCACAAGGTCCAACAGGATCAGATGGTATTACTAGAAATACAGGTGCTACAGGAGCTACAGGTGTCACAGGGGCTACTGGTGTGACAGGAGCAACTGGCGATACTGGGGCTACAGGTGATACTGGTGCAACAGGAGATACTGGACCAGGTTTAACAGGAGATACTGGGCCTACCGGTTTATATGGGGAAGGTACATTTTCTTGGATTAGTAGTAATGTATCTTCTAAAATCACTTCATCCAGTTCAGCAATTTGCACCGTTGTTGCAAATTGGGCATCATTAGTATATTCAATCCAATCGTATTCTGGGCCTGTTAAAATGTCATTCAGGGTTGCATCAACTGAATATAGTAAAAGAGTCATGGGTGGATTTACTGAAAGTGCTACACCTACCATATACGGAAACATTCTGTATTCAATACATACAGATGGAGGAGGTTCTACTCTAGGAATATGGGAATCTGGCGCACACGTAGATGACATTACATATGCTTGGTCTACTTCCACTGTATTTTCAATTATATTAGAAGGCACTTATATAAATTATTACGCAAATAGCACAAGAATCTATCAAACTCTTAGAACAAGTACAACTCCGCTTTTTTTGGCAATTGCATTAAATTCATTAGGTTCAGGAGTAAACTCAGTACACTTTGATCCTATTTTTGATGGCCCTACAGGTGCCACAGGTGCCACAGGCGCCACTGGTGTAACTGGTGCAACTGGGCTAGGTGTAACAGGCCCTACAGGAGAAACAGGTGCAACAGGTCCTGAAGGAAAACCAGGTGGTTTTACAGGTGCAACAGGTGATACAGGTCCTACTGGGTGGACTGGCCCAGAAGGAAATAAAGGGCGAACAGGAGATACTGGGCCAGGTGGTGGTGCTAAAGGCGATCCTGGTGCAGCAGGTGCAACAGGTGACACAGGTGCAACTGGGGCAACTGGCCCAGGACTAACAGGTAATACGGGAGACACTGGGGCAACTGGATTAACAGGTGATACAGGTGATACAGGTGCAACGGGTGCTACAGGTGAAACAGGAGCAACTGGCCCACAAGGAATACCTGGAAGTGATACAGGTGATACAGGAGCAACAGGGCCTACTGGCTGGACAGGGCCTACTGGGGATAAGGGGCCACAGGGAGACAAAGGGCCTGGTGGAGGTACTGGTGGCGATACTGGCGCAACAGGTGCTACTGGTGTAACTGGTGCTACAGGTGCAAAAGGTGATCCTGGTGGCCTAACAGGTTACACTGGTGCTACGGGTGCTACTGGATCTAAGGGGCAGACTGGAGATAAAGGGGCAGTTGGAAACAAAGGTCCTGCTGGTGGTGCTACTGGCGATACTGGTCCATATGGTCAGAGTACATTTACCTTGACTGGTGTAAATACAATTGCCTTAACTGCAAATTCACTTAAATCAACTGGTGGTTCAAATTGGTATTCCTACGGATATTCACTTCAACCATTAATTGGGCCTTGTATAATGTCGTGGCAATTCAATACAGTTGATTTTGTGTATCCTTATCGTTTAACTATAGGTTTATCAGAGAATCCTACTGCAATTTTAGATAATAGTTTAGGATATACAAATACTAAATATGGCTACTTGATAAGTAGCTCTACTTCAATTTATGCAACAATTAATTCAGCAATAGTAAGTAGTCAATACACTACTCCTCCAGTTACCACATCTACAGTCTTTAGTATTATTTATGATGGTGTAACTGTTAGATGGTATATTGCAAATACTTTATTATACACATCGGTGCAATCTCAGATAAATCCATTATTTGGAGTAATTATATTTGAAAATCCTGGAGGTTCATCACCAATTATTACAAATATTCATATAGATAATTTAATACTAGGTATACAAGGGGCAACAGGAGAAACAGGACCTTCTGGAGGACCACAAGGGCCACCAGGGCCAATAGGAGAAACAGGACCAACTGGGCCTCCTAATGGACCAAAGGGAGATACAGGAGCAACAGGCCCAGGTATAACAGGACCAACAGGGCCTCCTAATGGACCAAAAGGAGATACTGGTGCTACAGGACCCTCTGGCGGTCCAATTGGTCCAACTGGTGCTACAGGTCTTACGGGATCTAGAGGGGAAACTGGGGCAACAGGCGCCACTGGCCTTGGAGCTACTGGCGCCACAGGCGCAACAGGCGCAACAGGCGCAACAGGGACAACAGGTGCTACTGGTAATACTGGTCCCACAGGGACAACAGGAGCTACTGGAGATACTGGTCCCACAGGGACAACAGGTGCTACTGGAGATACTGGTCCCACAGGGACAACAGGTGCCACAGGTGAAACTGGCACCACAGGTGCTACAGGTGCTACAGGCCCAGGGGTACCAGCAGGAGGTATAGCTGGAGATGTGTTGGTAAAAATTGATACTGTTGACTATAATACACAATGGGCTTCTGATATTAACTATGTTGCGTTAACCCCTGGAAACTGGGCTATTTCTGCTCCAACCACTATACGTGACGCAATTGATCGTATTGTTGCAGCACTTGCAAGCCAAGATCCTGCAATAAATCCCTAGACGCTCTTTTTAGAAAACAGCCCAAAACGTTTTTGACATACTTTTTTTAAAAAAAGGACTTTTTGATATACTTTTTTTTAAAAAGTATATTGCGCCATAAGTAGCAATAATAATCTATTGATCTTCTTATAGAACATCAATAGATGAGTACAACGGTAGATCTGACGGCGGCCTTTTCCGGCCTAGATGCGCAGATTACACGAGTTTTTGATGTGATGATGGGAAAGGTTCCCGTCTTAAATGGCCCTCCTGGTCCCACTGGTCCTATGGCCGCAACTGGGCCTACAGGTCCTCGTGGTGCTACCGGTTTAATTGGTCTCACTGGTGTAACTGGACCTACTGGGCCCATTGGTGTTACTGGACCAACGGGCCCTAGAGGTGCAACAGGTGTCACAGGACCAAGTGGTGCAACAGGTGTTGGTGTTGGTGGTAATTTAAGTGGTGTATGGGAAAGTGAGAATTTATATGCAGCTGGTGCAAATCCTGCTATTGTCACATATAATGGATCTATGTATGTTTGCATACAAACTATGACTGTTCTTAGAGTTGATCCTCCTAATATAGATACGGCATATTGGAGACTCTATGTCTCTCAGGGTGCCACAGGCTCTGTTGGCACTATAGGTACCCTTGGGCAATTCCTCTATAATGGTGACGCAGGTGTTGCTGGATCTAGTTTCTTTGTCTACAGAGCTACTGGGCCTACTGGACCTAATGGAGGTGCTACAGGTCCTAATGCACCTACCTTGCAGATCGGCACCTACCTAGTCCCCACAGTGAACGGGACCTATGACTTGGGTGCGACGGGCATCCAGTTTAAGGATGTGCATTTCAGTGGTTCCATTTACAATAATGGTACACTATTCCAGGGAGGTGTATCTGGTCTTGTTTATAGAGCTACGGGACCTACAGGGCCTACAGGAGGTGCAACAGGACCTACTGGCCCTACTTTACAGACAGCTGCTCACATTGTGCCCACTGCCGATCTGACTTTTGACTTGGGTGCAACAGGTCTCAGATTCCGTGATATCTATGTGGGTGGCTCATCAATCCACATGGGTGACTCACTTGTCTTATCTGCAACAAATAGTGGACTAAATGTAACATCTGGTGGTATAACTTCTCAACTCGGCACAAATCCATCAGGTTCTTATACTGACCCTCTGACTAATGTGACTGTGACTGGCCCTATCTTGTCTATGGGCGCTACAGGCTCAGCTGGTCCTATTATCCTACAGGCGGGTCTGAGCGCCACACATGTGCTGGAGAAGTATACTACTACAGGCCCGAATCTGGCATATTCTCAGACTAAGACACAGCCTGGGTCATACAGCCTGAATACAGTATATGGACCTTCTGGACCTGATGTTGCAAATAATAGTATAATTTATATTCCTCAAGTTACTTTTAATGCATCACGTGGATATGCAACAGGGCCAACAGGTCTTCAGACTGGTGATATTATGGGTGCAGTAATTTTTAAAGAACAGAATTCTCTACGCGGTGTAATTTACAGCTCTAAACTCGGCCCGACTGGTTCATCTGATTCAGACTTGAATTTTACGCTTGGAAATTCTCCATTAATGTCTATCAAATCAACTGGGCCTACCCGCGGTGGTTTAGCCACTGGTCCTGTTGGACCTAATATTGCTTTAACTGCGCACATGTATCCTACAGTAAATGCTACCTATGATCTGGGCGCAACAGGTATTCAATTCAGGGATGTCCACTTTAGTGGTTCTTTGTATAATAATGGTACGCCATTTTCTGGTGGTGGCGCTGCCTCATATCCCGTTGGATCATATCATGATCCTTTATCTCACGTCACTGTTACTGGCCCCATCCTCACTATGGGCGCAACAGGCTCAGCAGGCCCCATTATCTTACAAGCTGGTCTGAGCCCTAATCACGTACTGGAAAGCTACACTGTCACAGGACCTAATTGGTCGTATTCTCAAGTAAAGGCCAAACCTGGCTCTTACAGTTTGAACACCGTGTATGGGCCTTCTGGGCCTGATATTTACAATAATGGTTTTAACTATATTCCCCAGATAACATTTAATACATCACGCGGATATGCAACAGGACCAACTGGTCTTGATAATTATGATCTCATGGGAATAATTAATTTTAGTGAGAATAGTGTTCTTCGTACTTCTATAATATCTGGCAAAGTTGGCCCTACTGGTTCAACTGATACAACCTTAATATTCAAACTAGCAGGGACAGATATTATGACAATGACTACAACTGGGCCTATTAATGAAGGTGCGCCTACAGGTCCTGTTGGGCCCAATATTGCTCTAACCGCGCATATATATCCCACAGTGGATGCCACCTATAACTTGGGCGCAACGGGGTTTCAATTCAAGGACGTTCACTTCAGCGGCTCCATTTACAATAATGGCACACCCTTCCAGGGAGGTGTTTCTGGTTTGACTTACAGAGCCACTGGGCCTACTGGTCCCACAGGAGGTTCAACGGGTCCTACTGGACCTACCTTACAGGTGGGTGCCTTTTTAGTTCCTACAGTAGATGCTACCTATGATCTAGGTGCAACGGGTATTCAGTTCAAGGATGTGCACTTCAGTGGCTCCATTTACAATAATGGTACACCCTTCCAGGGAGGTGTTTCTGGCTTGACTTACAGAGCCACTGGTCCCACTGGGCCTACTGGAGGTTCAACCGGTCCTACTGGACCTACCCTGCAGGTATCGGTTCACCTAGTCCCAACGACTGATGCAACCTATGACTTGGGTGCAACAGGCATTCAATTTAGGGATGTGCACTTCAGCGGCTCTCTGTATAATAATGGCACGCCATTTTCTGGAGGTGGTGGTACAACTGGACTCACTTATAGAGCCACTGGCCCTACAGGGCCTACTGGAGGTGCAACAGGCCCTGCTCCTTATCCCACCATACAGATTGGCACTCATCTAGTCCCAACAACTGATCTGGCGTACGATCTGGGTGCAACAGGCCTCAGATTCCGTGATATGTATGTTGGTGGCTCCACCATCTACCTGGGTGATACAGTCAGACTCTCTGGATCTGCTGGTACCCTCAGTGTAAACTCAGCCCCCTTGGTGTCTAGTACAACGACGCCGAATACAGGTGCTGGTGGAATTGGTGTTACATTTACTGGGAAGACATTGGATTTATCACCGAATTCTAATACCTCTGGTGTTTATGCCATGTCTGCAAATGGACAATATATAACATATATTGGCTATACTACTGGATCCTATTATCTATATACATCTTCAAATTACGGTACTAGTTTTACTCAAATTTTAAATCCCAGTTTTTTAGTGTATCTGTATGTAGCAGTTTCTTCAACTGGGCAATACCAGGCTGCACTTGTAAATAATTCGGGTGTATATTTTTCATCTAATTATGGTTCCACGTGGGCAAATGTGGGTCTTAATAGTGTGTCTAATTGGGGTGGTATATGTATTTCTACCGATGGACAGATTGTTATAGCATGGGAAGCTTCTTCCTCCTATCATCTTACTCCAAATGCAATTCCAACAAATAATACAACATGGATTGATGCAAGTTTTATTAATTATACAACGGATATTAAAATGAGTGCAAATGGCGATAGAGTTGTACAATTATATACGGATGGAACATTCAAAATTAAAGGATATAAGGTGAACAGAGATGGGGCATCAACAAATCTTTCAGCTAGCCCGTCAAGCGGTATTGGTGTTTCATCATCTGCTCCTATAATATCATTATCTGGTGATGGAGCGCGTATTGGTGTATATGGACCTTATAATTTTAATATTATATCTCAGCAATTTTCTTGGAGTATAAGTGGTGGCGGCTCAATCACACAAGTGGGTTCCGATAATACTATAGTAAATACAACATGGTATACACCTTTTTCTACAGCAATGTCATCGGATGCTACCATACAACTTGTAGCACCTGCAGGAAATGCTCAGGGTGTTTATATATCTTTTAATTCTGGCGTTACTTGGTCTGCAATAGCACAATCATCAAATCCTAACATAGCTGGCACACAATGGTATTATATTCTCATATCATCAGATGGAATATATATAAATCTATTTCCAGCTTCAGGGCAGACTGAATGGGCCCAGTGCCTAGCAACAACTCCAACTCTAACACTTACAAATATCCCTTACACGCCTACAAGTCCTCTAACTTGGCCTACAGCATTAGTCCCAACCACAGTGGGTGGCGCTCTTGATACGATAGCCAAATATTTAAATACTTATCAACAATCGCCTCAATGGACCAACTTAACATGATTTCTTCAACCAATCCAGCTGATCCCTCTCAGGATGCTCCGCGTAAAAGCCACCACCGTTTTTCACATCAGTTAGCATCTGGAAGAACTCCTCATACATTAAGACAACACGATCACAGCTGTAATTCTTCATAGCCCACTCCCTACAAGCGGCAGGTGACAACTTGTCCAGATTGTTGACCGCCCAGACAAAATGATCCATTGTACGACATCTGTAACCTGTCGTACCGTGAACCACCGTCTCTGAGAATGCACCCCAGTCACTAGTGATGACAGGGGTGCCTGACATATTTGCTTCTATCACACAGCCTCCAAAAGGCTCATTGTAGTATGACGCCTGGATGAGCGCCTTGGCGCCTGCTAGCAGTTCTCTCCGCTTATCCACATCAGCATAGCCGATGACTTCTACGTAGGGTGGTGGTTTAGATCCCATTACAGCCTCGTAGGATCCCTGACCCGCTACTACAAGCTTGTGGCCAGTTCTCTTTGCCAAATCCACAGCAATTGCAAGACCTTTATTTGTAATAAGTCGGCCTAGAAAAAGCAGATAGCCATCTTTCTTATCTCTGAATTCAAAGTCAGCAGGATCAAAGTAGTTGGGGATCACGCAGTCATACCACGAGGGATTCTTATTGTCCATGATGCCATACACCGTATTCATAACCGCATAGGACTCAAAGACATTGAAAGGTGCAAATAGCTTATTGAAACAACCAATCCCAGGCTCAACAACAATGAGATCAGGATGTGCCTCGGCAACAGGCCGCTGACCCCAGAAGCACAGAAGAAAGTCACCTGGCTGCTTCCGCTTACCAACTTCTACAATAGCCCGTTTGTAAAAAGTCTGGTGGGCGTGATCGGCATTATTGTGGTGGAAAAAGTCTTTTTTCCAGTCATATGTTCCATATGCAGTTTGTAGGACTTCATTATCTGTTACGGCAACGTTCTCGGTGCAGGCCACAGTAGAGTCCGCGTGCCCATAGTGAATCACAGTGTGACCGCGCTTCATAAGCATTGCACAGAGCTTGAACACTTTCTGTGTAAAGGCGCAGGCACAGTACTCTTTGGTGGTGACAGTATGGGGTAAAGCAAGGGCGTGAAACCGCATATAGTGTATATAGATTGAAATTATTTAGACCATATAAATAGAATGGAAACAAATAAAAAATCTATGTTTAACTTAAAACTAAAAAAAATACGTGAAAGGAAACAACTTGATCCAGCAAGATTAACGGGTGCAACTGCTCCTTCTACTGCTTTTATTATTATGGGTCATGGAGCAGAATTACCTGAAAGGAAAGTTGTACCTCCTGGTTGTATACTAGTTGTTCAAATTCATTCTGGTGAATTGAGTTACTTACCAGCAAATTTTTTTACAGATTTGTTTAATATTGACGAAATAAAAAAAAAAGCATTTTTAGATCCAGTTACAAATTATAAAAGTATTGTTAATATAATTAAGTCATTAAATCAAAATAATACCCCTTTAGCAATTTATAGGGAAGGTGATGAATATCCAGACTTATATTGTTCTTTATTAACTTCGTGGGATTCTAAAGATCAAGAAGAGTTTGTTGGTCAAAGTGATTCATATAGATTAAAAGATTCCGGTGTAGTTAAATACCCTTTTAATAAAGGTTCTGTTATAGAAAATTTACAACATGCAACTAATATTATAGTTAAATATACTGAGCCTAAAAAAGAACAATTTTTAAATTTATACAATAAATCTGATTATCCAACTAGTGATCAATTAGCTAAAATTATAGATTCAAATAAACAACTTAAAACAATAGATGAAATTATAAAATTTCCATCAATAGCAAATATAATTCAAAAAAACCAATCAGAATTATTTGAAATATTGGGCCCTGGAGTATATTATAATTTAATTTGTAGAGCAACGTATCCTTCTTTAAGAATAATAAACCCAAATACAAAAATGGAAATTTTAAATAATAATAAAAGGTCACTTGTTAATTCATCTGGACATATAATTAAAAATAAAAGGGAAATATTACAAGGCATAGAAGAAGCCATGTTTCATAGAGCAAATTTAATTAGAAAATTAAATAAAAATAATTCAGAATTAAATCCTTTACAATTTAGAAATGATACTCCAGTAGGCCAACAAGAACTATTTAAAGCAATAAATAAAAATAATTTAAACCTTGTTATAGCTCTTTTAAACAGTGGCAAATATCCGGTAAATATTGTTTCACCTGATGGTTTAACACCTCTTGTTCTTGCCAGTTATTATGGCTATGTAGATATAGTGCATGAGCTGCTTGATAAAGGCGCTGATGTAAATGTTGCAAGGACTACCGATGGCATGATGCCTCTCATGTGGGCTAGCTGGTATGGCCACTTGAAGATAGTGCGTGAGCTGCTTCATAAAGGTGCTAATGTGAATGCTGCCCAGACGGATAATGGCATGACGTCTCTTATGTGGGCTAGCTGGTATGGCCATTTGGAAATAGTGCGTGAGCTGCTTAGGGGTGGCGCCAATGTGAATGCTGCGAGGACGAGTGATGGCATCACATCTCTTATGTATGCTAGCCAGGAAGGCCATCTAGAGACAGTACGTGAGCTGCTTAGGGCAGGCGCCAATGTGAATGCTGCCCAGACGGATAATGGTATGACGTCTTTAATTTTAGCTAGTGCGTCTGGTTATTTGGAGATAGTGCGTGAGCTGCTTAATAAAGGCGCCAACGTTAATGCTGCAAGGTCAGATAATGGTTCAACATCTCTCACTTACTCTAGCGAGAAAGGCCACCTGGAGATAGTGCGTGAGCTGCTTAATAAAGGCGCCAATGTGGATGCTGCTACGACGGATGATGGCATCACGTCTCTCATGTGGGCTAGCCAGTTTGGCCACCTGGAGATAGTGCGGGTTTTATGCCAAAATGGTGCTGATCCAAATATAGTTGATAAAGGTGGTCTTAGAGCAATTAATTATGCAAATATTCCAACAAATAAATTTGAAATACAAAATATTTTATTAAAAGGTTGCCCTCCCATGCTTACTACAACTAAGGGTGGTTATTGTAAAAGACGTAAGACTAAACGCAATTATTGTAACAAACGATTTAAACGCACTGCACGTAAATAAATATTTTTTATGGTATAAAGCCTAAATGATATTAGTATATCAGAAATATGTTGACTGTTACAAACTCAAATAATTCTTTCATTTTAAATGAGCGAGAATCAATTGATTTAGAGTTGAAGCTTAATGTGTCATTTTATGGTCATCTCTGGAGAGAGAAAATCGGGGAATTTTTATTCAAGTATGGCATAGGAAGTCTTCCTTCTAATCAGACTCTAACTGTGTCTGATGAAGAATATAATTTCTTAGAAATGCTGCGATCTAAAGGGTCTTGGAAAGACTGCCAAGATCTCAAGTAGGGTTTTTTATTTTTACAGACTTTTTTCTTGAAAAAGTGTATGGTAATACACTTATTAAAGAAAGGTCAAGAGATTGTCTATGTCTTTGAAGATCTCAAAGAGGCTATAGAGAAAGCAATGGCTGAACAACTTTGTATTCTCCGGTTGCGTATTAATAAAAATGGTACAGTTAATCAAACAGTAATTTATGAGCCTAGAATAGAAAGATAATGCCTACCTTGCTACCAGAATTTCTTCGTGCTCCACCAGACTTTAGATTATGGCGGTTTGTAGATAATAATAATCTTGAAAAAGTTAAAAAATATATAGCTAACGGTGTTGATGCAGATTTTTATATGCAACCACAAGGTATAACACCATTAATTAATGCCACTATTAATGGAAATATAGATATAGTAAGAATACTAATAACTCCTAAAGCAGAAGGTGGAGGAGGTGTAGATATAAATAGAGGATCTATTTATGGAACTCTAACCTATGGAGAGGGTGGCTATACTGCCTTAATGTGTGCATGCGACAAAGGCCAATCTGAGATTGCGCGTTTGCTAGTGGAAAAAGGGGCAGATGTAAATGCCACTACTAAAGATAAAAAAGATACAGCATTAATTTATGCAAGTTTCAGACATAATTTTGAGATTGTAAAACTTTTAATAGAAAATGGGGCAGATATAAATTTTAAAAGAAGTTATGATGGATTATCTGCCCTACTTGCTAGTTCAAAATCTATTGATATTGTACGCTACTTGGTGGAGAATGGTGCAGATGTTAATTCAACTATGACAACAACGGGTAATACTGCCTTAATGTATGCTTGTGAAAAAAATATTATAGATGTGGTACGTTTCTTATGTAAAAATAAAGCAGATCCAAATATAGTTGATTTAAATGGTAAACGGGCAATTGATCTAACAACAAATAGTGAAATAAAAAATATTTTAATGGAAGGCTGTCCTCCTATAGAAAATCCTTGGATTCCTGGTGCAGAAGTTCCTGCTACTTCTGGATCTCAAGGTGGTCGTCGTAGAAATTACAAGACTAGATATAGACGCAAGCATGTAAAGCGGTCTAAACGCAAGACGCGAACACGTAGGTAAGATGCCCAGTATGTACGCCGAATATCTAAACCTCTACAAAGTCCACAAAGCCCAGAGAGGTCCCAAAGTAGCCATATTTCTCTTAGTAGGAATCTTCTATGAGATGTATGACGAGCGTGGCCCAGAAGGCGATACTAAGACAAATTTCCTAGAACTTGTTGAGCTCCTAGGTCTCACTGTCTCAGTAAAGAAGGGTGAAGGGCCATCAGGGCCATTATATGACGGCATTGTCGCAGGCATTCCAGAAGATCATTTACATAAATGGTCTGCTAGACTGACCCAGTTAGGGTGGACAGTTGTCGTTGTGGATCAAGTCAAAAATCCCGCCGGCAAGGTGGTCAAGCGAGAGGTCAGTCGTATCCTAACGCCTGGATCACACATTGAGGCCGCGTCAAGTCAAGATATCTATATGACCTTTGTGAGCCTGTCTTTAAAAGATGAGGTGCCCTACCTTGCTCTGACTGCTCTTGATCTGAGCACAGGTCACCTACATACGTTTGAGTGCAAGGCAACAGGGTCCGACGACGCTTGGACATCCAATGAGGCAGTCCAGTTCATGGAATTGTATGAGCCCCGTGAGATCTTGTGGTCTATTGAGGGCCCCAAGTACTTTTGTGATTCTATTGCAAACAATGAGTCCAAACTCAAGTCTATCTTGGGTTGTCCTTCTAAGACAGTCTTTCATAAACGAGCACCTCTCAACTCAGGAGCCTGGTTGAAGCCTGGATTTAAGGAGGAATATCTGAGAAGCCGCTGCAGTCTCAAGTCACTCTTGCCTACCCACGTAGCCCTCTCGCTTGAGCAGGGCTCCAGATCTGAGATTGCCCTGATTTCACTCTTGTACGCCTTGGAAGAGCTGTGGCCATCAATGAATCTTGGTGCACTCCATGTCTTTCCTTGGAATCCCCAAGAATGTTTAAAACTAGGAGAGAATGCCTTAGTGCAGTTGCATATGATTGTAGAAGCATCTAATGGCAAACAGGATGTCTTGTCTATTATGGATAAGTCTCTGACGCCAATGGGAAAGAGAGGAATCCGAGAAAGGCTTTTGAAGCCATCTGCCTCAGCTGCCGTCATAAATGAGCGGCTGGATGCTGTAAGTGCGTGGACTCAGAAACCTAGTGACTATCGTGAAGTGATTCAGAAAAGAATGCGTACAATCTCAGATATTCAACGCATCTACAGAAAGTTGCAGCAGGGTACTGTGACAGCAACAGATCTTATGGGTCTAGACAATTCTTTAAAGGCTCTAGATTACATTGCAAAAGGTGAGCAAGACTTGGACATTTATAAAAATATACTTGAAATACAAACAGAAGTCTTCAAGATCTTTGATATTGCAAAAATTTACCAGGCTGATGAGGATACAAGCTTGTTTGTTAAAGGTATCTCTGCTGAACTTGATTTACTAGAGGATCAGATTAAGACTCAGATTGCTGCTTTGCAAACCTGGATTGATGAGCGTGCTAAGGAGGGCCGTGTTGCTGCAGACTCATTTAAGGTTGAGTTCAAGGAAAAGAGTTTAGTAGTCAAAGGGCCTAGGGGAGTTATTCAGGCTCTCAAAATCTCCAATAAGTTGCCTGCGGGGACTACTGCAGTCATGAACAAGGGATCATCGTATTTAGAGTCTAGTGATCTTGATCGGATTTTTGCTATAATTACTAGACTGCGATTTGTGCTTAAGAGACAGCAGGGACTTGTTTTAATTGAGCAGGGTAGCATTTTGGCTGCGAGTTTGTTTAGTACATGGTCTACTGTAACGGAGTGGATAACGTATACTGATGTCAATCTCTGCTTGGCTTCTGTGGCTATGGATCTGGGCTATGTGCGCCCTGAGATTCTAGATTATGCCGAAGGCACAGACGCATCATCTGGGAGTGCAGACGCATCATCTGGGAGTGCAGACGCGTTCGTCTGCATTGAAGGTCTCAGACATCCACTCTTGGAGGCTCAAGACAAGAAAGTTCCATATGTGCAGCACTCCGTCAGTTTAGGCACAGCACAAAATGCAGGATGGCTGCTCTATGGTCTCAATGCCAGTGGAAAGTCATCTCTGATGAGAGCAACTGGTCTAGCTGTTCTTTTGGCCCAAGCTGGCTCCTTTGTTCCGGCAACAAAGATGACTCTGGCACCCTTCCAGAGTCTCCATACCCGAATTATCAATACAGACAATCTCTGGATGGGTCTTTCCTCTTTTGCCGTGGAAATGTCTGAGATGCGAGAGATCTTCAAAGAAGCTGGACCCCGATCACTTGTCTTGGGAGATGAACTCTGTTCTGGAACTGAGACAACTTCTGCAACGGCCTTGGTGGCAGCTGGAATCAAGGGCCTCTTAGGAAGAGGCGCCAAGTTTCTCTTTGCGACTCACCTTCATGGACTTTCTCAGATCTCAGAAGTTTCTCAAAATCCAAGTCTCCGGATAAAACATTTACATGTTGAGTATGATCGTCTGAAAGATAAGTTAGTCTACCACCGAACTTTGAAAGATGGCCCGGGATCATCTCTGTATGGCCTGGAAGTTGCAAAGGCTATGAGAATCCCAGGAGACATCTTAGAGGATGCAATCCGATTCAGAAAACAGTTGGCAGGAGAAGCTGAACTTTCAGAATCTGTTGGATCATCGTGGAATTCTGCAATAGTACGCCGGAAGTGCCAGATATGTGGTTGCACTGAAGCTGATAACTTGGAGGTTCATCATATCCGGGAAAGGCATAGTATAACTATGCCTGGCCGTCTAGCTGACGGATCATCAGTGCACGCTCAGAGTAATCTAACGGTCATTTGTGACTTGTGCCACGATGAAATTCACCGAGGGACTTTAACAGTTGAGCCACCAGTTCAGACATCAGATGGTCCAGAAGAGTCTGTGAGCGTGTTTAGTTCTAGTGCTAGTACTAAATCAAAATCCAAATGGTCGGCTGAGGAACAGACGACCATTGAGACTGTTATACAACAATATCCCAAACTCTCCAATGCAAATTTGAGTAAACATCTTTTGAACTATCATCAAATTGAGATTACGGCAGTAAGTCTTAAGAAGTTTAGGTAGTGCTTGCGCTAGTAGTGGCATTAAGTCCCGGAGGTCCCTGAAGACCTTGAAGACCCTGTTGACCCTGAGGACCCTGAGGGCCAGGAGGACCTTGGGGGCCCTGAGATCCCTGAGGGCCAGGAGGGCCTTGAGGACCAGCAATGCCTGCGCCTGTACCAGAAGTTAGACCAGACTTTTGAAGTTCAGTAATCTTCTTTTCAAGCTCAACAATGCGGGCTTCCAGACGACGATTATCACCTCTGGCCTGGTTGTTACGATTGTAGGAACCACCCTGGAATAGAACGGAAGACATTTCTGAATGTGGGCTAGGGATGTGTAATGAACAATCTGACGCACCCGGCCTTCATACTTGTATGAAAATTGATCACTCTCCCGGGTAGTTAGAAAGCATCCCAAATGCCCATTCCTATTCGGTGTATGAATTGTGGAAATGTTCTTGCAGATCTCTGGCGGTATTATCAGCGCCGTACAGCTGAACTTCGTGGCAGCCAGTCTGCGTCCTTGCTCATCCTTGATGAGACTAAGCTGCCCAAGACTCCCGAGGGCCAGACTCTAGATGAATTGGGCCTTCATAGGTATTGTTGCCGAAAGGAGCTGCTAACGTATCGGGAAACATATTAGAAGGAAATGGAGTTGTTCATCCCATCTTTAGCTGTTATAATCTTAGGTGGTCTTGTAGTCTTTTTTTTACTTCCTAAAGCGTCTGCTTATACATTGGGTGTAATGGCGGCCCTCTTGTTTTGTCTTGGTGTATATCAACACTATCAGACATTTCCATATGAATACAATTCTAGCAATCTTCGTGAAACAATGAAAGATTATTCACCTTTTCTCATGCTTTTGGCTACTATCTTGGGTCTTGTTATTGGTGTCATGGTGGTTTTTGGAGGCAACCCACCGGCTTTATCTGCAGGAATACCTGATATGTCTAGCATTGCTGCTATGCCAGTATCCTTACCTGAAATAGGTAACATAGGTGGTAATGTATTTGGTGGCGGTAATGGAAAGAACAATTCATCAGGTAATGGAATGAATAAAGTAATGGGTAATAATGGCAATATTAAACGTAATAATGTGGCTTCTACGAGTTTCAAAGTGACGTAGTCACTGTAGAAACGAGCACCCGCGTGATGTTCAAGGTAACGTAATAATGTAATAACGTAATAACGTAATAACGTAATAACGTAAAAGGAGTAATTATTTGTATCTAATAAATAGAATGGTTAAGAGCCACACTAGAAAGGTGCGTTCATCTACAAAAAAGTCTAGAAATCCTTCCGTGGGCAGAGGGCATATGGGCCTCAAAAAGCTCAGAGGATCCTTTGATCACATGGAAAAGTTTGTAGAACATCTGAGACCTAAAGCCAAGCACTCTTTTTCTGACGCTGTTTCTGCATATAAGACTGAGTGGCACAGGGTATTCAAGAAGGAAATCTCTCCGGCAGATGCATCCTCATATCTGAAGTTCCGGTTTGGTCTGAAGGGCAAGAAGGCTATGACAAAAAGATCTCGTATGCGTGGCGGTGCTTTACCTGTTGCAGGAGCACCTCTTGATTACAGTCTTAGAGCGGGTGTAAATGGAGCATACGGGCAGTTTCCTACTTACCAACAGCAGGGTCTAGATCGTTATTACGGCAGTGCTTTATCTGCAGATTGTGGGAAGCCCAATGGGTTTCCGACAGATGGATCTGGTGCAACTCAGAAGGGAGGTGGTTTAATAGATGGCCTTTTCCGCCCTTTGCTATCAAGCAGCCCTCCAAATATTGGGTATACGACAATGATGACAGACATTAAGGGTACAGCACCGTATCCTTCTTCTGACCCTACAGGCCAACCTGCTCTAAGAAATCCACCTACGTCCTATATTACAAATGCACCAATGGCAGCTTGGAATCGTGCTTCTGTAACTGATATTTATCGTAGCACTGCTGCTGCTACTCCTGCTGCTACTCCTGCTGCTACTCCTGCTGCTACTCCTGCTGCTACTCCTGCTGCACCTGCTGCTAATCCTGGTCCTCCTCCTATATAAACAATACAAGTAATCTATGTGTTATTTTGTGCAAGCACAGTATAACAGATAAATTTAATAAATATATTTGTACGCACCTTTGGTGCCGGTGCCAAAGGCACGCACCTTTGGTGCCGGTGCCAAAGGCACGCACCTTTGGTGCCGGTGCCAAAGGCACGCACCTTCGGTGCCGGTCTGCTAAAGTACGCACCTTCGGTGCCGGTGCCAAAGGCACGCCTTTGCTTTAGAATACAATTTGTCCTGTGCGAAATAGAGTCTAGATGGCACAGACACGATCAATGGAACTTCCAAGAAGACTCTTGGATCAGTATTTCCAAACAACACAATACCCTTATACACGTCATCACTTAGATTCTTATAACCAATTTTTAGAAACAGATCTACCCGCAATTATTAAAAGTCAGAATCCTCTGATTATCTTAAAAGACTTGATTCCTGGTACATCCACCTACGAATACAAGGTTGAAATCTTCATCGGTGGTGAAGACGGTTCCAAGATGAATTTAGGTACTCCTACCTTGCAACATATGGGTGGTGAAGAAGTGCGTCTACTTTTTCCCAATGAGGCCAGGCTCCGTGATCTGACTTACTCAGCTGGCCTTTATACAGATATTTTAGTGCGTGTTACTTTTGCAAGCCAGAAAGATCCTGAAGGAAAAGTTTTAATAAAAGAAGTGGTTTTGCCCCAATTTCCTCTTGTAGATATTCCGGTAATGTTACACAGCAAAGCGTGCCTACTGAATAACAAGCCACCAGAGTTCCTAGAGTCTGTAGGAGAGTGCCCCCAAGATCAAGGTGGCTATTTCATTATTGCTGGCTCTGAGAAGATCTTGATCACCCACCAAGAACAGGCCTTCAATACTCTCTATATACAGAATCAGGATGCAGATCCTCAATTAGCAACGTATGCCTCTATCTCCTGCTTATCGCCTGAGACCAGACAGGTGCGTCGTGTTACTTTTGCTGTAATCCGTAATACAGAAGGGCTTCATGTAGGGCTACCTTTTGTGCGTAAGTCTATTCCTGTCTGCATCTTATTCAGAGCTCTGGGCATAGAATCGGATGAGGAGATTGCCAAGAATATTCTTGCAAACTTAGATTCTGATGAGGCAACAATGATGGAGCCGTTTTTGATTTCGTGTTTTACTGATGCTTATCCTATTTTAGACACTTATTCTGCAATCCAGTATATCAAGACTCTGACAAAGGGCTTTGGTGAAGCGCATGTCTTAGACATTATCCATAATCAGACATTTATTCATGTGCCAGATTCTCCTGGGTCTAGAGCAGCATATCTGGGTGATTGCGTCAAAAAGATATTTCGTGTCTACACGGGCTTAGACGGAAAGACTGATCGCGATGACACCAGAAATCAACGTTGTCTTGTTTCTGGATTCTTGACTCAGACCCTATTTCAAGGTGTTTATAAGACATGGACTAAAGCTGTTGGTAGGGCTATTGACGAAGAGTATAACTATAATAAGAGTGTCTACCGTGGAGAGTCATTCTTAAACATTTTCTCAGAATCTAACGCGGGCGAGATTTTCAAGTCACCAAAGGTGCACGGATCTGTACAAGTTGATATGTTGACTAGAGGTCTCATGCGCGGATTCCGAGGCAAGTGGGGCACTGGGGTTGGTAAAGATAAGGCAGGTGTCTTACAAGCACTGTCCCGTCTATCCTATATTGATTTCATGAGTCATTGCAGACGTGTAGTCCTAGAGTTTGATACCTCCATGAAATTGACAGGCCCTCGGCATCTGCATACAAGTCAGTATGGATATTTTTGCACAAATGAGACACCTGGAGGTGGAAGCATTGGTATTGCAAAAAATCTGAGTGTTTTGACCTCTATCAGTATTGCGACCCCTATCAATGACTTTATGACCTGGTTATTTGTAAGAGGTTACATAATGCGCGTTATAGATGCATCAGGCCCTCTCAGAGCAATGGCAGTACCGGTCTACATTAATAATGGTTTGATTGGCTACACTTTGGCTGCAAATGAACTCACTAGACTGGTCAAACTCATGAAGTGGACTGGCTGCCTGTCATCTTCTGTTGGCATTGCTTTTTTCATCCGTGATAGGCGTCTACTTTTAAATTTTGATGAGGGACGGCCTGGACGTCCTCTCTTGCACATGGAGCCTTGGGGATCTGATCGGTATCCTAAAGATAGACTGGCAACTCCAGGGACTACCTGGCGTGATATGGTAATGGGTTCTTTACCACAGACTCTGGAGCACAGTTTATCATGGGTTGGATTTGTGGACCCTCTTAAAGAAAAAGAGGGGCCGACAATGAAAGACTACATTGACTATCTGACACCATATTGTGGACTAATAGAATACGTGGATCCCTATGAGCACAATGAGTCTCTAGTTACAAATTTCTTGGAGCAGGTTGACGCAAATACGACCCATGTGGAAATCCACCCTTCTACTATCATGAGCGCAATCACGTCACTTATCCCTTTCTCCCACCACAATCAGTCTGTGCGTAACCAACTGGGTGATTCCCAGTCTAAACAGGGTATTTCTGTCTATGCGACCAATGCCAGTATGCGCTATGACAATCAAGCACATATTTTGACAAACGGATCACCACCTCTAGTGCGTACTCTGTACTATGATTATTTGGGTCAAGGCAAGATGCCTTATGGCACAAATATTATCTTGGCCATGGGGATGTTTGCAGGCTATAACCAAGAGGACGGTATTGTCATTAATCACGACGCCTTGCAACGCGGCCTATTCAATACAGTGCACTATCGGTCTTACACGGTCTTTGAAGAGGATGATGAGCGGGCAAAGACCAAGACTAGGATTGCAAATCCCAAGACAGTTCCTGGCTGGACTGACATGAAGCCTGGTATGGACTATTCCAAATTAGATGATACTGGCATTGTGAAGATTGGCTCTTATGTAGATGAAAACACTGTAATTGTTGGTAGGTCAATGGAGCTCCCTAATGGAAAGTTGGCAGATGCATCTGAAGCTGCGCAGGTGTGGACTCATGGCCGCGTGGAATCTGTTGTAGTCATGGTGAACAATAAGGGTTTGAGAACGGTAAAAGTGCGCTGTGTAGAGTACAGAGTTCCTGAACTGGGTGACAAGTTCTCTAATAGGCACGGACAGAAAGGTACTATTGGAATGGTTGTGCGTTCTCATGATTTGCCAAGAACGGCAAATGGTATTGTTCCTGATATGATTATGAACACCCACGCCATCCCTTCACGTATGACTATCGGCCACGTGATTGAAATGGTGATGGGGAAGATTGCGGCAAATGTTGGTGCAATTGCAGACGGTACAGCATTTACTGATGATGGCCGTTTGACAAAACAGATGAATAGTGCTTTAGAACAGCTGGGCTTTGAGAAGTTTGGTAATGAGATTATGTATGATGGTGTGGGTGGCAAACAGCACACAGTAGACATGTTTATTGGACCCATTTTCTCAATGCGTCTGAAACACATGGTAGAGGACAAGTGGAATGCTCGTGGCAAGGGACGGCGTGAACAGAGGACCCACCAGCCCACAGGTGGTCGTGGGGCACAAGGTGGTCTGCGTATTGGTGAGATGGAACGTGATGCCATTACTGGACACGGTATCAGTGCCTTTATTCATGAATCTTACATGTTAAGAGCTGATGGAATAAGTTTCAGAATTTGCAAGGGGTGTGGATCAATACCCATTGAGAATCCCAAGACCGGCTTCTTTGTCTGCCCGACGTGTACTGGCCCTCTCAACTATATTGGATCTAGTGCAAGTGACTTAGAGCTCATTCCACCCATCAGAAAGACAATGGTTGCACCGGTGACCATAGAAATGCCATATGCCTTCAAATTATTAGCTCAGGAGTTGGAAACGTATATGAATATTGGAATGCGCATTATGACAGAGAAAGATCTAGTTTTCTTGGATGGACTCAGAAAGTCTGACTTACCACAGGACACCACTGGCTTAGAGGGCAGACGTACTGTCTTGCCTGAACGTGTGTTGCCTGAGACTGCAGTGCCCGAATACAGGGAAGAGGAAGAGGGGCCTTCTGAGGCGTCTCCTGAACTTCTGATGAAGCTGGGGGCTATTCCTAAGACAGCACCTTTGACCGGTTCTAAAGAAGCTGATGTGGTAGTTGATGGTACTGGTTCAGGTATAGGAACGGGTCAAGCAATTGCTACTGCTGCAGCTACTGCTGCAAATATTCAGAGCTCAACGCCTGGTGTAACCTCGGGCACTTTAGTTCAGACTGAACAGGGACCAATGTTCCAGCCAAATCCTACAACTGTCACAGTGGTGCCACCGGCAAGAACGATCAATATCTTACCCGGTGAAGGCGAGGAAGTAGCTGCGGATGAGGTCTTAGGGGCTGTAAACGCACAGCAACCGCAACAACCGCAACCGCAACAACCACAGCAGCAACTACAGCAAGGCGGTGGTATGGCTTCACCTGTTGCACCGTATCCTTATCCTTACCCTATGCCACAAATGCAACCCTATGGATATCCTGCCCCATATCCTGGACAAGCACCATATGGCTATCCACAAATGCAGTCGTATCCAGCTTTAAATACAGGTAGCGCACCAGCCATTTTTGCAAATTCCCAGCCCCCACCAGGACAACTTTATACTTCTGGAGTACCAGGAGCCCCTCCAACGTTTGCAGTGCAGACAGATTCTGCTACAATGGGACAGTTTATGGCTCCTCAAATAAAACCTAAAAAGTCCAATATCACTCTAAAAAGGCGTGGTGTATCTTTCGCTTCTAGCGGAGGTGGCGGCAGTTCAGGTGGTTCAGGTCAAGAAGAATCTCAGAGTGGTGGATCAGTAGTTGTGACCGTTTCTAAAATGGGCTAGAATAGATGGCTAAACCGACTTTAAAAAAAAAATCAAAATCAAAATCTAAAACTAAAACTAAAAAGAAACAACAAAGATCTAGGCGGCAGCGAGGTGGTGTTAATATCACAGTGAATTATACGGCTGGTGGAATGGAAAGATCAGTAGTTCTTGACATTGCTGATAGAAGCAACTTCAGAGAATTAAAAGCTAAATTAGAGGAACATATAAAACCATACTTATTTAGAAAATTTTATAATATTCACGGTATTAATAGTCCAATTGTTCAAACGACATTTAGAGCAGAAGTATTTTATAAAATAATGCCTGGAATTCTAGCAAGAGTACTTCTTAAGGAAGAAGATATTATATCCATACGCAAAGAAAAACCTCTTGCAAACTTGAATGCAGGCAAGGATAAAGAATTTGATTCTAATTGGCCAGTTTATAATGAAGCTGAGCAAAAGTTTGTATTAGATAAACTAACAGAATCAATAGGGTATGAAATTGCTATAAGATATGCATATCCTGGTGTTGGATATATATTTTATTCAGTCCCGCATTTAACTGCCTTGTGCGCCTTATTTGATGATAAAACAATTGATCAGTGCATTGAAGCCTATATTCCACCAAGGCAAGCAGCTCCCTCAGAAGCCTTTGATTTTATTTACTTGGCCTTTGGAGATATTTTTAAACCTGAGGATCATACGGATAAGAAAACAGAGGAAGATCTTACTCCTGCTGGGAGAGCAAAACTAGAAGAATATAAATCATATCCTCCTGAGATGTTTGCAGCTGCAGGTGGTGCACGTGGAGGTGGTGCAGCTGGTGAAAATCAATAAATCAGGCCTAAAAATTGATCATTAATAAATCAGAGAGAAGGCATAGATGGCACAAGAAAGTATTGAGAAGATTTTCCGTTCACGTCAGGTACTCCTAGATATCTTACACGAACGCGGCTATGATACTACAGGTGCATCCAAGTACGGCCCTGAAGAAATTCGTGAGGCTCTTGCAGCAGCACCCAATGGCAAGGCGCTAGAGTTCACGGTGAAGGCGCGTGAGGGTGTAGAAACTCAGACACCCAATGTCCGAGTCTATATCTTTCTCCAACGCCTGAAGCAAAAGCTTCCAGGGTTCTTGGGATCTTTAGAGACACCTATTGGCTCAACTGCAGATGCAAGTTCCAGACAGGCTGATAAACTGGGATCTCCGGTTGACCCTGCGCAGACTACAGTAATCTGTCTGATCAATGAGCCAGTTGTCCAGGTGTTCAATACGGCTTCAGTGACAGTCTGGGCCAAACGAAATCTCCGGTTATCCTTCTTCTACATTGACAGTTTTCAGATGAATCCCATGAAACACTACTTAGTTCCACCGCACGAGATCGTTCCAAAGGAGCAACACGAAGGTCTGATGAAGACTATGTATATTACTCAGAGGTCACAGTTCCCCCTGATTCGTTACCATCAGGATCCTATCACCAGGGTTATTGGAGCTATTCCAGGTGATATTTTAAAGATCACAAGGCCAAGTCCATCTGCAGGTGAATATACGGTATATCGTGTTTGTGTTCCATAATTAGAGATGGCACCTACGTGTCCCACAAATAATAATTATAAACAGACATATTTAGCAATTAAATATGACTATGATACAAAATGTTTAATAACAAATGACGTTTTACAGGGCTATATTAATACATTGGACGAAAAAGTTAAAATTTATCAAAATCTTCCTGCAACTGCAACTGAGGCCGATCGTAAACTAAAGGCAACTGATCTCTCAGGAGCTTTTCAACCTATTACCCAACACTACTCTAATCTTATTAGTATTAAAAAACGTTTGAATGATTTTTTAGAATGCTCTGCTGATCAGATACACGAAGCAGATCCAATTTCTATTAATAAAGAACGATATTCTAATCGTGCAAGTCCACAAGATACAGTAATGCCACGTGAATTAGTATTTGGTTTTTTTTCACAACTTAGACCATCAAGTGTTCCAATTGTAATAGCTGCAGGTGTCTTTATGAGTTGTTTGGCATTATTAATCATCTTTCAGATGTTTGGATTTACTGGAGAAATTCATAGCCCCCCGGCTTTGGCTAATATGCAAGGATGGCTTGGTACTGTGCCCCTATATCAGAATCCAATGGTACTTAGTGGCATTTCAATAGTCCTAGGCGTCGCAGTAATTATACTAGGTGTAATGTATTATAGATCTAAAAAATAAGTAGTAAATAGATATGCCATCATTTTGTCCAGTATCAACAATAGATATAACAACAGCAAATTATATGGCCCTATATACTCAACCCCAAGGAGTACCTAGTGCTGTACCACCTCTTACTGTATTTAAAACAATAACAACAGGTACAACAACAAGTATAACAATTGATAATACTGTATTAAACCCATTTGTCACTAGTTTTTTAAATTATGCTTCTGCCCCTAGTACTATTACACCTGCGGCAGATATGAATGTGGCAGAAAGCTTTGCAACAAAGTCAAAGACTCTCAGAGATTCTATGCAGGCCGAGTTTTGTTGGTATTATAATCGCTATATCTGGGCTTTAGATAAACTATTAACCGAAACTGCTCAGCCTGGAGGAGTTACTGTTCCTAATCTTCGGGTAAATGTAGGTGAGCTCAATAAAAAGTTGAATGGTATTCTTTTAGTAATGAAAGCTAGCGTTAATTCACGCATGAATACTCTGAATGGGTATTATACAACCGATATTAATTCACAAAATCAGGCTCTTGATAATGCGCGTAACAAGCTAGCACAACATTCTGCAATACTTCAAAATAATGATCTTAAATCTGATGTCCAGGCTGCAATGGTTGATTACAGTATTGAAAAAAATTCATCATCCCGGAACTTATTGGCAGTATATGGTTTCATGAATATTGTAGCAGTAGGTCTCCTCTTTTATCTTTATACAAACACCAAGGAGTAAAGTTTGTATTAGATATCTAGTACCATAAATTATTTAAATTAAATGCATTAATAATAGCATTTAATTTAAATAAATGAGAATTTGAAATGCTTATTTGCAACCGACCACTGAAGATTTCTAAACAAATTTCAAGTCCATTTTACTGAAGGTAGACTTTGCTTAGTGCCCATTTAAAATCTCCAGCGGTCTAAATAACAATATCTAGTGTTATTTTTCATTGTAGAAGTTAGATATGCCTGCCTTACAACAACAACTTAGTAATACTGCAGAATCTGCAGACATTGCAATGACAACATTTTTAAACAGTATGTCTGAAGCTGAACGTGGTTTATTTGTTGGTCAGTTGACAGGGGCAGCTATAAATAGTGTACAGGCTGACAAAAATGATCGGTTTCAATACTTATCTCAAGATTTGACTGGTGCCGATAATAATTTAACATCTACGGCTTACTATGTTCAAAGAACTAAAGATTTAACGGACATGGCAAGTGATATTGATACGGTTGCTGCAAAACAAGTATCTACATCTGAGATCAATACTGGTCTTATTGGTAGACAAGAAGAAATTAATCAGTGGTCCAATAATAATAAGTTAGATACACTGTTTTTCTTACAAATTCTTTTTATTACATTGACATTTATTTCCAGTATGGTCTTTTTAAATTCAAATGGGTATATTTCTTCTTACTTGCTTAATCTGTGGATTGTTCTTGCTTCCTTTTTTGCAGTGTTTGTTTTAATAACTAGGGCCCGTAAGACATCTGTTATACGTGATGGTCGCTACTGGAATAAGATGCGCTTTGGACTTCAGAAAGAACCTCCTATGAAACTTCCTTCCACATGCCCTGGTGATACTCCTCCAGCAGTCGCACCACCTCCACCACCTCCACCATCTACATGTGATGCGACTGCAAATCTTGGTGATCTACCTGCACCAACCGCTGTAGGATGGGGTGGTAAGACTGCTTAATCTCATATTTATTAGTCTAGTTTTAATGACCACTAAGTTAGAGGAATGTCTGGAATCTCAGTACATCCAAATGCGCCATTTAGTCGTATGAAACAAAATGTGGTAGAGGGATTTACAGATAATACAAATGTCTTTGATAAAGTCTTAGTTATGGCACAATCCAATATTGTACCAAGTAAAACAGCTCCCGGCAGATCTTCTGGTACAACAAATACAAATAGTGGTACTTGTCCACCAGCAGGAGCAGCAGCTGCAGGAGCTGCAGGAGGAGCTTCGGGAGGATTAGGAAGCCCCTATACTTCAACACCTTTCTTAAAAAAGATGATTCAAGATGAACAAAATGCAGTTGAATCTCTTTTACGTACTGCAGCAAAAATAGGTCCTATAGCAAATACATTGGTAGAATCTGAAAATGCAGCTGATGCTGCATTTGTAGCTAAAGCACCTGCGCCAATCCCAACATACGGATCAACACTTCAGGGATTTACTTTTATCTTGTTTTTCTGGTCCTATATATCTTTAGCAATAGTTGGATCTATTTACATAAATCAAACTACTGGCAACACAATGAATGCAGTTGGAACTTTTATTGCATCAATTGTTGCATTAGTAATCATTTTTAGTTTGATGAAACGCTTTGCATAAGACTTTATAAAGTAATTCTCTCAGCATCATAAGCATCAGCGTCCTCTTCTGTGTTAAACACAAAGAGGCCACTGTAGAATCGGCTCTCCTTGGGCCTCCCAAACTCATCCTCCAGACGCCTATTCAGATCAGCCTGGGTGAGCTTCTTGCCTGCACCACCCACGGCCTCATACCAATACCTGTAGGCTCGCCAGATATCCGTTAGACTGCATTTCTCATCAGAATCCCGGTTCACCCGCATCCTGCCAAAGCGGAACTTGGCATAAGAATCAAACGCCTCACGATACTTCAGACTCTCATTCATCACAATTTCTGGAGAAGGCTCCAAGGTGCCATTGTCGCTCACAGCATACTGGGTCACATAGATGTGAACCAGGAGAGCAAAGAAGGACTCACGCCACCGCTTTAGCTTTGTATTCAGATTCATGTCCTTGAGAAAGACATTGGGTTGGCCAAGCTCCTTGTCTCCAGGATTTACAAACTTGCTTTCAAAAGGGATCAGACGCACACGACGCCAAGTACCACGATCCATAGAGTTAATAGCAGGCAGATTGTTGCACATCATAAAGAGTTTGCCACTGACCTTGAAACGTTCCTGGTCAGCATAGAGGCCACGCGCCTCCACAGCATCCTCACCACTAAATTGCTTCATCCTGGAAGTATTCAGTGGCTCCTTGTCATCTGGCTCCTGCATGTAGATAAAACGCTTATTCTTAATGCTCATAATGTCTGGATTTGCTGCACCAGACTCTGGCCTCTTTCTGGTCAAAGCCGTAGACTGAAGAGAAGACTGGTAGTCACCCAGAGTCATCACCATCAGCTCCACTAGCTTGGACTTGCCATTGCCACCAACACCCTGGAAAGTGTAGTAGCACTGCTCTCGGTTCTTGCCTTCCAAACAGGAGGCAAGGAGTTTCAGAACCCAGGCACGGAGCTCAGGATTAGGGAAGAGCTGTGAGAAAAACTCGGCAATCTCTTTCTGTAAAGAATCCTCGGGGTCATAGGGCCGATAGTGGAGAGGCTCGTGCTCAGGCATCTCATTGCCAGCCTGGAAGGTCACATAGTCATCTGGTGTGCCGTGCTCAAAGAAATTGTACATGTCGCCCTCATCCTTGCTCATGGCCTTCATCTTTCCAGGATTTGCTGGATCGGGCTTGATTGCATCCAGCCGGATAACTCCGTTAGCGCAACCGATGCGGAAAGGATTAGTATTCAGTTTGCGCTCAAAGTCCTCCTCATAGAAGAGACCCACACACTCTTTCATTACACTCTCCTTGAACCCGCAATTATAAAGTTTGTCCTCCAGATTTACAAGCTCAGAATACTTGCGATCCTTGACGTCTGAGCGCTGCAGATTCTGCTTTGTCGTCAGATACTCAATCCCAGCCTCAGTGTCCTTGATCTGCTGGTCAATCTCCCTGGACTCATCAATCTTGTTGATCTCACGGAGTCCCTTGCGCTTCTCAGCCAGACTTACCAGAGTAAGCTTCAGGGCCTCAATACTTTGAGAATTGTTGGCAATGGCCTCCATCTTGGCGTACTCAGGGTCCGACTTGAACTGCTCACGGGCCTTTCGGATGACGTCTGCAACCTCATTGCTCATTAGATTTCTGAGAGGAATGGCCTGGTTAATACGTTTCCAGAGATGAAGATCCTTGCTGAACTCAAACCAGTCTGTACTCCTGGTATTAACGGATGCACGGTAGGTATCTTGGAACATACGCTTCATCAGCCTGGCTACATGATTGTGGGTAGGGGCCATGGAATGCAGGACAAAAGAGACAAGATCCTTCTCAAGAATCTCCTTGAAGCGCTCAGGGTTATCCTCCCTAGCCCAGTGGCGGAGACTGCGGATAGTCAGTCGGCGGCCGTCAGTTTCCTTGCGCATCCCGAGATCCCAGTCCTTCCTTAGCTTGCCGATGTCATTTTGTGCAAACTTAGGTGACTTGGCACTAAATTCCATCCAGAGATTAAAGAGGTCGGGGCTAACTGAGATATTGTGAAGACACCAGCCAACCCGCATCCATGTGTCATAGGACTCTGCACGCTTAGCTGATAGGCATTCTTTGACAAAGAGTTTCACCATTTCAAGATCAGCGTAGGTTGCATCTTCATCTTGGTAGCTTACCTCGCCTTCAGACTTGATTAACGTGTTCATGACCTCGCCAGACACATCTAGTGTAGCTGCAGCTGTGGCAGCTGTAGCATTAGCACTTGGTGGTGCAGTGTAATTTACCAGACGCTCATACATGGGCTGGGCATCCTCTTTAACTGGATTATCATCAGGTTGAACCTTGTAGCGGATTGATAGAAGCTCTAAGAGCTCTTCAGGCTCATAGTGCTCAATTGGCTCATTAGACCAGCCATCAGATGCAGGCGTATAGACTTGAACTGCTTTCAGATCGTAAGCGGGAATCTTTGGCTTGCTCTCGCCATAGAGGAACCATCCTTGTTTCCTAGTGCAAGACTCATCATAGATACCAGGAGGATCATTGATGAATCCTGTGCCACTAAATGCTTCGGTAACAGCATCCTGATTTAACATCCAGCGCCTCAAGGCTGACTGCTTTTCAAAAGAGAGAACAAGGTCAGGGCATTGGATGTGCACACCATCCTTGATCTCACCCTTGGCAGTGTCCTCATATGCCTGAGGCCTGAGAGTAACAAAGAAACGTAGGACAGAATAGACGCTAAGATCAAAGAAAGTATTGAGACCTTCAACTAGTTTCTCATTGAAAGCTTTGATATGAGATAGCTCAAAAGGATGATCTAGAGCTCGGTCTTTCCGATAACGGAAGTCCAGATCAAT
>Ga0214923_10000315_pt1 | contig 73868 bp, 68 predicted proteins | sample LL1510_MetaG_FD_177993 | JGI IMG/M metagenome (GOLD analysis project Ga0214923, IMG submission 177993) | Freshwater microbial communities from Lake Lanier, Atlanta, Georgia, United States - LL-1510 | ecosystem: Environmental > Aquatic > Freshwater > Lake | place: USA: Georgia | collected...
AATTTAGAAGCTATATATACTCCATCAACTTATACAGAAGATATACAAAATAAAAATAATTATATGTGTGGTTTATATATAGAAAAATCAGGTTTAATTAATTCAATTAATTATCATATAGGATTAACATATATAGATGTATCAACAGGAGATTTAAATTATATAGAAGAACATTTTAATAATATAGATTTATTATTAAATTATATACATTCATTAGATTTAGAAATAAATCCAAAAGAGTATATTATGTTTTATGATGAAAATAATATTGATGATTTTGAAAAATTAATTTGTTCTAGAATAAATAAAAAATATACTATTATTAAAATTAAAGAAAAACCTCTTCATTATCAAATCGAATTCTTCAAAAAAGTTTATTCTAATTCTAAATTATTTAAAAAATCAGAATTAGTTAATATTCTTGATTATCTTGATCTTACTAATTTTCATATTTCTAGACAATCTATTTTAAATACTCTTGAATTTTGTTATTCTTTAAATTCTTTAATATTAAATCATATTAAAAAACCTAAATTATATAGACATAATACTTTAGTTTTAGGTAATGACGCTATCTCTCAATTAAATATTATTGATAATAATAATTTATCAGTATTAAATAATAACTATAAATCTGTTTTTGATGTAATTAATAATTGTATTACTCCTATGGGTAAAAGATTTTTATTTAAAAAAATAGTAAAACCTAATATTATTGTTAATGATATTGAGATTTATTATAAATTATCAGATGAAATTTATCCTTTATATACTATCTTAATTCTATTATTAAAAAAAATTAAAGATATTGAAAAATTAGGTAGAAAAATTATGATGAATAATGTCTCTCCTAATGAATTATTCCAATTTTATTCTTCTATGATTGAAGTTCATAAATTATCTGGATATAATATACCTTCAATTAAATCTTTAATAGATTATAATTTAAATGAGATGTTTGATAAAATAATAGAAATGATAGATTATATGAATTTAAATTTTTATGTTGATATATTAAATCAATATAATAGCATTAAAGATATTAAAAATAATTTTATTAAAGATAGTGAAATTCAAAATATTATTGATTCTTTAAATAAAAATAAAGATGTTTATGAAGAAACTGTTGAATATTTTATTAAATTATTAAATGATAATGAAAAATCTAAAAAAACTACTAAATTAGATATTAAAGATTCTAAAGACGGGAAATATATTCATACTTCTAATTTAAAAGGTGAAAAAATATATAATTGTCTAGATAAAAATGAACGTTTAAAATATGATTTTAAAAAAATGAATAAAATATGTAAAATATTTATTAATAATCCTATTGAAACTAAAATTGATTCTAATGATCTTCAAATTAAATTAAATACTCTAGTTCGTAAAAAATATTTCTCTATTTTACAATATATGGAACCTTTCTTTGATTATTTTTATCTTTGGAATGAACTTGTCTCTATTATTGATTTCGGTGTTAATAATTGTATTCTAAAAGATAAATTAGGTTATTCTATGCCTATTATTAATTCTGAAGATAAAAATTTAAATTCTTATATTGATATAACTGAAGTTAGACATCCTGTTATTGAAAAAATTATTAATTCTACTTATATTCCTAATTCTATTAATATGAATAATGATAAACATATTTTATTATTCGGTCTAAATTCTGCTGGTAAAAGTAGTTTTCAAAAATCATTAGGTATAAGTTTAATATTAGCACAATCAGGAGTATATGTTCCAGCTAAAAAGATGATATATAAACCATATAATAAATTATATGTAAGAATAACAGGTAATGATAATATATTTAAAGGCTTATCTAGTTTTGCTGTTGAAATGACCGAATTAAATACTATTTTACAAAATAGTGATAAAAACACCTTGGTAATAGGAGACGAATTGTCAAGAGGAACAGAGAATATATCAGCCATATCTATAGTAGCTAGTTCATTAAATAAATTAGTAAAAATGAATACATCGTTTATATTTGCTACACATTTTAGTGAAATTTTAGATTTAAAAATTATTAATGAATTAAATTTATCTTATTATTATATGGATGTTGAAATTTTATCTGATAAATTAATTTATAATAGAATTTTAAAAAAAGGTAAATATAATAAATTATATGGTCTAATTGTCGCTAAAAATATAATTCAAGATACTGATTTTATTAAAATAGCTGAAGATGTAAGTAGAGAAATTCAAGGAAGTAGAACTACTATTTTAAATGATAAAAAATCAAGATATAATTCAGAAGTATATTTAGATGAATGTATGATATGTCAAAATATTAATAATAAAGAATTAGAAACACATCATATAGAACAACAAAAAGATTGTGATAAATATAAATCTTTAGATAAACCACATATACATAAAAATTCTAAAGCTAATTTAATAGTTTTATGTAATAAATGTCATGATAAAATACATTCTAATAATGTTAAAATACTTAAAAAAGAAACTTCTAATGGTATTGAAATTCAATTAGATTAATACTAATTTTTATAAGAAAAAATACATTTTATATTTATTATTAATAAATATAAAAATATGAATAAAAATATAGTTATTATATTATCATTAGTCTTAGGTATAGTATTATGTGAAACTATCGCTCAAAGTTGTATTAAACATTCTAGAAATACTAATAATAAAAATTATATTTGTATTTCTATTCTATTTTATGCTATTGTCTGTCTCTTATTATATAAAACTTATAAATATCAAAATATGGGTATTGTTAATGTTATTTGGTCTTGTTTAAGTGTATTAAGTGTATTATTCGCCGGTATTATCTTATATCATGAAAAAATAACTAAAAATGATATTTTAGGTGTTATTTTAATTTTAATTGGATTATATTTTGTTTTTATGGATGAACATGAACATAATACTAAATAATTTTATATTACCAAAAATTAATTGATTTTTTATAATTATTTTATTTTTAGTTTAAACTTTACTTTTCAATCTTTCATTATTTCAATATAAAAATCTAAATGGATTCTTTCGCTTCCTTCTATAATCTCTTTTTTAAAAAAACTGGTTATATTCCAGTTTTTATATCTGGTTCAGATGACTCTGCTATTTTTGAAGGAAAAAGACATAATATTTTCGATAATATTTGTTTTTATAGATTTTTTATCGACTTTAAAAAAAATAAGATGACTGTTGTCTTCTTAGGCGAAGATGAAAATTTAAAAGTATATATTTTTCAAACTAATGAACCTTATCCTTGCAATGTCTCTATTGAAGAAGGTATTGACTATTATATTAAGGAGGATTCTAGGTTTACTCATTATGATTAATTTATTTGTTGTTATAACAAATTAGTTAATTAAAAATATATATAATCTTTAAGATTATATATAATATAAATTTATAATTTTATTTTTATTCATCAAAATTAGATTCTCTCTGAGATAATATAAAATTATAAGGATCATTTTTACCAGTTCTATCAATTAAAGCAGTAATATCTTTCATAATTCTAATTATAACATTAAATAAAGAATTTTGATCTACTTTAATAAATTTATTTAAATAATTATATAAAATATAAATTTCATTATAAAAATCAATTGTGTAATATTTTACTTTATTTATAGGCGCGACATTCATACATAATTCTTTTAATGTTGTAGTTCTCTTTTTATATGGATTTATTATAAATTTAATAAATTTATTTCCAACATCAAATTGTCTTATATAATTATAATATGCATTTTTTCTTTCATAAGATATAATATTATAATTTACTGTTCTATCTATATCTTCATTTCTTATTATTAATCTTGTCTCTGCTGAATTACTTGGATGCCATGTTTGAAATCTTATTGTTCCTTTTATATGTTTATAATATTTATTTCTTCCTTCTTTTACATATGGTTCTTTATATTTTAACATACTATATTTTGGTCTTAATAATTTTATCCATTCTTGTTGCATCTCTTGATCTTTTAATACTCCTTCTTCAAATCTCCAACTCCATTCTCCTTTAGTTTCACCTTTAATAGGAGTTATTCCTCTTCTAATATCACTAATAAATAATAAATTAGAGAAATTATTTTCAGAAGTAAAAAATTTATTTTTATAATGTAAAGCTACTTCATTTGTAAAATAACCATAACCTTCTGGAGCTTTTGATCTATCTCTTGTAAATGGTAAATTTTTATCTAAATCTTTATATTTCAAATGATAATATTCATTTATAAATATTTGACCTTTTTTAACAAAAGGCATTAAATTTTTATCAAAGCCATTACTATCTGCTGGATCATATAAATGAAATATTAAATTTGGAAATAATTGTAATAAAAATGGTAAATGTGTTCCATGAGCTGCTCCTGCATATATTATATGCATCTTTTCATCTCTTTGTTTTAAACAATAATTTAAAAAATCAATTTCAGTTAATAATAATTTTCTTTGTCCCCAGTGATTTCTATAACTATATCTATTTATATCTTTTATAGTTGTTGGTTTTATACCATTTGGTAATTCTGGCGAATAATATCCAGTATTGCCCATATATGCATTTTCAGGAAAATCATCTTTAATTGTTATAGAAAATGTAGCTAATCCCCGTTTAAAATAATCATTAGCATTAGGAGGATTTAATTGTGTTCTATAATAATCATCTGTATTATAAATAATATAATCAATTGATGGATTTAATTCAAATTTCATAACTTCATCTGGAGTTGATTTAATTATAATATTATCTTCTATCATTAAAGATTTTATTTTATTTTCATTTAATGTTTTAATAACATCTTTAACATCAATAGGATCAGATATTTGATTTAAAATTTTATTTTCATTTTTTTCATCATTTAAATCTTCAAAATCTAAAGATTCTTTAAGTTTATCTTTATATTTATTTGAGATATCATCATTAGATTCCAAAAAATCATTAAAATTTTTATCTTTATTTTTAGAAGAAGTTTTGACAGTTTCTAATTTATTTGAGAAGAAACATATTCTATTTAATAATTTTAAATTTGTGTTCATTATAAATAAATACTAATAAAAAAAGATTTTTTTTTCTAAATAAAAATTATACCAAAAAACACATAAATTATATAATTTATGTATTTTGATTTTAAATATTATTTTTTTTCATTTAATTATGATTCAATTTTCTCTAACTGTTGTTTTTTCTATTATTTGTTCTTTATTTTCATTTAATAATTCTAATAATTCACTAAATACTTGTTTCATAAGAGGACCTCTTGATGACATAATAATTGAACCGCTTGCAAATACTAAAAATGTATGATATTTTTCTTTTTTTGATTTTTTTATTAAATCTTCTTTATTTATATTTTCTCTTATTTTTTTAATTTGTTTCATTTCATCATCTGTATATTCATATTCTTCTTCATCATAATCTTCATCATATATTAATTCATTTTCTATAAATTCTTTATTTATTACATAACTATAACTTACTTCTTCTTTCATTTCTTCTACATTATATTTTATATTCATTTTTATTAAATTTTCTTCATATGGATATCTTGATTCTATTTTTATATTTACTCCTGTTCCAATAGAACCTTCATAAATAGAAGTAAATTTTGTTTTATTATTAATAAAAGTATTTAATTTTTCTCTTGATATATCAAATCCTATATTATAATCCATATTTTGCATTACTGTATCAAATATAACTTCAAATTGATTATTATTATTATTATTATTATTATTAGGAGTTTTTTCTTCAGATAAATTTTTATCTAGAGTTTGAATCCTATTATTTTTAAATTGAAAGATATTATCTTGAATGATAGATTCAGAGTTTTTAATATGTTTATATAGGAAAAGAATAGTTTTAAAACATTGATCATTGTTTTTACAACCAGTAATTTGTAATTTACCGTTATTACTTACTTTAATATTTATAAATTTGTTATTTTCGATAGACATAACAACACTAACAGAATGTAAAAAAAATGTTTTTGATCCTATTCTTTTCTTTTTTAATATGATTCCTCTTACTTCATTTCCTTTTTGTAATGTTATAATAGATCCTTCATCTAATTTTTGAGGTTCTTTTTCAACAATTGATTTTTTTTTTCTACCTCTTTTTTTTTCAATGGGAGTATAAGAAGTGATAGGGATATATTTAAAGAAATTATTTAAGTTAATTTCGATGTTAGTATCAGCTATTATAGTTTTAGTAGATACTTCAATATCATCAATTCCTTTTAAATTATTAATATCAGACATTTTAATTTTAATGATTAATTAGTATTTAAAAGAATTATTTTATATTTAAATTATAATATTTAAATTATAATTTTTTTCAATTAATTAAAAAATAAAGTAAATATAAAATAGATAGTTTTATGTTTATTGATCAATCTTAATTTCATTATTATTATTATTTTCATTATTATTTTCATTATTATTTTCATTTAAGAGTGATTTATATTTTTTATCATAAACAAATTTACTAAAACATGTAGTGAATATCTTTTCAAAGTTATTATATTTATCTGCATTATAACTTATATCTCCACTTTTAATAGCATCTAAACAATGATCTATTTCTAATTTATGTTTTATATCCATAAAACTATTTTCATTGTAAAAAGTTAAACTATATTGAGTTAATAAATTAATTAATTCTTCTTTGTTATTTTCTATAAATTTTTTTGTTATTTTTACTCCTTTAGGATCCTTAATAACATTATTATTTTCATCTTTAAATATGAATGTTCTTCTAGATACATCTGTGCATATAACTCTATCTTTAAAAGAATGATCTCTAGCAAATATAGCCAGAGATTTAGCACCGTTAACAATATCTTTAGTTTTTAATAAAGAAGCTTTATCTTTAATAAAAGAGTCAGTGAGAGGAGTTAGATTATTAATAATAGAATCTTTATTAATAATAGAATTAATATTAATAATATTAGTTTTAGATTCTAATAATAAAATTTTATCATATAAATTTTTGATTTGATTTTCAAGATCATTAATTCTTATTTTTTGTTCATTTATTGTATTAAAATATTCTTTATTTAATTTTTCAATATATTCATATTTTATTTCGTTTTGTTTATTTTTAATATATTCTTCTTCTTTATTTTTATTTTCATTTTTAATTTTAGTTTTACATGTTAATAAATGTATATTTAGATTATCTTTTCTTAAATATTCTTTATTACAAAAATCACATTTAAAAATATTATTTACAGAAGAACTAGTAGATATATTATTACATATAGAATTATCTTTAAAATCATTTGAAATATCTTTTTTTTGCAATTCTAAACAATATTTAGCTGTTTTTTTATGTTTATCTATATTAGATTTACTAGAAAATTTTTTATTACAAAAATTACAAATATATTCCGTCATTTATATAGACTATATATTATTTTTTATTATTCTTTAGATTACAATTTTATTAGGACTTTTTAGGATTTTTAAGGATTTTTATTAGTTTTTAATAAAATTTTTATTATAAATATATACTGTAATTTTGTGATAAATTTAATTTATAATATATTTATAGTATTAAAATAAATAATAAAATTTATTATATTTATAAAAATATATGTTAAATTAAATTTTGCCTTAAAAAATTTATCTGGTTAAAAAATTTGTGTGCAATAGAAATTTTTAAATAAAAAATAGATAATATATATTAAAAAAATATATATTAATTTAGTTTAATCTATATTAGATTTTAAAGATGAATTTGTATCATATAAATTTTTAATTTGACTTTCAAGATCATTAATTCTTATTTTTTGATCAATAATTGTATTAAAATATTCTTTATTTAATTTTTCAATACATTCATATTTAATTTTATATTGTTCAACTAATTTTATATAATTTATATATTCTTTTTCTTTATTTTCAGTTTGATTTTTAATTTTGGTCTTGCATCTTAATAAATGTGTATTTAGAGAATCTTTTCTTAAAAATTCTTTATTACAAAAATCACATTTGTAAATAGAATTATCTTTAAAATTATTTGAAATATCTTTTTTTTGTAATTCTAAACAATATTTAGCTGTTTTTTTATGTTTATCTAAATTATTTAGACTAAAAAATTTATTGTTACAAAAATTACAAATATATTCAGTCATTTTGTTACACTATATAATACTTATACTATTCTTTAGATTAGGATTTTATTAGGACTTTTTAGGATTTTTAAGGATTTTTACTATTTTTACAAGTTTTTCAATTAATTTAGTAGTTTATACATATATTCATATTTTACTGTATATTATTTTTATAATATATTTATAGTATACAAATAAATAATAAAATTTATTATATCTATAAAAATATATGTTAAATTAAATTTTGCCTTAAAAAAATTCTCTGGTTAAAAAATTTGTGTGCAATAGAAATTTTTAAATTATTAAAATATATAAGTTAGATAATATATTTTAATAATTTATATAAATTATTAAAATGCCTCCAGTAGAAGAAAAAAGAAAAATTGGTGATCTATTAAAAGAAAAAATTTTAAAAGATTTAGTTGAACCTTCTTATTTTATTGATGTTAATGAAACTATTAGAGGTAGAAAATGTTGGAGAGTTTCCGGTCATGTTTTTGAAAGTTTATCTAAAATTTTATTAGCTGCATCTGGAGTAATAAGTTTTGCTGCTGGTGTTTATGATGATAAATTATTAAGTTTTATAGCAGGAACATTAAGCACAGTAAGTTTAGCAACATTTCAATTTTCATTATATTCATTAAGAATGCATAAAAAAAATAGTTTAGAATTAAATCAATTATTAGATAAATTAAATATTGATACTTTACCTATATTTGAAGTTACAAAAGCATCTAATGATACTTTACAAACTGAAATAGATACATTTACTCAACAAGAATCATATAATATGTTTGCAAAACAAGATAATTCTTTAAGAGATGAACAATTGCCTATACAAAAAATTGAAGCAGAAATACAACGTGAAAATTCTAATGATATTTATAGAGTTCAAGATGTATATAAAATGAAAGAAGATATTAATATAAAAAATGAAGAAGAAGAAAAAATATAAATAAAAATCTTAAATTTTAACCGGAACAATTTATATTCTTATTATAAAAATTATTCAACTTCAATTATATTTTTATTATAAAAATATAATTTAGTCTCTCAAGAAAGTATTAATTCTTTTAGATAAACCAGTATCAATTTTAGAAGTTATAAAATAGATTAAGAAAATAATAAAGATAAACCAAGACATAAATAATATAATACTATTAGTAGTAAAAACATCATTTAAATTTTGTTGTTTCCATACATCTTCATTTTCATTTTTAATTTTATTAAGTTTATTAAAAGAGATAGTTGAAGCGATAGTAGTAGTTAAGATAAAAAGGTAAATAATGATATTGATAATATTCATATTTTTGTAATTTATATAATAAAAAGAATAAAAAATAAAATTTATATTTTACTAAAAGTTAATTTAGCTGTTATTTGCATTAATGGACTATCTACAAAATTATTAATAAATATATTATCTGATTGTTTCTCTGAATTTGGAGTGCTATCAAATTGAACTACATTACCATATATATCTTTTAATATAACTCTAATATTATAAAAACCAGGAAAGAAAGTTACAACAGGAATATCTATAGAATCTAAAATAATAAAATTACTAGAAGAAGAAACATTAATACCAGAAATAGGAATAACAAAAGTTCCTTTACATCTATTAATATAATTAATATAATTAGGATTATTGAAAAAATCATTACTATTTATAATTTCAGGGAATTGTTCTGAATCATTTTCATTATATACTTCTAATATTAAATATCTAAAATCATTAATATCTCTAGTTCCAGGTAAATATGAATTTTTAATTCTTCTATTAGGTATAATTAAAGAATTTAATTTAGTTTTAAAATTAGTAATAGAACGTAAAGGAGTAGGACAGAATTGAATAGTATAATTAGCATTCAAATTTTCATTACTTAAATAAATATAAGGACCGTAAAATCCATCAGGGAAATCAGCATTTATCAATGGATTTGTAGAAGGAAGTGTTAAAGTATAAACTTTAGAAGTAGAATTATAATTAATAGATGAAACTTCAATATAAGAAGTTTGTAAATTAGTAGTTACAAATCCGGGTCCGATAGTATAAACAGGAAACATTAAATAATATTTTTTAGAAGTATCTAATACATTACCATAAATATTAGTTATAGTTAATTGGTTTGATGCATTTGGTATTAAAGTTGTATCATAACCTATAATAGAATTTAGAATAGATTTAACAACGGAACCACACCAGAAAGTTTTACCTTGAATGGTAACAGGAATATTATTTCTAACTAAATTTTTTAATAAAATTTGTTGATTAATAACAATATTATAATTATCATTATCAGGATTAATAAAATTTAATCGAATAGAAAAATTTTTATTAAGAGTTTCAGTTGATGCTATTAATGTTTGATTTGTTAATGTTAATGATGTATTATCAAATAAATTTCCCATTATAAATAAATTAAAATTTATCAATGAATTATCAACTGTAAATAAAGGAGTAAATTGACCATAACCTGTATAAACTGATCCATTAGGATTAGGATAAGTTTGAAAAGTGCTATTAAATTCAAAATAAGGGATAACAATTTTAGAATAAGAGATATTATTTTCATCAACATAAGTACTGTCATATAAATATTCAAAAATAAAACTTGAATTAACTTCTAAAGGAGTAGTATCATTATTAAAAGATATTCTTTTACCATAAGAACCATCTTGATTATAAACATAAATATATTGATTTTTATATTCATATTTAAAAATATTAGTAAAAACGATTATTCTATTAAATAAAGAAAATGTTCTAATATCAGCTAAATTAACTAAATAATTAGAAGGAAATATTACATTTTGACTAGCTTCATATAAACCATCTAAATCATATTGATAAATAATAATAGCTTTTTGAGATAAAGGATCAATATCATTATATAATAATTGAGTTTCTAAACCGGAAGAATCAATAGAATTTATTTGAGTAGCATTAGATATACCAGAAACATAAATTCTTTTTTTATTAGAATTTTCATCAATAGAAATATCATATAATTGAATATATTGTAAAGATAAATTAGAATAAATTTTAGTATGAAATTGAATAGAACCATCAGGTTTAAAAGCAATTAAACTAGAAGATTGAGTAGAAATATTAGATAAATTTAAATTAACAACTTCAGGATTACTAAAAGGACCAGAAGAACTAATTTGAGGTTCATAAACTAATAAAATGGGAGATTCAAAGTGATTAACTAAACAAATTAAATTTTTAGAATCAATATAAGATAATCTTTCAAAATAATCATTATTAAATCCAATAGAAGGTAATAACCATTCAAAAGTTCCATCTTTTAAAATAATTTTAGCTAGATAACCATTATATTGAGTGTTATAACTAGTTATTTTATTTAATTTATTATTATCTTTATCAAAAGATTCAATTTTATATTTCCATCCGCCACATACATATAAATAAGATAAACTTGGATCTATATCCATATTACTTAAATTAACATTTACACTATTTAAAGAATCAGCATCTCCGCCCATATAATTTAACCATTCAGATTGACCAGAAATATTAATTTTATTAATAAAACATAAACCAATACCTTTTAAATTATTATAAGAGGTAATAGATGGATTAGGAGGGAAAAGAGAAATATAATCATTATAATAAGTTGTAGCATAAACAAGATTAGTAACATCATAACATTGAATATATTTTATACTTTCACCAGTAGAATCAGTTATTAATAAACTTGCAAATACTTTTTGACCAGATATACCATATTTTATTAATGCTATTCTATAACCTAAATTAGTTGATGTTATAGGAATTATACCAGCGCCAGGAATGTTATTTAAATCAGTAATATTTTTATAAGTAAAATATTGTTGAATATTAATAGGAGAAGAAGGAGGAGTATTTAAAGAATTTACATCAGTAGGATTATAATTAAATAAATTATAAATATTTTGATTAAGAGGATTATAAAAAATAGATGAAGGAACTTCATTATCTATAGTATTCCAATTTGTTGCATTATAAGAATTAGGATTATAAATAGGAGAATATTTCCATCCAGTAAATTCTTTATAAGAATAAGGACCATTCATATTAGTTAAATCAAAAACAAAAGTTTTATCACTTCCAGCTAAAGCTCTAACATAAAGATATTTATTTTGATTAATATTAAAAGATTGAATACCATGTTTATTAGATGCACATTTTATATTTTCATATATTGTTGTTACTAATGGTGCTCCAAAATTAACTGAAGATTGTAATAAACTTCCATTATAACCGAATGTTCCATCCCAACTAGAAGGTTGAGTTAATATAGAATATAAATAGGAAGAAGAAGAACCTGTATTATCAGTATATTCAATTACAGAACCACCAGTTTGAATCCAAGTATTATCATTATAATTAAGAGCATAATTAGAGAAAAGAGAGAAACCATTATTATAATAATAAATTTTAACAGTATGAGGGTAATCTAAATATTGGACAGCACAATAAACTTGAGTATTAGATATTTTAGTATAAGCAACAATATTAGATATAGGTAATATATTAGTAGGAATTAAAATACCAGTTTCTAATTGAATATAATTAGAACTTAATAAATTAAATTTATTATCAGTTTGTAAACAAGATAGATATATACTATCACCGCTTAAAAAACATAAGAAAAAATAAATATTATTATTATTATCAATAGTATGACTAAAATTAATTATATTAGAATGTGTAATTGCTATATTTGATATATTATATGGATCATTTGATGAATTAATTATATTTATAGGAGAACAAAATGGCTGTATATTTGTTATATCTGAATAATTTAAAAAATTATATTTTAAATTTAATCCATCTACTGCTACTATTGTTGATCCGGTTGGTACTGGTTCATATGGATTTGATCCTATATAATTAACCCATAAATTATATTTTTGATTTAAATAAGCTTGAATTTGTTTTCTTTGAGAATCAGAGGGAACATAATCTAAAATAATAATTTCATTAATACCAGCTTCTAAATAATTAATATTACTTGTATTATTTTGAACTATAATTTGTGAACCAGAAATAGGTAAACCAGCACCAAAAACTAATTCTCTTGATAAACCATTATTTAAAATATCAGTAAGACCTAATTTAAATTGAGCAGGAACAGAATTCCAACCAGAACTAGTTAAAGGATTATTAGTTCCATTTTCATTATTAATAGAATAAATACCATCAAAAGAAACTTGATCTTGATAAAAATTTTCTAATACACCAGAAGTATATTGGCTATATGTAATTGTTTGTGGACATCCAAATCCATAACAATTATTTTTAAATATAAGATTACCTAATGGTAATATATTTATTCCGTCATAACTATATGCTAATGTATTTGTTGTATTTGCTCCTCCAGCACCAAATAACCAATATTGACCTGTATATTTAACACTATTACAACTTTCTTGAAATGGTGTATTACCAGTTCCCCATGTTATACCATCATTACTAGAATATACACTAAAATTATAAATATCAGAATAAAATCCTGCTACAAAAAATCCAAATTGATCAACATCTATACTATTACATATAGGTGATGTTAAAGGAAAAATTATTGGTCCTATATAACCTAGACCATTCCAACTTATACCATCTACAGAATAAGCTATAGAATTAGTTCCTTGTCCGCCAGCTAAAAATAAACCATGAAATTCAGACCATACGACAGTATTACCAGACGTTGAAAAAATAGAAGTTCCTAAACCTGTCCAAGTAATACCATTATTAGAATAAGCAATAGTATTAGTGCCTTGACCAACAGCTACAAATCTAGATAAAGTATTACTCCATGTTATATTTTTACAAATAGTTGTAAAAATAGTCTTATTATTACCAGTCCATGTTATACCATTATTACTATATGCTAATGTATGGGTAGCTCCGTTACCTCCAGCTACCCATAAAGTTCCATTATTAACTATAGCATTACCACTAACACTAAAAATAGAAGTTCCAATACCAGTCCAATCTTTACCATTAGAAGAATAAGCAATAGTATTAGTACCTTGTCCAACAGCTACACATAAAGTATCATTCCAAAAAGAATTATTACCTTGAGTAGTGAAAATATTAGAACCATTAGATATAAATTCAGTACCATCAATACTATAAGATAATGTATTAGAACCAGAACCTAAACCAACAATATATTTTGTATCAGTAGTAGTATTATAATATTTAATAGAATTATTTTGATATAAAAATGGATGTTTATCTCCAGTATTTACTAATCCATTATTAGTTGTTGATGTATAACTATAAGATTCAGATGTTGCTGGTATAGAGGTTACATTAATTCTATTAACATTTAAATTATAAGTTCTATAAGAAGAATTAATAGGAAGATTACTTGTTTTATAAAATCCTAATGAATTTGTCGCATCGCCTATTTCTAATAATGGATTTAATGTATTTAAAAATGGATTTAATTCTAATACATCATTCCAATTTTTTGTTGCTATTATTACATATTTTGGTGATATTGTATCTCCATATGAACCTGTTAAATAGCCTCCGTCACCTGTATCTATAGTAAAATTAACTGTTTGATTAGTTCTATCATATGTAGGTCTATTTATTCCACTAGAATCTAAATTATAATTATTACCACTTTTATCTTTCCATTGATCAATAATATCTCCTGATAGATTAAATGAAGTTTGATCTGAAGCATCAAACCAAGCAATCAAACCATTACCAATTAAATTAGAAGGAGAAAAGAAATTTTGAGAAGAAGAAGATGAGGAAGAAGAATTATTAACAATATCAAAAGTAATATAATTTTCATTATTAATTTGATTTTCAAGATTTTGATTATAATGAATACTATTTATAGTTACATCTTGATATATAAATGAAAAATTTGTTAAAAATTCTTTATTTGTTAATAGATCATTTTTAGTTAATATACCAAATTCTTGTTCAAAATCTGTAGATATATTCCAAATTTTAATACTTTCTGTTTCTTCTATTTTTGGATATTTAGTAGCTAATAATAAAGGATTAACTGGATCATTAATATTATAAATATCACCTAAATTATCAACTAAAAAATAATTAGAATCTTTTATATATAAAGAAATTCTTGAACATGCTAGATCATTTACTGTTGATAATTTAGAAAATATTATTTCACCATAGATACCAGTATCAGTTATATCAAATATACTTGTTGTTGATTTTATTGTTGTTCCTAATACTAAATAATATTTTGAAGATTTATAAAACATAAAAGAACCTAATGGTAATAAACCATTATTTATTAAGTTATTTGAAAAATTTGATGCTAAAAATGTAAATGTAGTTGCTGTTACTTGTGCTTTATATATATTTATTTCTCCAAATGAAGTAGCTAATGTTATATAAACTATATCATTTTGTATAAAAGTTGTTAAACTAGTATTATTATCAAAAATCATATTATTTAGACTTGTTATACTTTCATTTGCTACAACTGAAAATCCTGCTGCTAAATTTGTTAAATCTAATTTAAGAATTCTAAGTGTATTAGTTCCAGAATTATTATTGGTAAAAATAAAAGCAGTAAAAATAGTAGTTCCATATTTAACACTTGAAATAACATAAGAGGCATTATTATTTAATTGTTGATATGGAGTAACAACACCAGTTAAGGTTAAAACACCAGTGGATAAATTAATAGAAGAAACATTAATATAAATTTGAGAAGTAGAATAATAATTAGCAATAATATAACAAGTAGTTGAATTTTGAAAAAAATAAGTTCCGTCTGAATGAAAATTATAATAATCTGAATTTGATACTCCTCCAAAATTTTTTTGATTGCTTGTTAATAATGTTGTAGTATATAATTTTCCGTATATTTCTGGATATGGAGATTGTATAGAATAAGTTTTAGCTATAGCATATGACTGTGCTGTAGGTTTTTGTATAAAACATAAAATACTATCAATATTATTATTATTTTTAAACATAAACATATAATTATTAAATTCTGTTACACCATTTGCATTTAATGTTTGATTATATGTTGGTTCGTATGGATTTGTATTACTTCCTATATATACATTATTAGCTGTATCTATATTTATACCTATTCTACCATTTATTTCTGTAGGTAATATATCATTCGTACTTCCTATTAAATGATAACCCCAATCATGTCCATCAACATAAAAATTAGAACCATTAATATCAAATGCAAATAAAGCAAGACATGCATTTAATGCATTTGTAAAATTTGGAACAGTATAAATAGTAGGATTAATAGAATTAGGAGAAATTCTTTTTAAAGTAAAAAATTGTGCTGTAAAATCAAATGTAAAATATATATTATTATTCACATCTATTGTAAAGTTACAATATTTTGAATTATTTTCAGTAACTAATATAATATCAGTTTTATCTAAATATATAAACCAATTTGATACATATGTATTATTTGTATAAGTTATTTTACATAAATATACACTTGTAAAATATGGCGCTTCAAATTCCTGTGATATAATTGTATATGATGGTGTTCCTGCTAAATCTCCTCCAGCTTCAGCTGGAATAGGATATGTTTGAATTGTAAAAATATTATCATTATCATCAGGAGTAATTAAACCACATAAAATAAAAGAATTTTCAGTAATTTTTTGAATATTTAAAATAGTTCCACCTTTAACTCTAAAATAATTATCTATAACATTAGGGTCAATTTGTAATGGTATAAAAAAATCATTACTTACTGGAACACCTTTAACGAAGGGATTATCACTAGTTCCAGTTTGAAATTTAACAGCGAAGTCAGTTTCAATAGGATATTTTTCATTATCTCTAAATTCACTATCAATAGTAACAAAATATTCATTAGTATTGTTAATTAATGACATTATATAATTTATATAAATTATATAATATAATAAAAGTAAATTATATTTTTATATTTAAAAAATAGTTATTTTAATATAATATTATTATGAATGTTTTCTACAGTTAAAACTTTACATTTACTTTTTAATAATCATGATAAAAGATTACAAACTGAAATGAATAAAGATATTATTACTAAATTAAAATTTATTTCTACATTTGAAATTGGTCAAAAAATGGATTCTAATAATTTTAAAATCGAATCAAATAATATAATGACCCCTATAAAAAGATTTATATATGGAGATTCTAGAGATAATACTATTAAATTTTTAAATAATACTATTGATAGAAGTTTTGAAATTATTCAATCTTATTCTAATAGTGATAGAAAAAGTGAAATTATTTTATGTTCTAATATTATTAATGATCTTAATAAATCTATTCAAGGTCTTAATAACATTAAAGAAACATATAAAGATGATAAATTATTTACTTGTTCTATTGATATTTTAATTGAATTAATTGATGCCCGTTTAACTGAACTTAGAGAAAAAAATCCTGATCTTTTTATATCTCTTATACAACAAAATGAACTTATTAATGAAACTAAAATTTCAAATACTACACTTAGAGAAGATAAAGATATAAAAACACAATCAACATCTAAAGATAAACATAAAAATAATTCTTAACATAAATTTTATTTTAAATTATAAAATAAAATTTTATTTATAAACTTAAATAGGATTCTACTATATATCTTACATTACAATATCCTAATTTAAATATCTTTTCAGCAGCTCTTCTAGCTCTCTGACCAGTATTACAATAAACTATAATATTAGTATTTTTATTTAAATTTAATTTCATAAAATCATTATCAATATCAGCAGCAGGTATATGAATAGAATTATTATAATAACCAACTTTTCTTTCTAATGAAGTTCTAACATCAACAACTACAGTTTTAGGATCTGATAATAATTTTTTAGCATCTTCAATAGATATTTTAAAAACGGAATATCTAGCATAATTTCTTAATTTAATAATGAAGTAAATAAGTAACAATAATAAAATCCAAATATATATATTATTCATTCTTAATTATATAAAAATATAATAATATAATAATATTTAAATTTATAATATATCTTTTATAGATATATTATTTTTTAGTATTTAAAATGGAAGATTATTATAAAATATTAGAAATTGATAGAAATGCTTCTGATGATGACATTAATAAATCTTATAAAAGATTATCTAAAATCCATCATCCTGATAAACATTTAGATAATAAAGATAAAGCTGAAGAAATGTTTAAAAAAATTAATGAAGCTAAAAATATTTTATTAGATAAAGATAAAAGAAGAATTTATGATCAATTTGGTCATGATGGTTTAAAAAATGGAGGTGGAAGTCCTCCACCTAATTTTAATCCATTTGATTTATTTTCTAATATATTTCATCCTTTTTCTAATTTAAATATGAATATGAATAAAAATAAACCTAATGTTCAAACACAACATTTTCAAGAAAATATAACACTTGAACAAGTTCATAAAGGTTATAATCATAAAAAAAAAATTAAAATTAGTTCTGAATGTAATGTTTGTAATGGTTTAGGTAAAAAAGATTTTTCTTCTTGTTTTACTTGTCATGGACGTGGTTCTATTATAACAGAAAATAGAATAGGTCCAATAATGACTAGAAATATGACTGAATGTAATAAATGTTTAGGAAAAGGAAAAATAGGTTTGAATGATAATTGTAATAAATGTAATGGAGATAAAAAAATAGATCAAATTATAGAAATTAATATTTTATTTAAAAAAGGTGTTACTGATTCTGATTTTTATACTTATAAATTTGATAATTATGAATTTATTTTTCATCCTAATATTAAAGAACACTCTTTATTTAAAAGAGAAAATAATACTAATAATTTATTGTTATTTAAAGATATAACATTAGAAGAATCAATCATAGGAATAAATATATCAATTAAATTATTAGATGATACTTCTATTATTATAAAAAATAAACCTAATACTATTATTAATACTTATACTAAATATATTTTAAAAAATCTTGGTATTGAAAATGAATATGGAGTTAGAGGTGATTTAATCATTCAATTTAATATAAAATATCCATTAAATTTAGATGATACTCAAATTAATAAAATAAAATCATTTTTGAATGAATTTGAAACTATAAAACAAGAAGAAATTACTGATAATAATGTATATTTTATATAGATTCTAATGATATATTATATTTAATTTAAATTAAATATAATATTTTTCTATAATGAAAAATTATTTAAGATTAGATGAATAAGTTATATTAACTATCAATATATTCAGTTTCTTGCATGTAATAACAATATTCTAAATCATTTAAAAAATAATGAACTAAATAGTTATATTTTGAAGATATACATATTATTACAGATGTATCTTTTGATTTTTCCTTAGAACAAAAATTATATTTATCTTTAATATATAAAAATAAATTATTATGTAGTTCTAATATCATTCTATAATTATAATCATCTATTGATTCATTATAATTTGTCTCTATTAATGTATTTAAATTATCTTCTTTATCCATAAAACTTAATTTAATACTGTTCTGTTTATTATCATCTATATGAACCCAGTATATTTTTTTTATTTGTAAAGTATCTAAATTGAATATATTTTTTAAATTAAATTCAATTGAATCTTTTACATCTGTTGTCTTCTTTACTAAAATATTATTTATATCTAAAGTTGATAAATGTTTTATAAATTTATTTATCATTTTATATTCTTCTTTTAATATACTTTTATTTTTTCTTTTTCTTAATATTGATTTAATAGGTTCTAAATCAGGTTCATTATCAATATCAACATTAATAGTAATAGAATTATTTAAAATATAATTATTTTTCAAAAGAGGATTCATTCTTTTAAGATAAAAATTAGACATTTATATCAATTTTATAATATATAGTTATTTTTAATTTAGAATATTATAAAATGAAAAAATCATTTTTTTATAAAGGACTTAGTCCTTATCATATTTATTTAAGATTCAATTTAAATTTAGAAAATAATCATTTATTAATTTAGTTGATAAACTTAATTTATTAGATATATTTTCATTATAATTTAATGAATCTATATTACTTGTATCTAAAAATACTATATTTATTTTATTATAAATACTATAACTCTCTAAATTCCCCGGATAATTTGTTCTTATAATATACATATCTATATTTTTTTTATTAAAATAATTAGATATAAAATAATCATCATCTAATATCGGTATATTATGTTCTTTATGGATCTCCGTTAATTCTTCATAATATTTATAAAAATCATTATCTATTAATTTTCTTGGATATAATATACTTCTATATCCTCCTAACTGTATCACTTTTTTAACTTCATCATTTATTAATTCAGAATGATAAAATTGTGTATTATTATTATCTCTTAATACTCCCATATAACCTAATAATGAATTAGATAATTTATCATTATAATTTATCATTTCTTCTATTGAATGACTTTCTAATAATACATCATCATCTATAGTTATTATTATACAGTCTTCATTTTCGTGTTCTATTAAACAAGGTAATATTTTCATAATAGGACCATAATCTTTATCACAAAACTTAATATTAAAATTTTCATATTTTTTTTCTAGTTCATTTAATTCTTCTGGTATTATATATTCTTCTTGTGTTCTTAATGATTTATAAGGTATATATAAACTTAAATTATCAACTTTATAAGTTTGTTTTTCTATAATATTTGTAATAATAGAAGTAATTTTTTGAAGACGGGAAGGAAGTGAAGTCATAGTTACATAAACTTTTTTTGACATCTCTATTTTTTAGTATTTATAAAATAATATAACTAAATCTATAAATGATTTAGTTATAAGTGATTTAATTTTTTAATTTAAAAATTATAAAAAATATATAAAGTATATAAATTTATTAAACATATTATAGATGACATCTTTATAATTTAGAATTCAACATATCTGTTAATAAAAATGTAATATCATTTAATACTACATTCTTTTCTTCTTCAAGTTGTTGTTGTCTAACTCTTTCTTGTTCAAGTTGTTGTTGTCTAACTCTCTCTTCTTCTTCTATACGTTGAAGATATTGTTGTCTAGCTACTTCTTGTTGAAATCGTAATTGTCTAACTCTCTCATATTCAAGACGTTCCTGTTTTACTCTTTCATACTCAAGTTGTTGTCTAACTCTATCTTCTTCTTCTATACGTTGAAGATATTGTTGTCTAGCTACTTCTTGTTGAAATCGTAATTCTCTAGCTCTCTCATATTGAAGACGTTCTTGTTTAACTCTTTCTTCTTGAAGTTGTTGTTGTCTAAATCTTTCATATTCGAGTTGATGTTGTCTAACTCTATCTTGTTCAAGATGTTGTTGTCTAACTCTTTCTTGTTCAATTCTAATTCTATCATATGTAGATTGATCTATGTTGTGTTTTTTTAACTTTTCTTCCAGTTCTACTACTAAACGTTTTTGAATAATAGATTTCATTTTTTGTTCTATTTCTAAAACAAATAAATCATTTCTTTGTTTATTATTCAATGTAAGATATTTCTTTTTTTCACGTAGAATATAATAATCAATATACTCGGGATAGTTTCTAGAAATATAATTTTTAATCAATTCTATAACTTCCTTCATAGTTTTATTATTACAGTCTATATTATATCTTTTACATATAACAACTAGTTCTGAAAAACTAAGTTTATTCATATTATTCATAAAAAAATCAAATTCTTCATACAAAGACATTTTTAAGATGAAAAATACTTTTAGAAACTTACACTCTATATAGTTTTTTTAATAATTAATTAATTATTAAAAATCAATTAATTTTATGATAAAAATATATTTAAAAATTTATAAATTCTGGATTTATATATAATTTTCCTCCTTTTTGTTGTAGACTTTTATTTAATCCTACATGTTCACATTGTTCAATATAATCATCTTCTCTAAATACTCTATATCTTAATCCTTTTAATTTTTCTGTATTATATATACCTATACCTCCAAATGCAGAATCAACTTCTATTAAAGGATTATTTTTAGGTATATGTATATGATGTTTATTAACATAATCCATATTACCTGTTTTTCTTACCATTTCCCAACAATCATATGGACATTCTTTACTTCTTAATGTCCATATATCATAATATTTATCTGATTGATTTCCTCCCATAAAATCCCAATCATTATAATTAAAACAAGATAAAAATCCAGACATATCAACAATAGGTTTAGAATTAACATCATCAGCATCTAAAATTAAAAGAAAAACACCTTTATTAAAATATTTTTCAAAGTATTCAATATACATATTTCTAGCTTGTTCTAATGATAATGGTCTTGGTAGATAACAATTTAATTGTTTCATTACTTTTCTATTATTTAAATCTTTATTACAAAAATCTAAACATTTTTCATATGTTCCATCATTACTATTCCCATCTACAAATAATACTTTATAATTTTTAAATAATAAATCATTTTCTTTTTGACAATAAATATATTTTTCAATGTTATGGAATAAACCATCTAAATGTTCAACAACATTTTTAGTGATAATACCAATTAATAAAGTATCAGTATATATCATTTCTATTAAAATAAAAAATTGATATAATATAAATTATATATCAATTTAAATATATTTAAAAAAAAGTTTTTTTAAATATAAATTACTAATTATTTGAAAAATGGATAATCATTTTCAATATATATATAATATTACTAATTCTATTCGTAATTTAAATCAAAAAGATAAAAATTTACTATTCCCTCTTTCGGAACCTAATTTTCAATCTATTATAAAAAAAAGATTAGATTTAATTAATAATGATTTTAATCATCTTTTTTCTTTATCTAATTTAAATGAAAAAGATTTTTATTCTTTATTAAATATTAGATCTGCTATTGAAGATGTTAAATCAATTTATTCTTTATTAAATAATACTAGTTATAATCAAGATAATATAAATAAAATAAAAAATAGTATAGAGAATAAAAAAATGAATGAAAATTCAGTTTTAGTTACTATGACAACATGTAAGAGATTAGATTTATTTACTAGAACTATTAACTCTTTTATTAATAATTGTTTAGATTTATCTGATTATATTTATGATTGGTATATTATAGATGATAATTCAAGTGATGAAGATATTGAATTTATAAAAAATAATTATCCATTTATTAAAATAATTAGAAAAACGGAGAATGAAAGAGGACATGCTAGATCTATGAATATGATTAGAAATTTAATAATAAATAAGATTAAAACACCATATTATTTGCATTTAGAAGATGATTTTGATTTTGTTATACAAGATAATTATATTAAAAAATCTATTCATATTATGAAAGAAGATGATTCTATTAAACAAGTTATGTTTAATTTAAATTATATTGAAGATTTTAGTGTAACTAATAATACTAGAGGTTCAACTTTAAAATATACAAATGATTCTCAACGTTATTTTATACATAATTATATTCCTAGAAGTGAAACTGATAGATTAAAAATTAATTATCCTAATTGTCATTATTGGCCTCATTTTAGTTTTAGAGCTGGATTAAATAAAACTGAACTTTTAGAATTAGGCGAATTTATTGAAACGCCATGTCATTTTGAAATGGAATATGCATTTAAATATATGAATAAGGGTTATAAGACAGCATTTTTAGATGGAATTAATTATTATCATATAGGGAGAAGAACATATGAAAGAAATGATAATAATAAAACAAATGCTTATGAATTAAATAATCAAACTCAATTTGGTCAAAAATTAAAATCTAAAGAAGAAAATAAAAAAGAAGAAAATAAAAAAGAAGAAAATAAAAAAGAAGAAAATAAAAAAGAAGAAAATAAAAAAGAAGAAATTAAAAAAGAAGAAATTAAAAAAGAAGAAAAAGAAGAAGAAGAAAAAGAAGAAATTAAAAAAGAAGAAGAAAAAGAAGAAAAAGAAGAAGAAGGTGAAATAAATTTAACAAAAAGTGGTAAAATAGATATAAAGAAAACATTTAATATAAAATCTTATGTTATAAATTTAGAGAAAAGACCTATTAGACTATATAATTTTATGAGTAATTTAAAAGATATTAATTATGTAAATGTATTTGATGGTATAGATGGTAAAAAATTACAACCATGTCATAAAATAGCTAAATTATTTGAAAAAAGTGATTATAATTATAGAAGAGGTATTGTTGGATGTGCATTATCTCATATGTTAATTTGGAAAGAATTTTTAAATGATGTTAATGTTCAATATTTATTAGTTTTTGAAGATGATTCTAGATTAGTTGATAATTTTAATCAAAAATTATTACATCTTTTAAATACATATGAAAATAATTTTGATGTTTTATATTTAGGTATGTTCCCTTATAAACATAAAGATAAATTAGAATGGCATTATACTAATATTCAAAATAAAAATTTATTACCTAATGCTAAAAGACTTTTTAAAAATGAATGTTTTGAAACTTCTATGGGTGGTAATCATGGTTATGTTTTAACTAAAAAAGGTGCTTATAATTGTTTAGAATATATAAGAAAAAATGGAATGCCTAATGCTATAGATTGGATGGTAATGCATACAGCAGGTATGTCAGAGAAAGATAAAAGTGAAAATATAAATAGAATATATTATAGTTATCCATTTTTAGTAGAAGCAAATTGTTATCAGACAAAAGAATGTGAGACAGATATACAATTAGAATATGATATAGTAAAATATGAGGAGAATGAATGGTTAGAATCAGAAATTAAATATTGGAATGAATTATCAATAAATGATAGTAAATATAAATTAATAGAGACAAATATAAATGATATTATAGAAAATAATTTGTTAGATAAACAAGTATCATTAGTTGATTATAATGATTTTATTAGTAATAAAGACAAAATAATTAATAAACCAGTTCAATATTATACAGTTGAAAATAAAAAAGTTTTTATTGTTCCAGATTATTTTATTAATAAAAAAATATTACAAGATATTACATTTAATGGTTATTTAAATACTTTAAAAATATTTTAAAATATTTTTATACTATATAAAATGTATTTTATATATAATTTAATTAAAGGTAGTATTAAAGTAAATAATTTAATTTATAATAATAAATATTTTATTTTTACTTTATTTTATTTTAGTCCTAATTTATATACATTTAATTTATTATTTAAATTTTTCTTTTATAATTATATCTTTAGAAAATTGAACTACATTAATTAATTGATTTTTTTGATATATTTTAATTATTATTTAAAATATATCATTTTTGTTGAACAAAATATAAATATATAATGGGTTATTCTTTTAGTAAAAATAAATCTACTAACGATGAAACTTTATCTAATACTCTTTCATCATCTATAGAAAATTTAAATTTATGTATGGAAGGTTATCCTATTGAAGGTGAATCTAAACAAGATGAATCTAAACAAGATGAATTTAAACAAGATGAATTTAAACAAGATGAATTTAAACAAGATGAATCTTCTAGAAAAAAAAGAAAATCTAAACAAGATGAATCTTCTAGAAAAAAAAGAAAATCTAAAGATGAAGACGAAAACGGAGATGATAATTCATGTAATGTAGTAATATGGACAAGAGTATCATCAGATGATCAAAAAAATAATGATTCATTAATTCAACAGAGAGATATGTGTCTTGAATATTTAAAGTCTAACGAAAAAAGATATCCATATATAAAAGATATAACATTCAATAAAATAATTTCATCAGCATATAATATTAATAATAATATCAAAAAGTATTATTCTAAATTATTAGAAAATAAAAATACATATATTATATGTTATTCAGTTGATAGATTTTCACGTAATTACGAATATGGTAAAAAAATATATGAAGAATTAAAAGAAAATGGAGGTAAATTATTTTTTATAAATGAAAAAATAGATACTTCTACTGAAGAAGGTGAAAATAAATTTTTTGAATATTTAAAATTATCTGAAGAAGAAAGTAAAATAAAAGGTAATAAAATAAAAGATATTAAATATAATCATACTAAAAATTTATTTATTCAGTCTTTAAATAGTAATGATATTATTTCTCAGAATATTAAAAATATAACTAATTTTATTGTTTCTATGATTGATGGAGATTTTGTTCAAAATATTAATAATAATCTAAAAAAAATAGTTAACTGGGAAAAACATTCTGAATGGAAAGAAGATTATTATGATAATCCTATTGATTTTAATGATTCTATTATTAAAAAAATAAATAACGAAACAAAAGAAGAAATGGATTTTTATAATATTGAATATTCTTCTGAAGAAGAAAGATATAAATCTATTCAAAAGTTATTAAATGATTATGATGTTGATATACCTATTCAAATAAGAAATAAGAAATGGAGTATATATTTAATTAAAATGATTTATAAAGAATTAAAAAATAAAAAAACTTTAGATGAATTAATTAGATTGATTCAGATAGAATTTAGAATCTTACAATAAATAATATTTTAGTATATAAATAACTTTTAAATAAATACATATTTTAAAAAAATATGTATTTTTAAATATAAATAATTTAAGAGTTTTTACACTATTTATTAATTATTTAAGGAATAAAATTAAAACATTCATCTCTTAGAACTTCCATATTAGGAAGTTTATAATCATATTTACTATGAATTTTTTCAACATTAACTTTAAAATAGATTTGAACATTTTTTATTTCTTGTTTTAATTTAGTAGAATCATAATATTTAAATTTATTCCAAATTTTATGATTAAAATTATTATTAAAAGTTTCAAATAATTTATTTTTATCATTAGTAGGTAAATTTCTAATAAAAGAAGTAAATGAATCTTTTATTACATTTGCAAACATTTCAAACATTTGAATCATTTCATAATCAAATTGAGTTTTTTTATATCTTTTTTGCAATTGCATTTTAAATTTACCTTCATCTATTAAATTTTCTAAATATAATATTCTAAGATCCATATTTCTATTTTGAATATTTTGTGTTCTAGAATAACTTGGTATTTCTACTTGTTCAATATGATTAATAATTCTAAATATATCATTATATTTAGTATATCTTAATATTCTATTTAATTCATTATATGTTATACATTCATCATTTATATTTACAGGATGAATATCTCCTCCGCCAAATCTTCTTCTTACTTCATCATCTTCTCTACCATTTTGTCTTAAATATTCAAAATAATGAGGATTATGAATGTTTCTAGTTTCAATTTCTCCAGTTTTCCAATCAAAAGCGGTATGACAAGAAGTGCAAAACATCATATTACAACCAGAAATTTTATAAATAAAAGTGCCACATTTAGGACAATTTTTACATTCTTTTTGTAAAGATTTGATAGTTTGAACTGTTTCAGGATTACATTTATGTTCATCTTTTTGTTTAGATTCATTAGAAGATTTTTTTTCTCCATTATCATTTTTTGGTAATATTTCATGACAATCTGGACATACTTTACATTCACATAAACCGCATTTATATTGAGAAGATAGAAATCCTCTACAATTATCTGAAGGACAAGGTTTAATAAAACTTTTTCTTTCTTTTTTTTCTTCGCCTTCATCATTTTTATTTTTCATTTCATTATTTTGATCATTTAAAAATCTACTCATACCATTAAAATCATCATGTTTAACATAATGTTGAAGTGTAGTTTTTATTCTATTTAAATTAGTTAAAACTAATTCTAATTCATCAATTTGAACTAGAACATCATCTAATTTTTTATAAATAGATTTTCTATTTTGAATAGCAATCTGAGTGTCAGGTAATAAAGATTTTTCTATATCGAATAATAGATTTTCTTTATATTTTTTATATTTGTTATTCATAAATGATTTTGTAAAATTATTTCTTAGAAATTCATAATTCCATTCTTTATTACAAGACATACATTTTGGATTTGGTGTAGATAATATATATTTTTCATTACAATCATTACATGCAAAACCATTACAAAATGGACATGTAATATGATTTAATTTTTTACTACAACATACAAAACATTCTTTTCTATCTTTTATTTTATCAAAGACACCGTTCTTTTTTTCATCTATATCTTCATCATTTTTGAATATATTTTTTATTTTATCTGATAAAACTGAAGTTTTTTTTTCATCATCTTTATTTTGTAATAAATTTTTTGAGATAAAAGAACTCATTTATAAAGTTAAACAATATATTTAAAATTGAATTTAATTAGTTTTTAATTTTTAATCAAATTTATAATAAAAATCAATTAATTAATTTTTCCTAATTTAATATTTATATTAATTAAAAATGTCTCATAAAAATTATAAAAAAAGTAAAAAAATAAATTTATCTCTTTTCTCTTCAGGTAAAAATAAACCTAAAACTAAAACTGGTTATGGTAATAAATCAAGAGCTATAATGACACTTAAAAATATAAAAAGATATAATAAAGTATATCAGAAACAAGTAGTGAATACATTATATAATAGAGCTAAATATCATAAATATCAAAATAAGGATATGAGAGAAGCTATGAAAGTATTTAAATTATGGTTAAAAAATAATTAACTAAAGTAATTTAAATAAATGAATTTTATTTTAAATTTAATAAAAATAATTAAATTTAAAAGAACAAAGTCTTTTTAATTATCAATAACAAAATGAGTTTATATATTGTTGATTATAGTGAAAAAGCTATCGCTATTTTTGGTGATACTAAATATTATAAAAATAAATTAAGCGAAATACAAGGTAAATTCAATGCTTCTTTGAATTTTAAAAATGAAAATGGAGAGACCGAGAAAAAAGCGGGATGGATATTTCCAAAAGTTAGAAAAGATATGGTTCAACAAGTTGTTAATGATATTAATTCTGGTAAAATTGAAAAAGAACCTTCTTTAAGTAATAAACCTAAAGTTGTTTATAAACAAGATACAACTGAAACAAAAGTTAATTCAGAGGAAACTACATATAATAATACCTCTAATAGTAATAGAGATTATGTTAATATTTCTTCTTTAAAAGAAGAATTGTTTAAAGATTTTGTTCCTAAAAGAGATTTTATGAATTTAGTTTCTAAAATTGAAAAATTAGAACAAGAATTATTTATTTTAAAAAATATCAAAAATTCTTCTTCTATTGATAACCCTTCTTTTACTCTTTCTAATTCTAAAAATAGTATGAATATATTTAAATCATCTTCTAAAAGTGAGAATTATAATGAAGAAGAATTAGAAGAAGAATATAGTGAAGAAGAAGAAAAAAAACCCAAAAAAAGTTTATTAAGAGGTAAGAAATAAATTAAAAATAAACTTATATTTTATATAATATTTTAAATATTATATAAAATTTATTTAAACTAGTATTTAATAAATAACTGTAAACTTACTTATTTATATTATTTTATCTTGATGATCTAAATACTCCTGTTACTGATGATACAGCATCAGTAGCTCCACTTATAGTTCCATAAGCTTTACTATAAAAAACAAGAATAAATTGAGCAATACATCCTAATAAAACAAGAGCTCCAAAACCATATAATACATATTTAATATTTTTTGAAGTTGATAATGAAGAATTAGTTGGATCATTTTCGTCATAATAAACTGTTATGTTAGAACCATCTATTAAAATATAAGAAGAACTATAACCATAATGAGTAGAAGTATAAGTTTTTCCATTTAAAGTAAATTCATATTCAATATCACATGAATAATTATTATTTTTAGTTCTATTACATGTTGATTTTTTAATTTTTCCTTGAATATCTGATTTTTTAGTATCACTTTTTGATAAATAATATCCTCCATATAATAATGCACATCCTATTAATGTACCTATAACTAAACCAATAGATGCTTTTATTTTAGCATAACCATGTAAAGCACTACCAACTCCTTCAGCTTTGCCTCCTAAAACATTACCCATTTATATTTAATTATTATAATTAAATATAAAAAATATTAAATAAAAATTATTTTTTATATAAATATATTATTACTTTTATTTAAATTTAAATGTTTCATTAAAAGTATTACTTAATGATGATGCTAGATTTGATTCTACTCCTGAAGTTGTTGAACTACCTAAAATTGGACTTCCTGTTGATCTAAATGCTCCTGCTACTGATGATACAGCATCAGTAGCTCCAGTTATAGTTCCATAAGCTTTACTATAAAAAACAAGAATAAATTGAGCAATACATCCTAATATAAAAATAATACCAAAACCATATAATACATATTTAATATTTTTTGAAGTTGATAATGAAGAATCAGTTGGATCTTTTTCATTATAATAAACTGTTATATTAGATCCTTGACTTACAGTTAAAATATAAGAAGAAATATAACCATAATGAGTAGAATTATAAATTTTATCATTAACAGTAAATTCATATTCAATATTACATGAATAATTATTATCTTTAGTTCTACTACATGATGATTTTTTAATTATTCCTTGAGTATTTGATTTTTTAGTATCAGTTTCAGATAAATAATATCCTCCATATAATAATGCACATCCTATTATTATACCTACAACTAAACCAATAGATGCTTTTATTTTAGCATAACCATATAAAGCATCACCCATTCCTTGTCCTTGATTTCCTAAAACATTACCCATTTTATATTTAATTATAATTATAAAACAATTAAATAAAAAAAATCTTAAATATTTTTAAATATGAATATATTTATAAATATGAATATAATTATTAGTTTAATTATAATATTAGGATTAATATTAGGTTATCAAACTACTAAAGGAGTTAAATCACAAAATATAAGATTATTAGATATATATGTAATAGGACCAATAATGATATATATAGGAATAAGATATTATATTTTATCAAGTAAAGTAATAGATAAATTATTTAGTTTATTATTAATATTTTTTGGTTCAACTACAATAACATATAATTATAGAAATTATATTTATGAAAAAGAAAATAAATAATTTATAATGGTTGATAATTCCAATTTAATATATCACAACATTTTTCATATATTTCATCATGTTCTCTTATTCTAGCAGGTGTTTTTAACATAGATAAATCTTCATCTTTAACATGATAATTATATCTTCTTAAAAGTTGTTTTAAAACATATTGAGAATTTAAGAAGTTTTTTCTATTTGTATGATTTGATATTTTTAAAAATGCATCTACTAAATTTTCAAAATCTTCATATAATTTTTTTTCTAAATGTGATATATCTGGAGGTGTTTTCCCTGTTATTTTACAGTAAAATAATTGTAAATCTTCATAATATTTATTATTATTTGTTTCAGATAAAAAATCTCTAATATGTTTTTTAGTTACTTTAGAATAAATTTCTTTTCTATTATCTTTATCATCTATATCTTTATTTTTAAGACCATGTTTTTCAATCATATCTTCAAGATCATCAAAAATTTTAGAAGGTATAAATTTATTTTGTTTAGTTTGAAATTGATTAACTGTATCTCTAAAATGACATATTTTTTCATATTTATATTTTTGGTTTAAATTTATATGTTGTAATTGATTAAAACCTATATTATCTACTGTATACATATATATATTTATTTCTAACCCACAATCTACACATATTTTTGAATGATCATTAAAATTAGCAAAATTAGTGCCTTTACAAATATCACATTTATAATAATTATCATCAACATTATTATTTTTATATTTTTGATTAATTAATTTATTAATATATGTAAATAATGTTTGATGTTCTTTATTATTATATTCTTCATTTAATTTTCTTACAAATTCATTCTCTATATCATCTAATAATTCTAATTTATTTTTATTAGATCTTTTTTCTTCTTGAAGAGAATTATCTTTTAAATCATTTATTGATGATTGAATTGATTGTATATCTTTAGATTTATTTTTAATAAAATCTATTTTAATAGGTTTATCTAATACATTTTTATATTTTTCTATTATTGGTTTGAATATTCTTAAATATCTATTATATTGTTTATCTTTATCTATTATATCTACATCTATTTTCTTTTCTATTTTATTAAAAGACTTATCACCTCTTTGAAAAAAAGTATCTTTTTCAATTTTTTTTAAAATTAAATTATATATATCATATATATTTAAATTTTCATCTTTATTCATTATATTATAATTTATAATATAATATTAACTCTTTTTAAATCTTTTTTCATTATACTAAAAATTCTATTTACTTTACTTATTTATATCTTCTCTGTCTATCGTTTCTTCATATATAAATATTTAAATTAAAATCAAATGTTGTTTAGGTTGTGTAGTTGTATTTTTTTTAAATATTAATAACATTAAAACTATTAATATTAATATTCCTATTATAATACATTCTTTATTTGATAATGCATTTTTTAATTTCTCTAATAAACTTTCACCTGATTTTTTTATACTTTCTGTTGTTTCATTTAATGAAAATTGAGTAGGTAAAATAGGAGTTGTCTCTATATTTAATTTTCTATTAAATATTTCGTTAGTTATTTTATGTAATTGTCTATTCATTATTTATATAATCACTATAAAAAAATTTAAATTTTTTATTAATTATATTTCAAATATTATTTTTTTCTAATTCATTTAAAGTAGTTTCTATACTTTCTTCTAGATAATCATTTTCTTTATTATCTACCATGAATTTTCTAGTATTTTCTACTTTGCTTGGTATTTTTTCTTCTGATATTAAAGAGAACTTGTTCTCTAATATATTTGAATTAAATATATTTATTATATCTTCCGGTATATACATTCGATTTCTATTTATCCAATCTCTTAAATTTAATATTATTATATTTGTGTTTTTTGCTTCTTTTCCCCCTAAATTATGATCTATTATATTTTGTATTTCTATTTTATGAATACTTAATAAATTATTCCAATTATATTTAAAAAAATGTATAATATTATAACAATTTGTAGGTATTATTCCACCATATTTTTTATATATATTTATTAAATTAAAAAACCAATCTGAATGAATATTATTAATCATTTGGCAACCCGTAAAATCAATATAATTTTCAGATATAGAATTTATATTATTAACATTAATAATTAAATTAATTTGATTAATTAAATTTTGAACAATTATATCAATCGATGTATAATTATATTTTAATTTATCATAGATTAAACTACAATGATAATTTTTTTGTTCTACTGTTAAATAATTATTATTTATTATATTATTATATTCACCTTCAATATTATATATTTCATTTTCATATCTCAATATATCTTTTGATATATCTTTAATATTTTTATATTCTTCTAATTTCATTCTTTTTGTTATACCTATTAAATACCATATTTGTTTTATATCTCCTAAACGAACATAATTATTATAAATCAATGGATAGTTTATTATTAAATCATTTTTTATAGGAAAATAAAATAAATCTTTAATTTCTTTAAATATATTATTAATTAATTTAATTTTATTATTTAATATAAAAGAAAATAATTCATTAGAAATAGTTGTCATAATACTATATTTAAATATTTTCTTTTTTTATTATATAAATATTTACATGTATAATTATTATTCAAATAGATCTTCTATTATTAACCTTAAAAAATCAATTAAAAAAAATAGAATTAAAAATAATTTAAATAAAAAAATTTCATTTTTTATTTTTATTATTTCATTTTTTAGATATATTTATTTATTTAAATTAAACTATATTCAATCTATAAATTCACAGATAAATACAATTCAATTATATAATTTAAATAATTTAAATAATGTAGATTAAAAATAATTTAAAAATATATTATTTGAAAATAATGTATTTAAATGATTAATATAAAAAAGATTCAAAATTATAGTTATATTTTATTTATCGTATGTTATACATATTCACATTTTTATTTTCATTTTGATTTTACAAATCAAGGTTTTATTGATATTTAAAAAGGGAATAAGCCATTTTAAATAAATTTAATAAATATAACTAATATTTATTAAATTAAAGATTTAATCATTTATTCTATATAATTTACATTTCAAATACTAAAAATGTATAATACTAATCCTAATACTTCTTTTAAAAGATATAATGATATGTTGATGAAAAATAATTCTCCTTTACCTTCTCCTTTAAATAATAATAGAGGTAATATAGATATTTATTATGAAGGTCCTCAAGGACTTCAAGGTCCTATTGGTATTAATGGTAGAGATGGAGTTAATGGTATTAATGGTAATATTGGATATCAAGGATTCCAAGGAGACTCTTTAACAAATATACTTAATTGTTATACTGGACCTGAAGGAAATCAAGGATTTCAAGGATTTAATGGTAGAGATGGCATCGACGGTTCTAATGGTAGAGATGGTATTGACGGTTCTAATGGCATCGATGGATTACAAGGTGTTCAAGGTTTAGAAGGCGTTCAAGGTTTAGAAGGTTTTCAAGGTTTAGAAGGAGTTCAAGGATTTGAAGGAGTTCAAGGATTTGAAGGAGTTCAAGGATTTGAAGGAGTTCAGGGTTTTGAAGGAGTTCAAGGACCTGCTGGTTTTGGTCTTATGGGATCTATGGGACCTATGGGACAAATGGGACCTATAGGAGCAACTGGTTTACAAGGAATAGAAGGAGTTCAAGGATTTCAAGGAAAAAGCGGATTTTTAGTATTAGAGTATAAAACCCCGACAGAAGAAGAAGGGGAATTAGGAAGTATGTATTTTGATGATGAAAAATTACATATAAAAACAATAAATAGATGGAAACAAATCAATTTAAACTAATTTTTCCATCTTAAAAAATAAAATAAATAATAATATTATATAAATATATATAATATTAAAAATGGATATTAATAAAAAAAATAAAGAATCCTCTAATATCGTTTTAGAATTAGATACTAGATATCCTAATAATTACTATGATTATGGTATATATTATGACAAAGGAGATATTATTATAAATTATAAAGATATTGCTCAAGAAGAAAAAGACGAAAAACATAAAGAAGGACCTGCATTTAGATATCAAGAAAAGAAAAAATATGATACTATTAATATTTATAATCAAAATAGAAAATATGAATATGATAGAGGTTATTTATTAAGAAGTTTTTTAAATAACAATGGCAATCAAACTTATCTTATATTTTATCCTAAAGATAAAATAAATAATTCTTATTCTGAAAAAAAAATATATAGTATAATTAAAGATCAAAATATAAAAATAGATGATAAATCTATACGTTATTTAAAATGGTTTGATAATTTTATTGTTCATAAGGATAAATCAAAAAATTCTATTTATGAATATAATGATTTGATGCCAATAATACTTAAAAATTATAATTATCAATATATACTTAAAAATAAACTCATAAATTTTGATATTGATTTTATATCAGATGATACTAATAATATTTTAAATGATAATACTAAAATGGAAGTTGAAAATAAAGTTAGAAAAGGTATATTAACATATATTGATCCTAATATAATAACAAGAATAAACTCTTTAGATTCACTTTTTAAAAATTATGGAGAATATGTGTCAAATATTATAGATAATGCTAAATTAATATATTTAAAAGTGTTTGGTGATTGGAATATTGATAATAATAAATTAAATGGTATTGGATTATCTAATTATTCAATTGCTATTACTGAAGAAAATATTATTGATAAGACCTCAGTCCTTTATAAAAATAAAAGTGATAATTTATCTTACATTAAAAGATATAACTTTATTAAATTAGGTTATTTTAATCAAAAAGATAAAAATTATTTAAATTATGGTTATAAATTAGATTCTACTACTACTTTTTATAATAATATATTTAATTGTTCTATTCATTTACAATATATTCCTAAAGATAAAATTATACCTAATATAAATAAATATGAACTTAATTTTAGTAATAATATAAATAAAGAATCTATGTCATTATACAAAGAAGATAATATAAAATATCAACTTTTATTTAGAGAATGTTTATATAATAAAAATTTTGATTTATTAGATTTATTATTTAAATCAGTTCATATTAATATTAATTTAGATATTGAATATGACTTAAATAATCAAGATAAAGATAATTTAAAAAATACAGATTATAGAGATAAAATAAAAGAATGTTATAATACTTTATTTAATGATTTACTTATAAAAATAAAAGAATTCTCAAAAGTTAAAGAAGAGTCATCAATAAATAATTTAACTTCAAATGAAAATAATACTATATTTAATAATATTGATTATAAAATTAGAAAATATGGTTATTTATATCCATTAAAAAATGTTATAGAATATAAAGATAATAAATTATTGAAATATCTTTTAGATAATGATATATGTTCGTTTAATTTTCAACATCCTTTATTTATTTCAATGATATCATTATTAAATGATACATATGGAAAAAATGGTTCTTTAGTAGACGAAAATATATATAAAGATAGTTCATTAATAATATTAATGAATTATTTTAAACAAAAAATGAATGAAAAAGATATAGAAGATGATAATATGTATATAAATGAAATTAAGATTTCTATTATAAAATTTATTAAGTATTATATTAAAGAGATCATTACCTCTGATATTGAAAATAAAGAATTTTCTGAAGAAAAAATGAATAATAAATATGATTATATAAATAAAATAATTAGTTTATTTATAAATGATAAAGATATAGTTAAAAATAATATTGATATTATAAAATATTTATTATTTGGTATATTAGATCATTTTTCTAAAGAAAATAAATTAAATGATGAATTATTCTCTATATATACTTCTCTCATAAATTATATTTTTAAAAATTATCAAGAATATAAAGATGTATTATATGAATTAGATGATAATGGTTATTCTATTTTTAAAATTATATTATTACAATCTAATTTATATTATGTTGAAAAGATGATTCAATATTTAATTGATAATTATAATATAGATATTAATTTTAAAGATAAATTTAATAATACTATATTACACTATTTTATTGATAATGTAAAAAATAATATTTATATTAATGATTTATCAAAACTAGATAAGACAATTGAATCTAAAAAAATTTTATCATCAATTATTAATATGACTATTTTTTTAAAAAAGAATAATATTAATATTATTAAAAATAAAAAAGGAGAATATCCATTAATCAAATCAAATGATAAGATAGATGATATTTTAATAAAAGAACAATTAGATGAAATTAAAGATAATTTAAATGATTTAGATATACAAGATATTAATATAAAAGATGATAATAATAATACTATTTTACATTTAGCTATCTTTAATAAAAATATAGATCAGATTGAATTTATTTTTAATAAATATAAAGATACTAATGATATTTCTATTTTATTAAATTATAAAAATAATGATGGTAATACTCCTCTTCATTTAGCTTTAGAACATTTAATTTTTATTAAAAATAATGATTTTATAAATATAATTAAAAAATTAATTACAAATGAGAATATTAAATTATTAAATAATATTACTTATGAAAATCAAATTTTAAATACTTCTTCTATAAATGCAATAACTCCCTCTTTATTAAATAATAATGGTATAAATATTATAAAAACTACAGGTTATACTCCTCTAGATATTTATATTATTAAAAATTTTATAAATAAAGATTATATATTAGATTTAGATATTTTATCTATATTATTAAATACAGATATAAATAATATTCAAGATTTTATTGATTATATAAAAAATAATAAAGAATATACTAATAATTTAGATTCAATTATCTTTTATATAAATGAACTTAATAAAGAAAATAAAATTAAAAATAAATTAAATGAAGAAAATAATGAAGAAAGTGAAGAAAATAATAATGAAGAAGAAAATAATGAAGAAAGTGAAGAAGATAATGAACAAGATAATGAAGAAGATAATGAACAAGAAGGTAGAGAAGAGGAAGATAGAGAAGAGGAAGATAGAGAAGAAGGAGAGAGAGAACAAGAAGATGAAGAAAAAGAGAAAGAAGATGAAGAGGAAGATATAGAAGAGGAAGATATAGAAGAGAGAGGTAAAAGTGAAAAAAATGTTATAAAGATATTAACTTATAATATTTTTTGGAAGACAATGTTATGTAGTAATATGAAATCAGAAAATAGAAAAAATGTGGTTAAATATTTAAAGAAAAAAGAGTTTAATGATTATGATTTTATATCATTACAAGAAGCAAGTGGAATATTCAAAAAAATAGGAGAAGGACGTTCTTATAATAATATAGAAGAGATAAATGAAGAAGAAATAATAAAAAATTGTAAGACAAAGGAAGTAAAAGATTTAAAATTAAAATTATCAGAAAATTTTGATTATGTATATTCTAAACCAGATGGTTTAGATGAAATTATAACATTTTATAATAAAAATTTATATAAAGGAGGAGATAATCTTGCTGTTTTTGAAGGTAATTTTGAAGAAAGTGGAGATTCTAGAGCATATCAAGGATTAATATTTAAGAGAGAGAGAATAATGTATATTAATGTTCATACATCAAGTAATATAGAGAATAAAGAGAGTAGAACATTATTAAATTATGAGAATAAGAAATTAAAGAGAGAGATAGAGAAAGGATTTAATTATTTAAAATTAGATATTAATAAATTTAAAATAATAATAGTAGGAGATTTTAATAGAAATATAGATAATATAAAATTTAATCTAGATATAAATGGAGATCAAATTATTGAACTTAAAAATATAGAAGATTATAAATATAGAAATCAGAATACATTTCATAATTTTGAATATTATTTTGAGGGAGAAAATTTAGATCATTTATTAACAAATAATAAATTAATTATAAAAAATAGAATAGTTGATAAAATAACAAATGCATCAGATCATTATCCTGTTAAATTTAAAGTAGAAATAATAGAAAATATAGGAAATATAGAGAAAGAAAAAAATAAGAAAAAAATAAAAGATATAAATTATAAAAAAGAGAATATAATATATTTATAAAAGTAATTTAAATTTATAATATTTATTTATATTATAAATTATGAAAAGAAGTAGAAGTTTAAAAAGAAGTAGAAGTTTAAAAAGAAGTAGAAGTTTAAAAAGAAGTAAAAGTTTAAAAAGAAGTAAAAGTTTAAAAAGAAGTAAAAGTTTAAAAAGAAGTAGAAGTTTAAACAAAAAAATTTGATAAATAATGATTCTGTTATTTTTGTTTTTTATGATTTAAAAGAAAATGAAAACTGGACTTATAAAAAATTTCCTAAAAATTGGACATGGACAGGAGCTGGATACACTGGTAATTCTAGTTATTCAAGAGAGGAACAATTTAATGGTCCTCTAAAATATAGAGAAAAAATGATAAATATATTAAAAGATAAATTTACAGAATTAGAGAGGAAAGGTATAGTTATTAGATTTAAAATAAAAGATAGTTATAAAGCATAATATATTATTTATTACATATAAAAAAATAATATATTATAAAAAAGTTTTTGGGGGTGGCATTTCATCCACAAAAACAAAAATCAAGAACCCCGTGATTAAAGAGGACTAAGTTCTCTAAAAACACTTCTTGATTTACAATATAAAACTATAAATATAAAATCAATGATTTAATAATATATTCATTAGAATCCAGAACTTTCAAATAGTTCATCTTGAGTCATATCCATATATCTCTCAGTTTCATCTATAACATCATACTCAAATTCATTATCATCATCCTCGATAAAGCGAGGATGATTAAGATCATCAAAAAAAGTAAAGTCAAAAAAATTCACATCGAAATTCACATCGATATCTAAAAATGAATATATACATAAATGTGCTCCAGAATCATACCCTACAGCTAAATAACGTTCTTCTCTAAACAGATTTCTATTAAATATTTCAGTTACAGTTTCCAAATGAAAATTAAATCTTGATTTCATTTCAATAATTTCATTTTCCATAAAATCTTGTATTTCTCCACAAAAGAGATGTTGAATATTTACATATTTCCCAAAAGACTGAAAGAGCTTATACTCTTTCAATAAAACAAAAGGAATACGTTGTTCTCTAATGTAAAGATAATTTAGAACTGGTGAACTATTACCGTAAGTACGAATCTCATGTAAATTTGTAAATGGATTATCTGGATTGCTAAACCAAATATTCTCTTCGTCAAAATCATAATCATACATTGGAGAAGAAAATAAATCTCCAATCATGATATTTTCAATTGAAGGGACCATCTCAATAATATCTCTAATAATAAAATTTGACTTGGAATTATCATTTCTGAAAATACGAATCTCTTTCAGACTTTCAGGAAGCTCTGTTTTCATATTATTCCAATCAAAATCTTGACCTAACTCTAAATAAATCAGAGTAGAAGGAAGACTCTCAATTGGAGAATTGAAATATTTACCAAAACGAACATATTCCAAACCTTCATTCAAAACAATTGATTGATTAAACTTATCACCTAGTTCTAACCATCTAAGAGAAGAAGGAAGATTAAGGAGAGGTTTATTAAAATTTGAATCAAAATCAAATTTCAAAACAACCAAATTAGGAGGGAATGATTTTATAGGTTTATTATACTTCGTAATATCTAAATATATCAAGTTAGTAAAACTAGACAAATTAATCTCTGTTTTGTATAGAGAGTGTCTAGTCCAAATTTCAAGAACTTTAACAGAAGCAGGGATAAACTTAGAAAGATTAATTCTCAAATCATGGCGTTCAAGTCTATATACCAAATTCTCTATATTTTTATTTTTTTTCTTCATTGTCATTGTCTTAAGAACAGGTTTAGATAGACGAATGGTATCATGTAAATCAATGTTAGAAAACCACTTTTTCTCATATGAGAAAAATTTATCTTCAAACATATCTAAAGTAAATTTTGAACAAGATGCAAACGCGAATATATCTTTATCAGACAAATACTTAAAGATAGTACAAGCCATAAAATATGGAGTTGCAATAATCTCCTTGAAAAGAGGAGACATTATGGGAGGCGAGGAGGTGGGTGAGACAGATGTTTCAGAAAAGATTGACATGTTTACTACAAGAGTGCAGCAATGAAAAATCAAAACAAACTTTTATACTCTGAAAATGTTCTCTATCGTGTTAAAAAAATAATAATATATTAAATTTTATAAATCATTTAATTTTTAGACTAAAAATTAAATACAAATTATATAATTAAATGAATTTAAGAATATAAATTATATAATTATAAAATATATTTTATAACTTATTTTTTAATAAAAAAAATGTCAGATTATGAATTACTTCAAAATTCTTCTTCAGAAAAAATTTTATTGGAAGATAAATCAGTTCAAAAAATAAAAGGACTATCTGATATTACTGATACTGAAAAAAATATAAAAATTCCTGATAAATCTATAAAGTCAGTTGATAATTCATCTCGTGAAGAAAAAATATGGGTTTATAAAACTTCATTTATACCTTTATCTTTTGAGAAAGAACATGAAATGAATAGTAAAACAATTGATAAGGGCTTAGTCCTTTATAAAAATAATATAAAAGATAAAAAAATTATATTTTCAATTGAAGGTAATATAGGAGTAGGTAAAAGCACTTTTATAAAATTATTAAAACAAAAATTATTAATTGGAACAGAATCATTAGTAAAACAAGATAAAACTTTTAATAAAAAAATTGATTTTTTAGATGAACCTATAGATGAATGGTTAAATATTAAAGATGAAAATAATGTTAATATATTAGATCATTTTTATAAAGATAAAAATAGATGGGGATATACATTTCAAAGTATAACATATACAACTAGATTACAAAGATTATTAGATTCGTTAGATAATCATAATATTATATTTCAAGATAGAAGTTTAAGTGCAGATGTAAATACATTTGCTTTAATGTTATATGATCAAGGTGTTATGAATAAAATAGAATGGGAATCATATAATAAATGGAATAATATATATAATAAATATTTTAATTATGATAATCATATTAAACATTTTGTTATATATTTAAGATCTGAACCTGAATTATCTTTTTCAAGAATTAAAATTAGAGATAGAATAGAAGAAACTGGTAAAAATGCTATATCAATAGATTATTTAAAAGAATTACATAAATATCATGATAACTGGTTATTATATAGAGAAGATACTATAATTATAGATGCAAATAAAGATTTTTTACATGATAAAGATTATTTCGAAAAAATTTATCAAAGAGTTTATAGTATCTTACAATCTTATATTTAAAATTATTATTTCATTTTTAAATTAAGAATAAATAATATAACAATTTAAATTGTTATATTAGACTTTATATAAATCTTTTTAATTTATATATTCACAATAAGGATTATCACATTTGCCTATCATATCTATCTTTATTATTTGACCTTCTTTATTATAAAAGAAAGCTAAAATATAACCATGATAACATCTTCTAAGAGAAGAATCAGCAATTTGTCTAACTAAATGATTAGAAAGATCACCATAAATTAAATATTGATTTATAATATAATCTTTGATAGTTTTATCAATCATTTTATATTTTTATAGTTATAATTTATTTATATATTTTTATTTTAAAATCAATTAATTATGAAAAACTAATTTAAATAATTGAAATTTAATTTTTAGATATATATGATTATATATAACAATATAAATCATATAAATAGAAACAGAAATAGAAATGAATATTAGAAAAAATCTAATTATTTCTTTTATTTTATTATTCTGTTTCATTCTATCTATATCTAACGGTAAATATATTTATAAAAATATAGGAGATGAAAATTATGATATTATTAATTTAACTGATATTGATTTTATGAAAATCGAAGAGAAAGAATATTATGATGATATAACTGAAAAAATAGTTGAAAAAATGTTAATTTATATAATTGAAAGATGTCATTATAAATATAAATGTTTATTATATGAATTCAATCAATTAACTAATAAATATCTAAAAAGCATTGGTATATATAGATATAATATTATTAGTAATAATTATAATGATAATTTACAGTCTATTTTATTTAGTAAAAATTTTTATAAAAATGTAGATAATAGAGTAGTTATATATGAATTTAACTGTCTATTTAGTCCTGTATATAGATATATAACTAAAATGTGTGAATTTAATACTACTTGTATAAATGAAGAAGTATATGATTATTCTAGTTTTTTATTTGTTTAACAGATATAAACTTTCTTAATTTTATTGATTAAAAGTAGCCGTTTTAAAATATAACTTATTAATAAGTTATATTTATATATAAAAACATTATAAAGTATTTTATTTATAAAGTATTAGTTAAATATAAACCTAAATTAGGATATTTCATTTGAATATCATTAATAGAATTAAAATTTTCATTCATATTTTTATATTTTAATGAAAATGTATTATTTTTATTTTTAGTAATAATACCTAAATTATTAATAGGTTCTGCTGTTGTTATCTGAAATTTTCTATAATCACTTAATTCTGGATTATTATTTCTCATATTAAATTCATTAAATGTTTCAGGTGTTGTTATATCTAATATATCATTCTTTGAATCATTATCTAATAATTTAGATTGTTCCATAAATGGATAAATTATTGTATCTAGATATGTATCTAAATTATTTAAAAATCTACTTAAATTTTCAGATGCTATTATGGCTCCTTTATTACTTGATAATGATTCTTGTAAAGTATTACATTTAGTTGATAATTTAGGTAAATATTCTCTTAATGATCTAAATATAGATGTAAATCTAGGTTTAGAATAAGATAAAGCTCTATCTCTTTCAAATTCATTAGGAGCATTTTTAATAATAGTAGTCATAATATTTTGTAAATTTTTAGTTTCATTAATATCTTCATTTAGTCTAGAAATAAATTCTTTTATATTTGTAAAATAAGAATTATTTATCTTTTTATATTTTCCATCATTTGTTCTATATATTATAATTTCTCTTGGATCACCTCCATTAGGTCTTAAATATTTACATGTATTATCTTCACCCAAATAAAATGTAGTTTTAATTTTATTATCTTTATTACATACATAAAATTTATAATATATAAGATAACCTACAGCTAATAAAGTAATAAAAGCTAATAATTTTCTAACTAATTCACTTTGACAACATAATATTGTAGTTAAATCTTTTTTCATTAAAATAGTAAGACTACAGGTAATAGCAACTATCATAACAATAATACATGATATTGTTTTTAAATTTTCCTTATCTAACATTTTATAATATATTAATATATTATAAAAAAATTAATTTTTATGTAGAAAAATTATTTATGGTAAATTATCTAATGATGTTGGATATGGTTGTGATCTATCTACTTTCTCTTCTTCTTCTTTAATACTTGGTAATACATTTTCTTCACTCATATATTTAATTAATGGATTTTTAGCTGCATTTGCTCCAATAGCTTCCAATGCATTTTTATATTTTTGTAAAAATTCATCTTTATAATCAGGATGTTGACTATCAATATTAGAGATTTGTTCTTGAGTTTTATCAATAACTTCGTTACATTCTTTTATTCTTTTATTACATTCATCTAACATATGTTGTGCATTTGCTTTTTTTACTCTTAATTGTGTATAATAATCTAAATCTACATATTCTTCTTCTTGTTTTGACTCTTTATGTTCATTTAATAATCTATTTTGTCTTTCTTGTATCTCTTCAATTTCTTTCTTCTCTTCTTCTTTCTTTTGTTTAATATTCTCTTTAACTGTATCTTCTATTTTTTTACGAACATCTATTTCTCTTGTTGATTCGCAATACATACTATTATCTGCCATTATGGGAAAATCCTTTCCTACATATGTTATATCAATTTCACTATAACTATCATACCCTCTTACTAAATTCTCTGCCCATCTCTCAGCTTCATTCATATTAGCAAATGTTCCTCTTACTTTTAATACACCAAAACATCCTTGAGAGTCAGGTCTAGCATTTCTAGAAGGAATAAAAGAGATAAGAGCGAAAGATTGACCAGGAAGATGAGGATCTACTCTAAATTTAGTTCTTTTAGGAAAATCTAATTGAATATAATCTTTTTGTAAAAGAGATTTTAAGGCTTTTGATGTTTCATCATTAGTTAAATCAGGCGATGAAGGTTGAGATTGAGGTAATGATTGAATACATTCAGGAATTACAGTAGATGTAGAATTTTTAACTTCTTCATCTGCTTTAAAAATATTTTGATCTTGATTAACAGGTAAACTCATTTTATATTTACTTATTATAAATATAAAATAGACTTTTAAATTATAATTTTAATTAAAAATTATAATTTTATTTGATTTTTTTAGAAGAAAAATTTACAAACTCTTTAAATACAAATTATACTCTTCTTCTGTTAATTGTTTATCATTTATCCACCACTCTTTATATCCATCTGAACATTCTAATGCTGGTCCATCTATTCTATGTTTATAATTATTTATATACCATATTTTAGATTGTTTTATTCCATCATCATTTTCTACTGCTGGTCCATCTTCTCTATGTAAAAATCCATTTATCCACCATTGTTTTGTTTCATATGTTATAAGTGCTGGTCCATTTATTCTATGTAATAAACCATTTTCATTTTTCCATGATTGTCTCGTTAAGATATTCATTTCGCATTTATTTTTATTTTTAATATTTATAATTTTATTTCCTTCTAAATTAATATATGGGAAAACATGATTAGATTGTTCTAAATATACATCAATATAATCTATATGATAATTATATATATCTATCTCTTCTATAGATAACTTACTTATAATAGATTCTTTTAATTCATTTATTAAATCATTATTATATTGAGATATATTTTTATCTTTTTGATCAAATATTTTTTCTAGTTTTGAATCACAATAAAATAAACATATAGACTCTTCTGATAAATCAGTTAAATCTAAATATAGTTTATTTTTAAATATATAATCTTTAACTTTATGTATTATTATTTTAATATGTAAGTGAGTTCCTTTTTCGACATTACATATATCACATAATTCATCTGATAATAAATATATATTTGACATTTTTATCTCTGTTTTTTTATTTATCAATAAAAATAGATTTATTTATTTCTTTATTTTATCTTTTAATTTTCATTTTTTTATTTTTCTTAAAAAAAATATATTTAAAGATTTATTATTTTAAAAAATATAATTTAAAGATATTTATATTATAATATGTATAATAACGTCCTATTATACATATATAATGGGACGTATAGCTCAGTTTGGTTAGAGCGCTGGTCTTATAAGCCGGAGGTCATGGGTTCAAGCCCCATTATGTCCATATTTTATTATTAATAATAATAAAATATACAAGTCATCTTTATTTATAAACCTAATTCTTTTTTTTCTTTATAAGTTTTATAAATAAAATATGAAGTGATTATTAAGAATATAACATTAACTATAATTGCAATTATATTACCTATTTTATTCATTAAAGAATTTGATTCTTGTGTATTTGTTGTTGTTTGTCCATTTATTGTTGATGTAGATGTTGATTTATCAGAAGAAGTAAATAATTTATATATATTATATCCTATTGATGATAAATTTAATAAAATAAATACAACTCCTATTCCTATTTTTATATTATATTCTGTTCCTGCTTCTTTTTTTAAATTTTCTTCATATTTTGATTCTTCTTGTTGAAAATTTGTTTGTTCAAATTTTGATTGATCAATTACTGGTTGTTCTATTTTTGGTTGTTCTATTACTACCGGTTTTGGTTGTTCTATTACTACCGGTTTTGGTTGTTCTATTACTACTGGTTTAATTTCTTCTATTACTACCGGTTTAGGTTGTTCTATTTTAGGTTGTTCTATTTTAGGTTGTTCTATAATAGAATTAGAAGAATTATTTAAATTTTCTGAACTATTTGTTGGAATATTTTTATTAGGTATATCAAGCAACTTTGCATTTTTAAGTTCATTTTTTATATCATCTTTTATTATTGGATAAAATTGAGAATAAATAATATCATTCATATCACGATATAATTGTTGATATATTTGTTGATATATTTGATTAGAATCTGTCTGTGGTTGTCCATAATAATAATTCATTTGATTATATATTATTTAATAATATATAATTATTTTTATTTTTATTTTTTAAAATAATATTGTGTTGGAGTTGAATAATGATACTGGTCTAATAATTTATTTGTATTCCCTTGAATTAACATATTACTTTCCGCTTCTATTTTACTTTGAGATAATTTAGTTATTTCAAATAATACACTAACTTGTTCTAAAGGATCACATTCAATAGGAAAAATACCTATATAATCTTGAAAAAAACTATCTCTATTATTAGGTTCAAATTGAACGATTTGTCCATTAGGTAATAAAATATTAAAATGTAAACTATCATTTTCTTTAAAAGAGATAGTTTGTTCCATATTAGAAAATTGAAAATTATAAAATTGCTGATCTGCTGATAAAAATAATGAACTTATAGGAACTTTAAATAATGCTTGTAATGAATAATTATTATTACTATATATTGCATTTGTTGATGTTGTTGCATTGGCTGAATATAATGATACATATAAATATGGATAATCTTGTAATCTACCTCCATAACCATTTAATATATATCTATTTGGTACTATCATTGATGTTAAACATATTTTATATGGCGTTGGATTTCCTATTACTTGATTTCCACTATATCTTAAAGGAACTACATTATCTCTTGAAAATTCTAATATTTCATATGTTACACCTGCTTGAGGTGCAACTCTTAAAGGAGTAGCTAATTGTGCTTCTTTAGTTATACCATTATAAGATATTATTCTAGCATATTCATATGATACAGGTGGAGTAAATATTGGCGGATTTTCAGAACCATTTGGTAAAAATACATAAAAATTATTATAAAAATTATCTATTGCTGATGCTCCTGCATTTAAAAATATAGTCTGTGTTGTTAATGCATTTGCACTTGTTAATTGTGGTCCTTCAAATGGTTCTTCTTTTCTAATTGTATATTGAGTTAATGCAGGGAAAGGACCGCCAAAGGCAGGAGTTACAGTAGCTATTTGTGTAATTTCATTGTAAGAAGTAATAAGTCTAAAAACACCACCAATTTCAATATAAGAATTTCTATAAAAATTTTTTATAGCAGTACTATTAACAGATAAAGGTATCTGAGTAGGTGTAGATAAAGCACTAGTTAAATTTACTTCATATGGAAATGCTAATAATATAGGATCTAAAGCATTAGAAGGAGTATTTCTAGTAGCTGCATTGATATCAACTACAAAATCAGTTGATAAAGGCCATAATTTTCTATTTCTATAAGTAGAATCCAAATCTATATATTTCTTTTGATTAATTAATGTATTTGTATTCATTTATTATATTATAATATATATTATATTATAATATTTTTTATTTAAATTATTCTTTATTTGTTTTTATCTTTTTATAAAAATATTTTTAAAAGCATCTAATCCTTTTAAATTCCTGTTGATCCAAACCCTCCTTCATTTCTTTCTGTTTGTAATAATTCTTCTTTATTATTTACTTGTGTAATTTCAGGAGTTTCAATCCTCTCTAATATTAATTGAGCTATTCTATTTCCTACTTTAATTTCATAAATGAATGATGAATTATTAATAAATAATACTTTTACTATACCTCTATAAGTTGAATCTACCACTCCTGCTCCTATATCTATACCTTTACAACTTAAACCTGATCTTGGAGCTATTCTTGCATATGTATTATTTGGTATTTGTATAATTAATCCTGTTGATACTAATTTTCTTTCTCCTGGTAATACTGATGTATCTTCAATTGATGTTAAATCATAACCTGCACATCCATTATCAGCTCTTAAAGGAATAGTAGCAAAAGGAGAATCTAAAAAAACTTTAAAAGACATTTAATAAATTTATATAAAATATATAAACTACTATTTAAATTTATTTATTCTAATATTTGTTTTAAATCATCACAATTATCATAAGATAATTCATCATGTGTAATTTCTCTTTCAATATATTGTTTATTTAAATTTAATAGATTACATAATGATTTAGGTAAATAATTTTTAATATTTGTAATAACAGACTCAACAAATGATATATGACTATCCATCCTATTTGTATCTTTTTTTACATTTCTTATTTCATTTAATAAATTATTATTATATTCTGAATTCTTAATAATTATATTTTCAATTATATTTAATCTATCTTCTATTGAATTATTTTGATCTTTTATTAATTTGAAATTTTCTATCACAAAATCTAATTTTGAATTTAATATATTTATATTTACATTATTTATCTCATCCATCTCTATTTTTTATCCTATATTTATTATTAATATAATTTTAAATTTAATTATATTTATCTAATTATATCTTATATTAAATATATAATACTATGAATAATTTATATCAAGATTTTGATTATGCTATTATTGGTGCTGGTCCTACTGGACTTACTATCGCTTATTATTTAAATAAATATGGTAAAAAATGTATTTTAATTGATAAAAATGATGATATTGGAGGTTGTCATCGTGTTAATAGAATCGATGAATTGTTTGTTGAACATGGACCTAGAGTATATAGTGATGCTTATGTTAATTTTAGACAATTATTAAAAGAATGGAATTATAATTTTTATGATTTATTCATTAAATATGATTTTCAAATTAGTAATATAGGAGGTAAATCAATACAAAGATTAAATTTTAGAGAAATAACATTATTTATATTAGAATTTATAAAATTAATAATAGGTATTCATAGTTCAAAATTTATTTCTTTAAAAGAATTTCTTGATAAAAATAAATTCTCTGATAATGCTAAAGATTATTTAGATAGAGTTTGTAGATTAACTGATGGTGCTGCTAGTGATAGAACTAGTTTATTTCAATTTTTACAATTAATTAATCAAAATACTTTTTATAATCTATATCAACCCTCTGAACCTAATGATAAACTTTTATTTAAAATTTGGAAAGAAAAATTAAATAATATGCCTATTTATTTAAATACATTAGTATCTAAAATTAATATTTCTTCTCATAACTCAGATAAATTTATTGATTCTATTACTTTAAAAATGAATAATGGTTCTTTTGATCTAAAAGCTAAAAAATATATTTTTTGTATACCTCCTAAACCTTATTATGATTTAATATATCCTTTATTAAATTATGATGAAAATTTAAAATTAAAAGAAATTGTTAATAATAATTCTTATATTAATGATATTCCTATTATTTTTCACTGGAATCAAAAAATTAATTTAAATAAAATATGGGGTCTATCTGAATCTGACTGGGGTATCGCTTTTATTGTATTAAGTAATTATATGAATTTTGAAGATAATAGAAGTAAAACTGTTATATCTACTTGTATTACTAGACTTGACTCTATATCTAAATATACAAATAAAACTGCTAATCAAACTAATGATAAATATCAACTTATTGATGAAGTTTTTAGACAATTAAAATTATCTTATCCTGATTTACCTCCTCCTACCTACTCTATTTTAAATCCTGGTGTTTATAGATTAAATAATCAATGGATTGAAACAGATACTGCTTTTGTATCTACTAAATTTCAACAATATATAAATAATAATGAATTTATATCTCTTAAAAATATAAATAATTTAAATTATGTAGGAACACATAATGGTAATAGTAATTATTATTTTACTACATTAGAAAGTGCTGTTCAAAATGCTTTATATTTTTTAAATAAAGATTTAAATATAAAAATATCAATAAAAAAACCATTAGAATTAATTTCTATAATAAGATTTATTTTATTAATTATTATTATAATTGTAATATATAAAAGTAAATTTTATTTGAAGAAAAATAAAAATTCAATACAAAATTAAATTAAATAATATTTTCATATTTAATTATTAATTAAATATGAGTAATCAAGATCTTAAAGATATTATTGAAGATTGGTATATATTAAAAAAAAAATTAAAAGATATTGAAAAAAAAATTGATTCTAATCGTGAGATTATTATTGATTATATGGAAAGAAATTCTATTGATAAAGTTATTACTGATAATTATATTGTTAAGAAAAAAAATATGGATAGAGAATATATTGCTAAAAAAGATTTACCTTCTGATTTATGGAACAGATATTCTAGAAAAATGAATTATAGTATTTATAAAATTAATATAAGAAAATAAAAGAAAAAATTATTTTATCCTTTTATATTTTCGTCTAATTCATATAATATAGATTGTTTTTCTATTATATCAAATAATTCATCAAAATATTTTCTTTTATATTCTTCATCTATATATTTATATGTTGTATCTATTATCTTTAAAAAATCTCTTTTAAAATTCTTATATTTTTCATATTTATCTTCTCTATTATCATCTTTTAATATATACTCTTTTATCTTACAAAAATGCTCATGTATCTCAAATTGTAATTGATTTATCTCTAACGCCATCTCAATTATATCATTTTCTCTTTCTATATCTTCATTATATTCTTCTCTTATCTCTTCTGAACAATTATTTAATATATTTTCATATTCTTTTTCTTTAATATTATTTATTTCTTTTAAAGAATCATCTTCATCATCAGAAGAATGAAAACATAATATATTTTCATATTCAAGTAATTGTTTTGTTTTATAATCTAATTTTTCTTGTAATTCAAATAATTCAATATCTTTTTTTTTATTATCATTAATTAAATCTTGAATGTAATCTGATATACATATAAAATCTAATTGTATTGTATCATTAAATAATCCAGTTTTATTTTTAATTAAATCATTAATAATATAATATTCTAATAAACTTTTGATTTTAGTTTCTTTATTTTCCATTTTATAATAATATTATATAATATATACTATTATTTTTAAATCTAAAATAATTAATTGATTATTATCACTTATTTTTATATTTAATTATAATATTATTCTTCTCTTCGAAAATTAATTTATAAAATGACTTTACCTTTAGAAATTGATTCTTATATTAAACTTTTAAATAAAGAACTAAATATTGATACAAAAACATTAATTGATTTATATCTTAATTTAAAGAATTCAAATAATAATAATATAAAACCTAAAATATTTAATAATCCTAAAATGAGTTCAAATTCAAAATGTATTTATGTTATTAATAAAGGTAAAGATAATGAAAGAGTATGTGGTGTTAAAACTGAATCAGAATATTGTAAAAAACATACAAAAACTTCTGATACTGAAATAAAAGATAAAGTAGTCATTGAAACAAAAAATGATGGTATTGATATCAAAAATATTTCTTTATCTTCTACTTCTTCTAATTCCTCTACTTCTTCTTCTAGTTCATCTTTAAAAGAAGGTTATTGTAATAAAATTTTAAAAACAAATAAACAATGTGGTAATAAAGCTAGTATTAATGGTTTTTGTAAAAAACATTTAGAAAATGAAGATCAAACTAAAAATACTGAAGAAAAAACTGAAATAGTAAAAGATAAAAAAATATCTAAAAAAACAGTTGATGAAACTAAAACACGAGAGTCATCTGTAAAAGAAACTACACGTTCTATTAATGCTAATAATCAGCAAAAAGATACTGAATTAGTTAATAAATTAGTATCTAAACGTATTGGTTCAGAAAAAACTAAAATTCAATTAAAAAGAAATACTTTTAATAATTATGAACATGTTGATACTGGTTTAGTTTTTAATACTAATAATCAAGTTATTGGTAGACAAAATAATGATGGTAATTTAATTGAATTAACAATTGATGATATTAATTTATGTAAAGAATATAATCTTGATTATATCTTACCTGATAAATTAAAAAATACTACTTCGAAAAATAATTATTCTTTACCTGATTCTGATCACGAAGATTGTAATTGTGAAGATGATGATGATGAAGAAGATGATGAAGAATATGATGAAGAAGAAGAAGATAGTTAAACTATTTTAAAAAATCGATTTTTACTAAAGTAAAAATTAAGAGGGCTAAGCCCTCTTAAAATAAAATATTTTATATCTAAAAAGATATAAAATAAAAGTGTTTTAATTAATTTTAACAAAAAAATAATGTCTTTCATATTGATATTTTATATCTTTTAAATCAAATCTTTTAAAAAAAGTTGATGTAGGAAATGAACAGGATTTTTCTATATATTTATTAGAATGTATACCAGGAACTGAACGTCTATTATTTTTTAAATTACTTTTAAAACTATTTAATTCTTTATTTGATTTATATTTTTTTATTTGAATATTATAGGTCATTAATATTTCATAATTATTTCTAATTTTAATACCTGTTTCTTCTTCAAATTCTCTTATTGCACATAATTCATATGATAATAAATCTTTTTTTTCCATATTACCTCCTGGTATACATATATTTGGATTTGGATAATATTTTAATTGTCTTTTTGTTTGTCCTTTTGGTTCTATATTAAAAATAAATAAATAATCATCTTCAAATTGATTAATATGATTAATAAAATGAATAACAGGATCAATAATATTGTCAATATTTAAATTTTTAATATTATCTATATTATTAAATCCATTAAAATTTTTAATTATACTTAAAATACTATATGAATCTTTTTCCTCTTCATCGCTATCATCACTATCATCTTTATTTGAATATAATATTTTATCTTCATTTAAATTTTCATATCTGTTAGAATATTCATAATTATTATTTTTTTTCTCTAATGATATATCTTTTAATAATCTATCATCTCTATCTTTATCATATAATATATTACCATTTTTATCTTCAATTTTAAATACTTTATTATCTCTTATTTCATATATTTTATCAATCTTATTTAAAGAATTAAAAGATTCTTTAATTATTTTAGTTTCTCTCTTTTTTTCCTCTTTATTCTCTATAGAATATATTTTATCTTCAATAGATAAGTCTCTTATTAATTTATTTGATTTTATTAATTCTAATAATTCTTTTTTTCTTATTCCTAAAATTGCACATACTTCTCCTGTTGGAGTTCCATCATATTTCTTTTCAATATAATATAATTCTGAATTATTAATTTTAGAACCACCTAATTTAATAAATTCAGAAATTTTCATAGAAGCTAAAAGATAACCACATCTTTTGATAAAATTATTATTAAGAACTCCATTTCTTTTTTCTGAAGGAAAAATCGATGAATTTTTATCAATTATTCTTCCTATACGTGTTCCAGTATCTTTATAATTTACATCTCTATTAACATTATTTTTACTTTTATTCATCAAATACAAAATATATATTATGATTAATTTTATTTAAACCAAATTATTTTATTTATCATTTATTATTTTTATTAAACAAAAATTATTTATTTATTTATATTTATAAATATGTCTGAAAATAATAATTGTCTATTTAAAGAACTATTATATTTTGATCCTTCTAAACCATCTCTTAAATTAAATTCTTTAATTATTATTGGTATCTGTGTTATGATTATCGGAAATTTAATTTTTATTACTTTAATTAAATTATTTGGTAAAAAAATTGAAAATGAAATTGATAAAGAATCTAAAGATGGTTTTCATTCTTATAAAGATAAAAAAATTAATCCTACTACTTTATATTTAAGTGATATATTAAATAGTGTAATATATGCTCCTATAACTGAAGAATTATTCTTTAGATTTTTCCTTTTAAAAACTTTATTAGTTAGAAAATATAATTTAAATTTTCATACTGCTAATATCATTCAATCTATTATTTTTGGCGGTTTTCATTTAACTAATCAAATTTATACTGAACAAAAAACTACTACTACTATGATTCAAATGTTATCTGCTATTATAAATGGTCTTATAAATGGTTATATTTATAAATATACAAATAGTATTATACCTAGTGTTGTATCTCATATCTCTAATAATTTAGTAGCTTCTCATTTTAATTTTCAAAAATATTCTACTTTCTATGATAAAATAACTCAAAATATTATTTTTTTAAATGAAAACAAATATTAATTAATCTTTTATATATAAAAAATATATTTTATACAGGAAAATTAATTTTTATTTTTTATCTATATTTATTTTATAATATGTCTACTGATTTATCTTTTTTAATTATTAGAATCTCTCTCGGTTTACCTCTTATTCTTCACGGTGCTCAAAAATTATTCGGTTTATGTAATGGTTCTGGTCTTAAAAACTGGATTGATTATATTACTTCTCAAAATATACCTATGACTAGTACTAAATTTCCTAAATTTATTGCTATTTTAGCTGCTTTAATAGAATTCTTTGGAGGGTTATTCATTCTTTTTGGTATTTATATTAAATATGCTTCTATAGCTGTAGCTTTATTTTTATTAGCTGCTATTAAAATGGTTCACTGTGAAGAAAAAGGTTATTTCTTACAAAATGGTGGTTTTGAATATTGTTTAACTCTTCTATTATTATGTATTGTATTGATTATTAACGGGGGTGGTTCTTATCAATTACAAAAAAATTAATTTTTTCAAAGAAAAAATCGATTTTTCTATAAATATTATATCAAATTTGATATAATATTTTTATTTTTAATAAAATTTATAAAAGGACAAGTCCTTTTTAAGATTTATTATAAACTATATCTTTATATAACTTATATAATTCTTCATCTTTATCTTCTTTTATCATATAATCTAATAATTCTAAAAAATCATTTTTATCCTTCTTTTCATTTAAATTATTTTCTTTATTTATAATACTCTCATCATTTATTTGTAAAGGACTAATAACTTTTAAATCTTTTTTTTTAAATATAATCTTTTTTATTCCTTTTGATTCTAATATTTTTTTTAATTTATCTGTTTTTTTATATTCTTTAAAATAGGTTTCATCTCCACTTACTACTAATTTTATCTCTTCATTATTCTTTAGATTTATTTTATCTATCTTCTTCTCTATATCTTCTACATCCATATATATTATCCTCTTTGTTGGTAATTCTAAATTTATCTCTTTAATCTCTATCTCTTCTTTTATTATAACTAAACTTATCGTTTTATCTTCTCCTTCTCCATATGCTATCTGTCTACTACTTCCTGTATAATATAAATTATCTTTTACCCACTGTTTATCATGTATATGTCCACTTATACATAATGGATATTCTAATTCCCATTCTTCTACATTTTCAGCCCTTATAGCGCCCATTTTAGCTCCATTTAATAATTGATGACAAAATATAATAGTACTATTTTTCCAATCTTTATCTTTAAGTGTATTTAATGCTTCTATTAATCTTCCATCTGGAACATATGGACATAATGTTAAATAATCTTCTTTATCAATATCTATAGTAATAACTTTATCTACTACCTTAATGTTATTCCATTCTTTTAAACAATTCATCCAATGACCTTCATTTAAAAAATTTGTATTTGTTGTCATATCATGATTTCCTACTATCACATATACTTTATCTTTTTTATATCTTACTAACATTTTAAAAAATTCTAATGCTATATTTAATGCCTCAGTATGAACTTTCTCATGTGTATGTAATATATCTCCTAATACTATTATATAATCTATTTTACTAATATTCTCTTTTATATATTCATCTATCTTTCTTATAAATTCATATGATTCTGGTATATTATCTACTTTAAAATGAATATCTCCTATCACTAATATATTTGAATTCATCTTTTTATCTTTTATTACTTATTTATAAATTATTAATTTTATTATCATTTATTTATATTATTTTATCCTTATTTTTCTTTAAGAAAAATCAATTTTCCTTTGGAAAAATAAAAATATAATCAAATTTATTTTATTTAAATAAATAATTATTTAAGTAATTCTTTAATATTTATATACTATATTAAATAATATGTCAACTTCTATTGATAATTTCTCTAATCAAAATGATGGTGATAATGATCAATTATCATCTATTACAGATAATAGACCTAGATTAGAATGTAATTTCTGTAAAACTATTGTATTAAAACATAATCTTAAAAGTCATCTAAATACTAAAAAATGTAAATCTTTTCAATTGAATAATGATTCTTCTCAAGATAAAATTATTCAAAATTCTTTAATTGAAAATCAAGATTCAAATAAACAAAAAAAAATAAAAACTACCAGAACCCTCAATAAAAAACAAAAGGATGAAATTAAAAAAAATGAAAATGAATTAATAATAAATATTGATACTACTTCTGAAGATTCTACTAAAATAAAAAAATCTAAAAAAGAAAAACCTTTAAAGAAAAAAAAATCTAAAGAAGTTGAACAAAATAACTCTAACGATGATATAGACATCAATGAAAAAAATACAGATACTAAAGAATTACAAAAAGATAATTTTACTGAAGTTCAAAAAAATATTATTCTTGAAGAAATAGATGAAGAATCAAATAAATCACCTTTAGATTATTTTTTAAATATACTAAATTCATCTACTAAAGAAAATTTTATTATTAATGATGATAATGATAATGATGATGATAATGATAATGATAATGATAATGATAATGATAATGATAATGATAATGATAATGATAATGATAATGATGATAAAACAAAATCTTTTTTTATAAATAACGATGATGATATTGATGTTGATGATTTACTATCAGATGAAAAAGAATTTAATAATTATATTAAAAATATTTTAGAAGATGACAGTGACAACGAAATAGATATATCAAATAAAGATAATAATGATGAACAAGATAATGATGATGAACAAGATAATGATGATGAACAAGATAATGATGATGAACAAAATAATGATGATGAACAAAATAATGATGATGAACAAAATAATGATGATGAACAAAATAATGATGATGAACAAAAAATTAAAGATGAACCAAATGAACAACAAATACTTGAATGGGAACAAGAACAAGAAATTCTTGAAGATGAAATAAGATATTATGAATATGCTAGACAAGAACAAGAAAGACAAGAACAGGAAAGAAAAGAACAGGAAAGACAAGAAGAGGAAAGAAAAGAACAAGAAAGACAAGAACAGGAAAGAAAAGAACAAGAAAAAAAAGAAAGACAAGAACAAGAAAGACAAACTGAAATAAGTAGTAAAATTATTAATAAAGAAGATAAGTTATTTGATAAAAAAGTATATACTGAAAAAGATATAAAAGATATGTGTGATGAATATGATAGAATACAGTATAAATTAGAGGTATTTAATAGAGATAATAGAAAATTAAAACAAAAATTAGATGAATATAAATATGAAAATAGAGAATTAAGAAAAATATTACTAAACTTAACTAGTCAATAAATTTACTTTTACAGTATTTTATATAAATTATTATATAAAATAATTAAAAGTCCTTTTAAGAATCAATCTTAAAGTAAATGAATCTTATCATCTTTATATATTGATACCATATTTTTACTATTTATATCAATTTCTTTAATTTTTACCCAATTATTACTAATTATATTATTATTCATTGTTAATAATGTTTTAATATCATAAATACTTTTAATTGATTTAAATTTATTCTGATATTGATTTACTTTATATTGTCTTGGATATATAAAAAATGGAAATTTTAGAGGTGTAATTAAAGGTATATTATTACTATATGTTTCAGTAGAACCATAATCAATAGTTATATTTTGATTATTAATTGTATAATTTTCAAAAATATTTTTTATTTTTGGAAAATAAAAATATAAATCATCTTTCAAATATTCTGAATTTTTTAAAAAAGTTGAATTATTATTACACAATGAATATACTGATATAGAATTATTATTTAAATTACTAACATATATATGAAGAGGTAATTTAATTGAATAATAATCAAACATATTATAATCTTTTAATAGATATGGATTATCATTAAAAAATACTTTTAAATAAGGTATTTTAAATATAGTTAGATTATTATGATTAAAAAATTTAGGATTTGAATATGTTGATATATTTCTAACAGATAAACTTCTTATATTTTTTATAAATGTCATCTTTTTAATATATGTATATTTGTTAATACTATATTATTTTATCTTTAAATTTATTTTACAAGTTTTAAGCTCTTTTAAATATCAAAACGAGTAATATAACCAACTTTAGTAAACCAAATTTTCATACCTTTACATAAAGCAGATGATGTATTATATTTAAAAATTAAAAATATTAATGTTAAAAATTCAATATCATCAATACTATTAAATGTATTTAAATCAAAATTAATATTATATGATTTAACAGTAGATATAAATTTTTCATCTTGTAATTTACTTAATAAATCTGTATTTTTAATTATCATAGATTTTATATATTCAAATTCTAATATTACATAATTTTTATTATCTAATAATTCATTTATATAATTTTTTAATTCAATACTATTTTCTTCATAATTTGAATATCTTATTTTTATGATTCTTTTTAACATTATAAATTTTTTAATACAAAAAGCATAATTTAATCTTATATCTATTGGATTTTTTAAATTTAATAATTGTATTTGATTTTCATGATATAAATTACATTTTTGTAATTCTTTTTTATTTAATTCATTAATATATATATTTATAAAATCTTCATATTTATCCTCTGGAAATCTTAACATATAAATAGAATTAAAATACATTTCTTTTTTTATATCTAAATAAGGTCTAGGATATACTAATTTTTCAATTTTACCTTCATCATATAATTTCTTATTTATACTAATAAATAATAAATATAATGATATTAAATTATCTATACTACTTTTAGGACCTGTTCCACATACTAAACCAGATGGAACAGCTTTACTTAATTTACCAACTTTAGTTATTTTAGGTTCATATTTAACAAATCTAAATTCTTCATTTTCATCAATTTTACCATAATAACCATATGGATTTTTCTCTGTTAAATTATCTTTTAGATTTTTAAGATATTTTTTAAATAATTTTTTAATATATTTACTTTCTTTTTTTAAAAAAATTAAAGATTTATTTTCATCCTCTTCATCATTTTCTTTTATTTTAGATTCATCTATATCCTCATCTAAAATTTTTTTCCATAATAATAAATTATTATTTTGTTTAGGGAAATCAGTATATACACAAATATTTTGTTTTAATTTTGTAATATCCTCAATATCTTTTTTATTTAAATAATAAAGTTCATTATAATTCTCTGTCTTTATAAATAAAAAATATGATATATAATATACATTATCTGTCTCTGTATCTTTAATCTCTATTACATAATCTATATATTTATCTATAAACCATCTTTTAAAAGGATTCATATCATATTGAATTATATTATCTATATAATATTTTCTAATTAAATTATCTAATATATTATCATCTAATATATTCATTATTCTATCTATATTATTCTTTGACTCTATTGTCTCAAAATTATCTATTATAAATTTTAATGTTTTATCTATATTCTTATAATTTTCTCTTAATATATACTCATTAAATGTTATATTCTTATTTAATGTTGGATTTGATGTATAATAAAAATATGTAAATTTACATGTTATTCTTGGATCATCTGTTAAAAAATATATATTTCTATCTTCTCTTAAATAACAATCTATACCTATATAATTCTTTATTGGTATATTATTATAAATTATATCTTTTAATCCTCTCAATAATAATACAGGTTCTACATCTAAATAATTTAAATAATTAAATAATTCTTGAAAATCATAACTTGATTTTATTCTAAATAAATCTTTAATAATATCTTTAATTTTAAATATAATATCATCTGCATAAAATAAATTATAAGTATCATATATTATATTATCTCTCTCTAATTCTTTTATATTTTCTGATACATTAAAACAATCATAATTACATACTGTATAATCACAACTTTTAGATCCATCTTCTTCTTTTAAAATATTTCTCATTCTATTTAAATAACAATCTACTGATGACTGTTTCATTATTCTTTCTATCTTTTTTATATTAATATCTTTATCTTCTGATCTTAAATACATTAATAAATCTATACTATTATTTTCATTTACCTCTTTTGATGTTGTATTACTGGGTATCGCTGCTAATCTATAAATATCTAATGTTCTCTCTTCTGGTTTTAATTGATCATGTGAAAATGTTCTTAATACTCTACCTATAGCTTGTTCAGTCTCTGTATTATTCCAAAAAGGAGTTAATAAATAAAATTGTCTAACATGATAAAAACTAATACCTTCACCTATAATGTTACTTCCTATAATAACTTTAAGATATTCTCCATATAAATTTCTTGGATCGTTAAATATATCTATTATTTTGGATATTATTGATTTATCCATTGTTTGTGATGATATTAATACAGCATATCTATTCTCTTTTTTATTTTCTTTAAAAAATGTTTCTTTATCTAAATTATCTAATGATATATGTTTATAATTTAATAATCCTAATAATTCTCCTATTAAAGGAGCACCTACATTTCCACTTAATACAACATTACAATAAATAAATTGTTTTTGATTCATATTTTTTAATATATCTCTTAATACAAATTCATATTTAATTGAATGTTTTTTAATTTTATTTAATATTGTTTCTATATTTGTTCCTTCATTTAACATATATCTTTTAAATTCTTCATTTATATTATAATATTTATTTTTTATTATCATTTTTGTATTTCCTATATATGGTGCATATGAAAACAATGAACTATTTATTGAATTTCTATATAATGGACTTTTTTTACTTTCTTCTTTCTTTGATTTTTCTATAGATTCATCTTTCTCTAAATTTAATATAGAATCATCTTCATATGAATCATATTCTTCTGGTTCTTCATAATTTTTATATGATTTAGATTCTAAACTAAAATTAATAATATAATTATCTGATTGATTTTTATCCATTAATAATTGTGTAGTTTTAATTTTTTTCATATTAGTTGAAACATTACCTTTATAAGTAACATTTAATTTATTACTCATTTGTCTAACATAACTAACTTTATTATAAAAGAATTGATAAAATGATTTTAATTTAATAGGATCATCAATTAATTTATTATTTTGAAAATATATACTTTCATCTATTTGATTATTTATTGGTAATAATAAATTCATTAATGAACATATTTCTGTTGGTTTATCTCTCATAGGGGTAGCTGTTAATAATATTATTTTACAATTATCTACATTATGTAAAAATCTAAATATTTCATTATATACATCTAAATCAGGTGATTCTTTCATTAATTCTTTTGATCTTAAATGATGTGCTTCATCTATAAATATATATCTATTAGAATAATTATGTCGTATAGCTTCATTTGTAGATTTTTTTATCTCTTTTGCAAATTTTATAAATGAATTAATTTCATAATTTTTTCTTACATTTCTTGTTATTAAATAACTCTCTCTTACATCATTTGTTTCAGTATTTTCTTTCTTATATATATGTGGAAAACATTTATGTGATATCTCTTTTATTAAATTCTTTTCTAAATGTTCTCCTTTTATTAATACTAATGCTTTATCTGTTATTTCTCTCATTTGATTTAACTCATATTCTTTATCTACTCCTTTTATTTGTTTATATATTTTCTTTTTTGATTTATTATCCATTTGTTTTATTAATTCAGAATCATTTCTATCTTTTTGATTAAAATATCTTGATAATTCAGCTATATTACTTAATAAACATGATTTACCTGTTCCTACTTCATGAAAAATTAACATTCTATTATATGGTGTATATGGTGATAAAAATCTTGACATAAATCTTTGATGATTTAAAGGTAAATTTCTATTTAAATAATCTTTTTTTAAATTTTCAGATGGTTCTAATTTTAATTCATTAAATTCTTTTTTTAATATAATATTATTATATAGTTCATTTACTTCTTTGTTTTTATATAAATTATCTTGTTTTGTTTCAAAATTTTCTGGTATATAGAAAGGTAAAAAATCTTCTAATTTTAAATCCATAATTAAAAATAATATATATATTTTAAAGATTATAATTTTTAAATATAGAATAAAGACTAAATAATTTATAATTAGTATATTATATATTTATTTTATTTTTCATCTCATTAAAAAGATTAAACTCTTTAATAAAAGACTTGATAAAAAATAAATATGAGTGAATTTGTTCTTATTAAAAATAATGGTATTGGCACTATTAATGATATTAAATATCCAAATTGTTGTTTATTTATATCACTTGGTATTATCTGGAGATATATTAAATATAATGATTTTATTTTACATAAACAATTATTTGAAGAACATTTACAAAGAAGTGTATCTCCTGAAGAAATTGTTTTCTCTATTTTAAAAGTTAAACATACTGATTTAGTTGAAACATTAGGTGAACAACAAATTGATACTTTAATTGAAAAATTTATTGATTATACTAATATTAAAATTTCTATTGTTTTTAATTCAACTGGTGATAAATGGGATCTTTTTAAAGATAATTCTTTACCTGAAGCTGTTATTATTCAATATCATAATCATTTTGAATGTGCTTTACCTAAATCTGTAATTCAACAATTAAAATCAAATTAATTTTTATTATATCTTTAATAAAAATTAAAAAAAATATTTTTTTTCTTCATATATATTAAATAATATAAAATGGCTCGTTCTCGTTCTCGTGCTCGTAGATCTAAAAGAAAACTCTCCGCTTATAACAGATTTGTTAAATCCTTTGCTTCTTCTCACAAAGGTCAATTCCGTTCTGGTAAATCTTTGATGAAAGCTGCCGCTAAAGCTTACAAAGGTGGTAAATCTCCTAAATCTCGTCGTTCTCGTCGTCACTCTCGTCGTTAAGAAGTCTTAATAAAAGATCTATTTTTTAAAGAAAAATAAATTTTATATTTAAAGATTTTTTAATTTAATATAATAAAATTAATATTATATTAAATGTCTAATTTTTATATCAAAGGTCAAGATCTATCTATTTTAGATAATAATATATTAGAATCAGATTATATCCCTGAAAATAAAAATGATAGATTACTTTTTAATTTAAATAAAGATCAAATGGAATTTAATTATAAAAGTTTACATTGGGGTCAAAGAAAACTATTTTTATCTGAACTTCATTTCTTTAATAATATTATTTTAAATAAATATAAAAATTTTAATAAATTCTTAGTTATTTATGCTGGTGCTGCTCCTGGTATTCATTTAAATTTATTAGGTTATTTATTTCCATATGTAGAATTTCATTTATATGATCCTAATGTATTTGATTCTTCTTTAATTAAAAATAAAAAACAATTTAAAATAAATCCATTAAAAGATGTAAAAACAGGTATATTTAATGAAAATATAATTAATCAATATTTAAAATTATTTGATGAAAATAAAAATAAATATAATGATTATATTATTATCTTCATTTCAGATATAAGAGGTAATGATATATCTAAAATTAAAGAACATAAATTATGTTCACTTAATGAATCAGAAAAAATACGAGATTCAGAGTTCTCGATAAATAATCAAATTAAAAAAGATATATTTGAAAATATAATTTATGATGATTTAAATATACAAAAAAATTTTGTTTCATTACTTAATGCTCATGAAAACTTATTAAAATTTAGATTACCTTTTAATAACGACACTCTAGATTATTTTCATGGTACTATTTATATTCAACCTTGGAATTCTTTAAGTGGAACTGAAACTAGATTACATATTTCTAAAAAAATTCAATATAATGATTCCTCTAATAATGATTTACCTATTTTTAATTATTCTTTAAAAAAATATGAAAGACAATTAGCTTATATTAATACTCATCTTAGACATTTAAATTTATCTGATTTTAAATTAGTTGATTTAAATATTATTTTATATGACGATTTAAATCAAAATTTTACTTTATTTGATATATGGAAAAATGTAGATTCTAAATTTAATTCAAAAGAATATATATCATTTGATTGTTATCTTGAGACATTAATATTTTATAATTATATAAAATTAATGTATGAAACAGTATCTATTTATGATCTAATAAGATATATAAATATCTTAACTAAAAATTTAAAAAAAAACAAATTTAATTATTAAATAATATATAATTATATATAATTATATAATTATATTATGAATTTATATCTTAACAAGAACTTATATAATTTTATTACTGATAATAATCCTATTAATAAAAATAATTATTCTTATTTTGATCAAATGATATCTAATTATTATCATTCTTTCTATTCTTCTGATTTCCCTCAAAAAATTAATTCTTTATCTTCATTAAAAAATAATAATTTATGTATAAATAAATCCTCTAATATTGAAAGTATAGATAAAATAGATAAAATAGAAGAAGAACAATCTATAGAAGATTCTTTAATAAATGGTAAAAATATAAAAAGATGTGGTATTATTTTTATTAAAGATTTTTTAGATATTCAAAATAAAGATTATAATAAATTAAGAAAAATATTAATTGTTAAAGGGAAATCTGGCATTTGGAGTTTACCTAAAGGTAGAATTAATATTACTAATACAGATAAAGGTCAAATTTATAGTGAAAATGAATATGAATGTGCATCAAGAGAAGCATATGAAGAAACTGGTATATATATAAATCCTTTATTATTAGAAAAATTACCTAAAATGAAAATTAATCGTAATACTTATTTTATAATGGATTTAAATAATATATTATTTAATAATGGAAAATTAGGATTATATATTAAACCATTAGATTTAGTTTATAATTTTAATGAACCTATATATAAATTTATTAATTTTAGTGATTATTATAATATTAATAAAATGGATACATTTGAAATTGATGAAATTGATTGGAAAACTATTGATGAAATGTATAATATAAGATGTAATAAAGATATCAGAAATTTATTAAAAAAATTAAAACTTAAAAAGTAAACTTAAATATTTATTTTATATCTAATATAATTACTTTTTATTTTATAAAATAAAAATGTCTCATAATAAACTTTCTCCTGACTTATTTATTTCTAATGATTTAATCGTTAATCCTTTTAATGATAAATTTGTTATTATTAATCCTATTCATGTTAAATCTAAAAATTTTTGGAAATCTATTATTAATAATCTTGGTGGTAACTGGAAAAATAATAAAGGAGGTTGGATATTCCCTAAATATAATTTATATAAATTAAAAAATTCTAATACTTTATCTAATGATTCTTCCTTCTCTTTTGATGAACAAGAAGATACTTCATCTATTCAAGAACAAGAAGATGAAAAAAAATCTCATGATTCTTCATCTTTAAATGAAAAAAAATCTAAAGAAAATAATGAAGATGATGATGAAGATGATGATGAAGATACATCAACAGATGATGAATTAATTCAAAAAGTATTAGCAAGAAGATTTATGAGTGAAAGCACACAAGATACTATAGATAATAGTTTAATAGAAGATAGTGAAAATGAAGATGTAATTTCATTATGTAGAAGATTAAGACATATATATAAAGAATTGAATAATATAAAAAATCAAGTTAAACAATAATAAATAGAAATTATACAAATGTGTATTAAATACAAAAAATTTATTAAACTTTATAATGAATTAATTAAAATTAATAAAAATAAATATTGCTGTTGTCTCTCTTTCATTTGTTTCTTTAAAACTATTTCTACTATTATGAAAGCTAATTATAGACAATATAAAATGAAAAAAAAACATAAAAATGAAATTAAATATTATTTTCAAGGTAATAAATATATCATTTTAATTAATAAAAATAAATTACCTTTCTCTAAAATTATGGAGGCTAGAGATAATAATAATAATGATATAACTGAACAAATAAAACAATTTGCTGGTCCTTTTGAAAATTTTCATAATATGGATATTAGTCCTTCTATGTTAGATCTAAATAAAGTTATTATTAAAATTATAAATGAAGATGATCTAGAAATTCAAATTAAAGAATTTAATAATAATGAAATTATTAATATATAGCTCTTCTAAAATTATTTCATAATATAAATTTATATTATGAAAAATATTTATTCATTCTCTATTTCATTCTCTTTAAATAATAATGAAAAATAATTATTCCATTTCATTAATTCTAACATATAACTATTATATATATTATTCATTTGAGGTTTATACATACTCATTTGTTCCTCTCTTTTACTTATATTTTTCTCTCTATTTATTTTATTCATTATATTATTCATTCTATTTTCTAATTCAGAATAACTAACTATTGATTTATCTATTTCATTTAATTGTTTTAATTGTTTATTAAGTATATTAATAGCATCTTTTTTATTTGAATTAAAATTACTATATAAACTTAATAATATATTATTATTAATATTTTTCAATTCTAAATCTATATTACTAAATTTTATATAAAAATTCTCTAAATCTATTATCCAATACATATTATCATATGGTGTATATGTCTCTAACATATAATACTCTATTTCATTATGTCTATTTATATACACTATATTATCTTTATTTATATAACTCATCTTTATTGGATTAGATATAAACATTTTTACACTATTTTTCATATTATCTTTAATCATAATCGATTTTCTATTTAATTTTGTATCTTCTTCATCATCTGATTTTATATGTGTTATTGGTATATATTGACTTAATGTTTTATTATTTATTACTATTGAAAATTTACTTGGTATATATATCAATAAATAATTATATAATGTTTCTATTAATAAAAATACTACTCTACTATCATCAACAAATAAATGTTTACATTTATATTTATGTGTAGTTAAAAATTTTAATAGATTTGATAAATCAAATTTTTCTTCTTCAACTTCTTCATCTCTTTTATCATCTCTGTCATTATCAATATCATTATTATATTTTTCATTATCCATTTTATTTATATATTTTTATTTATACAATTTTTCTTTTAATCTAATAAAAACTTAAACTTTTTATTTTATATAACTTTATTATTCATTTTATAAAATATAGTGCTCTCTTTTTATCTTCTGTTTAAATTTATTTATTTTATTTTAAAAAGATTTTATTTTTTATTTTTCTATTTTAATATCTTTTATTATGTCCGGTGATTTATTTTCTAAATTGAAAAATGTTAATAAAGATTCTAATACTGATGAAATCTCTTTAGCTCAAGATATCTTTGGTGTTAATATTAACACTATTCATACTAATAATAAATTTGTTAATTCTAAATCTTTTATTTTATCTTCTATTGTTATCCTCTCCTTTTTTATTCTCAATCTTTCTTTCTTTACTAAATTATTTCATAAATATATTTCTAATCCTAATTATATTAAATTATTAACTTTATTAATTGTTTTTATTATTACTTATTTATCCTCTCATTATATCTTCAAAAGTGATATATAAAAACATTTACTTTTATTTTCTTAAATTAATACTTTTTTTTGTAGTTTTATTATGATTCTTTAAAATTCTTAATAATTGTTTCTCTTCATTTTCACTACTTTCTCTACTAATTCCTCTCATATCTGTTAAAATACGTCTATTCTCTATATTTGGTGAATTTCTTGATATACTTTTTGGCGAATTTGAATTACTATTTGTATATCTTATTCTCTTTGATATATCTCTGTCTTTATCACCACTAATATCATCTATACTATTTGAACTTGGTGTTCTTGAATTTATACTTTTTTCTTCTACTTCAGATCTAGATTTAGGTGATGATGGAGACGGAGATGATTCTAAATTTATTTTATGTTTAGTTTTATAATTATCTCTTTTAGATCCTCTATAAGATGATTTTTGTTCTGGAAAAATAATTATAGAAGATAAATTTTGAATATCATTAATATCAATTGTATCAATTGTTTCTAATATATCATTTGTATATTTATTTTTTTCATTCATATTATATACTCTATACATAACATCGTTCATTATGTATTATTCTAATCTAATAGTATTAAAATATTTTCTTTATTTTTTATCAAAATATTTTTTACATTTGGGATTTTCTTTTTTTATTTGACTATAACTTACTGCTATCGCCTGTCCTCTACTCTTATATTTACCCTGTTTTAATTCCATCATATTTATCTTTATCTTATCTTTCAATAAACTATTACATTTTTTAACTGTCATTCTCCTCTTTATAGTCTTACTTAATCTTTTAGTTTTACTTAATCTTTTAGATTTACTTAATCTTTTAGTTTTACTTAATCTTTTAGATTTACTTAATCTTTTCGATTTAGATTTAGTTGAATGCATTTTATCTTTATATATATTATTAATAAAATAATTTAGGAAAATGAAAATATTCTATATATTATATTTTTATAATTTTTATTAAATTAATAATGAAAACTAGATCTCAATCTAAAAAAGATAATTTATTAAAACCTTTAAATATTGACGATAAAACCCCTCCTATAGATGATTCTGATAAAGATGACATGTCCTCTGAAAAATCTTCTGAAAAACAATTTGTTATTATTGATGAATATATTGATCCTAATGAATTAGATGATAAAGGTAATATAAAAGATTTAATTGATTATAATTATAAAGATGAATATAAAATATATGATGATAAAATGAAAGAAAGAGAAAATGTTATTAAAAATATATTACAAGATTTATCATCTATCAAACATAATCAAAAAGATAATCATAATAATAAAAATAATCAATATAAAGATGATAATAATAAAAATAATCAATATAAAGATGATGATCAAGATGATGATGATGATCAAGATGATCAAGATGATCAAGATGATGATGATCAAGATGATCAAGATGAAGAATATGAAGAAGATGAAGAATATGAAGAAGATGATCAAGATGAAGAATATGAAGAAGATGATCAAGACGAAGAAGATGAAGAAGATGATCAAGATGATGATGATTATGAAGATGAAGAAGATGATCAAGATGAAGTGAATGATATATTAAAAGGAGGAATTATTATAATAACAGGAGGTATTAAAGATAAAGGAGAACAAAATAAAATTACTTCACGTAAAAGAAAAAGAGATGAAGAAAATGAAAATAAAGATGATAATAAAAGAAAAAAAGAAAATAAGGAGGATAAATCGTCAAATAATGAACAAGATAAAGAGGATAAAAATTCTAATATAAGTGATTTAGAAGAACAGATAAATTCAATATTTAGTGGTTGTGGAGGCGGAGGAATAAAAAATAAAAAAGAGATGTTAAAGAAGAGAGTAATGAATACAGAAATACCATATAATATAAAATGTATAATATTGGATAGAATAGAGAATATGGAGGCAGATAAACAAAAAGAGATGCAATGGATAGAATCATTATTAAAAATACCTTTTGGAAAATATTCAAAGATACCTATTGATAAAGATTCTAATAAAGAGGAAATTGATGATTTTTTTAATTATTCAATAGAAAGTTTAGATAAAGCTGCTTATGGAATGAAAAATGTTAAAGAAGAAATTATCAATTATATAGCTCAATTTATATCTACTAATAATAATTCAATGCCACGTATTATCGCTTTACATGGTGCTGCAGGTATAGGTAAAACACAGATTATAAGAAATGGATTATCAAAGGCATTAAATCGACCAATGAAATGTATATCGATGGGAGGATTAAGAGATAGTTCTCATTTTATAGGATTTGATTATACATATTCAGGATCAAGATATGGAATAATATTACAGACATTAATGGAAACGAGAGTAATGAATCCTATTATATTTATGGATGAATTAGATAAGATATCAATGACACATGAAGGTATAGAGATACAAAATTTATTAATTCATTTAACAGATCCTGTTCAAAATAATACCTTTCAAGATAAATATTTTGCAGGTATACATATAGATATATCTAAGGCAGTGTTTATATTTGCATTTAATGATATTGATAATGTTCATCCTATATTGAAAGATAGATTACATATAATTAAAGTTCCAGAACCAACTTTTGATGATAAGGTGATTATATGTAAAAATTATTTATTAAGTGAGATATGTAATAATATAGGTATTAATAGAGAGGATATAATAATAAGTGATGATACAATTAAAAATTTAATTAAAAAATATTGTAATAAAGATAAAGGTGTTCGTAATTTAAAAAGAAAATTAGAAAGTATTTTATTAAAAATAAATTTAGCTAGATATATAGATAAAGGACCTTATTCTTTATTAAATAAAATTGAATTTCCTTATACTTTAAAAGATGATATTATTGAATTATTATTAAAAAATGATAAAAATGAAAATGAAATTCCTGACCATGTAATGAATATGTTTTTATAACTTTAAAAACAATTAAATGATTTTTAATTATATATAATAAATTTATCATATATAATTCAATCTATAATTTTATTTATAAATAAAAATGAGTAAAAAGACACTTTTTAAAAATAAAGAGGACTTATCCTCTTATGAGGATGATTCTTGTTATTTAAAAACAAAACATTATTATTATGATGATTATAATAATATTATTAAAGTTGTTACTATTAGTGATATTGATTTTTATCAAGAATTTCATTATAAAAATAATTTATTACATAGATTAAATCAACCAGCTGTTTATATTAAAATTTATAACGATGAAGAAACTCATAAATATTATAGAAATAATAAATTACATAATTTATATAATTTTGCGGTAATGGTAAATCAGGAGTTTTTTCATGAGTATAATAAATATTCAATAGAAAATAAGTATTATATCGATGGAAATTATTATCAAAATAAAAATGAATATTTATTGAAAATACAAAATCATAAAAATAATATTAAATTTAATTTAGATAATAAATATAAAAATTCTAAAGATATAAATCAACTTATTTTAAATTATTATATTTAATCTTTTTTAACATATCTTAATTAAATGATTTTTTTATTTATTTTTAATTTTATATCAAATCTAATTTGATATAAAAGTATAAAGTTCTTTAAAAATGCAAGAAGACATTAAACATGATATTAAAATTAGTGAGAATTGTATTATGAGACTTAGAAATAACATTAATACTGGTCATTGGTCTATATTTTATTATAATTCTAGAGGCCAATTTCATAATTTGTATGGTCCTGCTGTTAATCATAAGAATAGAACTAAAATGTGGTATATGAATGGTGTTTATCATAGAGAAAATCAACCAGCACTTACAAGTCCATTAGGTGAATTATGGTATTATGAAGGAAGACTTCATAGATTAACTGGAGCTGCGTTTATTCATATAGAGATGGGAAATAGATATTATATTCATGATAAAATGTTTCCAAAAGGAAAATATAATAAGATAATGTTTATGATTAGAACGTTTATTATTTTATTAAAAAAAAAAATTAGAAATAAATACAGTATTAAACTTTTAAATACAGATATAAATGTATCTACAACAAAGGATGTAACTGATATTATTTCTTCTTATATCATTTAAAAGAACTAAGTTCTATTAAATACTAAATATTTATTTATAAATTAAACATATTTTTAAAAATATGTTTAATAAGTTTTATAGAGGGTTAATCCTTTTAATTATATATCTTGTTTTGATTCTAATTGTAAATTTTGATTTTCTAAAGGATCTAGTTGAATAGAAACTGTATATTCTTTATTAAAAACAAATTTACCAAAACATGTTGTAAATATTTTTTCAAAATTATTATATTTATCTGCATTATAACTTATATCTCCACTTTTGATAGCATCTAAACAATGATCTATTTCTAGTTTATGTTTTATATCCATAAAATTATTTTCATTATAAAAGGTTAAACTATATTGAGTTAATAGATTTATTAATTCTGGTTTATTATTTTCAATAAATTTTTTTGTTATTTTTACTCCTTTTGGATCTTTAATTATATTATTATTTTCATCTTTAAATATAAAATTTCTTCTAGATACATCTGTGCATATTACTCTATCTTTAAAAGAATGATCTCTAGCGAATAAAGCTAGAGATTTAGCACCGTTAACGATATCTTTAGTTTTTAATAAAGAAGCTTGATCTTTAATATGAGAGTCAGTAAGAGGAGTTAAGTTATTAAATATAGATAAATTATTTTTATTATTAATAATATTAGTTTTATGACCTGAGTTTTCTATTGCTTTTATTGTAATATTTTCAAGAGATTGAAAAAGTTTATTTTTATTTTCTATTTCAATTTTTAATTCAGATATAATTTTATCTTTATTTTCTATTTCAATTTTTAATTCAGATATAATTTTATCTTTATCTTCAGATTTATTATTATTATTATCTGTTATATTTTTATGTTTACATTTATTTTTATGTCTAATTAAACTATCTTTTCTAAGAAATTCTTTATTACAATAATTACATTTATTAATAGATATATTTAAATTATTAACTAATTTATCATCTTTAAAGAGGTATTGTCCTTTAATATTAGTTAATTCTTCTTGTTTATTTTCTTTACTATTATTTATTAATGATTCTTGTATTTTTTGAAGTTCTATACAATATTTAGTTGTTTTTTGATGTTTATCTAGATTAGATTTATTTTTAAAAGAATGATTACAATAATTACATAGGAGTTCAGTCATTCTATATATAAATAAAATATTATTTTATTTAATTCACTTTTTTAAGTAGATTTGTGTCAAAATTGGTGGAATTTACTTTATTTTAATGTTTTTTGATATATTTTAAGTGTAGTAATCAAGTATAAAATTATTTTATTCTAGATATAAATTATATTTTAGATAAATTATAAATATATATTATAAGAATTAAATTAAATTAATATTAAAAAAATAATTATAATAAAAAAATGCCTTAAAAAATTTTCAGG
>Ga0214923_10000316_pt1 | contig 73829 bp, 71 predicted proteins | sample LL1510_MetaG_FD_177993 | JGI IMG/M metagenome (GOLD analysis project Ga0214923, IMG submission 177993) | Freshwater microbial communities from Lake Lanier, Atlanta, Georgia, United States - LL-1510 | ecosystem: Environmental > Aquatic > Freshwater > Lake | place: USA: Georgia | collected...
TAGGATTTATATATAATCCTTCATTAATACTATTAACTTCTTGTTCTGACGCATTTAAAATTATACTATTTTTTACTTGATTATTTATTCCTGCATTATTTCCTATTGCTATACTATTCTCTCCTTGACGATTTTGCCCTGCATTTGTTCCTATCGCTATAGCACGATTTAATTGTTCTGACTGTCCTGCGTTATTTCCTATTGCTATACATGACACATTTTGTCTCATATTTCCTGCATAGTTTCCTATTGCTATTGATACGCTATTTTGATTATGAGTTCCTGCATAATTTCCCAAAGCCACTGAATACTGTGATTGTTTATTCATTCCTGCTGATGTACCTATAGAAATACTATTATTATTTTGTTCGTTTTGTCCAGCACAATATCCCAATGCTATATTATTTTTATTTTGATTATTTTCTCCAGCATTTGTTCCTATTGCTACACTATTTAACTTTTGAACTATTTTTCCCGCATTTCTTCCCATTTTTATATTATTATTTTCTGTTGTCCAGTTATTTCCATCCCAATATATATACTCTCCATACACACTTCCTATCATATCAAAAGCTCCATCATTTCCTTTCTCTCCTTTTTCTCCTTGCGGACCAATATCTCCTCTTAATCCCTTTTCTCCTTTTATTCCTTGTAAACCTTGATATCCTCTTTCTCCTTTTTCTCCTTGATATCCTCTCTCTCCTTTTTCTCCTTGATATCCTCTCTCTCCTTTTTCTCCTTGATATCCCCTCTCTCCTTTTTCTCCTTGATATCCTCTCTCTCCTTGAAATCCTCTTTCTCCATGTTCTCCTTGATATCCTTTAATTCCTTGAATTCCTTTTTCTCCTTGAAATCCTTGAAATCCTGTTTCTCCTTGATACCCTTGAAAACCAATATCTCCTTTTTCTCCACATTCTCCTTGAAATCCTCTTTCTCCTTGATAACCAATTATTCCTTGACAACCTATACTTCATTGATAACCTATAATACCTTTATCACCTCTTTCTCCTTGATAACCTATTATACCTTGATATCCCCTTTCTCCTTGTAAACCCTGATGTCCTTTTTCTCCTTGCAAGCCTTGGTATCCTCTTTCTCCTTGTTCTCCGTCACATCCTATTTCTCCTTGATAACCTCTTTCACCTTTATCACCTCTTTCTCCTTGATAACCCTTTTCTCCTTGTAAACCTATTTCTCCTTGATAACCCTTTTCTCCTTGTAATCCTTGATATCCCTTTTCTCCTTGTATACCTTGATATCCTTTAATTCCTTGTGTACCTCTTTCACCTATATTTCCTCTATCTCCTTTATCACCTCTATCTCCTTTATCACCTTTGTCTCCCTTATCCCCTTTTTCTCCTTGAAATCCTCTTTCTCCAAATAATCCTTGAAATCCTTGACTTCCTCTATCGCCTTTATCACCTTTTTCTCCTCTATCACCTTTTTCTCCTTTATCACCTTTATCACCCTTTTCTCCAATATCTCCTCTATCGCCTTTATCACCCTTTTCTCCAATATCTCCTCTATCGCCTTTATCTCCCTTTTCTCCAATATCTCCTCTATCGCCTTTATCTCCTCTATCGCCTTTATCTCCTTTTATTCCTTTTTTTCCAATCTCTCCTTGATAACCTATACTTCCTTGATATCCTATCTCGCCTTTATCTCCTTTTATTCCTTTTTGTCCGAACTCTCCTTGATAACCTATACTTCCTTGTTATCCTATTTCACCTTTATCTCCTTTTATTCCTTTTTCTCCTTGATAACCCTTTTCTCCCTGATAACCTTTAGTTCCTTGCCAACCTTGATATCCTATATTACCTTGAATACCTTTTTCTCCTTGATATCCTTTGCTTCCTTGTAAACCTTTATCACCTTGATTTCCTTGTTGTCCTCTTTCTCCTTGTAATCCTTGATACCCTTTTTCCCCTATATTTCCTTGATAACCTATTTCTCCTATCTTTCCTTGATATCCTTGTTGTCCTTTTTCTCCTTGATACCCTTTTTCTCCTTGATACCCTTTTTCTCCTTGTTCTCCTACTTTTCCTTGATATCCTCTTTCTCCTTGATATCCTTGAGGTCCAGTTTCTCCTTGTTCTCCGTCATATCCTACTTCTCCTTGAGCTCCTACATTTCCTTGGTATCCTATACTTCCTTGGTAACCTCTTTCTCCTTGATAACCTCTTTCTCCTTGATAACCTCTTTCTCCTTGATAACCTCTTTCTCCTTGATATCCTCTCTCTCCTTGTTCTCCATCATATCCTATTTCTCCTTGATAACCTTGATATCCTACACTTCCTTGATATCCTATGTTACCTTGTAAACCTTTTTCTCCGTCATTTCCTTGATAACCTTTTTCTCCTTGATAACCTCTTTCTCCATCATTTCCTTGATAACCTCTTTCTCCATTATTTCCTTGATATCCTCTTTCTCCACATTCTCCTTGATATCCTGTTTCTCCACGTTCTCCTTTCTCTCCTTTTGTACCTTTATATCCTCTATCACCTTGATATCCTCTATCTCCTTGATATCCTCTATCTCCTTGATATCCTCTATCTCCAATATCTCCTTGATATCCCTTATCTCCTTTTTCTCCTATACTTCCTTGATATCCTATACTTCCTTGGTATCCTATACTTCCTTGATATCCTATGCTTCCTTGATAGCCTACTTCTCCTTTATTTCCTTGATAACCTACATCTCCTTGATAACCTATATTACCTTGTAATCCTTGAAAACCTCTTGCTCCTGGAAATCCTTGATCTCCTTGATATCCTATAGGTCCTTGTAACCCTTGAAAACCTCTTGTTCCAGGAAATCCTTGGTCTCCTTTTTCGCCTTGATAACCTTTTTCACCGTCTCTTCCTTGATAACCTTGTGTACCTTGTTCTCCAGTATCTCCTTTAATAGAAGGGAAGGGACCGACGGCACTTTTTTTTAATAATACATAATCGACGACTAAATTTTCTACTGCTAAATCTTTTATATATTCCGTCATAATTACTATTAAAAAAAATTTGTTTAAGTTATATATAAAAACAATATATAAACTTCTTTTTAAATGATAATCTGTGGATAAAATGGTCTATCAATAATATATAATGCACCATTATCACATGTTAAAAATGCTATAATATTTACCTTCAACATAGGAGGAGAATATGTCACTCCATTTAATTCTTTTGCATCACTATATAAATACATTGGAATAGCTTGCCCGTTGACATAAACTTCATTTCCTTCTGATCTTGTAAAAACTTTTGTCTTTTTTCCTTTAAATAATATTGGTTCTGCTACAAAGTTACAAGTATGAGCTTTTAAAAATTCTCTTTGATAACCTAAGGTATTAAATCTCTTTAACCAAATTGATGCTAATCCTGCATTTTCATTTGTAAATGCAAAAAAAGTACAATACTTATGAGGTCCACTATGTTGTGATAATTCTTTTTTAAAATCTGCACTATCAACTAATTTTTTACATTCACTTAACTCAGGATATAAAGATAACAAATCATAAATTGTTGTAACTTTTGATGATTCAGGAGTTGGTGTATATTCATCCATTATACTTCTAGAACAATTATTATTTTTCATTGTTAAATCAGCTAATACTAAGCCGTTTTCAAATAAATTTTCAGGAATTCCATTTTGACGTAATTGTTGAGTTGTGATATCATAATTATAAATTTTATCACAGTCTGTTACTTGAAGATATAAGTAATTATTTGCAATGCTTGAATATCCGGTATCGGTTCCAAAATATGAAGCCATTTTCTATTTATTTATTAATTAAAGAAAAGACGAAAATATAAAATGATAATTTCAAATTTATTTAATTAAAGAAATAAATTAAATAAATGTTTAAATTTTATTATGGACAGTTCCTTACTAGAATCTATTGTTAATAAAATTGATAAATCTATTTATAAATCTTTTAATGACAATCAATTTTATCTTTATCAAACCCAAGATGATTATTTTTATTCTATTTATTTCAAATTAGTTAAAGAATTAAAATCTATTTATAAACATAAAGAGTTTAATATGCCAATTAACAAATGTCGTTATATTTTAGCTTCAGGTAATAGAAAAGGAGAACAATGCAGTGCCTCTATTAAAGATGATAATGAAAAATTTTGTAAACGTCATCAATCTAAATCTGATATTGAACCTAAAAAAAATATTAAAGAAGAAGATGAAAAACAATCAGAAGAAGACCAATCAGAACCTTTATTTATCATTCGTAAAAATAGATTTAATAACTTTGTATTCGGTAACACTCCTTACATCTTTAAAAGTGCCACTGAAAAATTTATTGTAGCAAAAGAAGGTATCAAAGGAGAATGGATTCCTTTAACAGATGAAGATAAAAGAATTTGTAGAAAACAATATCATCTTCGTTGTAAAGATATTGATCTTAATAAACAAACTTCTATTGATATGAATTTTATTCAACAAAATATTAAATTGCCTTATGAAGAATCTTCTGAAACTAAAAAATCAAAACCTATTATAATTGAAGAAGAATCTGAAGAAAAATATGTTATTAAGAAAAAACCAATTAAAGTTGAAGAAGAATCTGAAGAAAAATATGTCATTAAGAAAAAACCAATTAAAGTTGAAGAAGAGTCTGAAGAAAGGTATGTTTTAAAAAAAAATAAAAAGAAATTAGAATAATACTTTTATTAATATAATGTTAAAAATTTCTTTTTTTAATATTAAAAAAAGAAATGTCTAAATCACTTGATTATCGTATTTGGCTTAACTCTTATATGAAAGCCCTCTTTGTATTAGCTAGAACCTACAATCCTAAAGATGATTATACTAAAATGGCTATGAAATGTTTTATTGAATCTCTTAGCAGTGTTCTTCCTGATATCAACTTCGTCCATGAATTTCAAAATTTTATTAATCCTAATGTTTATGTAGTTAATCATATCACTCAATCTATGAAAACTTTTTTTGATACTTATAAAGACTTTAAATATCAACTTGATACAAATCCTCAATCTTTCTTTGAATTTTGTTTACAATCTGATTTTACATTATTTGCTTGGGTTTATCTTCTTGATGGTTATATCAAAACTTTATTTAATAAAGCAGGACATAATCTTGAAATTAAACCTTTTAATGAACTTTATATGCACGTTTATAATCCAAAATATTTAGATAAAGCTGATTGGGGTAATCCAGTTTGGTTTATCATTCATATGACACCTTTATATGCACCAGGAAGTTCTATTGATGTTTATAATAATTTGAAGGCTATGTTATCTTGTTTACGTTTTGTATTACCTTGTCAAAAATGCCAAATGCATTTAGCTGATAATTTAGGAAAGATTGATATTGACAATTGCGCTCATAGTAGAGATGAACTTTTTAAGTGTACTTGGGAATTACATAATATTGTCAATAAAGATTTAAATAAATATCAACCAACGTTAGAAGAGGCAAAAAATATGTATGTGTTTAGAGTATAAAAATTTTTTAAAAATTAATAATTTTAAAAAATTATTTTGATATTAACTTACCTTGTTTTTTTAATCTACTTACTACTTCATTTAAAATTTTATGGTCTCTATCTTGAGCCGATTCTCTAAATGCATGTTGAATATCATATATTTCATTTGTTCGTTTAATATTTAAATTATCAAATATCGTGTCTGTTTCTTTGTCTTTTAATTCTTTTAATGCTTCTTCTGTCAACTGTAATCCTTGTTCTTCGCATATTTTGAATAAAGATTTTACAAAACTTTCAAATTGAAGATCTACTTTTTCTCCTTTTTCATCTTTAGCAATTATTTTTCCTCTTGACATATCAGCAATTACGCTATATTCTTTTGCCATATTAGTAAAATCCATTATAAAACGATTAGCTCCTTTACTCATAGAGTCACTATTAACATGTTCTAAAAAAGAACCTTTAATATTTTCATTTGTCATTGCAGGTAACTGATTTACTATATTTTGAACTTTAATATTATATATTGTTTTTGCAGTTCGTTTCTTTTCTTTTTCTAGTTCAGATTTTAATTTTTCGTTTTGTTTTTCTAAATCTTTGTATCTTATTTGTAAAAGTTCATATTCCATTTTTTCTTTTCTCCTCTCTTCTTCGTGTTTAAGTAATTCATCTTTTAATAATAATAGTTGTTCTAATGTTTCTTTTTTATTTAATTCTTTTTTATCTTTACAAATTGATATATGAGATTCAAGGTGATGTTTTAAAGAAAAATTTTTATTACAATAACTACATACAAATGTATTATTTTCTTGATTATTCTTTAAATCATCTTGTATTTTTAAACATCGTTTTGTTGTTTTTTTATGAAGTGATAGATTAGATTTTGTAGAAAAACATTTTTTACAGAATTCGCATTCTAAGTCCATTTTTATTATATATAAATATTTTATTTTTAAATTACTAAAAAATTAGTAATTTTTAGTAATTTTTTAAAAAGTATTAAAAGTATTAATTTAATTCTTGGTCTGAAAGTTTTTTATAGACGATTTTTTAACTTTATGGACTTTTATTTTTCAAAAAATTTTAATAAATGTGTGTGTTGATTTAAAAATTATAGACCAGTCCTATGACCCTTAAAAATTTAATACTTTTTAATTAATTATAATATTTTTTATTATAATTAATTAACTTTTTATTCCTTAATTATATCATTTATATACTCTTCTAAATCTTCGTAATCTGTTTCTTCTGTCAACTTAAAAGTTATTCCTCTCAATATATTCTCTTCATTTATCTTTACGCTTGTATCTAATTTAAAACATCCTGTCCCTTTTCTCCAAGTAGTCTTTTTTGAAGGAAAATAAGGACCGCATTTCATCCCTCCTTTATAATGTTCTTCGCTAAAATTTTTAAAGATTGTTAAATATATACATTGTGGCGATATATCTACATGTATAACATAATCTGCTTTCCAAGGCACTTCTCCGTATTCGTGTTGAAAACTTTTTGTCTTTGACCCTTGATGTGCGGTTTTTATTTCTACTGTTCTACCTTTTATTGTTCCATCTCCTGTGCCACCTCCTCTTTTTTTTGTTTTTGCACCATTAATATTTGCTTTGATATCACAATTTTCACATAATCTTTGTACTAATTTTTCTCCAACCTTTCCAACATTATTTGATTGTAATTTTACTAAATTTTTATATGGACTATTTTTCCATATATCAAAAGAATTTTCATTATCTAATTCTTCTTCAATTAAATGTATTAGACATTGCTCTGGATTCATTTCTGTTATTACTTTTAAAAAATATTCATAAAATTCATTTTATTTTTCAAACTTGTCATATATCTGAGAACTTCTTAGATTATACGCTGAATTTGTTGATAAAAAAGCAACTTCAGTCCAATCTATACTCAACATCTTTTTTAACATATCTTCTTTATTTTTATAAAATACTATTCCATATCCCTTTCTTCCTGGTAAATCTTCAAAACTATTATAACATTTTACATTTTCTTTTCCAAAACATGTTGACGGTATATATACATCGCATTTTCCAATCATATCTTTATTTCTGGTTGAAGCCACTGTTCCTCCATCTGACATTGAAAAGATTTTCATAATATCGGTATCATAAGTTTTTATATCATAATCTTCACTTGAATGATTCTTAGACCAAATCTGAAATATCGTATTAATTTTTAATACATTTTTATCAGGCTCATAAAAGTTAGTATCAATTTTTGTAGAATAGATTAAATTATAACCTTTAACACGTTTTCTAGGAACACCTTTTCCATCACTTTCAAATAATTGAGGAAGAATAAAACAAACATATTCAGCAAAATCATACGAATGATTTATAAATTTAAGAGCTAAATGACCCCTTAAACCAAAAGGAGGATTTCCGAAGACAACATAACGTTTATTTTCTTTTGGTTTCCAGACTAAATAATCTTGTTTAAATATATTTTCTGCTTTAGGATCAACGTCTATAGCTATTGTATTTTTTGGTAATATTTTTAAAAAGCTACCGTCACCAGCAGAAGGTTCTATGAAAGAAAAATATTTTATATTTTCATCAAATTCTTTAATTTTGTTACAAAATATTTCAAAACATTTTTTAGCGGTTTCAACAGGAGTAAAGAATTGGTCTTTTTGTTTAGAATTATATTTAGAATAATCAATAGGAATATTAGATAATTTTAATAAGTCAAATTCATATTGTTTAGGAACATCTTTAAGTTCTAACCATCTAGTTACAGTTCCAGGAGATATATTTAAATCAGATGCTATTTTTTTTACCGTTATTTTTGTTAATAAATTTTTTAAAGTGTCTAATAAGTCAATTTCGTCATCACTTTCATCAACAAACACAAGTTCAACTTCTTTTTCAGTCATTTAATATATATTAGATAATTTTATAAATCAAAATATTTATAAAATCATTTTACACTTTTTCTCCTGTTTGAAATAGTCCTATATACTTTCTAAATAACTCTTGTAAAGTCGTTGACGAAATAATCTTTGACTCTACATATTCCTTTTCTAACTCGTTTATCAATCCAACCAAATCCTTTGATAAGATCTTCATAAACTCTTCTGACAATGTATTTTCATATATCTTGTCTTGCTCTTCTTCACTCTTACTATTAATTATATTTGTTAATCTCTGGAAAATACATCCCTTCAACTCATCTTCTACATCCATATTCATATTCACATCATATCCTGAGAAAATATTTGCTAAACGTACCAAATGTCCTGTAGAACAAGTATCTGCCATCTCATATAACTCTTCAGTAAAACGCTTTAATAATTCCTCGTTGCCTTCATTTGTAATCATTATATACAAATAACTTCTAAATAATAAATGTAACAATGATACAAGCTTATCAGTATAAACAGTATTGTCTAAAATAAAACGTTGAATTGTCCTTTCAATTTTTACAATGCCTTGGGTATTGTTTACAATATCTAATTTCATATTATGCTTTTCAATAGTATCTTTACACATCTTCAAAATTTCTTCAATAAGTTCATGAATCTTTTCATCGTCAATATTTGCAGGTAAACGTTCTCCAAAGTCCATATTAATTAATTTTTCAAAGAATGGTTTAATGCTTTTATCAATATTTATAGAATGAATATTTTGTTTGTTATTATAAATGTTTTTATGTTTTATAGAAGCATCCCATTTAATATTTTCAAAAAGTTGTAATCCAATTTGTTTAAATTCTTTCAAATCTAATGAAGAATAATTTTCAATTTTTTCAGAAATTAAAAAGTCAGCGATATCGGCAATGCAATTTTCATTTTCACTCTTTTCACGAGACCCTGGGTCTCGTTTCGCAATTTCAACAAGATGAATGAGATGTTCTTTTTGAATATGATTATTTTCTAAAAGATATTGACAGATGAATAAATTATATTGATAATTAATAAAAGAATATAAGACAAGGAGCATAGAAACAACAAATTTAATATTTTTAAGAATATCAACATCTTTTTTAAGAGAATCAAAAAGTTTATATTTGAAATCTTCATTGAGATATTGACTGTTAAAAATATTTATAAAACTTTGAATGAGACGTTGTTGACGAATTTCTTCTTCAGATAATTTTTCAAAAATTTGTTTAACAAAAGGTTTTTTCATCATATTTTTGATGGTGTCAAAAAGGACGGTAGTAGAGACGTTAAGTTGTTTTTGTTGTTCTATGTTATAAGAGCTGACGTCGTAAATTAAATCAATCATAGTTTCATAAGTTTTTGATTGAGATTTAGTGTCATAAGTAGAGATAGTTTCAAGAATTTGAATACGTTTTAAAAAGTCAATAAGAGGGTGTTTCATCATATAAAATAAATTATTTTTTAAAGAGCCAGAAGGGTTTTCAATATAACTGCATAAATTATTGTTGTAAAGTTCGTTTAAAAGTAAAGGGTCTCTTCGTTGGAGTTCTTTTATGATAAGGTCTCTGCCGTTATCATCGATGCTTAAGTCCATAAATTGTTCAAAGAGTTGAAAGTCTTTTACATCTAATTTTACTACTAAAGTATGAACTTCAGGTTTATCAAAAGTAAACCCAGAGATGTTAGTTCTTTCTTTATTTTTTTTATTTGTAGGGTCAGACATATATTAGATAATTAAAATATTGTTTTAATTTGTAAATTTACAAATTAAAACAAAAAAAAGTGAGAAGTTAAAAAAAATGATTAAAAACAACACCAACGTTTTTTATTTTTATTAATATTAAATAATTTTTTACTTGCTTTTACAATGACGTCTATCATTCCATCTATTAAAGCGTTATCTAAAAGTGATTTAATCATTTTAATAGTATCTTGAGAAATTAAATCATCAGATGTTCCTTCAATTCCATCAAATCCTTTAGAAATACGTTCTAATACAGCAACAACAACTTCTTTTTTATTAATATGAGCGACTAATCCAGTTTCAACGAGTTCCATAGACATAATGATAATGTCAAAAGCAGAGGCAGATTTTAATTTATCTTTACTTTCAAATAATTGTTTATAAACTTGGTCTACAATTGCATCTTTAGTAGATATTAATGTTTTAACATCTTGTTTAATTTCTTCAATGGTTTCTTGAATTGTTTCTTGTTTAATTTCTTCAGGGATTTGAATATCTGTAGGAGTTAATACAGGTATTTCAATTGTTAATTCAGGTTTTTGTGTAGAATGATTTTCTTGAATAGCTTCCATATTTATATATTAATTAAATATATTTTTCTTAAATTTAAAAAAAATATATTTATAATGTAAACAAATATGAGTGTAATAAAATATATTGATATTGATTCAACATATCGTGATAGATTGAGATATCCTAAAGTTGGAGATTTTTCATTACAAATTAATTCAAAACCAACTGATTCTCCTAATGTAGCACAAGATCCAGTCATTTTAGCATTTCCTTTTGAAACTGGTTTATTACAAGCTGTAGCAGCAGGTCCTCCAGTAGTCTATCAATTATCTACATCATCGTCAAATGTTAATAATTATTATATAAATCAATATTTAGAAGTTGGAGGATTATTTGCAAAAATTATTGCTTATAATGGAACAACTAAAAACGCAACATTAGATATGTATATAGGTGGAGCTGCAAATGATACTTATACTGTTAGAAAACAATTACCATATCCATTAGTAGGTTCAGTTGTAGGACCTCCTTCTACTCCTCAAGATTTTCAAGATGTTACAACAGTTAATTCAGTTACATTTGAACAAGTAAAATTAGGAGCAGCAGCATCAGTTCGTCAAGGAGAATATAATAATAAATATTTATTTTTTAATGGTGTTACTGCTGCGACACCTGTAGTTCCAGGAACAGTTATTCCTCCATCAGGATATATTTGGAGAAGAATTACAAATTATATGATAACAGGAGCAGGAGAAAAGATAGCTACAGTATATCCTCCATTGCCAGCGATTGTATTAGCAGGAACAGTTTATGAAATAATGGATTTTTCATATGATAATAATAAACCATTGATTTATAGTGGAACATCTGTATTTGGAAATGCAGTTTGTGAAAAACTTAGATTAATAAATTTAATAGTTCCAGTATTACCTATAGAAGGGTCAAATGGAGGGACAATCTTAAATTATCCATATGTATATGTTTCGTTGTATAGTGAGTCATCAAAGACTTGGAATACTCCATTAGAAGGAAATAATCCATTAGCAAAGAATTCTTTGTTTAAAGTGCCAATAACATTTAATTCAAACTATGCAGATATATGGGTGACATTGCAAGGAAGTTTAATGCAACAAAATATATCATTTAGAGAGAATGATAATTTACATATAACAATATATTTGCCAGATGGAACAATATTAAATTTTGATCCTACTCCCGTTTATTTTTATTTTCCAACTTATCCATTCCCGATTTTATCAAATCCTGGGAAACAAATTCAAGCAGTATTTGAAGTAATTAGAGAAGAAAAGTGTTGTTAATAAAAAAAATAAAAAGAAATTTAAATATTGTATAATAAAATAAAAATGAGTATAACACGTTATATTGATATTGATTCAACTTTTAGAGATAGAATAACATATCCAAAAGTAGGTGATTTTGTTATTCCTGTTAACGGTGCTGTAAAGAATAGTCCTTTAACAGCATTTGATCCTGTTTTATTATCATTTCCATATGAAACAGATGCGTTATCAGGAGGTTCAACTTTGACACAAATGGCATTAAGTGTGTTATCATCAAGTATTGTAAATTATTATGTTGGTAGTGTTATAAATATTGGTTCAGAATTTAGAGAAATTATTTCATATGATAATACAACACAAATTGCAACAGTAGCTCCGCCATTTCCAGTAGCATATCCAGCACTTACTCCATATTATATTAGAAAACAATTTCCAGTCCCATTTATTAATGGTGCTTATCAAGATACTTTACTAGTTAATACTCCAAATACTACAACAATTGAATTAGGAGGAGTTGCAAGTCCAGTAAATGGATATTATACAAATAAATATATATTTTTTCCAGACCCGAATCCTCAAAATTTTATTTGGAAAAGAATTACAGAATATTATACTACAGGAGCTGGACCTATTAAAGTAGCAAAAGTATATCCTCCTTTAAATGGAATAATTCCTGCAGGAACACCATATCAAATATTAGATTTTTCATATGATAATTGTAGACCATTAGTTTATAATGGAACTGAAGTATTTAGTAATGAAATTTGTGAAAAAGTTCGTCTTATTAATTTAATTGTTCCTAATGCAAAAGTTAAAGGTGGTTATGGAGGTACTTTACAAAGTTATCCATTTTTATATGTTTCTGTATATAGTGAAAAAGGTCAGACATGGAATTCTCCTATTGAAAGTAATAATCCTACAGCAAGAAAAGCACTTTTCAAAGTACCTGTTACTTTCTTACCAAATACTACTTGGTTAACTTTACAAGGTTCTTTTATGACACATAATATATCATTTAGAGAAAATGATACTTTACATATGACAATATATTTGCCAACAGGAGATATCTTAGATTTTTATCCAAATAATCAATATACTTATTTTGAGAGTTATAAATTTCCAGTAGTACCAGATCCAGGAAATCAAGTTCAAGCTGTTTTTGAAGTAGTTCGTCCAAATTGATATTTAAGTTTTTATTATATTTTAATTAATAAAATATAATGAATAATATTATAGGTTTTCCTAATATAGGTAATACATGTTGGTTAAATTCTCTTCTTCAGTGTTTATTTAATAATGTATTATTCGTCGGTTTATTAGATTTACTTCCAAAATGTCATACAACTGAATTATTTATTCAAATAAAAGAAGGAATTGATAAAGGTCAAATTGACAATAATATGTTTTATCAAATCGTTCAATTAGTTCAAAAACAATTTCAAATTGGAGTTCCACAAGACGCTCAAGAAGCATTTTTATATATAGTTGATATATTATGTAATGAAACATCTATAAAACTTAAAGATAATGAATTAGAAACCATTAAAAAAATATCATCATTAAATTCTTGGTTTAAATTTCAACAATATACTAAATCATTTGTTTATGATGCTTTTTATACTCAATTTCATTTTAAAACTTCAGATAATGAAGATAGATATGAACCTTTATTATCTTTTCAAATGTTATATCAAAATACTTTTAAAGAATCGTTTCAAGAGATGTTTGAAGATAAAGATGTTACAATGTTAGCACCAATTCTTTCAATATATATTATAAATTGTAAACAAATTTCAGCAATAGAAGTATTAGATGATTTTGAATTAACTTGTACTAATGAAATAAAAACAATAAAATTACAATATCATTTTAACTCTTGTATCTTTCATATGGGAAATTATGGAGGAGGACATTATATTGCTGTAATAAAACGTCATAATAAGTTTTTTCTTTGTAATGATTTAACAATTACTGAAATGAAAGATATGAGTATTTTTACAAAGATGTCACCAATGTTATTATTTTATTCTTCTCAATAACTTTCATCTTGTTCTTTATTTTCCATATTCATTTGTCCCATTAATTGAGATAAATCACCACCCATCATTTGAGACATAAGTGGACCCATAGTAGTCATAAGTTGACCGATATCAAGGTCTGGTGATTCAGAAGATTGAGTATTATTTGATATTGAGCCCATTACAGATGATAACATTTCAGACATTCCAGAGCCGCCTGTTAAACCAGATAACATTTGTGTAATGTCAGGTACATTTCCGTCTTTTGTAGTTCCGTCAGGATTAATATTTCCTAACATATTAGACATATTATTTAATAGAGAACTTGCTGGTTCAGTTCCTTCAGTGTTAGGAAGTTCTTGAGTTAATTCTCCAATGATATTTTGAACGCTACCAAGTAATTTATCTAATTTGAGGTCTCCATTTTGAAGACTTTTATTAATGTCTTGATACATGTTCATAAAAGTTCCATTTTTTAACAGGTCAAGTCCAAGTTCTACAGGATTTTTATTTTCGTGATTTTTAAAATTTTCTTGTAATTTTTCAACAAAATTATTTAAAACTTCAGTTTCTTTAGAAGTTTCTTTTTCAGTAGGAACAAGTGCTTCTTTGACTTCTTCTTCTGGATGAATTAAATATAATAAATATTGAAGATGTTGAAAGATGGCAGGTCTCCATTCTTTATTGGCTTTTTCAAAAACTTGTTTAAAGTCAATATAAGTTTTATCACTCATTCTAATTTCAGATGGATTTAATTTAGAAAAGTTTTGTTTAATAATATTATCTTTGTTTGGAAGAAGAAAATTACTAAATAAAGTTACGTGATTTTTAATGATATTTTGTTTAGTAATAGGAGTGTGTTTGCAAACTTTATAATAGTTAAAAATGTTGACATCTTTATCTCCAAACATTCTGTTAAGTTCATTTAAGAAAGATAAGATTTTTGCGAAGATTTTATTATTACTCATTTTATTTTATTGAAGTTGTGTCTTTAACACATTTAAATAAAAAAATTCAATATATAAAAATGTCAGAAAGAAAAATCGTTAAACTTAATGACGTTGTTTCTAATATTACTGAGTTTTCTATGTTTCGTACAAGAGATAATTTAATTAGACCCATTTTTCTTATATATAGCACAGATAAAGAACGAATTAAAAACATAATAGAATATTTAACAAATTGGATATCAAAACCAATAAAAAAAATATGTATAGATATGTTAGATACTTTTAAAGAAGAAGAAATTAACAAAAATAATACATATATATTTAATTTATGTAAATTTGATATTTTTAAAAATGAATCAATTATAAAAAATATAGATATAAATGAAGTAGTAACAAGTTCTATATATAATTTGCTAATAGATAAAGCAGGACCAATGATATTAATAGCAGATAATAGATTTAGTATTCCAACTATATTTACTAGTGTATCTAATGCAATATTTATAGATAATATAAAATCATGGTCAGCGATGATACATTTAGATAAAAATTATGATTATGAGAAGGATGGAGTGTTAGTAATTGATGATATGAATTCTTGGAATCGATTATCACTTTTAAAACAGTTTTAAAAAATTATTTTCTGTTTTATATATTATACAATGACAGACGATTTTGAAAGTTCATTTATGAATCAACCTCTTGCTAAAAGAGTTGAAGAATGCGTTCGTATCAGAAGAAAATACCCTGACAGAGTTCCTATAGTTGTTCAACGTGCAAATGCAAAACTCAAAGATATTGATAAACATAAATATCTAGTTCCTGCTGCAATGACATATGGAGAATTCTTTTTTACAATTCGTAAAAGATTAACATTAAAGTCAGATCAAGGTATTTATTTATTTGTTAATAATACATTACCAAAACATTCTGATTTAATTAGTTTAATTTATAAAGACCATAAAGACAAAGATGGATTTTTATATGTTAAATATGACATTGAATCAACTTTTGGTTAATTTTTTATTATCTTTTTTATTAATTAATATTAATAAAAAATGCAATGCGGTTCTATGCGTATCAAAAAAAGTCTCACTAAGAAATATAAAAAATCAACACGTTCTTCAAAGAGAATTAAACGAGACCCAGGGTCTCGTAAACGCTCAAAAAAACAATCTAAACGTTCTAGTAACAAACGTGGTTCTGTCAAATCTAAATGCCGTCAATGGCTCCAAGATAAAATTAAAAAGAATATGAAAGAACTTAAGAAAGGCAGATGGGTATCAAGAGCTCAAGCTATAGCTGTATCTTATTCTCAAGTTAAAAAATCTCATCCTCAATGTAAAAGATCTTTAGCAAAGAAAAGAACAACTAAAAGAAAATAATTAAATATTTTTTATTATCATTTATAATAAAAAATAAATGTCTTCTTTAATTAAAGATGCTATGTATAGCAGTTTATTAGCACCTTATATGCCACTCTTTAAAATGGCTGGATTAGCTACTCAAGTTATAGTTTTTCTAGTTTTTTTTATATTAAGTATAGTACTATTAGCTGGTTCTTCTAAATCAAAACAAGGAGGATTAATTACAATTTCAGTTTTTATCTTTTTGATGACTCTTGCATTGCCGGCTGTTAAGATTTTACTTCCTCGTAATTTATTATTTATATTTATGGTTGTTTATATTTTATTTTCTATGATTGCAATGATTATTGCTTCATCTAATGAAAAGAAATTAGAAGATGATAAAAAGAAAGGAACAGTAAATGCAAAACGGTCTTCTACTGGAATTTTTATTTTATCTTTATTAGTTGTTATTCCTCTAGTTCTTATTTTTACTGTTTTTAAAGGATCTCCTACAGAATATGTTGTTTCAACTATTATTTAAACATAATGTTTATTTGATGTAAATATAACATCGTCATCTTCCATTAATTTAATTTTAAAAGGACGAACTTCTTCATTTGGAGGTATTTCAAACCAAACATATGGATATTTGTCTCTATAAAGACTACGAATATTTACATCATAAAATTCATTTTCATTAAACTCTAAACGAAACTTTAAATCTCTAACTGAATGTCTACATAATATTTTGCCATTTAATATAGAATGTAATGCCATATCCCATTCGTCATAAACTTCTTTTTCTTTGCTACGTTGATATTCATAATCCCAATCTTCTTCAAAATCCCAATACCATAATCTTGTATATGGAATTAATCCATATTTTGTTAAATATAAAATAACTAATTTACAATTAATTTCTTTAATTTCATCAGGGTAATCTTTATCGTTAACTTTAATATCACCGCATAATGTTATATCTCCACATTTTTTATTTACTAAAGCAGGAGGATAGTCAAAATATTTAATATATTTACGAGTCTCATTTACAATTTTTAATCCTAGATTATGTAATCTCCATTCATAGTCAGGTTCTAATGAATATTCTTTGATATGATATTTAATAATATCATTTGGAAGAAATTGTTGTAATAATTTATAAGTTTCTTTGATATTTTCTTCTTTGATTCTTTTTTTGATGACGTGTTCTTTAAGCATATCCCAAAAATATTGGTCATCATCATCTTCATCATAACCAACTTGAGTGATATCATTAATATCTAAATTATCAAGAAATGACTTTACGGTAATCATTGTATAATCATATATAGTTGTTTATTTAAATAATGTTATTAATGTCTAAAAAATATTAATAAAATTATTTCTTTAATAATAATTAAAATGGCATTGACACCAATCTTTAAATATGGACTTTTAGCGTTATTTGCAGCTGCTTTTATAGTATCTTTTTATGTTTCTATCTTTAAATTTAAAGAAGTAACGATTGAAAATAATCAAGAAAAAACTAGATATAATTTTAGCAGAAGTATTGGATTATTTGTAGTAGGTCTTTTTTCTTTACAAATATTTTATAGTGTTTATACTGATAAAGACATCCGTGATTCATTTAAAGAATTATCAGACCAATTAAATAATCTTACTAGAAACACATCAGTAGTAACAGTTGGAAAAGGAATTTAAATAATTTTATTAATATTATTAATAAAATTAACTTTACAAAATCTAAGATTTTGTTATCCCATACGCCACTTATGTTTACAACGTTTGTTAATACACTCAATAAATACAGTTGGAGGTTCGTCGGCACGACGTAATTGAACACTATAAGATTCTGTCTCTTTTCCTTTACATTTAGGACATTCAAAGAGACCTTCAACGACTTCAACTGATAATTGAGATTTCTTAAGTTCTTTCTTAATCTCTTCTCTATAAGGTTCATAAAAATCAGCAGAAAAATTGATTTGATTATTTTTTACTAAATTTAAAATATCAGATAGTTTAAGATTTTTATCAGCTTTTATGTTGATTAAATAATCAATAAGATTACGAAAAGTTTCAATATATTTAAATTTATTTTCAAAATTTTCAATGTCAGAACCAACTGATTGATAAATATATTTTTCAAAAGTTTCAGCATTTTTTTGATTTTCAAGAATATCAAACAAAGATGATATTACTTTTTCTCTTGTCAAATCATTTACAAAATTATATTGTCTATATGTTCCAGGAATTTGATAATATTTTACTTTTAAAGTTCTTTTTTTAGTATATTTAGTAGCTGGTTCTTCTTCAATATTTATTATAGTTTCATCTGTTTCTTCTAATCCTATCTCTTCTCCAACACATTCTTCTATTGGTACTTCATCTTCAAATTCTTGTTGTTCTTCAACTTCTTCATCTTCTTCATCTTCTTCATTATACAATTCATCTTCTTCAGATTCTTCTTCTTCATCATCATCGTCAATTATACGTTCTTCTTTTTCATCATCTTCTAATAATGGGTCTTTCTCGTCGTCTTCAATATCATCTTCTTCAAAGTCAGATTCAAATTCAGAATCAGAATCAGAGTATACAATTTCCTTTTTAGTTTTAACAGGTGCCATTTTTTGATAATTTTGACATAAAAAATATAAAATAAATCATTTAAAAATACATTTGTTTTTTATACAAAGATGGACTTTCAAAATGTATTAAAAGATGTATCTAAACAATGTAACATCATTGTTTCTAGTTTAACTTCACCTGAAGAAAAATTATACATAAATAATATATTTAAATTTTTTATTCAACGTAATACTGGAGAATTAAATGATAACTTTAAAAATTTATTTAAATGTAATCTTACAGAACCTACATATTATCTTGTTTATCAACTTTATACAATGGTTTATGCGTTCATCACAAATGATGGAAGAACTCCTTTTAGTGAATATTCTAAAAACGATATTGACGATTATATTAAATGGAGTAAAAATAAACCAATCAATCCAGAAGGAAAAATTACCGTTACAATGACAACTTGTAAAAGATTTGATTTATTTCGTAGAACAACCATTAGTGTGTTAAAATATGTAAAAGATTTGAAAGAACATTTATTTGATTGGATTGTTATAGATGATAATAGTTCTGAAAAGATGAGACAACAAATGAAAGAAGAATTTCCTTTTATTACATATATTTATAAAGATATGACAAATAAAGGTCACGCTCGTTCTTTAAATATGTTAATGGATATGATTAAAACACCATATGTAATGAATATAGAAGATGATTGGGAATTTTTCTTTCCAGATAATTATATAAGTAAATTATTAAATATATTAAAAGAAGATAATAGATACGGACAAGCATTAATTAATGTTAATTATGCGGAAGATCTTACAACATATCGTTATGTTAAAGGTTCAACAATGAAATTAGCAAAAAACGGACAACGTTATTTCGTTCATAACTTTTATCAAGGAAAAGAATTAGAAGAAGAAATTAGAAAACTTGGAACTGGAAATTGTTATTACTGGCCTCATTATAGTTTGAGAGTTGGTATTACACATACTAAAATTTTTAAAGAACTTGGAAAATATAATGAAAAAGCAAAACATTTTGAAATGGAATACGCTCATATATATTATGCAAAAGGATATAGAACTATATTTTTAGATAATGTCTTTTGTTTACATATTGGAAGAAGAACATATGAACGTGATTCAGATATGATTAATGCATATGATTTAAATGAAGAACAACAATTTGGAGAAAAGATTAAAAAAGTAAAAAATGAAAATGAATTTACAAAAAGTCTTCAAAATGAAAAATCAACAGAAACAAAAGTATTACCAAAAGAACCAAAAAAAGAATCATCAAGTATTAAACAAGTAGAAATAAAAACTTATGTAGTAAATTTAAAAAGAAGATTTGATAGACTTCAACAATTTTATAAAGATAATTATAATGAACTTTTATCATTTGATGTAGTTGATGCATTTGATGGTAAGTTTGAAAAACCAACTCATAAAACTATGAAATTATTTAAATCAAGCGATTATGACTATCGTTGTGGATTAGTTGGATGTGTAGTTAGTCATTTAAGAATTTGGAAAAACTTTTTAAAAGACGTTCATTGTGAATATGCAATTGTAATTGAAGATGATGTTATCGTCCAAAAAGATTTTTCAGAAAAGGTTATTTATCTGATTAATAAATATAAAGACCAATTTGAAGTGATGTTTTTGCATCAAAATCCTTACGGTCAATATAATAAAATGGAATTTCATTCTAAACATAAGATTCCAGAAGCATATTATATGGATAAAGTAAGAGCATTAAAAGAAAATTTAGGAAGCACTGCTTGTTATCTTATAACAAGAAAAGGTGCAGAAAATGGATTAAAACATCTTGAAAAAAATGGAGGTTATAATGGTATTGATTGGATTATGATGAAGACAGAAGAAGAAGGTCATAGAGTAATGTATTCAGTTCCATTTTTAGTTGAAGCACCTTGTTGGAATACCCAGCAAACAGCAGATACGGATATTCAACGAGAGTTTTGAAAAATAAAATGGAGTGATATAGAATGGGATACTTATGAAATTAATTATCTTCAACAATTATTAGTAAAGAGTTTATATAATGTACATGACAAGATTAAACAAGTAACATTAATAATAAAAGTAAATAAATCTGATGATAGTTCATATATAAATGAATGTAGTAAAAATTTAGTAAAAGGATCAGCAGGACGTTTAAATATAATTTATACAAATATTATTCCTTGGAACAATTTATTAGATGACGTTCATATACTTCCATTAAATACAGTATCACAAGAAGAAAGACAACGATTAAATAAATATTCAGTAAAGTGGTATTATACAAATCGTTTATTATATATTTTGCCAGATAAATATGTAACTAAAGAAGTATTAGAAGATAAAGTATTTAGAGATGATTATTTAAATTTAGTAAATCCAATGTAATTAATGTTATTTAAGGGGGTATAATAAAAAGTATAAATGTATAAATACAGTTATACTTTACCAAATGATGTAAATATAATTAAGAAGATAAATGAAACATATTTACCAGAGAATTATAAATATTCATTATGGTTTGAGATTGTAAAGAATTTTCCAAAGTATAATTTTGTTTGTAAAAAAGATAATGAAATAGTTGGTTATATACTTGGATGTCCTAATTTTTTAGATGAAAAGCCAGATGAAATTATATTAATGTCTATTGCAATAGAAAAAGAACATAGAAGAAAAGGTATTGCAAGAAGTTTGATTAAATTATTTTTAAGAGAAGTTGGTAAAAAACGTTGCATATTACAAGTTAGAGAGAGTAATAAAGCAATAAGTTTATATGAAAGTTTAGGATTTAAAAGTGAAGGACTTCATCAAAAATATTATAAAGATGGAGAAAATGCAGTGATGATGAGTTATCAAAAATAATCATATGTAAATAATTTTATAAAATTTATTTATAAAATTAACTTTTTATTTTAATAAACCATTGTATGTGTATTTATGGTCCAGTTTCAGGACAATTACCTCTGAAAATATCATTATAATATTCTCTAAAATCATTAACACATTTTACACAAGTAGCTTGATTATTACAAAATCCAACATGACAATCCTGATATCCTGGAGAGTAATTTGCTACACAAAAATTTTTATATAATCCCCAAATATCATTAAGCTGAGTTGAATAACTTACATATAATTGAGTATTACTTAAACAAGTGTTTAATTCATTTCTACATTTAATAAAAGATGAAAATAGTTTTTTTTGACAAGAATAAAATTTATCTCTACAAGGCTTTTCTACAATAGCTATTTGTGATTGAAGATCTGATACCTTTTTAAGTAGTTCATCATCAGTTAATTTTGACATATGTTCTGTCTTCAACTTGATAGATAACTCTTCTAATTCACTGTCTAATCTAATAAGATCATCTTTAGACAAACTATTATACATCTCAATAGTAGCATTAACACGAGCTTCAACTTCAATAGCCTTAACAATATTTACATAGTTAGTAATATCTTGAACAATTTTGTTATTTAATAAATGAGTAAAAGGCTCAAAAGTTAATCCTGTATTAACATCGCTTATAAACGTTCCAAAATCAGTCAAAGTATAAGTAGTATTTTGTGTTTGAAACATTCCGGAAGCTTTCATTTTAAGAGAATCAATTTGAATAAATTGAGGTAATAAATTTAATTCCGAAGTTTGTTTCTCTTGAAATTCTGAAAAATGTGTATGCTCCATCGTATTATAAACTGAAATACTTTCTCCATTGATTGTTTTTAATACAGGAATATTTCCCTCAATAGTAGATGATTTAACATCTTTTGTTAAATTAATAGCCAAAAGAGTCGTTCCGAATGTCGCTGCAATCATTAAACTAAGAACAGGAATTAATAACCAAATCATCTTCTTGTAATTGTTAGATTGCTTTTGAAGGGCAATTAACCCTTGCATTGCTTCGTTAATGTCAAGTTCGCCGTCATTTCCTGTGTCAAATTTTTCAACACGTTCTCTAACTTGAGGATTAAGAACACTTAATCTAATTCCTTGATTCTTATTTTCATAATTCATTATATGTATAAATATAATAAATTTTATGTTTAAATCATTTAAAAAAACAGACTTAATTTACTTTCACACAGTCTATGTGATAAGGTTTAACTAACAGAACACACATCCTCTCACGTGAACCGCTACGTTCATTTATATAAGTACACTCCCAACAGTCATTCTCTTTACAAGCACGTATATAAACAAGAGTTCCTTGACACTCATTATATCCTATATATTCTTCAGAAGCCATTCTAGTTGTTGACGAAACTAAATTAGAAGACATTAAGTTTTTATTATCTGAAATAGAATATTCTTCTGGAACTTTTAAAGTAGTTACTGTATACATATAAACATATCTTTGAATATCATCAAAAGTAGGTTGAACCCCATATACAGAACGATAATAATCAATAATTAATGATACTTCGTTAAATGAATCTTTAATCATTTTGTACATCATTTTAGCCATTGGATTTTGTTCATATCCTTGATTATAATTAATCATATAACTTCCAGTTTGATTTAATCCTAAGAATAACATATCAGAATTAATATAAACAGTCTTAGTATTATCTTGTTCGGTATATTGATAAATATCATTAACGTTTAAGGTAGTAACACCAAAATGAAGTTTAGTAATCATATTATAATCGTCTGAAAATAAAGAAGAAAACATCAAATCTTTAGAAGTTGCTTCAACTGTTCTAATTGGAATATTATCACCTTTAGAAGTAAGAATACCATTATTTTGATTAATGTCTTTAGTCAAATTGATAGCTAAAATTGTAGTTCCAAATGTTGCAGCAACTATTAAACTAAGGACAGGAATTAACATCCAAATCATCTTCTTATAGTTATTAGATTGTTTTTGAAGGGTAATTAAACCTTGCATAGCTTCGTTGATGTCAAGTTCTCCATCATTAGCAATGTCAAACTTTTCAACACGTTCTCTAACTTGAGGATTAAGAGTACTTAATCTAACACTTTGTTTATTATTTTCAGAATTCATTATATGTATAAATATAATAAATTTTATGTTTAACTCATTTAAAAATCAGACTTAATTAGTTCTCTTACAGTCTGAAAAGTAAGATGCACTTTTAGTATGAGTTGCACATACTCTCCAACTCGTTGGAAGACCGCAGCATGGGTCATCATTGGTAAAAGTACATTCCCAGCAAGGGACACCTGGTTTGGAACAATAATGTTTATTAACTTCTCCATTTTGACATTCATTAGCACCTGCTTCTTCAAGAGAAGCCATTCTAGTAGTAGCAGATACCATATTTGAAGACATTATATTCTTATCGTCTGAAATAGAATATTCTTGAGGAACCTTTGAAGTTGTTACTGTATACATAAAAGTATATTGTTGAATCTGATCAAAAGTTGGTTGGACTCCATATGTAGTACGGTAATAATCAATTACCATTGATACTTGGCTAAATGAACTGTTAATAGTTTGATACATCATTTGAGCCATTGGATTAGTCTCATATCCTTGGTTATATTTAATCATAAAACTTCCAGTTTGATTTAAACCTAAGAAAATCATATCAGAATTAACATAGACAGTTTTAGTATTATCTTGTTCTGTATGTTGATAAATATCATTAACATTTAAAACAACGTTTCCAAAATGAAGCTTGGAAATCATATTATAATCGTTTGAAAATAAAGAAGAAAACATCAAATCTTTAGAAGTTGCTTCTACTGTTCTAATTGGAGTGTTATCAACTTTAGAAGTAAGAATACCATCATTTTGATTAATGTCTTTAGTCAAATTGATAGCTAAAATGGTAGTTCCGAATGTTGCAGCGACCATCAAAGTAAGAACAGGAATTAACATCCAAATCATCTTCTTATAGTTATTAGATTGTTTTTGAAGTGTAATTAAACCTTGCATAGCTTCGTTGATATCAAGTTCACCATCATTGCCAATGTCAAACTTTTCAACACGTTCTCTAACTTGAGGATTAAGAGTATCCAATCTAACGGCATACGATGGCTTTTCAATCGTCATTTTGTTTGTTATATTTAATAATTTTATATTTAAATCATTTTATAAATTGTTATTAATTTATAAAATCACATTTCTTCAAACTCCCAGCGACAAGGATTTTCGTCTTCTTTATAAATATAAAGAGCAGAATTAGCAAATGCTAATTTTGTCTTCCAACCTAACTCATTAAGTTCTTTACAAATATTATCTAAAGTATCTTGAGGATATTTAGGAAGCATTTGAAGGTCAAAACAACGAGATTCAAAAGCAGGACTAATCATCCATTCATAAATCATTTTCTTAAGATAATAAGATTGACGTTTTATATGAAAGGAAGAAAACTCGTTAATATTTTGAGGAGTAAGACGAATAGGAAAGATTTTCATATTTATTTAGATGTTTCTAATTCTTTAACGTCGTTTACTTTTTTATCAAGAAACCAGGCATATTCGTCAGAAGTTTTATAAATTAAATTAGTTTTAAAATTAATTTTGCTAAGTAAAATATAAAGTTCTTTTAATTCTGAAGAAAATTCACGATCTTTAAATTCTTGATGTTTCCATTTTCCAATCCATTCAGTAATTAAACTTAAGAAAAATATATTATCAGATTTAATAGTGACTAAACAATAGTTATGATATTTTTCTTCTATATTATATAAAATAGTTTTTATGCCGTCAATTAAACCTTGAATAAAAGCTAAAACATAATTACCTTCAATACGTTTTGATAAAACTTTTTTATTAGAATTTTTATCAAGAATGATGCAGATGTATCTAGAGATAGAATTTGTAAGTTGTGCTGTCACATAAATATTAAATTTTAATTCACGAAGTTTTTTCTTTTCAGGAGTAATTTTAGAAATAAACGATTGAGACATCTTTATTATAATTATATTATATGTTTAACTAATTTAATTAATTTAAATTAGTTAACTTTTTACTTTTTATCTAATTGATTTCTCATATAATTGATGAGTGGATTCTTAGTTGCATCTGCACCAACTGCAGCTAATGCATTTTGATATCTTTCCATATATTCATTTTGATATTCTGGGAACTTTGCATCAAGTTCTTCTAATTCCTTAGAAGTCTTTTCTGATACAACTCTTGCTTCTTCCTTCTTCTTATCTGCTTCATCAATCACCATATCAGCATTTGCCTTCTTAACCTTAAGTTGAATGTAATAATCAAGGTCATCTAAAGCTTGTTCTTTTTCTTCAGCGTTAGTAGGATTCATAAGCTTTTGTTGACGTTCTTGAATTTCCTTCATTTCCTTTCTTTCTTCTTCTTGCTTAGCCTTGAGATGACTCTTAGTAACTTCATCAACTTTCTTTCTAACATCAATTTCTCTAGTAGTAGGAGTGTAAATGGTATTATCAACCATTAAAGGAAAATCCTTTCCGACGTAAACTAAGTCAATTTCAGCAAAACTATCATAATTTCTAATTAAGTTTTCAGACCAATTATCAGCTTCTTCTACGGTTGGAAAGTTTCCTCTAAGCTTTAATACACCAAAACAACCATCTTGGTCTGGACGAGCATTCTTAGAAGGAATAAAAGAAACTAAGCCAATACCTTGAGAAGGAATTCTTGGGTCAACTCTAAACTTAATATTTTTAGGATAATCTAATGAAACAAAATTCTTATTAATCAATTGAGACTTAGCACATTGAGTCTGTTCTGGGGTAAGAGATTGACGTTGAGCATCAGGAGCGGGCATATCAAGCATGCATTGAGGAGCTTTTTGAGTGCGCTCAACATTAATCTTTTCTTCATCAGCTTTAAAAGTAGATGGTGGTAATTCCATTTCTTTTATATAGAAAGGTATTTATTTAAATTATAATTAATTTATAAATCAGATTTTTCTGTTTCATTGATAATTTCCCAGTCTTCAGGCGGTTCTTGAATTGGTTTATAAGTTATTCGTTTGTACATATAAACAGGGACTTTAGATGTCATTTTTAAGGTCCAATAAGTGTAATTAAACATATTATAATAAAGCATAAAGGTAGAAATTTCACCCTTGTACTTTATAAGAAGTATTAATATATCTAATAAATCCATTATTACATATATAAACAAAATATTTAAATTTTAATATTATATTAAGTATTATTTTATTTAAAATACATATTGTAAATGAAGGTTAGTAAAAATATGTTTTTTTGATAATAAAAAAAATTAGAAATTATAATAAAAAAAATTTCATTTAAAAAAATAATTTCTAAATAATTAACAAGAACTAAAAAATGTCTGCTGTCCAAATCGCATCTGATATGAATGAACTTAAAAGTATTAATGTTGAAATTAAACGTCTTTCTGAACAAATTAAACGTTTAAAAGAACGTAAGAAAGATCTTGATGAAAATATTATTGAATATTTAAAAAATAAAGATAGTGAAGCAATTCGTTATAAAGATATGTTAGTCATTACTAAAGAAAAGAAACATAGAGAAAAGAAAAAGAAAAATGAAAGAGAAAATGATATTTTAAACGTTCTCCAACAAGCTGGTGTTATGGATTCTGTAAAAGTTTTAGATAATATTAAATCAGCTTTAAGAGGAAAGGAAAAAACTGTCAATTGTTTAAAGATTAAAGAAGCAGAAAATGGGTTATTTATTGCTTAAAAATATAAAAAAAATAATTAATTAATTCTTAAATATTTTTTAACTTAATATTTTTAATAATATTAATTTAAAATTATTATATATACCTTATAATAAGTAAGATGCATAGTGCAATTAAAACCCAACGTATGAGAAATTATGCTGAACAACGTATTACTGAGTATAAACGTAACTTAGAAGCTGTTTTAGCAAAAGATCCTAAAGTTCAAGAATATAAACAAAAGCAAAAGCAACAACAACAAGAAGTTACTCAAGAAGTTATCAATAATATGAGTAGAGATGCCGTTAAGAATAGAAGAAAGAAGAGAACTGTAGCTATTCTTCCTTCATTAGATAATCAAGAAATTCAAATAGAAGATAGAGAAATGCCAAATCATCCATTGTTAAATCAACAATCTCAACAAAAGAGTTATAAATTAGCTAAACCTGTAAACGGACAATTAAAAGCAGCAATGAGATTATCATTTTTTGATAAAGCATTTCAAAGAGATTGTATGTAAAATTAACAAATCATCATTTAAATAATTAAATAATGATTTATAAAAATGTTAGAGATGTTTCCAGAGTATTGGATTGAATGGTTTAAATTATTTTATGAACGAACAAAAAATATAAAATTTGAACATTATAATAATTTTAGAACTACTAAAGCTGCAGTTTTAGTTGAACCTAGAGACCATCCTTTATTAAAATATGTTATTTATAATTTTATGTATTTATTAGCACCACAAGGATGGTCTTTACATGTATTTTGTAGTAATAAAAATTATCAAACAATAAACGAAATTAGAAAAACTATGAATCTTCATATTCATTTGTTACCAAAAGATAATTTAACAGAACCAGAATATAATCAATTATTAACAAGTGAAAATTTTTATAATGAATTTGATGAAAAAATTACTCATTTATTAATATTTCAAACTGATACAATGCTTTTAAAAGATAATATTTCAGATTTTTTAACATTTGACTTTATTGGAGCGGCTTGGTCGTTTAGTCCTCATAGAGGTTGTAATGGAGGTTTATCTTTAAGAAATAGAAAAAAAATGTTACAAATGTGTAAAGAAAGAATATGTAATGAAAACGAAGATGGATTTTTTTCATATACAAATCAAGATATGTTAAATAAAATACCGACATTAGAAGATAAAAATAATTTTTCAATGGAAACTATATGGTGTGATGATCCAATGGGTATGCATAGAGCATTTGGACATCAAAAACACAATGAAATTAAGATGAAAGAATTATTACAAAGAGCTTGGCAACGAATTTTTAAAACAGATAAAATTTTTGAAACAGATAAAATAATAATAAATGAACAAAAACCATTAACATATAAAGAAGTATTGGTTAGAGTTCCTGAACTTGGTTATATCATATATGACGATATACAAAAAACAGTAGAATGTCACGTCCCTTTATTTACTATTTATAAAATTAGAGTAGATGAATTTTTAAAATTTATTCAAGAATATATTAAATCAAAACCAAATTGTAAAAGTTTTAGATATTTTTTTACAGTATACGATGGTTGGAGAGAACATTCAGAGCCATCTGATAATCCTAATTTTGTAAATGCTAATGATGATAATTTGAGAAAATGTACTGAAATATATCGTAATAATGTTTATGGAACTTTTAGTCAACAATATAAATATAAAGATGATTTTCCTATTTTTTCAGATAAAGTTATTGCTTTTGGAAAACATAAAAATGATCTTTATACTGTTCTTATTCCTGATGATTATTTTATTCGTTATAGAGGTCATGTTGAATTGTTAAAAGAAATAAGCTCTATTGACAATATTAGTTGGAATGATAAAATTAATAAAATATTTTGGAGAGGAGGTTTACATGGAAAAGGTTATCATGCTTATGATAAAAATTCTGAGATACCAAAAAGTCAAAGACGAATGTTATGCGAATATAAAGAAGAATGGCTAGATGCAAATTTTTCATATGACACAACTAAAAAAGAATTTTTAAAATATAAATATATGATTGATGTTGACGGAGAAGTAAATGCTTGGAGTGGTCTTTGGTGGAAATTATTTTCTAATAGTGTAGTATTTAAAGTAGATAGTCATTATGAACAATGGTATTATAAAGAATTAAAAGAATGGATTCATTATATACCTATCAAAGGAGATTTAAGTGATTTAGAAGAAAAATATAAATGGGCGTTAGAACATGATGAAGAATGTAAACAAATTAATATAAATGCTACAGAATTTATTAAACAACATACGTATGAATATGTATTAAGTAATATTGAATTATAATTTATTAATTAATATCTTTAATAAATTATTGTTTTAATTTTTGAATTGCTATCTTAGTTGCCTCTCCTAATACTTCTTGAGATGTAAATGTATTATCTGGAACTCCTTCTGCTGCAGGAGTAAATCTTGCTTTATCATGGACAATATAAGTTAATGTCTTAAAATTAGGAACTGCTGCTTGTTGAATAGCTACACCAATTTCGCTATCTATTTTAAGATATTCAGCTAATAATTGTAAATCAGAATTCCAATCACTTGACTTATCATTTTCAGTGATTTCATTAATACGTTGTTTTAAGGTTAATTCAGTAGAACTCTTTTCTCCTGTATTTAACAAACCAAATTTTCCATTTCCTTTGCCATACATTAATGCCTTGATTATAGCTTCTTTTCCTTCTTTATATTGTTGAACTTGATATGCACATCTTGCTAAAATTCTCCATCTGTCTAGATTGTAAACTTTTTTATCAACAAATAATACTTGATCTACAGGATAACATAATTTACAAGCCATACTTGCATACATATAAGCCATTAACCAATCTGGTTTTCTTTCATTAAATATATTATATTCCATATATCGTCTTGCCAAATGAATCAATGGTTCAGCTCTAGCTGAATGCGCATATGCCTTTAAAAACCAAGTTTGACTTTCTTCCCAAGGATGTCTTAATCCTATTGATAATTCTCCTAAACGAATATATGCGTGATAATTTTCTTCTCTAAATCCATTATATTTTGTTCTTAATAAATAATATTTATATGCTTCGTTTATTTGTTGTAAACAACCACAAGTTTGAGCTAAATAAAAAATAGTTCTAGGTTCTTCAGGATTTTTTAAATGTGCATCAAATAACAATCCTTTATCTCTGCTAAAACGTTTCTGTGATTTATCATCATCTTTTGTTCTATCTTGAAATAAAATAATATGTTCTAATCGTTCTTTAATATCATATTCTTTAATATGTGTTTTAATATATTCGTGAACGACACCTTTATATCTCCATCCTTTATGAGCTTTAGCCATTCTGATATTAAAATAAGATTCAAATTTATTTCCAGACCACCATTGTTGTTTTAAGAAAAATCCTGTTGCTGGTCCTTGATAAGTATGAATAAACATCATTAATTCTGGTCCGCTTTTTAATTCATCGTTACAATCTAAGAATAAAAGATATCGTTCTTCTTTCTTTCCATTTTTTGTTAATGCTTCATCAGCCCAATCTAAAGAATCATTTCTTGAAACTTCAAAATTAACAAAAGGTTCTTCTTTCAAATATAAATTAATATTATTTTTTTTACAATACTGTTTACAAATATCAATTGTATTATCAGTTGAACCAGTATCTAAAATAATAAATGTATCAGTAAAATCTTTTACAGAATCAAATGAATATTCTAATCTTAAATGTTCGTTTTTAACCATCATAACAAGTGCCATTAATTGTTTATTCCAATGCATTTTTAAAATTATATTTTCTAAAGTAACTACATCTTTTGGTGGTTGATTTTTTCCTTGAGCTATATTAATTAACCCATTTTTAAATTTTAATCCTTTATGAGATTTAATTAATCTAATATACATAACTCCTGCTTGAACTGGATATTGACATCTCAACGCATAACATTGAGTACCTTTTTTATTTTCTTCTACAAACTTCATTAATTCATTAGGAGTAGTTAAGATATCTCCTTCTTCCATTAATAATAAATATTTTTCAGATTTTTTATTACTATCATCTGCAAACTTTAATAATTGATTTCTATAATCATCGTTAATTTCACCTTCTTTTTCTTGTAAAAATAAGTTAATATTATTTGTTTTACAAAAATCTTTAATAATAGAACTATCATTTGTATTGTTAAATACAATAAAAGTATCAGAAATTTCTTTTACAGAATTTAAAGTATCTACTAGATTATTATTTGTCTTAATAATTAAAACAGTTGCAATTAAAGAAGTATTAATCTGTTTATTAACAGGTAAATCAATAGTTTTAACAATTCCATAAGGAACAACATCTTCTTCTTTAATGTCTACTTTTGTCATTTTACTATTAAAAGTTTATTTCTTTAATTGGTTTATAGAATTATTTATTATATATAATAAATGGATGATAAAAATAAAAGAATAAGAGATGTAATATATCCAGAAATAAAACAATGCGAAGAATATGTTTCTGATATTTTTTGGAAAAAACTTTTTGACGATATGTCTAGAGGAAAATGTCCTAAGAATATTGTTATATTTAATAATACAGTAAGTTCTGTATATAAACGTAATGGATTTATATATGATTTTAAAAATAAAGATTCCGAAACTATAGCTCAAGATTTAGTTGAAATTTTAAAAACTCAAGGTTGTATTTACTCATTAAATGATTTAAAAAATGAACAAAAAGAACGCGATGGAATCAATATAAAATATGAGAGTTGGAAACAAATTAAAACTCGTAAAATAAAACAACAATACATTCACGACTTTGTTTTAAAACAATCTCAAAAATATAAACTTAACGACCAAAGTTCAAAATCTCTTATTAATATGATTAACTTTGCATTAACTGAATTTAGAACTCATCGCTCTGACGATATTGAATTTAAAAATAATGAAATTACAAATATCAAAGATATTTATTATGATAAAGATAAAAAAACTTTTATAAACAAACGAGAACCCGAAGACAAAGAAGAACCTAAAAAAAACGTAAATATATTAAAAAAATCATGGGAAAACTTTATTATCAAATCTTACAGAGAATATAAACAAATCTTAAAATAAAATGATTTTTTCAAAATAATTTATATTTTAAACATATATAAATTATTCATATAATGTCTATCTCTGTCATAAGATACTCTGAAAAAGCTATTGCTGTTTTTGGTAATACTAAACCTTACTATGGTAATCTCAATCAACTTGGAGGAGGTAAATGGGCTGAACATATTACTAATAAAGATACTGGAGCAAAAGGTGGTTGGATTTTTTATAATGCGAAAGAAAAAGAACTTAAAGATCTCGTTGATAAAATTAATAAAAAACAAGTTGATCCAATCGGTAAAGACGATGTAGTTCAAGAAGAAGAAAAAAAGACTTTAACTAAATCTAATGAATCTAAAAGTTTAATAAAAACTAAATCAAACGACTTTGAATTTACCAAAGAAATGTATCTTGCTATGAAGTCTGAAATAGAACGTTTAACTAACGATGTAGCTGTTTTGATGAGTTATATTGAAAAGAAACCTGACTTAACTACTCCAGTAAAAAAGAATATTACAGTAAAAGTTCCTCAAGCTCCTTTAAAGAAACCAGTCCAAAAAAGAGAAGAGAGTCCTGGAGAAGAAGAATCAGAAGAAGAAAGTGAAGAAGACGAAGAACAAGCAAGAATGCCAAAGAAAAGTTTTTTATTTTAAAAAGTTAAGTAAATATTTATTTTTAATAAGTTAAAAATAAATACATATATTTTTAATAATTTAAAAAAATAATATATATATAAATATACAATGGAATTAGAAAGAGAATATCAAAAATCATTATCTTTAATCAATAGTCAAGAAACAACAATGGAATTACAAAGAGAACGTCTAAAATTATTATCTTTAATCAGTAGACAAGAAACAACAATAGATAGTATGTTAGATCATATCAAGTTTTTATATAAAGATTTAACAAGATTTAGAGACTTTTATTTAGGTATTACAAAAAGTGAACTAAAATATGAGACAGATGAAACTCGTATAAATAAATTAAAAGAAGATTATGAGGAAGCATTAGACAATAAAAGATTTGATAAAGAAATATTTTATAACGATTATGGTCTTGTTATTACAGAAGATTACAAATGTATTATTGATAAAGAAAGATCAGAATTATTAAAAAGTGCTTATATAGATTAATTTCTCAGTTTGAAAAAGTATATACTTAAAAATAAACAACACACATTTTTTTTAAATATTTTTTTGATTTTTAAAAGTATTTTCATGAAAAAATCTTCTATAAAAAACTTTCAAAGTAAGAATAAAAAATACATTTTTTATTACTTGTTAATGATTTCATAAAAAATATAAAAATTTTATAAAAAAACTAAAATTTAAATTATTATATTTTTTTTATAATAAAATATGAATATAAAGAGAATTACCCAGATAATAACCATCATCATCATAATTCTCAACAGCAACTAACACCATCTTCTTCTTCATCATCACTCTCTTACCCACACCCTAAAATATGTCATTTGATTGTGAATTTTGTCAAAAAACATATCAAACAATTTCAAGTCTTAATCATCATAAAAAAACATCAAAAAAATGTTTAAAATTACAAGAAGGAAAAATAGATATTAAAAAATTTATTTGTATACATTGTAATAAAGATTTTTTAGTTAAATCTATTTATGAAGAACATATAAAGCAATGTAAATTAAAAAAAGATTTATATAACAAAGATTTAATAGAAGAATTAAATAAATTACATAATGAATTAAAGTTACAAGAAGAAAAATATAAAAAAATAATAACAATATATAAAGATGAAATTAAATCTCTAAAAGATGAGAATAAAATATTAAAAGTTCAATTACAATGTAAAACAGAAGTTCACAAAGAACAGAGTGTTAAAGAATATAAAAAATATAAAGATATAGACGATATACAAACTATAACTAAAGAACAATTACTAAACGAAATATATAATGAAATAACTACACAAAACATTAAAAATGGTTGTAAATCTATCATTATTAAATTTGTAAAAATTTTATCTAATAAATTTATCACTAATGATATGTCAAGAGGAAAAATAACATATATCATTAATAATAAAATAGAACATAAAAAATATGCAACTACATTTGTAAGGAGAATGTTAACGTTATGTAAAGACGAATTAATTGAATTATGTAATAAAGCAAGAAAAGAATTAGATGAAATAAAAGATAGAAATGAAATAGAACATATGAAATATTCTAATAATATATCTGATATAGAATGTGATTTAAAAAGTTGTGTTAATAATTTAGAGAATGAATTGTGTGACAAAATTGCAGCAGGATTTAAGTCATAATTTAAATTTACAAGTTAATTAATAAAATTATTTTATTAATTAATTTTTAAGCATACCATTTTTCATACTCTGGAACGTCTGCAAACAATATTGCAATCTTTTTAATTGTATCATTGTCATATGTTTCTTTGGCAATATGATAAATAAATGTTTGAATGAGCCAATCTTCTACTTGATGTAGAGCTTCATTATCTTCAAAACCATTTTCAATTGCATCTGATAATGTTGCAATATCTCCTATCAAATTATTTGGATTTTCATATTCTTTGTTACAAGGAGTAAAATCTTTACCTGAATAAAAAAAATTCTTAAAACGTTCATCTATTTCATCCTTTTCTTGTTCTGATTCGTTTTCAGAAGCACTTAAACGACTTGACATTTCACTATCACTCATCTTTTATTTATTATAGTTTATATTTTTTTAAGCTTTAATATGTTATATGCAAGAGCCTGTGTTATCACGTCACTAAGGTCGTCTTTTTTACTTTTATTTTCTTCAAAAATATATTTTATGGTGGTTTGGTCGTCTCTTAATTCAAGAATTTGATAAGCACGTAGTGTACTCCATTTTTTTCTAAATGCTTTATCAACTCTTATTACTTTACCATTATCATCTTCTTGTTTTAAAGGAGCACCTAATACACGAGTTTTATTTTTAGCAGGAAATAATATAATTTTTTTGAAAAGTCCATATTGAATCATAAACCAAGATTGAAGATAATACATTAATCCAGTTGCTATTCCATTTTTTGTCAATTGTCTTTCAACGACAATTACATCAACATCGTCAAATACACCTTCGAGTTCAATTTCGTCAAGAAAAACAAAAAGATTCATGATGGCTTTACCAGAAAAATAATCTTTACGTTCTCCAAGGTCTTTTTTAACAATAAAAGCACAGTGACCGCATTTTCCTACATTATTTACATAAGTCTTCATTTCATCAGTAGCTTCTCCAAGTTTATTGTAACAGTGTTTTGGAAGTTTAAATTGTTTTGCTTTATCTACGTCAAAGTATTCTTTATAAATACTCAAAGTTCTTAGTCCGATATCAATGCTAATCAGGCTGGTCATTATATATCAATAGAGGTCTTAATAACTTAAATCTATTTAAAAAAATAAAATCCTAATTTATAATTAGAGAAAATGAGTGAAGTTTCTGGAAGACAAATTTTTAAAGCAAAAACTAAAGAGGCTTTTGTTATTAAGATAATTGGAGAGTTGTTAGCAAATACTTTAACTCATTCACAATTTACTATTAATAATAATGGTATATTTTTATTTCAAGCAAATGAACCAGAAAATCAGTTAGTAGAAATCTCTTTATATAAAGAAGCTTTTGGAAGTAATTTTAAATGCATTAAAGATATTAACTTTTTAATCAATAGTACAACTCTTTATAAGCTTTTAAAAAATATTAAGAAGAAAGATAGCATTAGTATTACTATTACAGAAAATGAAGACGACGAATCAATGACTTTAGGAATTTGCGTTGAACCTCCAGATAATAATAATAAATTAACTACAAACATTAGAATTGCATCTTATCAACCGACAATTATGGAACCAATTTGTGGTTATGAAAATCCTGTAGTAATGTCAGGAAAAGAATTTCAAGGAACAAAAAATTTACAACATAGTTCAGATACAATGTTTATTCAATCAAAAGGAGAATATATTAAATTTTCAGTTTGTGATGATGACCGTCACGACCGTAAATTAGAAGTTGGTAATATAGATGATGAAGATAATAGAGATTGTTCTTTATATAGTAAAACATTTAAGACAGCTCATATTACAAGTTTATGTAAGTGTGCTGGTCAAAGTCAATCTATTCATATTTATTTAAATGACGATTTACCATTAAAGATTAAGATGAAAGCTGGAGGATTAGGTGATATTTCTGTTTATATTAAAAGTTTAGAAATGATAGCAGATGAAGCTGATGAAGATTTCTTAAATTTAAATACTAAGAAAGAGACTGAACAAGAATATTACGAAACACAATCAAATAATAATTGGGATGAACTTCAAGAGAATAGTAAGTTAAATAATGTAACAGAACTTGAAGATGAAAAGTCTTCAATGCCAGCTAAACCAAAAAGAGGAAGACAAAAGAAAATTTTAGCATAAATTAATATTAACTTGGGTATGGTGATAACAATATTAATTTATCTGATATAAGCATCTACTTTATAAGCTAATGTTTCATTTGGATGTTCTCTAGTATAATCCTCACCGTATGGATAAAATGCTTCTTCTATACTTAGTGGATATTTAGTTCTATATTGTGCTAATGTTTCTTTTCCATTTTTATCTAAATATACAATACCGTCAACATCAGGATTATTTCTAGCTAACGGATAATTAATTAATTTATCAATTTTTTTATAACCATTATGTTTACTCCATTTATCCATTTCTTTAGGATATAATCGTGAAAATACATGAACTTTTTCATGAACTAAGGTTCTTATTACATCTTTATCCATCAATATATCACCAGGCATAAAAATAATATCTAATCTAGTATGAGGATATCCTTTTTCATATACATTGTGTTTTGTTTTTGCTAACTTCCAAGGAATATCTGCTACAATTTTTCCAGGAAAATATGGAATTTTATCAAAAGTCTTTAAAAATTCATCAGCACGATTCATTTCTTTTGTCAAATATTCTTTTTCTTTAGAAGTAAAATCATCTGCATCATTAACTGATGCATTGACATAATCTTTAATAGTAAGATATCCATATGCTCTTAAATTAATTTCATTAAATGATTTGAAATAGTTATCAGGATCATTTCTAAAAAAATCTTGTAATTCTTTTTTACTCATAAAATGAATATGCTCCATTCTAAAATATTCAAAGTTATATTGCTCTGTGACCAATATACTTATGAAAACTAATATTAAAAAAATAATTATTAAATGTGGACTCATTTATTTTTATTAAAATATTAAATTTTTTTAATAAAAAAAATTATATATGTTTTTGTGCATCTTCGCTTAACAACATCTGATTAAATAATTTATTTGAATTTATTTCTAACGTGTCTAATCTTTTATCATATGAAAATGTATTCTTAATTATATTCTCAAATGATATTGTCAAATCTTTTCTACACATTGGACATTTAATTGCTTCTGAAAATTCTGTATCTCCTTTACATATTAAACCTTTATAACCCATTAAACTTATACTATGTCCGCATTTTAATATAAATACTGGATATGGAGCAGAACAACCTGTAATCGGACAATCTTCAAGTTTTTCAATTATAATTTTTGGAACAGCTCCTGAAAATGTATAACTACATTCCATAAAAGGCAAATATGAACTTTTAATAATATTAAACATCTTCATTAAATAATTTACTTTTGTATTTCTTGTTACTGGACTTTTATCTTGTGGAAAAGCAACATCTTGTAATCTAATCAATGGCTGTGTGATTGTAACTTGTTTGTTTATAATTTGTTCAAAAATTGTTACAAGATTTAATTCAGATGCAAACCAAGTATCTAATGAAGTTAATACAAAAAATCCTCGTGTATTAAATGCAACCAAATCTAATGGTAAAGTATATGCTAATGATGGTTTCCAAGCAATAAACTCAATGTTAAATGTATCAAATAGATTTGACATAACTAATGTCTTTCTTGGAATAATATGTCCGTTAAAATCAATCAAGTCAGTCATATCGCTTATTCCAACATATTGATAATTTACAAATGAAGGTTTAGAACAATTAGGACTTTGACGGTTTTGATCGAGTATATAATTTAATTTATTTATAATTTCATTAAAACGTATGGTTACATTTTGACGGTTCTTTGGATTATCAGATGTTAATAAAATTCTAACATTATTTTTTGTCACATCTCCAGTATTTGTATGAGCTAATCCTATTTCTGAATTATTTAATGTAAATTCAAAAAAATTGCGAATAAATGACCCAAAGATGCAACTTTTGTCATCAAGAAACTTTAAAAATGACAAACAACAAACTAACCTCTGTATAATCAAATTACTTTTAGCTGTGTACTTTAGAGATAAGTTAAGAGTATTTTTAAATTGTTCTATTCCAGATTTTAAAGAAATATTTTCATTTGTAAGTTGTCTGATTTGTTCTTTTAACAAATCAACCTCTGACATTTATTAAATATATAAAAATATTCTTTAATATGTTTTTTTCTAGTTTTATATTAAATGCCGAGAAGTCGTGATAAAAAACAGAAGAAGAATATTAAGAAAAGTCCATTAAATCGTTAAAAACATTGGTTTCAATAATTTTTATTAAATTATTTTTAATAAAAATTAAATTTTTAATAGGTCAATTTTTGCTTCAAATTCTTTTTGTTTTAATTCATTTTTATCTTCTCTATATCCAAATCTATAGTAGTCTTCTGGATGTTTTGGTCTAAACTTAAATTTATCAAAGAACTGGTCCCATTCTCCATATAAATTCTCAGTAATACTTGGTATTTCATTAAAAAATTGTTTGATATAAAAGCTTGTAAATACAGTATTTTTTAAATTTTTATAAAGTTTAAGAATGTCTTCAGAGGACATTGATTCGATAATTTGAATAACTTCAATAATTTTATCAAGGTCATGATTAAAAAATTCACGTTTAGGGTGAACTCTAAATTTTTGTAAGATACAAAAGAGGATATGTTCTGCAGCAATACTGTTATCAAATTTTTTTTCAGATACATAAAGGTATTTAGAAGAGTCAATAAAAGGAGTTCTATAACTATTCATACGTTGTTTAGGGTCATGACTGCGACCGAGTTTATAAAAGTGTTGACCGTAATATTCATAACAGTCATTAAACATAATATAAAGATAGCCAGGAACATTGAAAGACATTTCATAATATAATAGAAAATAAGTTTTAAGTTTATATTATAATGAGGTCAAAAATAGTATTATTAGTGAGAAGTCCGATAGGAGCATTAGCAGGAACAGTAATGTCTTTATCAGAATTATTGATAACGGTGATCCAAGGAGTATAATAGTTTGCGCGATTATAAATATAAAATGGATTTTGTTCGAATACTAAGCCATATTGAAGCCAATCGGGAAGAGGAGTTATCATAAAAGGAGCTTGTTCTGCTTCACGATTATCATTCATTTGAATGGATATACCAAGAGGTATAGAAAATTTTTGTTTAGGTTTAATTGTGATATCAGAAAGATTAAAAACAGTCATATCATATGATGCATATTGAGTTCTTGGTTCATATAGATTAGAGTGTTTAGAGACCATAAAAAGAGTAAATATAGTCATTTTATTAATACATTTATTTAATTTTTAAAATTAAATAAAAAATTATAAAGGTTCTGTAACTAAATTAAATTTGTTATTTAACAAAGTAATTTTAGCAATAGGTTTTCCATATGCAATTGTATATGTATAAGGACTAATATTAGTAAGATATAATGTAACAGAATAATAATCTTTTTGATTAATATACATAGGAGAACCTGAAAAACGGACAGGAGTATTATATAATGATTCATCAGGAATAATCATAAAAGGAATAGAACTATTTCCAGAAGTCATTTTACAAGCTACTTTTAAATAAATTACAGTTTGACCTGAAACTTGAATATGATTTTCAGCAAAAATTTTCATTTCGTAATCTGAATCTAATGTTCTGTTAGTGTAAAATTCAGGATGAGAAGTTTTTAAATAACAAGTTGTCATAATATTTAATTAAATAATATGACAATATTTAAATTTAATTTTAATTAAGTAGCTTTTTTAAATACTAATTGGACGACCATTCTCATTAAACTTGGGTCAACTACTCCACTAAATACAGAATCGCTATTTTTAACAGGTGTATTATCAAATAATATAACATTTCCATCTGGATCTAATAATCTTAATTTTATATTGTAATATCCAGGACTAAATTTTAATCGAGGAATAAAACCACTATTAAAAAATAAAAAGTTTGCTTCACCACCTGGAGATGTTGATATATCAATTGTATAAACACTATTATTAGGATATGCTGTAGGATTTTGATCGTATCCTCCGACTGGAGGACCATTTGGATTATTTGTATAAATATTATTAATATTTTCAGGGTCAAAATCGTCATTATCGTTTGTATTATAAACTTGTAAAAATACATAAGGATAATCAGTAAGATATCTAATTCCAGGATTTGGACCATTTTTTATAGGACGATTTGGTAAAGTTAATCTTTGAAGAGTAACTTGATAATATACAGGAGTATAAATTGAAGTAGGATTAAATTGAAGATTCCATAAAGCACTATTATTAAACTTAGAAAGATAAACATAAGAACCACTACAATTATTTGTTCCTGTATAATATATATAATAATTACCACCTGTATAAGATATACTGTTAACTGTAATAACATCAACACTTCCAGTTGAAGTTTGACATAATACATAATAACGATCTCTAAGATTAATTGGAGAACTTGTATAATTAACTATAAGAGGATTTGTTCCAGTGATATTCAAAACACTAGTAACAGGAGTTTTACTAATATTTGATGAATAAAAATATATAGAATTAGGGTCATAATTTATAAGAGAATATGTTCTTGTTAATTTTGTAGTATCGATTTTTTGGTCTAATACAACTGTATATTCATCGTCGTCATAATAATTATTACGAATTAAAAAGTTTTTATTTAGAGGAGTGTTAGTTCCAGTTCCTAATATATAAGTATAATAATTTATAAAACTTCCTGTCTGAGCCCCTGTTTGATATGGAGTAAAAGTATCATCTATATTTGATGAATTTTTGTATACAGTTAACGAAGAATAACTTTTAAGATTTTGGTCGATAAATGTTGAATCATATTTATATGATGATATAGCAGTTTGAGTATTATATGCTGCTCCTGTTAATCCAGTATTTGATGAATAGTAATAATAAATTACACCCAGACCATTTCCTCCTGTTGGATTATATTGTGCAGCTACATTTAATGTTGGCCAACCACCTTGTGCATAATTAAATACTCCTAATAAATATAAAGGATTTAATGCATAAAAATCTATATCAGCACTATTAGCAGGTAACCAATTAGCTTCATTTGAAAATTTATAAACAACTCTTGCTCCATAACTTCCACCGCCTCCACCGCCACAACTTTGAAGTGTAAATGGACCAGCACTAGCACCTGGATCTCCACCACCTCCACCTCCGTAACCAGCGCCTCCTGCTCCGCCTGCATAAGTAAAAGTATAAGCAGAAGGAGACCCATCATAAGAAGAAGTACCTCCTGTTCCTAAAGTAGAATAATAAGAAGAAGAATAATTTATAAAATTTCTACCATTTTGAGAAGGAGGTGTTCCTGCAATATCACCTCCTAATCCACCACCTCCATTTATACCTTGTAATCCAGGAAATGTTATAGAAGGAGGAGGTGCTGTTGTTAATCCTCTATTTCCAGGATATCCAGCAGACCCTCCATTAGAACCAGTTGATACAAATAATATTCCTCCAGTAGCACCAGCTCCTGCACCTCCTCCACCTCCAGCAACTATTTCTACATTCCAATTTCCATCTACATAAGAATGACAATAGGACGATTCTCCTCCAAATCCACCTAAAACTGCTAAAGAAGAATTTAATACACTTGAACCTCCATTTCCAGCGGCTCCTATTTTTATATTAAAAGGAGTTCCTTCAGGATATGTAAGTTGGCGTTCTGCGAAACCGCCTCCTCCTCCAAATGCAGTCCAAGTGTTAAACATTGAGGTAGAATTAACAGAGCCTCCAGAACCCCAAAGTTTTACTTTAACTCCTATACATCCAGTAGGTATAGTACGATTATATACTCCAGGACTAGTAAGAAGTTCTTTGACATAATAAACATTTTGTCCAACAAAATTGTCAACATGACCTAAAGTTCCGTCTTTATTTCTATAATATAAAGAGTCAGGACTTCCTGTAGAATAAGTAGTAATAGCATTTGAATAAATGATTTTATTTATAGAACTATTTCCAGATGTTGCAAATGGAATTAAACTAGGTATATTTGGAGATTCTATTGAATCGCTTTCAAGATATGTTCCAGATGAGTTATAACGAATATTTATAATATAATTATTTGATGCTGTTTGTGTAAAAGGATATACAACTTGAGATATAGTATTAGAATTATCATAAATATTTACATTATCTTTAAAAGTTGTTGTTAACATTGTAAGAGTGTTATTAACAGATCCAATTGTATAAGAAAATACATAACTATTTATATTTTGTGATTGAATAACTGAAGTCCAAGATAAAACTCCAGATTGAGTTAATGAAACTACAGATGCTGCTTGATATGTAATATTTGTTAATGTTTTTTGAATAGTAATAGGATTACTTAATGAAGTTAGATTAGTAGTTCTTGATGTTTGAGGAGCATATATATATAAATTACTGCTATTAAAAGTAGGAGATAGTGTAAAATTATCATTTAAATTGACAGGATTAGTTATATATGTATCTAATACACCTTCTATTGGTAAAGCAAACTCAGCGTTTCCATTATCAGTTCTAAATTTAAATAAGCAAGCATTTATTGCAATAATTGAATTAAATGGGTTTGTTAAAAGATTTGATTCAAATGTTTTTTGATAATTAACTTCAGCAAGTTTAGCAACCCAAGATGTAGAAACAGCAATTGATAAGTCAGAATTATTTAAAACAAGTCCAGCTATATTACAATATTGAGAATCTAATTCTCCAGCTTGTCCAGTATAAGGATATACATCTCCTATACTATTAATCCATTGAGTCTGTCCTTCGTAGTTTATTTTGACTAGCGCAGAAGGTCCTTTTCCATAAATAATACTTGTAGTTTCTACTCTTGTAGGAACACTGTAATTTTGTGCAAACAATGGATTAGTTATTTGAATAATATCAGAATAATATTGTTCATCTGCTCCAAATTGAGAGTATTTATAGGTAACTATAGTATAAGACACAGTATTAAAAACTGTAGTAATAATAGAATTAATAGTATTATATAGAGTATTATCAAGTTGTGCTAAAAATGAGATAGAAGAAGGATTTGTTGTATTGTATATAACTATACCACCTTGTACTTGTACTACTAAAAATATTTCATCAGATGTAATATTATAGATTGTAGAAAATTTAGCTTGAATACCTCCAAACGGTACAGGTATATTACTATTTAATAATGTTGTTAAACTAATATTACCAATTTCAGCAGGAACTTCATAAATAGCAATATAATTTCTGGTAGGTGAATATTCATAATTAAAAAAGATTTGATTTGTATAATTAATTTCATTAAATTGCACAGTTAATAAAGTTCCAGCAGTTTCTTGCTGTAAAGGCGTATTTATAATATATGTTACACTGCTTAATACATTAAAATCGATAAAATAAAGGTCATAATTAGAAGTTGAACTAGACCCATCGGAAATCAAAACTATAATTTTATATTGATTAGTTAAAAAATAATATAAGTCTGCAACTTGATGAACAGTTACACTTGCATATCCTGATGATAATGTAGCAGTGCTATTTACAGGAAAAGTTGATCCGTTATATTTGTATTTTGTTAATTCAAAATTTCCAGCAGCTACTACTTTTGCTTGATAAATATATAATTCATCGTTAACTATTAAAAAATTACTATATTTTGGATTTATTGGAACAATATCAATGTCTTCAGAAGTATATGATTCAATAGCATCTATAGTAAATATAATACATTTAGTAACATCTGACTCACATAATATAAATACAGTATTATTAAATCCTATAGCATTAATTCTTACAATTGGTAAAACTGTACTGTCAGTAGATATTGTTCCAATAAAAATATAATTATTAATATCAGTTATATCATACACATATAAATAAACAGGAAAAGTTATAGGTAAATCATAAGCATAAACAACATAAAGTCTATTATTTAATTGAAATGTTGCGGTTGCTAATATATCTTTTGGTAAAGTTATAGTTACTTTTGGATTTTGATAAACATGAGAACTAACTAACTCTGGATTTTGTAATAAACTTCCCCAAGACGTAACAAATGTATTTGATTCTATTGTTGTTGCATACAAATCTCCTGAAGTTAATATTTGAGGAACATAATAAACACTATTAAAAGCTTCTATTTGATTGTTTTGTCCAACTTGTTTTCCTAATATATTATTATAAAAGGAATAAACAGATAATTCTGGATTACTTGTAATTAAATATTCTTTATAATTTTTATGATCAAACCAAACGGAGTTAGATATATTTTTTCCTTCACAAGTAGTTATTAATGTAAATGTAAAAGATGGTCCAGCTGCTACATTTATTGAATAAGTATATTGATTACCATCTATTGATAATGTAAAATAATATGAAACTTCTGAAGATAATGGTCCAGTTCTTCTTTCATAAACTCTCATTCCAGTTCTATTTCCATTAAGATTAGGATTTAAAGTACCGACTAAAGTAAATGTTCCTCCACTAATATTATAAAAATTGATTGGAAAAGTATAATCAGTAGCCCAACCAACCATTAAACCATTTGCTTCATCGTTATAAGCACCTACATATACAAAATTAAAAATTGTAACTAAATTTGAATAAACAGAAAATGTAAAAGTTGTAGTATCATATGTTAACGCGGTCAGCCAATTAGTTACAGTATCACTTCTTGACATAAATAATAAATTATTAATTGCCATAAATCTTATTGCAGATATTCCATTAATAGTCATAATACCACTTCCAGGAGGAATAAATTGATACGTTTGTTCTTGTGTAATATTGTAAGTTCCTTGAAATGGAACTAATGTATATTGTAAAACGACAATAGATGCTGCATTATCTCCAAAAGGTTTATTGTCACAAAATATTCTTCCTACAGTAGAAGCTACTTCTTGAGGAGGATAAAAAGAAGCTGTAAAAATATTATCAATATTTGTATAACAAACATTTCCAGTGTAAGTAGTGGATGGTCCGCTTGTATATGTTCCTGTAGCATATGTAAAAAATCTTTGATATTGTTGAGATCTTTGAAAATTAGCATCATAATCTGGAACATAAAAATTTCTTACTGGTAAATTCTTTTGTAATAATATTGGAAATAACAAAGAAGTACCAGTATAACTTGAATCTAAATTTGTAGTATTGCATATAACTATACTTTGAGATATTGTATTATTTGTTTGAGGAAGAGTTGGTGAAAAAAAATCATAGCTACTATTTATATATGTAAAAGATAAAGGTTGCCATTTATTTGCTGGAAAAGTTGTATCAGGATAATATATAGGAGTATTTGTAGCACCAGTATAACCAGCAGGACCATCTAAATTAATTGATGTATATGAAGGAGTTATATTATCGATGTTTACTCCGATATATATACTGTTACCTTTGTCACTTTTTATACAATTAGTAGTATTGTTGTCAAGAGAAGTAGAAAGCATATTAAAAGGTGAGCTACAGTTTGTTCCTGAATAAGAAAAAGCATTTACTCTAGATGTTGTATAAAAATTATGATATCCCCATGGATTTCCGTTAGTAACTAATTGAAATCCGTCTGTAGTAAATGCAGTTACAGCATAAGCAGATAGACCATTTCCATACGGACTTACAATATTATAACCTAAATTAATCGTAGTTGTTGTGTTATTTTCATAAACATATTTATAAAAACTTAAGTTAGATTGATAATCAAATGCTAATAAATAATCTCCACTATTATTTATTTCTACTTTTACATCTATTGTTTTATTTAATCCAACATATGTTTGTCTTTCAACTTCAGATAAAGCACCTAATACAAGCCATATAAATTCATTTGATGAATTTAATTTAAATAAAAATGGAAGTTGTAGTTGGTCTTTAAATGCTTGAAAGTTAGAAATGACTCCAGGAATTTCAGCAATACTTATATTTTGAAACTGAGAATAAATAATATCTTGATCATTGTAAATTAAAAAGTTATTACTTTCTCCTGAAACAATTTGTATACCAGCGTAAAGTGTTTCTCCTGTGTTTACATCATATTGCATTGATGTAATTTTACCATTTAATACTCTGATATTAGAAGAATCAAAATTTTTATCAATTGTTACTCTTGGAAAAAATTGTGTAGAATCTACTGGTTGACCCTGAGGATATTGTAGCGAAGGATCTTTTGTTTCAAATGTAACAGCAAAATCTGTTTCTAAGGGATATTTTTCCCTATCTCTGTAATTTGAGTCAAGTGTTATATAATAATTTAAATTTGAACTCATTTATTAATATTAATCAGAAAACTTTTATATTTATCTTTTTTAAATTTCAATATTTTAATAATTTAACTATTAAAATATTTATTTATTCTATCTTTAAAATCCTTGGACTAAACATATTATTTATTGCATCTAAATATTTTTTCTTTTGTAATCTTAATTCAAATTGTTCTTCTAATAATCCTTTTATTTTAATACCTACATCTAACAATTCATCTACTGGATTTACACACTGTCTTTGTAAATATGTCAAATAATCTATTTTTAATACATCTTTATGTTGGTCGTAATAATTTGCATCTTCTGCTTTTAATAAGACTTTATCTGTTGCTTTATATTTTAATTCTCCTAAATCTAATAATACATATTCAATTCTTTCTCCATCTTGTACTGGCTGTCCTCTTTTTATCATTTTCTTCGCAACATGAATATGTACTGGGTCTGTCTTTCCTTTATGTTCTAATTGTTTCATTCCTTTTGTAATGACAAAATCTTTTGTTTCAAACTTACTTTGAAACATCTCATTAACTGTTTCTATAATTGAATATGTCAACTTTCTTACTTTTTCATTTCTATAAATACCTTTATGAGGGTCTGTTTCATCATTTATTATATCTTTTAATTTTGAATAATCATCTGCATTATTTAATAAATCTAACATAATCTTTTCATATAATATTCTTAACCAATTACAATTATCTCTTCTTGTTAACACAATACCTCTCTTCATTAATTTTTTTGTTGGTTTTCCTAACTCCATAGCAAACGCCGCATATCTCTTCTTTGTCAAAATTAAAAATTCTGTATATGCTTTCTCTTCAAACTCTAATTTCATAGGTGCTGGAAAAATTGTTTTTACCTTTTCTACAACATCTAAAGCATAATTCCAAACTACTTCCATAGACTCTCCTGCTAAATGTGGAAAATTTGTATAAGCACTATCTGTATCATTATAAATAACTTTTCCTTTACATTCTTCTTCTAAAAACGCAGATGCTTTCATAATACTTTCTCTACCTTTTGCTGTAACACACATTGCACCAGGTAAAAATGGAAGATATCCAACTTTCACACCCATAGCACCATACATACTGTTTGCACTAACTTTATAAGCTAACTGTCTTTTATCTAAAACCATATTAATCTCTTCTAATCTATATGCTTCTTTTTTGTCACCTTGTTGTTTTAATTCTTTTATTTTGTCTTCATTTTTAGCAATAATTTTACGAGTATCTTTTCTTGCTTTTAATAAACCATCGATTAAAGTAGGAACAACACCTTTTCCTGATATATCTTGTTTTAAAAATCTATATTTAAATCTACCACAAATTATTTTTTTCTTTTTTGGAATTTTTTGTTTTGATTTAACTTCATCTTCTGCATCTTTTAGTGTTAAATTTTTATTTGTTTTCATAAGTTTTTGAACTGCATTATCAAATCTAATTTGTTTCTTTCTTTCTTTTTCAATAATTTCTGGGTCATGCTGACAATTTTTATGTTCAGTCCAATCAAATACGTGACAATCACAATCAGGAATACTTTCATCAAGTACTAATTTAGTAAAATCAACATTATGAGCAATAATAATACTTGGATATAGACTCGCAAAATCAAATGGTAAAATCATATTATATACACCTGGAACTGGTTCTGAAACATAAGCACCAGAATATTCTTCTCCTTCTTTTGTTTCAAATACTTTAGATTGAATTACGATGTTATTATGATAACAATATTTTAACATTTGACTATACATTTTAATTTGTTGACCTTTAGTATAAAGATAAAACATTGGAACACCATTTGTTGTAGCAGTTTCCATAAGGTCAAACCAAACTAATAATTTTTCATATAATAAATAAGTGACCCAAGTATCTTGTACGCAATATTTACCAATTTTTGACATAGATTTTGCAGAACCATCTCTATATAATTCAAAAATGTCAGCGGCTTCTAAGTCATCTTTATTTGTTTTTAAAAATTCATTACAAACAGTTTTTAATTTATAATTTTTTAATTTGTGACCACGTTCTACATAAGGAAATAAATCCATCATCATTCTTCCTTCTAAATCAAGATATTTCATCTCTTGCTTACCATATGCTTTACTTTCCCATTTGATAGGAGTTAATAATCCTGGTCTTCCAGGAATACAGCCCATTTCTTTATATTTTGTTCCAATTTGAGTAAAAGTGGTTGCTCTATCTTCTACATAAGTAATATCAAACTTGAAGATGTTATATCCAAAAATAATATCAGGGTCTAATTCTAAAATCAAATCTTTAAAGCCATTGTAAAGTTCTTTTTCATTTTTAAAACATCTAACATCTACATAATCATTTTCAGTTAAATCTTTATCAACATCTTTAATCGGGTCACATTGTCCTATATTTAATAAATATTTTTTATATTTTTTTTTATTAGCTTTTTGTTCAACATATGTTACTCCAAATTGAAAAACTTGATCTTCCCAATTAGATGCTTTAGGAAAAGCCGGATATTTACAACTGTAACATTCTATATCATAACTTACTATTTTAGGATAAACAATCGGCATTTTCAAAGATTCTTCTTGGGTCATAGCAATCATATTTTGATAAGATACTCTAAATTCATATTTTTTCGTTGTTTGTTTTTCTTCAATTGTTAGACGTTTTCCTTTAACGATAATCCAAGCACTTGATGGAAGATTTTGAACAGCAAATAATTTAAGAACAGGACTAATAGAAGGTTCATAACAATGAAATTGAATTTTTATTTTTCCAAGTGTAGGAACTTCTATTTGAGAAATTCTTAATTTTTCATCGCTAATTGCTGTATAATTAAAGGGATATCCTGCTGCTAGTTTCATAAAAGTTTTAATTGCAAATAAATTTGAAAATCTTAATTGAATAAATGGAAATAATAATGGACTATAAGTTGTAGTTCCATTTTCTTTACAAGACCCTGTGTCTCGTCTATGTTTTACAACATCTGCAATATATAATCTTTGTTGTCTTTTAAACTCTATTGATACTGGTTTATTTAATCCATAACAAACTTTACTTAATTTATCTTTTACTAAATTAATTCTTCCTTCAGTCCAATCTATATCATTTGGAAGTTCAAGCCAAACTGGAATCGTAAAATCGTCAATAATACAACAAACACTATCATTAGCTTTATTCCAACCATATGCGCGAATAATTCCAGATTCACCTTTAGGTTGATCGTAAGACCATTGAAATGGAAAAAAAGAAAATTTTTCAAGAGACATTTTAATAAATGATATTATGACTTTATATTTTAAATATAAAATCATTTTAAAAATTTTACTTTTTATATGTTATTTCGGCACTTCCTATACCATTTACAAATTCAATGACATCTTCGACACTTCTATATGGATGATCTCCTTTATTACCTGGTTGATAAGTTGAATAATATTGACCATCATAATAACTTACAGCAGTTGGAACACCTTGTACAGTAAAATCTTGTTGTCTAGCATTAATTCTTTGCATTAAATCTCTATTTTCTCCAGTATTTACAGTTGCAATAGTCATATCTTTAGAATTATTATTAAGTTTTTTAGCAACTTCTTCATAAGCAGGTTTAAATTGAATACAATGACCGCAACCTGGATTAAAGAAAATAACAAGAGTTTTTTGTTTTGCTTTTTTGTTGAGGAGGTTCATGTCAATATCAAAATCTTTATTTGATAATTGTAAAGTATTAGTTTGTTCGGACATTTTTATATAATGGCAAAGAAAGTATTTAAATTTTAATTATTTTTTTGTTGTTATATAATTCTGTAAATGTTTTTACATATGTTTCTAAATTAGATATATATTTATTTGTTCTATGACTTTCTAATATTCTCATCATATTATAGTATGTTATTTCTTCATCCATTATTTTCTTTCCTAATTTAGCTCCTAATATACATCCTACTAAATAAGCATTTTCACAAACATCTTCATTACTTTGTTCTATCACCCATCTTATACCTTCTTCAAACTTATTAAAATGAATATATGCATACAAAGAACAATATAAAGTATTATAACAAGTATTTTTATGATATTTTAAGTCTAATCCTAGATTATTTTTTGCTAATTTGATAATTCTTTTTATATTAAAATTTTCAGTCCAATATTCTTGAACTTCGACCGGTTCGTCGTTTAATGCTCTATCTAATATTTTTAAAAATAATAAATTACAACTTACACAATCGTCTTGAGGGTTTGTTATATAACAATCTTCAATTGCATGATGATAATCAAATAATATTAAAGGTATACTTCTAAGAAGACTTTCATTAGTTTTTGGTAATAATTCTCTATTATTTAATCCGATTAATATAGAATCATAATACATTTTTATATTTTCTATTGTAGGATAAATTTTAAAATTGTCAGTAAGTATTTTAAAGTTTGTATTATTAAGATTTGTATGTTTAAAAAATAATTCAATATATATTTCGGTTGCTTTATACCTATCATAATTTTTATATTGTATAATATGATTACATAATTCAAACATACATTTTGTTGTGAAATTTATTTCACCTGTAGAAATGCTATAGATTGGTCTTATATCTTCGATATATTTATTTGTTAATTTATTAATTATTCCTAAATTATCTCCGATAAGCATGCCATAAAACATTCCAGAAAATTTGTCAAATAACATTGTTAATTATAATATAATAATTATAATTAACTTTTTAAATAGTTTCAATTTTTTCTTGATAAACTTTTGGATTATTTTTTATTAAACGTTCTTTATGATTTAAAAATTCTTTATTGATACAATCGTGAGCGAATGGATACCGATGTTCCGTACAAAATATTTTTGAAGGACAATGTTTACATTCATAATAATCTAATTTCACTTTCTTTTGACAAACAAAACACTTATTACTCATTATATAATTATATATAAGAAAAAGTTTTAAAAAATCAATTTACATATTTTATTTGATATTTTTTCATCTTTAATAACATCTTTAAATTTTCTACAAAAGACTTTTCAAAAATTTGTCTATTTGACATTTGCTGATATAATTGAACTATATACATATATATTTCTTCTAAAACTGATAATTTAATCCAAACATTTTCTGAAAATATATCATCTGTTGTATTAGTTAAAAATATAATATCATATGTATCTAAACAAACTAATGAAAGTTTATTATATACTTGAGAATAATCCATTTCTTTATTTATTAATACACAATTATTAGTATTACTTAAAATATGTTGCATTAAATTTATCTTTGCTTCCACATTATTTTCTGTAAAATTTATTCCTACAATTGTTTTAAAACAAGAATTTTTGAGACTTGTTATATCTTCTTCTTGTAATTTTTTAACTAAATATACATCTGTAATAGACAAATTAATTATATTATTTATTCTTACCAAAGGACTTTTATTGTAAATTATATCTTGTTTTGTATTAATAATATTTGGTAAACGTTTATCAAATTCATTGGTATTCATATAACTAGATATTAAATTAATTTCTTTGTCATAATTTTCTTTTAATAATGTTAATCTTACAAATGATTTACTGTCATAAAGTTCTTCTAAATTAGGACATCCCCAATAAAATATTAAACATTCTGAAACAATTGCATCTGTAAATTTTTCAGTAACATAATTATTAGAACTTATGTTCTCTGCATTAAAATGATACTTATATGGAAGTAACCCTTCATCTTTTCCATTTGTTAATTCTTTTTTAAAACAATGAAAATTAAGAGATTTACAACGTCCATATATATGTAAATCAAATGGTAATTTATTTTCTTTTGCACGATTATCTAATTCTCTGATGAAATCAATTCTAACCTTGTGACCTGGATCTCTATAATAATCAGAAACTATAACACTCAATACATTATTATGAACTTTAGGAAAAGACATTGTTGAAAGTTCATCTATATTTTTTGAAATATGCCAATCAATCATATTTTGATGATAATTATGAGACCCATAAAATGTAATGTTATTGTTTTTACAAATATTATAATAATCATTAAAAGTATTAGGAGGTTCCATACAAACATATATAGTATTATGAGATAATGCATTATTAGTTGCATTCATAACATAGTTATAATCAGGATTTTGTAAGTCACAAGTTAAGTTTAAATTATGATGTTTAAATTTCCAAGTATAAACATTTTTATTATTAAAATGACAAAATTTTTTAAATGCTGGTACAATGTCACTTGAACTAGTCCAATTACAATGTACATTTATGTTAATGTCTGTTTTATATTTTAAGTTTTTTAGTTCTTTTTTATTTGCAATAATCTCAGTGATTCTATTATTTTTAAAAATATATCCAGTATTTTTATATTCAACTACATTAATTGAAGAATTATTAATTAACAATTCTCTAAGAAATTCATCGCTATTTATAATTTTATCTGAGTTATATTCTAAGTTATATTTATTATTAAATTGTAATACAGTTGTTTCATTTAAAATTGGTAATGAAGTAAGATTATAAATAGTAAAATTAGGAATATCATATTTTTTTTCATCAAAATTTAAATATACAGTGATATTATCTATATAAAGTTCATCTTTATATTTTTCTATATCTTTTATAATTTTATTAGACACATTGATAGAAATATTTGAAAGAGATATAACAAATACTTTAAAATTATGATTAGATAAGTGTTTATACAATATTTCTATTTCATTTGAAAATATTTCATTATAAATAATTCCTATTTTAACCATCTTTTATAAATTAAAGTTTATTCTTTAATTTATAATATTTTGTCGCTTTAAAAATATATTTATTTTCTTTTAAATTAAATAAATTATGAATAACTTTAGATATAATAATAGACAAAAGTTAAACAATCCATTTAATGGATATCCTGACCCTGGTCCTTTTTTATCTTTAAATACATTAGAAGTTGACTTTATCATATTAAATTCGGGAGCAACTGGTCCTTTTCCTACAGTAGGACCTCAAGGTTATCAAGGTTACCAAGGTTATCAAGGTTATCAAGGTTATCAAGGAGCAACCGGTTATCAAGGTTATCAAGGTGAAATTGGATATCAAGGTGCAACAGGTTATCAAGGTGCAAGTGGTTATCAAGGTTATCAAGGATCTACTGGATTAGGTTATCAAGGTTATCAAGGAGTTACAGGACCTCAAGGTTCTACTGGAATAGGATATCAAGGATATCAAGGAGCTACTGGAGCACACGGTGCTATGGGTATTCGAGGATTTCAAGGTTATCAAGGAGATACTGGTGCTCAAGGTTATCAAGGACCATCTTATATAAGTAATAATGTTTATGGTAGTTTTTATTCAACTTCTAATCAATATCCTGGTTATACTACATCTCTTCCAAATATAATACAAGCTCCCACTGTATTATCTTATAATAGAACATCTTATTCAGTAGGTATTTCTATTACAGGAGCAACAGGTCCAAGTTTACCATCACAACATTATTCACAAATTTTATTTCAACATACAGGTACGTATGAAATATCATATTCTATTCAATTAGATGAATCTGGAGGCGGTAATAACGTTATTCCTATTTGGGTAAGACTTAATGGAAATGATGTTCCTGACACTAATACATTTTTTTCTTTAGCAGGACCAAATGGAGAAATAGCCCCAATCGTTCCTTATATTTTTGATTTAGATGCAGGAGATTATCTTGAATTTGTATTTATGGCTCAAACTGGGTCTGATAATATATATGCTGCATATTTTGGAACTGGAGCAAATTATCCGGCAACACCTTCTATTATAGTAAACGCTAAACTTATTGCTGAAACTGTAGGTGGTATAATTGGATATCAAGGTTATCAAGGTGTATCAGGTTTTTCTACAAACACAGGAGCAACAGGATATCAAGGAGAAACAGGTTATCAAGGAGCAACAGGTTATCAAGGAGCAACAGGATATCAAGGTTATCAAGGAGCAACAGGTTATCAAGGTTATCAAGGTTATCAAGGAGCAACAGGATATCAAGGTTATCAAGGTGTATCAGGTTTTTCTACAAACACAGGAGCAACAGGTTATCAAGGTTATCAAGGAGCAACAGGTTATCAAGGTTATCAAGGAGCAACAGGTTATCAAGGAGCAACAGGATATCAAGGTTATCAAGGAGCAACAGGTTATCAAGGTTATCAAGGAGAAACAGGTTATCAAGGAGAAACAGGTTATCAAGGAGAAACAGGTTATCAAGGTTATCAAGGTTATCAAGGAGCAACAGGTTATCAAGGTTATCAAGGAGAAACAGGTTATCAAGGAGAAACAGGTTATCAAGGAGAAACAGGTTATCAAGGAGCAACCGGTTATCAAGGAGCAACAGGTTATCAAGGTTATCAAGGACAAATAGGACCTACTGGTTCTGGTAGCATTTCTGAAACTGGAACATTTTGGGGTGATTATTTGTTTTGGAATTCTTATACAAGTAATTGGGATGTAGGTAGTAATAATATCACATTAGGAAGTTATGCAGGATATACTGGACAAAATATAGGAGCAGTTGCATTAGGAAATTATGCAGGATATCAAGGACAAAATAGTGGCGCAGTTGCAATTGGATTATCAGCAGGACAATTTGAACAACAAATTAATGCAGTTGCAATTGGTAAAAATGCAGGAAGTTCCGGACAATCTTTTAATAGTATTGCAATTGGTTATTTAGCAGGAGAATATTTACAAAAAGTTAGCTCAGTGGCTATAGGTATTGCTTCTGGAAGAACTAATCAACAACAAGGTGCAATAGCAATAGGAGAGAGTGCAGCTGCTATTTCTCAAGAACCATTTGCAGTATCAATTGGAAATCAAGCTGGATTTCAAGAACAAAAAGGTCATGCTATAGCTATTGGACAAGTAGCAGGAGCATTATATCAAAGTACAGCAGGTATTGCAATTGGAACATTTGCAGGAACTGAATATCAAAGTAGCGGTGCTATTGCAATAGGAGCAAGAGCAGGACAATACGAACAAGGAACATTTTCAGTTGCAATTGGTCAAAGTTCTGGAAGATTTGTTCAAGGAGATAGAACAGTAGCTATAGGGTCAAATGCAGGAGGTAACACTCAACAACGTTTAGCAATATCTGTAGGAAATATATCAGGATTTAATTATCAAGGAACTGGTTCAATTGCAATTGGGTCTGAAGCTGGAAGAAACTCTCAAGGACAATTTTCAATTGCAATTGGTCATCAAGCCGGATATGATTTACAACCTGATAACACAATTATTATAAATGCTAATTTAACTGCATTAAATGCGTCATCTACAGGTGCTTTTTACGTAAATCCTGTTAGAAGAGTTGATGGAAGTGTACCTACTCATATTTTAGCTTATGATACGCTAACAAGTGAAATTTATAGTTATACAGGAAGTATTGCAGGACCACAAGGTTATCAAGGATATCAAGGTTATCAAGGATATCAAGGTTATCAAGGATATCAAGGTTATCAAGGTTATCAAGGTTATCAAGGAGCAACAGGTTATCAAGGATATCAAGGAGAAACAGGTTACCAAGGATATCAAGGAGAAACAGGTTATCAAGGAGCAACTGGTTATCAAGGATATCAAGGAGAAACAGGTTACCAAGGATATCAAGGAGCAACAGGTTACCAAGGTTATCAAGGCTATCAAGGAGCAACTGGTTATCAAGGTTATCAAGGCGATACAGGAGCAACTGGTTATCAAGGATATCAAGGATACCAAGGATATCAAGGTTATCAAGGTTATCAAGGTTATCAAGGCTATCAAGGCTATCAAGGCGATACAGGAGCAACTGGTTATCAAGGTTATCAAGGTTATCAAGGATACCAAGGATATCAAGGTTATCAAGGATACCAAGGTTATCAAGGATATCAAGGTGATACAGGAGCAACTGGTTATCAAGGATATCAAGGTAATACAGGAGCAACTGGTTATCAAGGATATCAAGGTAATACAGGAGCAACAGGTTATCAAGGTTATCAAGGTTATCAAGGATATCAAGGTTATCAAGGTTATCAGGGATACCAAGGATATCAAGGTTATCAAGGATATCAAGGATATCAAGGAGCAACAGGTTACCAAGGATATCAAGGAGCGACTGGTCCTGTAGCAACTGGTACTTATTTTGGAGATTATTTATACTGGAATGGTACGGGAGCGTGGGTTGTAGGAAGCGAAGATATCAATTTAGGAAGATATGCAGGTCAGACTGGACAAGGAACGAATGCAATAGCGTTAGGAATGGAAGCAGGAGGAATGAATCAAGGTACTGGTGCAATTGCAATAGGATATCAAGCAGGACATACAGGCCAAGGAAGTTTTGCAGTAGCATTAGGATATCAAGCAGCAACTACTAATCAAGCAAGTGAAGCAATTGCTATTGGTTTAAGTGCAGGACAAGGAACACAAGGAATTTTTGGAATTGCGATAGGCTCTCTTGCTGGTAATTTAAATCAACAACTTGGTGGAATTGCAATTGGGCGTTTAGCAGGAAATGCAAGTCAAGGAATTAATTCTATTGCAATAGGATTTCAATCAGGACAAACTGCTCAAGGTCTATCTACAATAGCAATAGGAGATACTGCAGGTAGATTAACTCAAGGATTAGCTGCAGTTGCAATTGGGGCAAATGCAGGAGAAAATAGTCAAGGTCAAAATGCAATAGCAATAGGAAATACAGCAGGTAGAACAATACAAGGAACTGCTGCTATAGCAATTGGATTTGGTGCAGGAAGAACTCATCAACATACTGGAGCAATAGCAATAGGAACATTAGCAGGAACTCATACCCAAGGATCTTTTGCAATAGCAATAGGATTTAATGCAGGAGCTACTAGACAAGGAAGTGCTTCAATAGCAATAGGACTTAATGCAGGAAGAGGAACCCAAGGAACTGCTGCTATTGCTATTGGAGAATTAGCAGGAAGTGCAGCCCAAGGAACAGGAGCAATAGCAATAGGATATGCTGCTGGAGGAAATAGTACTCAAGGAGTTTTTTCAGTTGCAATAGGATATTTAGCAGGCAGTAATACTCAAGGAAGTGCAGCAATAGCAATAGGACGTCAAGCAGGTAATGGAACCCAAGGATTTAATGCAGTAGCAATAGGAAATAATGCTGGACAAAACGCTCAAGCAACCGGTGCTGTTGCAATAGGTCAGTCTGCAGGAAGTGATAATCAAGGTTCATTTTCAATAGCAATAGGTTCAGGATCTGCATTTAGTGCACAAGGACAATTTTCAATAGCAATAGGAAGTAATGCAGGAGCTACTAATCAAAATGGAGAATCTATAGCAATAGGAAGAGAAGCAGGAGGAATGAATCAAGGATTCAGAGCAATAGCAATAGGAAGAGAAGCAGGAAACACAGGTCAAGGAACTGGAGCAATTGCGATAGGAGCATTTGCAGGACAAACAAATCAAAGTGCTAATAGTATTATCTTAAATGCTTCTGGAAGTGTATTAAATTCTTCAAGTTCAGGTTTTTTTGTAAATCCTGTTAGACAACAATCAATAACTTATACTAATTCTATTCCATTATGTTATACAGGAACTACATCAGAAATCTATGCTAATACTGGAGCTACACTTTGGGGAATTAATAATACAGGTGCTTTTTATAATGGTAATATAATGGTAGGTGGTCATATATTACCAACTGCAAATTTATCATATGATTTAGGAGCAACAGGATTAGCATGGAGAAGTTTATACGTAGGAACAGGAACAATATATGTAGGAACAGGAACAATAAAAGGAAATGCTTCAGGTGATATTATTTCTAACGACGTTTGTTATGTAACAAATACAGGGAGAGTAGGAATTGGAATAAGTACACCAGCAACCAAACTGGATGTAAATGGGGATATTCATTTGAGCAATGAAGTGTATCTAGATAATGGTAAATACATACGATTTGCTCGCAACACAGGTGGAATATCAATTCAAACTCTAGGAATTGAAAGTGGTACAGATAACGTAAGACTTCTGTCATCTGGTGATATTAATGTCGTAAATGGTTCAATTACTAATTTGATGACGATCAAGAATGCTGGTAATGTGGGTATTGGAACAACAACACCCGAAACAAAGTTAGTTATAGGTAATAATGTATTAACTCCTGACCAAACACAAAATAGTGAGACGCTTATTATAAAATCGGCAACAACCGCCGTCAGTTCAAGAAAAGGGGGTATTAATATGGTTTCTACTGATGCGATTGCTGCTGATATTGGTGTGTCTATACAGTTTAATTCAAAAATTAATGCTACAGATATAGCATACACAACAGCGGCTATTACTGGAAGAAGAGAAAACGCTGTCAGCGGAGATGCCGCAGGTTATTTACAATTTTCTACAACCAATACGGTTGGTTCTACTACAGAGAAAATGAGAATATCAAATTCTGGTAATGTGGGTATAAACACAACTACACCTAATTATAAATTACACGTTGAAGGATCAGGAACTGCAAATGAAATTGTTGGGTGGTTTAATAATCAAGGTGCTTTTTCATCAAGTATAGCAGTTAGAAATTCTAATAAAACAGCATATATCACTAATCATCAGGGGTTGAGCACTCCAACTTACAGTGGGCAGTTGTCAAGTGCTTTAGCTTTTGGTGTTGGTGCTGGAATTTCTCCTATTCAATTTTGGAATGGGTCACCTTCATCGGCAAAAATGACTATATTAGAAAATGGAAACGTCGGCATTGGAACAACAACACCTACTTATCCTCTTGATGTGAATGGAACAGCAAGAGCGAATACATTATGGGCATTTAATACAACTTTATCAGCAACGCTTGGACAATTTAGTAGTAATGGATCAGCGGGTTGGGTATTTAGTAACCAAGGCGGAGGAAATGGGAGTGTTGCATTTAAGGGTTATTTAGCGAATGACCTTAAAATTTTTATGAATCCTGAAGGAAGTTCATATATAAATAGTGGTAATGTCGGTATTGGAACAACAACACCTGCTTATCCTCTTGATGTGAATGGAAGTGCCAAGTTTACAACTATTCGTGATTCGGCAAACAGCGTTGGAACTGCAGGGCAAGTGTTATCTTCCTCTGGTAGTAGTCTTCAGTGGATTGCACCATCAGTATCAACAGGATATGCTGTGCTTCGTGAAATACAAACAGCTGGTGTTTCGTCAGGTGTAAGTTTTTCTGGAAATACTCCTGTCGTGAGGCAACTTAATACTGTTGCTAATAACTCATTAGCAATCGTTGCACCAGTAGCTCCAAATTGGACTTTCATCATTCCAACGGCAGGGACTTATTCTTTTGTTGGTAGAGCGTGCTATTCACCAAAAGCCACTAATTTGTTTGCTGCATATACTACTTCAGCACGATTAAATATAACAAATAATACTTTGGGGTTAGAGGATGCGATCACTGGAGATACAAGTCTTTTTTTTAGGGAATATTCAACAGTAAATAAAGTTCCAGACAATATTTGGTTAAGTATTGACGGGATTTTAACGGTGACCGCCAATACAGTATTATCTATGAAACAATTCTCAAATGCTTCAGTCGCTGAGTTTAATCCTTGTATAGGCGGTACAGCAATAAATGTTAATGGAGTAAACGAATGCTATGCGGTGTTGACTATTACTAAACTCGCTTAATTGAATATACTCTTTTTGATTGACGATTAACGTCATATTTTATACTAAATATTAATAATTTTACATCATTAATATTTTAACAAAAACTATTATTAACTCTATCTATATCAAAACTACTATTTCGTTTTTTTTCAAAATCTTGTATTCTTGACTTAATATTTTCTGCAATATCTTGACAACGATAATATAAAGGTTCTCCTGACTGATATTTTTTACAATTAATACAAAATCCCCAAAGATTATCTGGAGTCATATATAAAACCATTAAACAATCTTTACAAAACTGATTATCCATATATTATTTATAAATAAGAAAATTTTTTAAACTGCCATTTCTGCTTTAATCGTCGGATGTGGATTATATTCTTCTAATATAAAATCTTCTGATGTGTAATCATCTATCTCTTTTATTTCTTCTATTCTTAATTTTGGAAATCTTCTTGGCATTCTATTTAACTGTTCTTTACATTGTTCTATATGATTTTTATAAATATGCGTATCACCCAACATAAAAGTGACCTTTGAAGGCTTCAAATCACATATTCTAGCAACAATGTACAACAACAAAGCATAACTTGCAATGTTAAAAGGTAATCCTAAAAACACATCACAACTTCTCATATTTACTAAAATTGATAACTTTCTTTCTTCAGGCTCCACGTAAAATTGAAAACAGTAATGACACGAAGGCAATGGGACAATTCTTAAACAATCAGGATTCCAAGCACTTACTAAAATTCTTCTAGAAGTCGGGTCAGTCTTAATTAAATTAATTGCATTTTTTAATTGATCAACGCCTTGATATTCATTCTTAAATACACCTAATTTATCTTTTTGTTCTTGACCTTTTAAATCATCATACTTTTTTCCAAAATGTCTCCATTGATAACCATAAGAAGGACCATATTCACCTTCTCTATAATGGTATAAATTTCTACTATCTAAGAATTCTCTCGAAGTATTTCCTTTCCAAATATTAATACCTTTATTTTCTAAAATCTTTGTATCACTACTTCCTGAAATGAAGAATAATAACTCTTCAACAACACCTTTCCAAAAAACTCTTTTAGTAGTTAACATCGGAAATCGTTCACTTACATCAATTTCAAATGATTGAGCAAATAAACTTAAAGTTCCAGTTCCAGTTCTATCTGTTCTTTCTTTTCCAGTTTCTAAGACACGTTTTACTAAATCAAGATATTTCTGTTCTTCAGTAAATTGGTTTGTCAATACATATCGGTAACAAGTTACACTATGACCGTCAAGATTATCATAATGAGTTGCTACACCTGGATGTTCATAATTATAAAAGGGAGTCCAATAGTTACTAGGAATTAAAAACCCATCATTTTTCATATTAATACAAAATTCTTTATCTGTAATCTTAGAACAATCTTTTCCATCAAATCCACTTTCTATTTTAATACAATTCCAATAAATATAACTTGGATAATAATTATCAATTACTTCTTTAATAATTTTTCTACCACCGATAAAAAAGATATCATCAACATTTTTTTCATTGGCTTTAGTAATTGCTTCATTGATACTTTTAACAATGATTATATCAGGATATTCTTCTTGTTTTAAAGTAGAAGATATAACAATATTAATACGGTCTTTAAGATGAGTGATATTACGACCATTAATAATAGAAAGATAAGTATCACGTCCCATTACGATAGCATTATTACCTTTTCCGGTAGTAAAATATTTAAAATGAGAAAGGTCGGAAGGTACTTTTTTAGGGTCCCAAGGAAGAGTATTATTAGGTCCAGAAAAATAACCTTCAATAGTTGTAGCAAAAATGACTTTTAAATTATTTTTAAACATATTAATTATATATAAATTAATATCTTTTTAAATAGATATGAAGCGAAAGTATCAAGAAATCGAAGAAGAAATTTCAAAAAAACCAAAGGTTGTTGTTCATAAAAAACGTGAAAGAGAGTATTATAATAAACATAATCAGTGTGCTGAATATGATGAAGAAGATGATGTTGTAGAAACAATAAAGAAAGGAATAATACAAAAGATAAAATTACAATATAATTTTGTAAATATTGATAAGACAAAAGTTCCAAACTATATTTTATAAAATATTTAAAAGTTTTTATTTTCTTAATTATACAAATAAATGAGTGAGTGTAAATTAAATGTTATACTTGATTTAGATAATACCATTATAAATGCTATTGATTCAAGTGACTGGATTAAAGTTCCCTTAAATTCTGGATTAAAATATGTTGATTGGCCTCCGTTGTTTAGAATTTATGCAAGACCCCATCTTCAAGAATTTTTAGATTTTTTATTTGCTAATTTTAATGTCTCTGTTTTTACAGCTGCAGATAAAGATTATGCTTTGCATATTGTTAATAATTTTATTTATAAAGACCATCCTGAACGTAAATTAAATATTTTCTTTTTTCGTTATCACGTTGAAAAAAGTCATAAACAATATAAAGGTGTAAAAGACCTTCGTATTCTTTGGGATATGTTTCAAGTTCCAGGATTTTACCCTTGTAATACAGTTATTATTGATGACTTAGACCAAGTTGTAAAGACTAATCCTTTTAATTGTATTCCAATTGATGCTTTTCACGTTGTAGACGATGATGGTAATTATAATCCATTAGCATCACAAGATGATGATTTAATAAGAATTCAATCTAAGTTAACTTTTGTTAAACAATTATATGATAAGACAGTTTGTTCTTTTTATGGTTATTTTACTGCTAACGAAGACAAACAAAAGCCATTGCTTAAATAAGTTTAAAGAATATTTTAATATATAATTATATAAAATGAGAACTGTATTAGCTGATAAGATGTTTTATTTTAAAAAAGTAAATTATAATGGTTGTTTTACAAATAAATCATCTTCTTATTTAATACCTTGGTCAAAGTTAAATAATATAACTTATTATAAAGACGAAAATATAACTAAATTTAATTTTAAAGATACTATTCTAAACAAAGACGGAGATGTTATTTCAGAAGTTATTGATATTTTAAATAGACCATATACAAATGGAGTAATTATCGAAGAAGATGATACTATAAAAGAAATGTTTTAATTATTTATCAAGTTAACATTTTTATATAATTATTTATATAAAAATGACTATATATTTTCATATAATATTTTGGAGTGATTTATGTTGTAGATCAAAAGAATATTTTTTTCCAATGTCTCGATTAAAAAAGATACGATATTCAGACGAATATGACTTAACTTTTATTGTATTTTCAACTGGTTTATTTTCAAATTCTACTATAAGAGTAAAAGGAAATGTTATTAAAATCATTAGTAAAGCAATGTTAGAAGAACATAATAATAATATTATTATAGAATTATTTAAAAATAATATTCGAGTTTATACTTAACGAATCTTTATCTCGTTTAACGCATATTTTGAGGAATATGAGATTCTTGTTGTTGACGTTGTCTCATTAAAGCTTCAGCTGCATTTTTTACAGCTGAACTCTTAATTGAATGTTCTTTACTTTCCATAGGAATATTTCCAACTCCATTTGCACCCATAATATCTTCCATTGACATACCTCTTGGTTTTTCTGGTTCATCATAATTTCCAAATGGTTCATCGTCATTTAATCTTCTTCTTGGTGGTTCTTCCTCAAATGCATCGCTGACATCTTCAATAATTTGAACTCTCTTTCCAGTCTTCATCTTAACTTTCTTACCACCTTTAAGAGCAGAAGGAGGCATAACAGCTGCTTCCGGATTTTCAAAGTCAGGACCCATCATTCTGTCAGAAGCAGATCTTACAACTTCTTCTTCAGAGGTATTAAATTCAGGAAGACTAGTCCTTGCCATACCAACGTGACCTTCACCTTTAGGAGGCATAGGTTTTAAGGAAGTAAGCATTTGAGATTCTTCGTCAATAGGTGAGAATTCAGTGGATGCATAAACGCCTTTTTGAATTTTTCTACGAGGATTTTTCTTAGGAGGTGGAGCTTCTTGATCTTCTAATACTGCATCTAAGCTAGAGACATCTCCTTCTTCTTGTGCGAATTTTTGTCCTTGTGTATTAAAAGTGTCAGTGGGATATTGGCGTTGAATTTGTTGAGCTTTTACTTGTTCTTGTTCAATTTTCTTTTGTTCTTGCTGAACCATATATTCGTTAACAGCTTCAACAGCTTGTCTAATTTTTTCTAAAGCTTGTTCTCCTTCAAAAATTTTAATATCGTTTCTTTGAGGCATAAACAACATAACGGCAGGTACAGAAGTAATTTTATTGGTAGTGGCATTTAATATAGATTTTCTGATAATAGGGTTATCAATGTCTATGATTTTAGTATTAAAGTAAGGAAAGATATGATTTATAGAATCAGTAATTTGTTTACAAGATTGACTATATTTGCTTGTAAAAATGATAAATATTTCATCTGGATTATTCATTTTTTTATAAATGTATATCCCTTTTTTAAATTATAGTTAAAAAAATTATTTCTTATATTTATTTGTTTTGTATTTATTAAATATAAAGAAAAATGGATAATAGAACATTAAACCCATTAAATATCAATCCTTTCACACAAACTTGGATTGAATCTAATATTCCATACGATCAATATGCTTCTACCAGTTCAACTGATAATTCATTAGATATTTATAAAGGACTTGGTGATATAAATTATAATTATCGTTATTTATTTTTTCGTTCTCAAGACACTTATAATTATTTTATGAGTCAAGCTTCTATGAGACTTATGTCAACTGAAATTACAAGAAAGTTAACAGGAGTTCATCCAGAAGGTAAAAATATAGTTGTTCCAGATGAAATGATTCGTTCTGTTGCAGATAGTATGTATGAAAATAATAGAATGGATATTAAGGCACTTCAAGAGATGACAATTAATTATATTGTTAATACAATTAGAACTGAATATGACGTTATTAATAATAATAATAAATTATCTATTTGGGTAACTAAATATGATATTGATAGTGGACTTCAAAGAACAAATGGTATTAAATTAAATAGAAAACAACGAAATAGCTATTATTACTGGAAATATTAAAAATTTTTGTAAAATATTTATTAAAGATATAATAAATATTTTTTAATAATGAACGCTCCACAACAAAAAAAATTTAAAGCAGTATTAATAGAAGATGTTACTGCTGATAACTTTACTCCTTCACAACGTAATAATCAATCAAAAGATGTCATGTTTGATTACTCTACTCCTAACTCAGTTCACACTTTAATTCGTCAAAAAATTAATAATGTTTATGACAGCTTTGTTATGACAAAAGTAGGTCAATATCAAGATATGGGTATTTATAAAGCATTAGTTAATAGTTTACTTGCAGGTCCTTCTAGATTTATTGTTGCAATTGTTCCAAATGATTCTACTCCAATGGGAAGTGAAAAAATGTTATCTTCGTTAAGATGGGTTAGTTTTCAAACTAGAACTACTGACAATATTGCTAAAGAATTTAATGGAGTACAAGTTTATCCACAAACTTATAGTATTAATTCTCAAAATAATATTTCAGATCCTGTTAATTTAATTGAAGAAAAAAGAAGTCATTTCTTATATCTTCCTGAAAACTTACCAATTAGAATTGAAGTGTTAAAGTTAAAAGAAGACGATAGCTTTGCAAGAAAAGGAACTGTTTCATCTGCATTAGAATTATATCAAACCGTTTTAACAATTGAAAATTAAATGATTAAAGATATTTTTCTTTTATTTAAATAAAAGAAAAAATGAGTATTCTTATCAATGATGAAAAATTTGAAATTTTTTCATACGATACACTTGACACTATAAAAGATCGTTATGTTACTCAAAAACACACCATCTCTAAATACGCAGAATTAAAACTTCTAAAAGAACACAACATCAAAACTGAAGAAAAAAATATTAATAATATACCTATCAAATTTCTCTCAGAAGTTGATTATAAAGTTAATTATTATGAAGATTCTTCTTTTCGTTGTTTTACTGTTATTGATTTTATTAAACAAACTGATGTAGAAGAATCTTCAGATGAAGGATTTAACAAATCAATTGACGAAATTTATACAAATATTACAAAAGAAACTAAAATTCAAATTTCAAAAATTCAAATTGCATTTATGTATATCATTGAAAACTTTGCTATTATTGAAGAAAATCCTTCTTTTGAAGAAAGTTATAACGAAGTAAGAGAAGACTCTTCTCTATTTGGATTAAATACATATCTTGACAAATATTCTACAATGACTGATTATCAAAGTTTTTTTGAAGAATATAAACAATCTTATCTTGCATCTGAATCTCGTTTAAAAACTCAAAAAGAAAATTTTAAACAAGCCTCTCTTCTTAAAGATTATACTCTATCAAAAATTAAAGATTCATTTATGTCTGATATCAAAGAAACACAAACTAAATACGACGGTGAATTTGAATTAAAAGTTGATATCTACGAATTATTAAATCGTTTTATTCCAAACCGAGAAATGCCTTTCGTTAAAATTGCAAAATTTTATAAAATATTAACTTATTTTACCACTCCAATTGAATGGTTAGAACCCGAAGATGAAAATACAGAATCTCTTCGTCTATATATCTTAAAAGACGAAATTGAATCTGATAATAACATCTCCATTCCAAAAGCCATTAATTATGTTGTAATAAAAATCGATCAAATGTCCGAAATTGAAGGTATATTTAAATATAAATATAGCATTGTTTCTGAAGGCGGTAATCTAGTTATTAATGAAACTTTAATATTAACTAGATTTTTTAATAATATCAAACCAATAGACTCACCTCAAAATATGACATTAAGAGAAACATTTGGTAAAGGTTATTTAATCTTTAAGGGAATTGATTTACCAAGAGAAATTATTTATGATTATGCGCTAAATGATAATATTGTTAGCTCTGTGATGACTATCAACGAAAGTTTTAAAATTGAAAAAATAAAAGGCGGTATCAGATTTTTATTATTTAATACTATTTCTTGCTCTGCATCTATTAAACGTATTACAAAACCAACTGATGAAGAAGTTGAAACGTTTCAAGGAAAAGTTGATGTAGGAGACAATATTATTCGTATTGATATTAAAAAAGCAAAATCAGAAGTTTTCTTAAAACATTCTTTACAAACTTTACAACAATGTTTAGTTTATATGTATAAAAATAAACAAGAAGATTTCTTTGATTATTATAAAACTTATCTTCCTAACATTAAAGAATTAATTAAAAAGAAAATTGTCATTCCTGAAGACAGCGAAGATTTACGTGATATTTTTCCAGAAATTTATCCAAGTGGTTATGGAAGATTTTGTCCTAATCAACCTGTTGCCATCTTAGAGAAAAAACAAGCTGAAAAAGAAATAGAACAAGGAAATGATGTTATGTTATTTCCTTTAACAGCAACTGAAGGAAGACAAGCTTGGTATGTTTGTAAAAGTTCATCTCATCCTTATGTGGGTTATAAAGCAAGTAATTTACAAAATTCTGAAAAATTTGGTATATTACCTTGTTGTTATGAAAATCCACATACTACTCAAGGTTATTTACGTCACGATTATGAAAATAAAATTGTTGATTTATCTGGAAAAAAACTTGAAAAAGAAATTGATGATGAAGATGAAAAATCAGAACGTAAATTAGATAATCTAATTAAAACTAATAAAATTTTGAAAAAAGATAGATTTGGTGTTCTTCCTCCAAATATCTCAGCATTATTGAATACAGTTGAAATTAATACTTTATTAGGAACTCATCGTTTTTTACGTAAAGGTGTTTCTCAGTCAATTAATAGCTGCATTGAATGTTTAATTAATGCAAAAGATTTAGATATAAGTATATCAAAAATTCGTTCAAGAATACTAAAACTAGCCCCATATAATTTAACAAGTCAAAATATGTTATTCCCAGCAGACATCATTAAAATTTTAGAAAATAATGAAAATATTGATCCATTACAATTTTTAAATATCCTTGAAAATCTCTTTCAAGTTAACATTATTTTATTTTGTAGAAATAAAACAGAAAATAAATTAGGTTCATTTTGTACACCATTTTTCAAAAAATATTTTATTATAAACGAAAAACAAGCTCTTTTTGAACAAACTGTAATTTTATTTAGAACATATGGTGCAGAAGTTGACAAAGTAATAGCACCTCAAACTGAACTTATTGTATTAGAAACAGATGTATCAAGTGGCGATAAAGTAAAAGGAACAATCACAAAGATATTTGACACTGACACGCCTTTTATCAAAAAATTATTTAGTTTATATGCATCTACCGTTAATATTTTAAATAATAATGTAAAATTAAAAAATGATATAACAAGTCAAATTGAAGATAGTGTTGGAAAAATTAGAAAAATTAAAATTAAAATAAATGATAAAACTTTAACAGTTTATAATTCGCCAATATCTTCATTTAATTTTGATAAATTTGAAAAAGGAACGCCTGAATATAATACAAAAATTTCAATTGATAAATATCCTACATCATTAATTAAACAATTTTTTGAAATAGAAAAAATTAAAGACATTCAAAAAGTACTTTATACAAACTTTGAAAATAAATCTATATTAATCGGTTATTATTTTGTTAAAGATGATTTGAAAGGGTTTATTTATACAGACGACTATACAAATACAAATGATATTACAAGAAATGTTTATAATAATAAAATAAACGAATATATAGCACCATTAGGAGTGGGAATTTCATTATTAGACCAATATAATTCATTTATACGTTTGTCAAATATGCTGACTTCATATTTGTTATATTTATTTTCTAAAGAATATAGCCAAGAATTAGATAATCTATTAAAATTAAATAACAATCAAGAGTTTAATGAACAATTAAAAAAGTATGTAAATGATTTTGAAAAACGTATTGTAGTTAAACCATCACACGAGTATAAAAATAAAAATAGACAATTATCTTTAAAAAATGATTCGTTTATTCAAGGAAAAAAATATTTAATAGCAACAAATGAAGAATTGAAAAAGAGATTATTATATGCTTTATATTCTATCACAAAAAATGACATTTATACGGTAATAAGTTATAAAACAAAAAAGTATATTCCAAACTTTTATACAACTGCAAAAGATTTTGAACAATCCGAACATTTTACAATTTATTACACAAAGAAAGAATTAGCATTATATAATATTGATCCAACGTTAAATTATAAAAGTTTTAGTTTACCACCTTCAGTAAACGAAAACACATTTTTTTTAAGTAATTTAGATATAATGGAAGGATATACATTTTTAGCACAAAAAGTTTCAAATGTAGGAAATGCAATCTATACTTCAAGATATTTTAATAATTATAGAATTAATACAATTGATAGAGATAGCGAAGATTCAATTGATACATCTAACCTTATATTTTTTATTTATAATGGACAAGAGATAATAAAAGAAGAAGTAATACTTGACGAAGAGATACAAACTACATATATAATGATATTTAAATCAGAAAATAAAGTATATACCTATGTTTTATTAAAATTTTTATAAAAAATATTTTTTCTTTATAAAACAATAAACTTAAAATGGATATGCCACCAATGTCTGTTATCTTACAAAGTGTTGCAGCTTTAGCATTACTTATCATCGGTATTATTAACGTTTCTGCTGTTAGCGTTACTACTGGTGCTGCTGAACAAAGAAATACTTCGGCAAAGAATGCAGTAAGAACTTCTCAAATTTTATTTGCTATTATTCTTGTCATTTTCTTATTCCAATCATTTACTCTTTATCAAGCAATGGTTCCAAAGTAAATCATAAAAAACTTTATTTAAAACTTTTCGTTATTTAATAAAAAATAATGAAAAGATATGAAAAAAAATTATGGATGTTTATTTTTCTCATTATCCATCTTAATCATTTAAAATATACTAATCCTTTAAAATATGTCATATTAAATCGATATGTTAAAAATAATAATACCTCATTAAATACTTTTTTTAATAATATTATTAATTACTATGAAAATCAAGAATTAAATCAACGAACTGAAATGTTAAGACAAGCTTCTGAATACTTTAGAAACAGATTTATGTAACTCTATATACATTTATATCAACACCACATTTTTTTAAAAAATTTACTCCATCTTTATTTCTATATTCTGTTTCATAATATACTTCTTTTACCCCACTTTGATAAATTAATTTAGCACATTCTAAACAAGGCGAATGTGTTACAAATATAGTAGACCCTTCAGCTCCTCCTGTAGTTCTTGCTAATTTCATTAACATATTACTTTCTGCATGTAATACTTCAGGAAGTGTTTTAAAATCATCATCTTCGCAATTATTATCCCATCCATTTGGAGTTCCATTGTAACCTATACTTATAATTTTATTATCTTTAACAGCAATACAACCAACATGAAGTCTTTTTGCAGTAGAACATTCAGCGAATGTTTTAGCAGTTTGCATAAAAGCACGAATATGTTTTTCTTTCATCTTTTATTTATTATTTAATATTTTAAATAATAAATAGTTTAATTACTCTTTGTTGGACGACTTGCATATTCAACTTCATATTCATCATCGTCAATTCCAGGAGCTATACAATCAAAATTCTTTGTAAAAGTATTTCCACAAGGACAAGAATATTTAACATCTCTAGCACATAAACAATCACAGTCATAAAGAACTGCATTTTTATAATTTGGTTCTAGCATCTTATTACATTTTGTACAATTGATATGATGACGATGATGAGTTTCTGAAGAATTTTTTTTTATTTGTAAATCAGTATTACAAAAATCTCCGTAAGAACAGTAGTCTGACATTTTTATGATAAAAATTATTTATTTAAACTATAAATAATTTTTTAATTATAAGTTAACGTCTTCTGATAGAATGTTTAGATGACTTTTTTATAGAGCGTTTAGATGTTTTTCTTTTAGTAATACGTTTAATTCTATGAGATATATAATACTTATTAGAGTAACTTCCATCTCTCTTAGCAAATGGATTTCTTGATGACCTATCATCTTTATTGGTGCCATATGTATTAGAGTAACTTCCATCTCTTTTAGAAAATGGATTTCTTGACGAACTATCATCTTTATCGGAGCTATATGCGTTAGAATAACTTTCATCTTTTTCAACAGAAACATTTGCTTGTTGATTATAAATAGCATACGAATATTGTGGCTTATCTGTAGGAATAATTATAGGAGGACCTGTATTTTTTATAGTATAACCATATTCTTTTAATATATTATCAATATTGATATCAGCAGATATATTTAAACATCTTAAAGTATCTTTATTAGTGTCTTCTTTGGTTTTTTGAAACACTAATTCATATTCAAAGTCGTTAACTAAAAAATTTGATATATTTTCAATATGAAAATCTCCAAAATAAGCAATACTTAAAATAGAAGGATCTGATAAAGTAGGTTTTATAGACCTACATATAAAATAACAGTCAAGAAGAGTACTTTGAAAATTATGTAAAGCATAAATACTATAAGAGTCTAACTTTGAAATATAAGTTAATATATCAGTATCTTTTTTATCACTTTCTATGTATGCTATTATTGACTTAGGCATTTGATATAAGTAGTCTGCTGATTTTAACTTAATATTATTAGTCAAATAGTCGCTAATTCTATCAATCCAATCTTGTTGAGTTTCTTTTGGAAATTTTGATATTTGTTTCATAATTAAACTTTCATTAGGAGTTAATAATTCAATTGAGGGTTTTTTACCTTTTAATATATTATCATATATATTACAATATTTTAATATTTGTTCTTTAGAATAATATTTAGTCATAAAATCAAATACTCGGTTTACACGAGATATTTTTTCTTGAGGACTTTTTATAAGTGATATGCTACCATATTCTTGATCTTCTAATATTAAAAAAGAAGAAAAAAGTTCAAATGTATATTTATTAATTTTACCATATTTTTTAATACTTTCTTCATCTTCTTCAAATATTTTTTTATATGTTTGTCTAACATCTACAGAATGCCATTTTAATTCTTTAGTAGGACATCCATCTTCATATTTTTGTGTTCCTTTTAATTTACGATTATAACATATCGCATAACCTTCTCTTAGCAACTCCATAGGACCTGATACATATCCAAACGCATTATAATCTATTTGATGAAAGTGCCATCCTTCCATATAAACATCTACTCCATGTCCTGGTGATACAAGTTTATCAATTAATCTCATAAAGTTTGGGTCATATATTTTATAACAACAGTTTGTTGAACCTGGTTTACATTCGCATACTTCACACATATTGGCAAAACTTCTATGTTTATCTCCGAAAAGAATATAAATTGGAAGGGTTATTCCAAGTTTTTTATAATTCTCAAATTTAGTTTTATTTGGCTTAAAAATTCCTATTGAAATAGGACCTGATATTTTATCAATCTGTTTATTATAGATTGTTAAAGGCATTTATTTATTATTATATAATAAATAAATAAATAAATAATTACTTTGGAACTGATTTAAATAATTCATCTAAGGTTTGTTTTCTCCTGTATTTAAAAAATGATTTTCTCCTTTAGCAAGTGCATCTAAATATTTTAATAAAACTTCTTTAGAATAACCTGTTACCTTAACCATTGGTTGTTCGCCTTTTGAAGTATGATAAGTAACATTATCATTTTTAGAGGGTAACTGTAAATCAGAATTAGAAGACATTGTATATATATATATAAGTATTTATTTAAACTATAATTAAATTAACGTCTATTTAATGTTCCACACAGAGCACATAATAGACAACAAGTAGCACAATCTCTACAGCATTCAGAACAATCTGGTGGTTTTTCGTCATCCATTTTTTGTTCAGTTGGACCGAGTTCTTTTTTTATATCTTCAATTTCATTTTCTAAACGTTTAAGTCTTTCAATTAATCCTTCTCTGTCATTATCATTTAATAAAGGTTTATCGTCCATTTTTATATCATAAATAAAATGAAATTTTAAATTAATTTAAATACTTTTATTATATATATAAAGAATGGGTATATGTTATTCTTGTAATAGCAATGATATGTATGAAATAACAACAGATCCAAAGTTTACTGATAATCTTGAAAAAACAGTT
>Ga0214923_10000317_pt1 | contig 73723 bp, 111 predicted proteins | sample LL1510_MetaG_FD_177993 | JGI IMG/M metagenome (GOLD analysis project Ga0214923, IMG submission 177993) | Freshwater microbial communities from Lake Lanier, Atlanta, Georgia, United States - LL-1510 | ecosystem: Environmental > Aquatic > Freshwater > Lake | place: USA: Georgia | collected...
GGGTTAATGGTGCTACATCAGGTAGTTTTGTTGTTAGTAGTAATACAGCAACAATTAGTAGAACTTTACTTTTAGATTTTAACTCAGAAAGTACTGAAACTAGTATTTTAAATATTAGAACAGGCAGCACCAGTGGTACTATTATTGCTACAAGTGACACAGTAAATATTTTAAATAAAACAATAACAGTGTCAGTTACACCTTCTTCTACAACAGTCAATGAAGGCAATACAATTACATGGACTGTTACAACTACTAATATTTCAAATGGTACCACACTTTACTGGACTGATAGTGGTACTACTAATTCTAGTGATTGGATTGGTGGTGCTACATCAGGTAGTTTTGTTGTTAGTAATAATGCAGCAACAATTATTAGAACTGTGGATGTAGATTTAGACTCAGAAAGTACTGAAACAAGTGTATTACTTATTAGACTAAACAGCACCAGTGGTACTATTATTGCTACAAGTAATACGGTAAATATTAACTCCATACCTATCCCACCAGGTGGATTCCGTGGGCAAACAGCCTATACAACAGCCGGAACTTATTCATTTACAGTGCCTGGTGGTGTAACTAGTGTCTGTGTAGTTGCAGTAGGCGGTGGTGCTAATGGCCCTTCTAATGGTACTAGTGGTGGTGGCGGTGGCCTAGGTTATAAAAATAATATTTCAGTAACGCCGGGATCTAGCTACACTGTGGTAGTTGGTGCAGCTGGCGCCAATAGCTACTTTATAAACACCAGTACAGTCAAAGGTGGCGGTGGTGGCAATGGCACTGGAGGTACCTACACTGGTGACGGCGGTGGTAATGGCGGAGCCGGGTCAGCAGGTGCAGGGGGTGCAGGGGGCTATTCGGGCACAGGCGGTGCAGGTACCACTGGTTACGGTGTTCATGGATCCAATGGTGCAGGCGGCGGTGCCGGGGGCGGTGATTTCTATGATTGGATTCAAAATGGTTGGTATGAAGCTGGAGCCGGTGGAGGCGGTGTAGGCCTACTAGGTCAGGGTAGTAATGGAACCGGAGGAACTACGCGGGGCCAGGCCGGCACTGGAGGAAGTAACGGAATTAACGGACAGAATTGCCCAGCTGGCGACTATGGAGGTAACGGTGGATTATATGGCGGCGGCGGTGGCCGAGGTGGTTGGGTAGCCAACAGAGATGGCCTAGGTGGATCCAGTGGAGCCAATGGTGCAGTAAGAATTATCTGGGGAGCTGGACGTAGCTTTCCATCAACTAATACCAGTGATGTGTAAATAAATTATGCCCATAACTTTTTCGTCATCGTCGACTGTAGGACAACTTCATTATACCTCTAACAAAATATATAGATGGTCTGGATCAGTCTGGCAGACTATCGCTACGAATGCCACAAGATCTGTAGTCGATTAAACATCTTCTTATACTTTAGGCATTGCCGGCGGCGGTGGAACCGGCGCAGCAGGATCGGTTAACACCGGTGGCGGTGGTGCGTCAGGCTATGCTGGTGGTTCGGGTATTGTAATTCTAAGATACCCAGGCAGTCAGCGTGCCACTGGTGGTACAGTTACTTTGTCAGGTGGATATACTATTCACACGTTTACTACCAGTAAAATCTTTACTTTAACCTGATTAATACAATAAATAGTCCATACAGGAAATCTATCAAATGACAATGTTTATTAAATTAGAAAATGGAGAGCCAGTAGGTAACCCATTGATTCAAGAAAATATGCAATATCTATTCCCAAATTTCAATTTTAATCAAGTAGTAACACCCTCAATGATTGAACCAATGGGTTACGGTATATACGAATTTAGTCAGCAGCCCACACTAGAAAGATATAAAAAACTCAGTGAAGGTACGCCCATAAAGAACCTTAACAACGGAATTTACTATCAAAATTGGCAGATAGTTGATAAAACTGCTGAAGAATGTGCGTTAGAAGATCAACAACAAGAAGAGTCAGTACGCAGACAGCGCAACGGACGCTTGTTTATGACAGACTGGACTCAGGTAGCTGATAGTCCTTTATCATCTGAAAAGAAACTTGAATATCAAACCTATAGAACTGTACTAAGAAACGTGCCATCGCAAGAAGGATTTCCTTGGTCTGTGATTTGGCCTGTTGAACCTACTTGATTTTTAATTGATTGAAACTGCTAATAAATACCTTAATTAAGGAGGTATTTCAATGGCACACTATGCTCAAATTGATAATAATAATCAAGTAATTCAAGTTATTGTAGCGGAACAGGATTTTATAAATTCTGGTGCGGTAGGAGATACTGCACAATGGATTCAAACCAGTTATAACACCTACGGCGAAATACATCGAAATGGTGGTACACCTCTGCGTAAGAACTATGCAGGAAAAGGGTATATGTACGTGTCAATTAGTTTCCCATCAAATCTCACAGTAGGGCAAACATGGCTATTACAGTAAACAACTTGCAAATTTCAGGCACTAGTAACAATCAAAACTACATTGAAGGCAACTGGACTCAAAATGATTCGGTTACCGCAATGAATTTTAGTTACCTAAGTGTTGCAAATAGTGCAGTTTCAGGAGGTGCATCCCCCGGATGGTATGCACTAACAACAAATGGTAATATAAATTATGGCAGTAATAGTGGTTGGATATTTACTCAAGAAATTTCTTTAGATAACGGCTACTTTTTCTTATTCTTTGATATTAACACGTTGTTATAATATAAATATAAAATAATTTAATGTTGTTCTATATATATTATTAAATTATAAAGCAAGGTAAACTATGGGAATTTCAGCTAGTACATTATTAAAATCTAGTATATCTAGAGGTATACAAGGTATACAAGGCATACAGGGACAACAGGGTACTCAAGGTACGCAAGGTACTACTGGTATTCAGGGTCAGGAAGGTACTCAAGGCATACAAGGACAACAGGGTACTCAAGGTACGCAAGGTACTCAAGGTATTCAGGGTCAGCAAGGTATACAAGGCATACAAGGTTTTGGATTTCAACAAAGCCAAGGTATTATTGGATCTACTGGACCTACTGGTAGTCAAGGTATTACTGGATCTACTGGACCTACTGGTAGTCAAGGTACCACTGGATCTACTGGTAGTCAAGGTATTCAAGGTATTCAAGGTCGTCAAGGTACTACCGGATCTACTGGTAGTCAAGGTACTACTGGATCTACTGGTAGTCAAGGATCCACAGGTGCTACAGGTACCGCGGGATCTACTGGTAGTCAAGGTACTACTGGATCTACTGGTAGTCAAGGTACTACTGGATCTACTGGATCTACTGGTAGTCAAGGACCCACAGGTGCTACAGGTACCGCGGGATCTACTGGTAGTCAAGGTATTCAAGGTATTCAAGGTGCTAGTACTACTTTAAAAGTTGAAAATACTAATACAATAGTAAATGCTTCCGGTACAGTTACACATGATTATAATATTAGTGGATTATTTATACATACTAGTATTAGTAATAATTTTACTGCTAATTTTATAAATGTACCTAGTACTAATGATAATATTATTAATTTTACTTTAATACTATATCAAGGAGCAACGCCTTATTATCCCAGTGCAATTCAAATAAATAGTATTAATCAAACTATTAATTGGAGCGATAATGCAATTCCAGCTCCTATAGCAAATAAAACAGAGCTTTATACTTTTGTTTTAATTCGTACAAATAATACTTGGACTGTTTTAGCAGTTAATTCTTCATTTGGATAATAAATAATGCCATTAAATTCTTTATTAAGAAATTTTTTAGTAATAAAAAAATCTAATTCTAGTCGATTTCTAGAAGGAGAACAAATATACACTACTCCAGGAACTTATAGTTGGACACCTCCAGCAGGAGTAACATCTGTACATGTAGTTTGTATTGGTGCGGGAGGTGGTGCTAGTGGTGATCATACTAAGTATGGTGGTGGTGGTGGTGGCTTAGGTTGGAAAAATAATATACAAGTAATACCTGGTAATACCTATACAGTAGTTGTTGGCAATCAAGGAGAAGGTGGTCAAGGTCTAGACGGTGGAACTAGTTATTTTATTAATACTAGTACTGTAAGTGGTGGTGGAGGTGGCGGTGGAAATAGTAGTAATGGAGCTGCAGGTATATTTGTAGGAGATGGTGGTGCTATTGGTGGAAGAGGAGGTAGAATTTACCAAACTTCTGGAGGTGGTGGAGGTGGAGCTGGTGGTTATATTAGTGGTTCTCTTGAGTCTGGAACAGGAATAGATAACTATACTGCTAGTAAACAAGGACGAGGTGGTGCAGGAGCTGGTGGAGGTTCAGGTTTAGGAGGAGGTGGAGTTGGAATATATGGTAATGTATCCAATGGATTAAATATGGCTACTGGAGGAAGTGGAGGCACTGCTGGAACCTCTGCTGGAGGTGGTAGTTATGGTGGTGGTGGCACTGGTAATCAAAGCTATGCTCCTACTAATGGTGGAGGAGGTGCTGTTCGCATAATCTGGAATAGTAATCGTTTCTATCCATGGACAGCTGATATTTCATCGTATTGTCAAGTTGAATATCTTGTAGTGGCTGGTGGCGGTGGTGGTGGCAGTGATTTTGGTGGCGGTGGTGGTGCTGGTGGTTTAAATACAGGTATATTTTTTGCATATAAAACTTATGCTTATAATATTGTTATAGGTGGTGGAGGCAGTAGAGGACCTAGTCAAGGTACATCTGGATATGCAGGTAATTATTCTCAATTTGCAACCCAAGTTGTATATGGTGGAGGTGGTGGAGGTAGTTATAGTACTGGTAATGGAGGTAGTGGAGGTAGTGGAGGAGGTGGAGGAGGTCCAGGCGCTAGTGGGGGTGCTGGAAATCCAACGGGTTCATTTGGTGCTGGTGGTTCTTTTCCTATAGGTATTAATAATTTTATAGCTAGTTCTGATTCGGGAGTATATTTTTACTTAGGTAGTACTGCTAATATTAATATTCCATTAGGACAAGAAATTTTTTATAATAATCAAAGTTATGGAAAAATAAAGTTTAGTTTTCCTAATTGGGCTAATATAAACAATGCTCCTAATACATATATATTAGATACTATTACAAATCTTAATACCGGACTAATTACTATGACTAGTAGATGGACTAATACTATACCAGGATCTCAAACTAGTGTACAAGGTTTTAATGGTGGATCTAGTGCAGGAGGAGGTGGTGGAGCTACTAGTATTGGTGTATCTGGTGAAGGCGGTAGAGGCGGAACAGCATTTGCATCTAAAATAAGTGGTACTAAAAAATTATATGGTGGTGGTGGAGGTGGCGGAGCTGGTGGGGGTGGTACATTAAATAATGGTGGTAGTGGTATTGGTGGGTCTGGTGCAGGATATTCTGGAATCTCAAGTGGTGTTCCTACTTTAAGCACTTCTGGACTAATTTCTACAGGATCTGGAGGTGGAGGTGGAGCAGCTACAGGTGGAAATGTTTCTTTAGGTGCAAATGGAAGCGGCGGAATAGTAATATTAAAATATCCTAAAACTATAAATGCGTCTTTTACTGGTGGATTAGGTGTATCAACAATAACTTTAGGTGATTTTAAAATAAGTTCAATTACTAGTGGTACTGGCAAAGTTACTTTTACTTAAGGATTAAATGTAAATTTTATGGCACATTATGCAATTTTAGATAAAAATAATAAAGTTGTTCAAGTAATTGTTGGTAAGGATGAACTAGAAGAAGATTGTAATTGGGAAAATTTTTATGGTCAAGAATTACAATGTGTATGTAAACGTACTAGCTATAATACGTTTGGTGGTATACATTATAATACTAGTGGTATTCCTAGCACTGATCAAACTAAAGCATTTAGAAAAAATTATGCTGGTATAGATTATACTTATGATTCAGAATTAGATGCATTTATACCACCTAAACCTTTTTCTAGCTGGACACTTGATTTACAAAGTTGTTTATGGCAAGCACCACAACCTATGCCTCAAGATGGTAATAGATATATTTGGAATGAACTAAATATTTCCTGGGAACAAGTATTTTAATAATATTATTAGTTTAATGTTACACCAATAATTTTTTAAAGACAAATTATATGGCAACTAATCTATCAGCTTTACAAATTGTTAATGAACGATTATATGGTACTGTATTAACTGGCCTTCAGGGTGTACAAGGCGTTCAAGGTCAACAAGGTGTACAGGGTCCACAAGGTGTACAAGGGCAACAAGGTGTACAAGGGCAACAAGGTGTACAAGGTCAACAAGGTATACAGGGTGTTCAAGGTCAACAAGGCGTTCAAGGTCAACAAGGCGTTCAAGGTCAACAAGGCGTTCAAGGTCAACAAGGCGTTCAAGGTCAACAAGGCGTTCAAGGCATCCAAGGTCAACAAGGCATCCAAGGTCAACAGGGTACTAGTGGCCAAGCTGTATTTAAAGGTGATCAGGGTTTACAAGGCATACAAGGTATTATAGGAAGTACTGGTTTAGGGTTTAGTATAGCTAAAGTATATACTACAGTTAGTAATTTATTAGCAGATACAAATCCTAGTAATATAGTCTATGGTCAATTTGGTTTAATTAATACAGTAAACATTAGTGATCCAGATAATAGTAAAATATATTTATGGACAAATACTGGTTGGGTATTCACAGCTGATTTAAGTGGAGCAACAGGTCCACAAGGTCCACAAGGTCTACAAGGTCTACAAGGTCTACAAGGTCTACAAGGTCTACAAGGTCTACAAGGTTTACAAGGTTTACAAGGTATTCAGGGTATTCAGGGTATTCAGGGTATACAAGGCATACAGGGTCAACAAGGTATTCAGGGTATTCAAGGTATTCAGGGTCAACAAGGTATTCAGGGTCTACAAGGTATTCAGGGTATACAAGGTCTACAAGGTACTAGCGGTCAAGCTGTATTTAAAGGCGATCAAGGTATTCAAGGTGCTCAAGGAATCCAAGGATATAGTATAGTATGGAAAGGAATTTATAGTGGCAGTACTATATATTCTAAAAATGAAACTGTATTCTATAATGGTACAAGTTGGATATTTGTAAATAATAATCCTACAGCAGGCCAATTACCAGATACAAATAATGCAAATTTTTGGGAGCCTTTATCTAGTCAGGGTATTCAAGGTCAGCAAGGCACCCAAGGTTGGATTGGTATTCAAGGTCTACAAGGTACTCAAGGTATACAAGGTTTTGATGGTCTACAAGGTCTACAGGGTATTCAAGGTCTACAAGGTATACAAGGATATGAAGGTATACAGGGTACCCAGGGTACTCAAGGTCAACAAGGTATTCAAGGTCAACAAGGTGTACAAGGCTTAACAGGTATACAAGGTGATTTTGGTATACAAGGTTTTGATGGTCTACAAGGCGTACAGGGTACTCAAGGTGTACAAGGCTTAACAGGTATACAAGGTGATTTTGGTATACAAGGTACTCAAGGTATTCAGGGAACTCAAGGCTTAGGTTTAATAACTAAACAGCAATGGGATCCACTAGCAACATACATTATAAATGATATAGTAACCTATCAAGGTAGTTCTTGGATAGTAACTTATCCTGTACAAGGTACAGATATTCCCGGAGTTAGTTTAGCTTGGACATTATTTGCGGCTCAGGGTCTACAGGGTCTACAGGGTCTACAAGGTCCACAAGGTGTACAAGGTCAACAAGGCATCCAAGGTCAACAGGGTATTCAAGGATTTGAGGGCTTACAAGGCATACAAGGGTTGGATGGATTATTTGCTGGTCAAGGTATTCAAGGTTTAGAAGGTTTACAAGGTCTACAAGGTCTACAAGGTCTACAAGGTCTACAAGGTCTACAAGGTCTACAAGGTACACAAGGTATTCAAGGAAGTACAGGTACTGCCTTTACTATAGCTAAAGTATATAGTACAGTTAGTAATTTACTAGCAGATACAAATCCTAGTAATATACTATATGGTCAATTTGGTTTAATTAATACAGTAAACATTAATGATCCAGATAATAGTAAATTATATATTTGGACAAATACTGGTTGGATTTTTGTTTCTGATTTAAGTGGTAGTGCAGGTATACAAGGCGTACAAGGTTTACAAGGTATTCAGGGTATACAAGGTCTGCAAGGTAGACAGGGTACACAAGGCGTACAAGGTCTACATGGACAATTTGCAGGTCAAGGCGTACAAGGTCTTAGAGGAATACAAGGTGTATTAGGCAAATCACCATCATTTTTAGGATCATGGGATTCTAGTATACAATATACAACCAATGATATTGTATATTTTTCTGGAGGATCTTGGGCAGCAATAGAGAACAATTATGCTACTGTACCTGTAGATTATTCTGGAAAATGGATGCCATTAACTGCACAAGGTATTGAGGGTTTACAAGGTATACAGGGTGTACAAGGTGTACAAGGTGTACAAGGAATAGGTTTTAATTGGATAGGAATTTGGAATAATTCTACTATATATAATAAAAATGATTTAGTAGAATATAATGGCTCTAGTTGGATTAGTTTATATAGCTATAATCAAAATCATGCTCCACAATATACTAATTATTGGAGTTTAGTATCATCACAAGGTACAAGTGTACAAGGTACACAGGGTATACAAGGTATACAAGGTCAACAAGGCGTAACAGGTATACAAGGTGATTTTGGTATACAAGGTACTCAAGGTCTACAAGGTATTCAAGGTACTCAAGGTCTACAAGGTATTCAAGGTAGATCAATAAATTATAGAGGTAATTGGGATCCTAATTTATCTTACTATAGAGATGATGTAGTATTTTATTATTATAATTTATATATAGCACTAGTTAATCCACTAACAGGTTTTAATTATACACCTAATATAAATAATGCAGAATGGCAATTATTAATTCCAGAAGGTATTCAGGGTCCACAAGGTATTCAAGGTATACAAGGTACACAGGGTTTAGATGGTATTCAAGGTAATTTAGGTTTACAAGGTACTAAAGGAGATACTGGTTTAGGGTTTAATATAGCTAAAACTTATATAAGTGTAGCTGCACTAATAGCTGATACTAGTCCGGTAGATATAATACCAGGTGAATTTGCTATTATTGAAACAGGAAATACTAATGATACTGATAATAGTAGACTATATCTTTGGAATGGAGTTAACTATATTTATACTACAGATCTTAGTGGTGCTGTAGGTATACAAGGTTTAGAGGGTATTCAAGGTCTAGATGGTATTCAAGGTCTACAGGGTATTCAAGGTCTACAGGGTATTCAAGGTATTCAAGGTCTAGATGGTATTCAAGGTCTACAGGGTATTCAAGGCATACAGGGTATTCAAGGTCAACAAGGTATTCAAGGCATACAGGGTATTCAAGGTCTACAGGGTCGTCAAGGCATACAAGGTATTCAAGGTCAACAGGGTGTACAAGGTATACAAGGTATACAAGGCGTACAGGGCGTTCAAGGCATACAAGGTTTAGACGGCCTATTTGCTGGTCAAGGTATACAAGGTCTACAAGGTCTACAAGGCATACAAGGTCTACAAGGCATACAAGGTCTACAAGGTTTACAAGGTTTACAAGGTTTACAAGGTTTAGACGGACTATTTGCGGCTCAAGGTACTCAAGGTACTCAAGGTACTCAAGGTACTCAAGGTACTCAAGGCCTACAGGGTATTCAAGGCCTGCAAGGTATCCAAGGTACTCAAGGCGTACAAGGTTTTGGCTATCAGCAAAATCAAGGTGTGCAAGGTACTCAAGGTATACAAGGTACTCAAGGTATTAGTATTCAAGGTATTCAAGGTATTAGTATTCAAGGTCAACAGGGTATTCAAGGTCTACAGGGTACTCAAGGTTTTGGCTATCAACAGAATCAAGGTACTCAAGGTACTCAAGGTACTCAAGGTACTCAAGGTACTCAAGGTACTCAAGGTACTCAAGGTATACAGGGTTTTGGCTATCAACAGAATCAAGGTATTCAAGGTACTGCTGGTACAAATGGTAGTCAAGGAACTGCTGGTACAAATGGTGCTCAAGGAACTGCTGGTACAAATGGTGCTCAAGGAACTGCTGGTACAAACGGTAGTCAAGGAACTGCTGGTACAAACGGTAGTCAAGGAACTGCTGGTACAAATGGTAGTCAAGGTACTGCTGGTACAGGATTTAATTGGAGATCAAATTGGTCTGCGTTTAATGAATATTATATAAATGATGTAGTTTTTTATAATGGTAGTTCATATATAGCAATAGAAAACAATCTTGATCTTATACCTTCATTTAGTCCAACTCATTGGTCTATAATTTCTAGTCAAGGCACTCAAGGTACTGTAGGCACAAATGGTGCTCAAGGAACTGCTGGTACAAATGGTGCTCAAGGTGTACAAGGTCAACAAGGAATACAAGGTACTAGTGGTTATGTGGGCAGTGATGGTGCACAAGGTATCCAGGGTATTCAAGGTTATGGTATTCAAGGTATTCAAGGTTATGGTATTCAAGGTATTCAAGGCATTCAAGGCTCTGCAGGTAATCAAGTAGTATTAAATTTAGATGGTGGTATGGCCGATAGTATTTATGGTGGCATTGATCCTTTTGATGCTGGTGGCGTTATCTAATAAATGAAGAGAATTATATGCCGGTACAAATACAATTAAGAAGAGATACTTCTGCTCAATGGAATTCAATTAATCCTATTCTTGCACAAGCAGAAGTAGCCATAGAAACAGATACTAATAAATTTAAAATAGGAAATGGTACTACAAACTGGATAAATCTACCCTATGGTGGGTTACAAGGAACTCAAGGTATTGCAGGAATAGCAGCTGCACAAGGTAGTCAAGGTACTGCAGGTACAAATGGTAGTCAAGGCACTACAGGCACAAATGGTAGTCAAGGAACTCAAGGTTGTCAAGGAACTACTGGTACAGGATTTAATTGGAGATCAAATTGGTCTGCGTTTAATGAATATTATATAAATGATGTAGTTTTTTATAATGGTAGTTCATATATAGCAATAGAAAACAATCTTGATCTTATACCTTCATTTAGTCCAACTCATTGGTCTATAATTTCTAGTCAAGGCATTACAGGTACAAACGGTACTCAAGGAACTCAAGGTCATCAAGGCACTACAGGCACAAATGGTAGTCAAGGAACTCAAGGTTGTCAAGGAACTACTGGTACAGGATTTAATTGGAGATCAAATTGGTCTGCGTTTAATGAATATTATATAAATGATGTAGTTTTTTATAATGGTAGTTCATATATAGCAATAGAAAACAATCTTGATCTTATACCTTCATTTAGTCCAACTCATTGGTCTATAATTTCTAGTCAAGGCACTACAGGTACAAACGGTACTCAAGGAACTCAAGGTCATCAAGGCACTACAGGCACAAACGGTAGTCAAGGAACTCAAGGTCGTCAAGGAACTACTGGTACAGGATTTAATTGGAGATCAAATTGGTCTGCATTTAATCAATATTATATAAATGATGTAGTTTTTTATAATGGTAGTTCATATATAGCAATAGAAAACAATCTTGATCGTATACCTTCAATTAGTCCAACTCATTGGTCTATAATTTCTAGTCAAGGCACTACAGGTACAAACGGTACTCAAGGAACTCAAGGTCATCAAGGCATACAAGGTTTTGGATTTCAACAAAGTCAAGGTATACAGGGATTACAAGGCAGTCAGGGTTTTAGTAATAATAGAACAACTTCTGTAAGTGATGGAAATAGTATTACGCCAAATGCAACTATTAGTGATAATATTACTCAAATTAATACGCAAAGCGCAGGAACATTAACTATAGCTGCTCCAACTGGTACACCAACTGACGGACAAAAAATAATTATTAGAATTAAATGTACAAATACACAAACATTTAGTTGGAACGCTATTTATAGAGGTTCAAGTGATTTATCACTACCTGCACAAACAACAGGAAATAGTAAAACTGATTATATAGGTTTTATATATAATAGTACAGACAGTAAATGGGATTTATTAGCACGTACATTTGGTTATTAAATATAAGAGGTATTTATGGTAGCACGAACATGGATAGGACCAAATGGTGGTGCTTGGAATACTGCTAGTAATTGGAACCCTACTAACGCCCCAAATAGTACTGATGAGGTAACTATTAGTGGATTTACTGGAACTATTATTGTTTATCGTGGTTTTGCGCGTCATATAACTATACAAGGAAGCTCCAATGTTACTTTTGAACAATCTTCAACGTGGCTAGAGATTACTGGAGACTTATTAGTTAGTACCGGTAGTACTTTAAATACAGACTTTGGTATAAGATTTACGGGAAGTGGACTGGTGAGTAACTGGACGCCTGGTAGTGGTACTTATAAGAATATTGACATAACTAAAGGTCCTAACAGTAGCCTTGATATTAGGGGTCCCGCAAATATTACAGGTCAATTTATATATGTAACTGGTACTATTAATCAATATGATAATATATCTATTGCTTATGTTAATAATATCGGTACAAGTGCTAGAACCTGGAATATGAATGGTAAGAATGTTAATGTTACTGGTCTTCCTACAAGTGCTGGTAACACTAACTACAATCAAAATAATGGTACTTGTACTTTTGGTGGCACTAGAGGTTATTTTATTATGGCTGATGGAACTCAAGCACTTTGTGCTCAGCGAGCAAGTCAGGCCCCTAGTATATCTATTCCAACAGATGCTAACGTAGTTGTTCGTGGACATGTATGGGATTTAGAAGTAAAGGGAAACGTACTGGGAGTTGACACTACAACTTATACTATTACATTATGGAATAATTTTAGTGATAATGCTACATCAACTAGTACTATAGCTGCTACTAAAACTAACCTTATTTTGGTTCGTAGTAGTCCTGGTACATACACCTACAACTCATATTATAAATGGAAGACAATATTATTTGGACAACCAGGTGGTACAAATGTAACTTGGAATATAACCAGATCGAGGGCTAATAGTATTACTTGTAGTGGTACTGAATTTACTTATAACCTTAGTGACTGCACTTTTTCTACTAATGATACTAGTGGCTTACTAAATTTTAATTGTAGTTCTTCAACTATTAATCTTAATGATATATATAGTAGTCAAGGTACTAATACTCAGTTACAGTTTAGTGGATCAAATAATACTATTACTCTTGGAAATACTAATAATAATTCTACTCAAGTAATAAATGGTTCAATGTCATTTAGTGGTTCATCAAATACCTTAAATATTATAAATAATTTTAGTTGTAGAAGTATTACACATACTGCAGGTACTATTACTATTGCATCAGATAAAACAGTAAAAACAGGTTTATTTTCTCGTAGTGAAAAAAACTCTGCTGGTTTAGTTTTAAATGGTAATTTAGAAATTATTTATAGTACAGATCAAAGTACTGTTAAATTTAATCTTCCAGATACTACAAATTATACAATAAGTGGAGATGGTTGGGTAATATATCGCGCAAAAGGTCATTTTATTTATGGTGGACTAGATAATAGTGCTATAAATTTTACAACAGGTGCAAATACTTTTAATATAAAAATATTACAAAATTTAGATCAATCAAATGAGCAGCTGGGTGTATTAATAGTGGCAGCTGCAAAAAGTTTTACAAATCATGAAGGTACTTTCGATCAAATGGGTCGTTGGGGAAATGTAGATCCAATAACTGTCTATATATTTAAAGACTTTAGTGTTTATGCGCCACCAAATGATGATGGTACTTATCGCAACAAAGTTGGTTTACTTAATCCAATTTTTGCAGGTACAGATTCAAATAAAATACATAATTTTGGAACTATAGGTATAAATCCTGGATATAATGGAATGGAACCAACTTTTAGTGGTATACGTATGGCTAGTTCTGGTACTTTAAAATGTTTGAACAATGTTAATTGTAATGGCTTACCTTTTAAACATAGTTCAGGCACACTAGAATTAACTAGTAGTAATATTACTTGTAGTACTATATGGTTTGGATCAGATGGAATTAACAATAGTTTAGATACTGGAACAAGAACTTGGATATTTCCTGCTGCAAATACTCACATAATTTGTACAGATTTTTCACATCCAACAACAACTGGTTTAATATGTTCTGGAGATTACTATGATTCATCAGACCCTACACAAATAAGTGGAATATATATTAATAATTCTAATGCTACAACTATTCTATCTGGTAATACTGCAAATACAAGTACACCACCTAATTTTATACTATCAAATTTAGCTACTAAATTAAATACTAGTTTTTATTGTAATAGTATACGACTTTATTCTGATAATGTAAATAGTAATTCTAATATATATGTAGATAATATGTGGGCACCTACTAATCAAAGTGAATCAAATATTGCTTGGCAAAATAATATAAATGTTTATATGACAGGTATAAAAAATGGGTATATAGATACTACTGGTAATGTTAGTTCTTGCCCCATTACTATAGTAGATCCAGGAGTAGGAAACACTAAAACTGTTTATACAAGTACTAAAATTTCTCAAACTACACGAATAGGTACAATAACTGTAAATAATAGAACTATTCTTAATGGTAATCCGATTCCTAATAGTTCTACTGCTAATAATGTAGTTATAGGTGGTTTGTTAAATTTATTAGGCTCATTAGTAATTAAATCTGGCCAAGGATGGGATTTTACCGGAAGTGGAACAGTTTTTTCAGCAGCTAGTGCTCAAAATATTACAGATAATGGAGGTATTTTTTATTTTTCAAATCCTGCAGCTACTCAAGCCATATTTCCAACAACTACTATAAATAATATTACTAGAAATACTACAAGTACCAATACTTTAACAATTACTAGTAATAATACTACTATAGGTACTATTGCTAATCATATTAATGGTGGCGGTAGTTTTGCATTTATTGATGGTGGTCTTGGCGCACCAAAATTTAATGTTTTTAATATTAATGGTACACCAAATGCAATATCATTGATTACTGGTCCAGTTATTAGTAGTGGAGCAATATTTTTAGTTGAGTATGCTACAGTAACTAATAGTACTGCAAATCTTAGTGGTAAATGGCTTGGTGGTAATGGTACTACTGATGGAGGAGGTAATATAAATTGGTTATTTGGTCAAGGTATTAACAATAATGATAATTTCTTTTTATTAATATTTTAGTAATGGTATATAATGGTAACTTTAAGTTATAATTGGCAAAGAATATCAATAATAGATTCGCAAACTAATGATCATAATCTCGGACTACGACATATAATTAAAAAATTATGGTTTGTTAAAGAAGGTATTGATAGTAGTAATAATAAGAATACTATACGACAAATGGCGTTATCTAATAAATAAAGAGAATTATATGCCGTTACAAATACAATTAAGAAGAGGTACTTCTGCTCAATGGAATTCAGTTAATCCTATTCTTGCACAAGCAGAAGTAGCCATAGAAACAGATACTAATAAATTTAAAATAGGAAATGGTACTACAAACTGGATAAATCTACCATATGGTGGTTTACAAGGTACTCAAGGTATTCAAGGTATTACAGGTAGCGGAATTCAAGGTATTCAAGGTACTATAGGGGCTTCAATACAGGGCACACAAGGTACTACAGGTAGCGGAACTCAAGGTATTCAAGGTACTCAAGGTATTCAAGGTACTATAGGGGCTTCAATACAGGGCACACAAGGTACTACAGGTAGCGGAACTCAAGGCATTCAAGGCATTCAAGGCATTAATGCAGGTCAATTATTACAAAATTCTCAAAGTGCTAGCTATACTGTAGAACTAGCAGATGCCGGAAAACATATATTTCATCCTGGCACAGATACAACAGCTAGAACTTGGATTATACCCCAAACTGGCACAGGTGTAGGACAAGTAAATTGGCCTCTAGGAACTATTCTTACCTTTGTCAATCAACACGGGGCAGGAGCTATATCAATACAAATAACTAATGATACTATGCGACTAGCAGTAACAGGAGAAACTGGTACCAGAACTTTAGCAGCTAATGGTATAGCTAGTTGTATAAAAATTACTTCTACTGAGTGGTTAATAAGTGGAGTGGGTATATCTTAATGAGAGTAAACTATGTCAATATTAAATCAAAGTTTATTAAGCAGTTATGCAAGAGTTCCTAATGCGCCAACCGCAGTATCGGCTTCTGCTATTGATTCAAGTTCTGCATCTATTAGTTTTACAGCTCCCACTAATAATGGTGGAAGAGTAATTACTAGCTATACTGCTGTTAGTAGTCCTGGAAACATAACTGCTACTATTTCTCAAGCAGGTAGTGGTTCTATAACAGTTACAGGATTAACAGGAAATACTACTTATACGTTTATTGTGTATGCAAGTAATGCTGTAGGAAATTCAATTAATAGTAGTAGTAGTAATCCTGTTACTATCAAACCTCAAGTTGTAACATATAACGCTTGGGCTGCTGCAATTGGTGGAGGTGGGGGTGGTGCTGCAGCTACGGAAATGGCTGGTGCTGGTGGAGGTGGTGGAGGAGTAAATACTTGTCAGTTTACTACAACTCCTGGAACACAATTTAGTATATCAATTGGTGCTGGAGGCAATGCAGGCCAAGGAAATATGTGGAATGCTTGGTATGGCCCTGAACTTGGTATTGACGCTGGCCCTGGTAGTAGTAGTGGTATATATGAAGTAAGTCCTCAACCTACAAGTATATCTATATCAGCTGATGGCGGTGGTATGGCTGGAGGTAAATATCGTTACGGAAGTGGTTATTGTTCTGCACTTAATACAACTAGCTTCTCTCTAGGAGGAAATGGTGGTGCTTCAGGAGGAGGCGGCGGATCTAGTAGATGTATAAATGCACCATATCAATGTCAACCTATGGGCACTGCAGCAGCAGGAAATGGTGGTGGTATAGCAGGTAATGGTAACCGTACTAGCGGAGGAGGTGCTGGTGGCGGTGGCGGTGGTGCTGGAGGACCGGGCGAAATAGGATACTCATATAGTAGTATTACAGCTCCTATAGCTTGTAGATCTAATAATGGTGGTGGTAATGGTGGAGCAGGATGTAGTTTAACTGAACCCTATTCAGGTTATTATTACGGAAACGGATATGGTGGCGGTGGCGGTGGCGGTTTCATGATACAAGCACCTACATCAGCTGATAGAACTAATAAAGGCAGATCTTTAGGTGGTGGTAATGGTGGAGGTGCTGGTGGTTATGCTGTGCATTGTTATTTCCCTCTACAGATTACGCTTGTTTCAAACACTGCTGGTAATGGGGTTGCTACAATGGGTGGTGGTGGTGGTGGTGGAGTTTCCGCAGCCTATCCTAGTCCTTATCCGGGTGTAGGTCTTCAACATGGTTATATTGGTAGTACCGAAGGACCTGTAGCTTATTGTTATGGTAGAAGATCTGGTAATGGGGGAAGCGGAACAGTATTCTTTAGCTATCCTTCTGAAATGCCCGATTTAAGTTATGTTGCTCCTACTTTAGGCTATTGGTATCAATGTTATGGTGGAAGAAAAATATATCAATTTTGTAGTGGAACAGGTTCTATAACAATTTAATTATTAGTAAAATAAATATATGGCACATTATGCTTTTTTAAATGAAAATAATGTAGTAGTAGAAGTAATTAAAGGTAAAGATGAAGATGGAACTGACTGGGAAGAGGCATATTCTCAGGTCCGTGGTTTAAGATGTAAAAGAACCAGTTATAATACATGTCTAGGAAGCCATTTAACCGGTGGTATACCTTTTAGATATACTTTTGCTGGTATAGGTTGTGTATATATAGATGAATTAGATGAATTTATTCCTCCTAAGCCTTTCAATAGTTGGATTCTTGATATAAACAATAAATCATGGAAAGCTCCTATAGACTATCCATCTGATGGAAAGAACTATGATTGGAATGAAGAAAATTTAACATGGATAGAAAATTTAGATGATTCCTCAACACAATGACAAATATGATTTACGCAACTATGTTTATAAAATAGATAATTTTATAGATCAGCCTACATGTAAACAATTAATTAAAAAAATTAGTAAATTAGAGTGGAAATCACATGGTTATTGGGATGAAAAAAATAATACTGTTCATACATATGATAATGAATTAAGCGTATTACAGACTGATATTCCTGAAGTAAAACAATTAAATAGTAAAATAAAGTATGCAATAGAAGAATACATAAGTAAGTTTACTACTTTATTTTGGAGTTATAATGCTTATTCTTATATAAGACTTAACAGATATAATAAAAATACTTATATGAGAACTCATTGTGATCATATATATTCATTATTTGATGGTACAAAAAAAGGAGTACCTGTGTTAAGCATTCTTGGTGCACTTAATAGTAATTATACAGGCGGGGATTTTATTATGTTTGAACAAGATGTAATAAAACTAGATCCTGGAAATTTATTAATCTTTCCAAGCAGTTTTTTATTTCCACATGAAGTTACTCCTGTTTTGTCTGGTACAAGATATACTTATATAAGTTGGTGTTGGTAAATGTCTATAACTATTAAAGCAATATTTCCAAAAGCTGTTGGCTTCAAAAGTTTTGAAGCAGGATTTACAGCAAAACAAAAAAATTTTATATTTGATCTTGAAAAACTTCCTAATGTAGGAAATAACACAAGTAGAGATAGATATTTAACAAAACATAAAATTTTAAGTAATTTTACAGATTTTTGTTTAGACAGTATAAATTCTTACTTTTATGAAGTATATAAGCCAAAATATGATGTAAAGTTACGTATTACACAGATGTGGGCTAATTTTAATAATAAGAATCAATGGCATCATTCCCACGAACATCCAAATAGTTTTTTAAGTGCAGTTTATTATATGCACTGTACAGAAAATGTTGATAAAATAATCTTTAGTAAAAAAGAATATCAACAATTACTTATACATAGTAGCAACAGTACTGAGTATAATAACAATGATATTGAAATACCTATAAAAGAAAATTTACTAGTAATTTTTCCGTCTAGTTTAACACATCAGGTAAACAATAATCAAACAGATAAAACTAGGGTTAGTATTAGTATGAACACTTTTCCGGTTGGAATTTTAGGTAATGGACAAGAATGTACTGAGTGTGTTTTAAAATGACAAGAACTTTAATAATTGATGGTGGATTGGGAAGAGTAATTACAGCAATTCCTGCATTAGAAAAATATGTTGATAAGTATCCAGATACTATAATCTTAATACATATGTGGATTCCAATTTTATTTGGTAATAAAAAGTTAATAAATAATGTATATGATCCTATGTCTAAAGGTATATTAAATAGAATAAAATATACTAAAATTTATAAACCAGAACCTTACTATAATAGTAATTATTTACAAGGTAAAATAAATTTAATTGATGCTTGGAATCAAGAAATAAATGGAGATACAGAAAGTTTAAACTTACCAAAAATATACTTAACTAGTTCAGAATTAACTAGTATGAAATTTATACGTAATAATTATTATAATAAAATAATTGCTTTTCAACCTTTTGGTAGTTCAGCAATTATTCAAGAAAATAATGTTATAGATAATAATTATAGGTCATTAAACATTAAAACTACTCAACATTTAGTAAAAATATTAAGAGATGAGGGATACGGTATATGGTTAATGGGAGATAAACCAATACCTTTTTTAAGTAACGATAATTTTATTGGAGTTGGTTCTCAAAATATAAGAGAAGTAGTTGCGCTATTAGCACATTGTGATTATTTTTTAGGAATAGATAGCAGCGGTCAACATATTGCTAGAATATTTAATATTCCTGGTTCTATTATTATGGGTGGTACTAATACTATAAATGTTACTTATCCCGATCATTTTAATATTTTAAATGATCGAAGTGATAAGACTTATATGCCATATAGAATAGCTGAATTTGATTCTTATTTAGCCGAATTAGATAATAGCGATATTATGGAATTAAGCGATAAAGATCTTCATATAATGGGTAAAAATATTTTAAGACATATTAATAAATCTACTAAAATAAAATGTTAAATAGTTAAAAGTATTTAACATAAAGGAGTAGTTAAAATGATTAGTTTAGATCTACTATTTAATTTTAAAGAAATATTGGTAGACACTCTGTCTTGGCTATTACCAGTAATTGCACTTGCATGTATAATTTTATTTTTCTTAACAAGATTTTTACCTGGTATAATTCCTCAGGCTAAAATTATACACTATATGTGCATCCCTATTTTTTCGATTACGTTATTTTTTATGGGTGCTAATTGGAATCAAGGACGTTGGTTAGCAGAATTAAAAAATGAACAAAATAAAGTAGAACAAGCCAAACAAGAACAAGCAAAACTTAATCAAGAATTATTAGATGAACGTAAAAAAGTAACAGAAGTACTTACAAAGAGCAGTAAAGATTTGCGCGATGCTAATGCTAAATTTATACAAGAGTTACAGAAAAAAGACGCCAGTGTTGCAGGATTATTAGGTACATTAGATCAAGTAACTCGCGAAAAGTATGCCGCACTAGACAAAAATGCACAGCTTGAATATCAAACACAATTACAATCAGTAATTGATTTTGAAAAACGTTGTCCAACTATACCAGAATTATATATAAATAAATTAAATGATCGTGCAAAAAATCCAAGTAAGGATATAAAGCGATGAAATATATAATAATTTTTGCATTATTATTATCCGGTTGCACAACAATTAGTGTTGGCAAACCTTGGCCTTTACAAGAAGATGCTTATTTATTACAACCTTGTCAACAATTGTTAACTATAGAAAAACCACGTGAGAGTAGTATGAGCACTGTAGTAGATATAGTAGAAGCTAATTATGGACTATGGCATGATTGTAAAACTAAAACCGATGCTTGGATTAAATGGTATAATACTCACTGGAAGGAGACTAAGTAATGGAATTAACATTAGATCAATTTAAACAAGTTATACCTAAAAATCAGTATGTTAATCAATGGTATAGTGCACTAGAACAATTACTACCAAAATATGAGATAAATACTACAGATCGTATAGCAGCTTTTTTAGCACAGTGTGCACACGAGTCAGGTGGTTTTGTTTTTATTAAAGAGAATTTGAACTACAAATGGGCAAGTTTACGGAAAGTTTTTCCTAAGTACTTTTCTACAGATGCATTGGCGCAGCAATATGAAAAGCAACCTGAATGTATTGCTAATCGTGTTTATGCTAATCGGATGGGTAATGGTCCTGAGGAATCCGGCGATGGTTGGCGTTTTTGTGGACGTGGTCTTATACAACTAACTGGTCGTGATAACTATACTAAATTTGGTAATAGCTTAGGTATAACAGCAGAAGAAGCTTCACAATTTATGGAAACTTTTGAAGGTGCTACAGAAAGTGCTTGCTGGTTTTGGCAAATAAATAATCTAAATAAGTGGGCTGATTGTGGTGATATACTTACACTTACAAAACGTATAAATGGTGGTACAAATGGCTTAGAGGATAGATCTAATCACTATACACACATAATTAATATATTACAAGGTTATTAATATGAGTTTTCTAAAAAGCATGCTACAAGATGGTGAAAATAATAGCTGGAGTAGTAAAAGAATTATTACACTTATTGCTTTTTTACTATGTGCATTAGCTTTTTGTTGTAATTTATTTTTTAAATATACTGTTGAAGAGTATATGTTTCAAGGAATGATGATGGTTGTTGTAGCTGGTTTAGGTGTTACTGTAACAGAAAAATTTGCTACTAGAAACTATTCTAAAACTAGTAGTGTTACGCCACTGCCTAAACAATTTGATCGTGAATTATAATCTAGCAAGGATAAAATTATTAAGTGTAGTAGTAAAATTTTATTAACCTAGTAAGGATTAATATGGGCAAAAGCAGCGCTAAAAAAGAACGCAGTATAATACCCGTAGAATTTAATTTTAAGGAAATAACACCACTAAATTATATTCAAGAAACATATTTACGTGCTATATGTGAAAATAATATAATTTTTGGCATAGGCAGTGCAGGAACTGGTAAAACTTATATTGCAGCTACTTATGCTGCTCGTGAATTATTTTATCGACGCATAAATAAAATTATACTTACTAGACCTAACATAGAAACCGGTCGTGGTCTAGGATTTTTACCCGGCACACTAGATGAAAAATATGCGCCTTATCTAGAACCTTTTAATGATATTTTTACTCGTAGTTTAGGTACCGGATTCTATCAATATGCACTTAATAAAGGAGATATAGAACCTAAGCCATTGGGATTTATGCGCGGAGTTACTTTTGATGATTGCATAGTACTACTAGACGAAGCACAAAACGCTACTCGTGATGAAATGAAAATGATCTTGAGTCGCATTGGTAAAAACTGTAAAATAATAGTTAGTGGTGATCATGATCAAAGTGATATTACTAATAGTGGACTAGAAGATGCTGCTAAAAGACTGGAACATATTCAAGGTATTGAAGTAGTAAGATTTATGGATCAAGATATTGTTCGTAGTAAATTGTGTAAAGATATTATAATGGCTTATAGGAACTAGTAATTATGGAAACAGTTACAGAAGCAGTAAGTAAATTGTGGTTTTTAGGAGCTGGCTTAGTTGCCATAGCTGCTTATGCAGTTACAATTAAAGTAAGATTAGATTATCTAGAAAAAAATTATGACAAACAAATTACTGCTCTCTGGGATCAAGTAAATAGATTACTTAAAGATGCAAAACATGGAAACTAAATTAGCAACTATTATATGTGGTGATGTTATTGGTTATAGTAGCTTAATGCAAAAAGATGAAATAGGCACACTACAAAAATTAGATAAGTGTCGTAGTATAATTGATCCACTAATTAATAAATATCGTGGCAGACTATTTAATACTGGCGGTGATAGTGTATTTGTAGAGTTTGCCAGTGCTGTTGATGCTGTTAAATTTAGTATTAACATGCAAGATGAAATGTACAAATTAAATAATAGTATGCGTTGGCGTATAGGTATGCATATAGGAGAAGTTTGGATATATGGTACTAACTTAATGGGTGATGCTGTTAATCTAGCTGCTCGTACAGAAAGTCTAGCTGATTATGGTGGTGTTACTATGACACAATCAGTTTATGATTTAGTAAAAGGTAAGTTAAAAGAATACAAATACATTAGCCGTGGTAAACAAGAATTTAAAAATGTTGATCCAATGGAAATATGGAGTATAGTACTTTCATATGCAGAGCCTAATCCACACTTAAACAAAGCACCAAAAGTTAAAAATAACACACTAACTAAAAGTCATAGAGAACTTATAGCTGCTATAGTAAATGATCAAGCAGCTAGAAATAAAACTATAGCAGATGCTCAAAATTTTAAACGTAATAAAAATTTTAATGCAGCTACTAGAATATTGATGTGGCGTATTAGTAAACAAGATAGTGAAGCACTAAATGAGTTAATTGATATGTTTCAAAAAAATCTAGTTACACAAGAACTAAAGCCTTATGTTTTAGCAGTATTTGGTGAATTTTGTCAAAATACCAAGAGCGAAACAGCAATAAAAATAGCTGATCTAGTGTTACAAGATAGCGAAACTTTAAGTATTAAACTTTTACAACAAGCTGCAATAGTTAATGAAGAAGCTAGTTATAAATTAGCTATGTTAATATTTAATAATTCTAATAGTAGTACTAGTGAAATTAACAGTGTTATAGCAGATCTACAAGAAAGTGCTATGAAACGTAAAGTACCAGCTATGCTTAGTTTAGGTAAGTATTATTTAAAGTTACAAGATAATAAAAATGCTTTTCGTTGGCTCTATGCTGCTCGTGCAGAACATAGTGCTGAAGCACAAAAACTACTAGAAGCATTAAACAAAAATATTAGCAAAGCTGAGTTTAATAATTTTAAAACAGATGCTGATGCACTAGTAGATCAAATTAAATTTATGGATGATAACAGGATGAAACAATGAGTACAGATTCACTACCAGTATGTTTAACTTATCAAGAGTTAAATTTTAAAAATCATTTAACTTGTATAGAATATGCTGAATTAGGGCCAGCAGATCCTAGAGAGTCAAGTACTAGTTATTGGCAGAATAAAGCATTATTATGGGCAGTACCAGATGGAGTAGCACGCACAAGATTGTGCATGAATTGTGCACACTATAATAATGATCCAGAAATAGTAGCGCTAATACCTTCTAGTCCTGGCGGACAGTTAAAAGCTAGTGATCTTCCAGTTATGCCAAAATGGGCAGATATACAAGGTATGCCTACTGCTGTATGTACTAGATGGTCTATTACTTGTTCAGCGTTACGTACTTGTAATGATTGGGAAGACCCTAATTTAGATCCTAATAATGCAAATATAAAATTTGTAACACCAGATAAAAATGAGGTATCAGATGGCTAAAACTTATAAACCAACTACTGGCATGGCTAGTGCTGCTCGCAGAGCGCTTAAATGGAAAGAGGAAGGTAGGGCAGGCGGTACTCTAGTAGGTTTAGCCAGAGCTAATCAACTAAAAGATCGTGATCCACTAAGTGCAAGTACTGTATTACGTATGTATAGCTTTTTTAGCCGTCATGAAGTAGATAAACGTGCAACTGGATTTAATAGTGGAGAAGAAGGTTTTCCTAGTAAAGGCCGTGTAGCCTGGGATCTTTGGGGCGGCGATGGTGGTTATACATGGAGTAGCGCAAAACGAGATCAAATTATGCGTGAACGAGAATCAAAAGCACTACAGCTAGTAAAATTAGCAAATAAAGGTATAATTCCGTATACAGATAGAATAGTTATTGCACAAGTTCTAGAAGATTATGCTAATAATAATATTAGTCAAGAATTAGAAGCATTTGGACAATTTATGTATCATGCTGAACTACTTAGAAATGATCATTTAGATGTATACTTATTTGATTTACATATGGTAGATCAACCTTATCGTGATATATTAATTGATGTATTTAGTCAACTTCATAACATGGGTGATATGACTATAGACGAAGAAGATAGTATACTAGATACACCACTATAAAATAAAAAACCCAGTAGATTTATTCTACTGGGTTTTTTATTTATTGTACTACTTCTAAATTAGGTGTTACTTTATCCTGTTTATTTAATTGTTCTTGAGCTTGTTGCTGAAGTTTAGCGGTTAGTGGATTAGAGATTTTAGCAGGTAATTCTTGTAATCCAGCTAAAATTATATTTGCTTCTTCATAAGTTATTTTAAAATTAAACTCTATATTATTCATTTTACGGGGCAAACTCCTGATATGCATTCATCATCTAATAATTCGTCAAAACTGTTAGCACTTTCAATATCAATTGATTTTAAATTGTAAACATAGTCTTTATAAGTTTTTTCATCTACAACTTCTTGTGGAAGGTAAAGATAACCTAAATCTTGAGCAGTTTTAGTAGGATCTGTTCTATAAATAAAACTAACCCCTACATAACAATCCCAGTTATTTAACAACCAGTCAATAATCTCTGTAACCTCACTAGGATCATAACTAATAGTTACCGATGTGTTTTGTTGTGCCCAACTAGTTTGTAGTAATTTATAGCGTTCTAGTTGATAAACAGCACTTTCAAGATTAACTTCTTTACCGTTTTCCTTATGAAAAGGTACATCTTTCCACTCTACTGGAAATGTTACTAGTACACCGGTTGGATCTGTAGGGTGATTAATTACTTTATAGCCACTATCTCGTAGTAGTGGAATCATAGGATCATAAGTACTAAATTGTACATTGTTAAAAATATACTTTCCTAGGGGCTTATGTACGCCTTCAGTACAATCCATAATTTTTGACAGTGTTCCACTAGGTTTAATACAAGTAACATTCTTAGGACTAGGTAAACCTAGTTCATCAGCCATTGAAATGGCACTTGATGTAGCAGTGCGCTTTAAATATTCATAGTCATAACTAGTCATATCTGGGCGCATAGCAATACCTGTTAATCCTACTCCACAGAGACGTAAGAAATAGTTGTTAAGGTGCCAAGCTTCTTGTAAGATCCCGTCTTTAAGATTAACACAGGTTTGACGATAATTTGCCCTGGCAGCCAATCTGATCGCATCGTGTAATCCTGCGGTATTACCTTTAAACTTGGAGATATCCGTTTCTGTAAGGTTACAGAAGCTTTTGTTTCCCAACAAGATTTCAACACAAGGATTTGCTCCTTTAAACCACGGAGCACGTCTAAGAGCTTCTTGTTCATTAATAAATCCTGGTTCACTACCACCAGCCTCTAGCATAAGATTAAAAATTTCTTTTAACTCTTGGCGTGTTGGCTTTTCTTTGAATACTAGGCTGTTATTTGATTGTTGACGATGTTCTCGATTATACAGCCAAAAATCTTTTTTAGCTACTGCAAATTCTTGCCATTCCGGTTGACCATAGTCAAAAAGAGCAATTTCAGCACTTCTACGACTGGATAAGATCGTTCCAAGATGATTAATAATATCAAGAATATCCATCCTAGTAAGAAGGCTATCAGCCCGACCATTAAGAATGTTGGCAATTGCAACATAAGCTTTTGAGATAGCACTATCACCGCTTGAAATCCACCCATATCCTTTTAATCTTTCACCGGCAGGTCTTAATTGACTAAAATCAAGTATAAGAGTATTAGCAGGATACTTGCCCGCAAGAAGCTTTCCAATAGATTTGGCCCACGCTTCAGCACTGTCTCCAATTTGTATAGTCCAAGTTTTTGTTGCTGCATCCCAGGTTTCAACATTGTATTCAAGTCCACCCTTAGCTGTTCGTTGACTTTTAACAACTTGAATATTTTTAATTGGTTTTGAGAATCCATTTAGTGTACCTACAATAGGTTTAAATCCTACTCCGCATCCTTGAAGTAATAACCATAATACATCAACTACATCATATACTGTTTCTACATGAGTAAAACTACAATTAAATTGACTAGCTTCTCTAGTTTTAGCTACTGTTGTACCACCTAACCAAAGTGTACGCCCAGCCATTAATACTTTACGTTCCAGCATTAATTTTTCTAGTTCATCTAATTCTTCTACCTCATGAAAGTAGAGCTGACGACCAACTGCTCGCTCCCATAGCCAATGTTGATGATCCTTAACTCGCCTAACAGTTTGCTGCCAGTTTTCAAACTGTTTACCATCATCACTAGTTGGCCTATTATAAGTTCGTCTAGTAATTACTTGTGCGCGTGTGCTTACTTGCATAATATCTCCTATTTTCCAGTACTGCCAAATCCTCCAGTACCACGTTTTGTATCATTCCAGCTATCAACAAAATCACAAATAATTATGGGAATAATTACTAGTTGTGCAATTCTGTCACCTATATTAATTTCATACTTATCTTCGCCAATATTTTTTAGTGCTATTTTTATATTTCCACGATAGTCACTATCAATAACGCCTACGGAGTTAAGTAGTATAATTCCCTTTTTGCCTTGTCCCGATCTATTAAATACTAACCCAGCAAAGCCCTCTGGAATTTTTACAGCTACACCAGTATCAACAAGTTTTGTTTCACCAGGATAAATATCTAAAGTTTCGGTGCTGCGTAAATCTGCTCCTGCGTCAGTAGGATTGGATCGTTTTGGTAAGTAGGCTGCGTTGTCTACTCTACACTCAATTTCTTTTATTTTAAACATAGTTTTAGTGTTTCATCAATTTGTTTACAATTTTCAGTACCTATTGCATCACTACAATAGGTTACTAAATCCATTAGTTGATAATTAAGCATTAATTGTGTTTTTGATTGATTAATGGCTTCAATATATTTGTATTTACCACTGATTGGAATACTGTTAATAATATCCCAAGTAGTACCATATTCTTCGATTAATTGTTGTGCACGTTTAGGTCCAACTCCAGCTACACCAGGAACATTGTCGCCACTATCACCTATAAGGCATTTAATATGAATATATTGTTCTGGTTCAAATGTATAGTGATCTGTCCAGTTTTCCCAAGTAATTTCTTTTCTGGTAATATAGCTAAATCTTGATGTATTAGGTTTAATTAATAAATCCCAATCTTTATCGCTTGAAATTAGCCATATTTGATCAATTTGTAGTCGATGTTGTTTGGCCACAATATAAGCAGCAATATCATCAGCTTCTACACCTTGAAATTTTAATACTGGATAATATTCCGTTAATAATTCTAATGTTTTACTAAAATCTTCAAAAAATAATTCAAATTCTAATTTTTCAGCTTCTGTTTGTTGTTCATATTTATCTTTACGATTTTGCTTGTAATTAGCATAAATAGTTTTACGATAACTACTAGATCCTTGATCTGCAGCTATAATTACATTTTGTGCACGATAGCTTTTTGCTAAACTTTCTACAGTATGTAAATAATCTTCTGCAAAATCTTTAGCTTTACTATGTTTATAGCGAAATGCAAGATTAAGTGCATCAACTATCATTAGTGTTTTATTTGTAAGTTCAAACTGTTTAAATGTTTTCATATTATTTTAATGTGTAATTTATTATTATAACACTATTGATAACAAAAGTCAATCTATAAATTTAGTTTTGCTATTCTGAAGCCAATCTTCTAGTAAAAACATATAGAATTCATAATTTTGTGAATAAAATAATAACCACCGTTTTTCCATCATATTATCACAAACAATACTTGTAGCACCAAATAATTTGCTGCGATCATATTTAAATATTAATAGCGGCATTTTATCTACTTGATGTGCTTGACGTTGTGTTTGCTGCCACCACTCCAAAATTTGTGGAGTTTTATGTGTTAGTAATCCACTGTTAATATGATCTTCTGCATAACCTTTTACTTCAACACAATATAAATTATTTTTACTAGGTATATATAAATCTCCTTTTAATCCATGTTTAGGATCTAGTGCGCCACTACTAGGAACTCGTTCCCAGGGTAAACCAGTATATTTACGAAGCATATCTCGCGCTAATATCTCTGTTCTATTGCCTTTAGCCCTACTATCTACCACTTGTAGCCTCATTAACATGTTTAGCCAACTTAGTCCAATCTATATATCCTTTACTATCTGTATATAAACTAGTTATTTCAAGTTGTTCTATTTTTTCGGTTTCTAATTCATGCTTTTTATTGTATTTATTTAATACTTTTTCATAATATTTAGCACGCATGATATTATCTTTCAATGCGAGATATATTAGCATGTTTAATAACATTTACTTTCTCTAAAAGTGGGTGACTAAATCCATGCGACACTAAAAATGTATTAAGATGTTCTTCTTCTAGTAATACTTCTACAAGTTTTTCTTTACCATCTATATCTAGTGCTTCTACTGTTTCATCTAAAATTAATAAATTAATTCTGCTACTTGATAATGTTTGCATTAATTTGCGTATAGCTAGTAATGTGGCTACATTTACACGGGCTTTTTCACCGCCACTAAGTGCATTAATATCAATATCTTTTCCATTATCAGTAATTACTACTAATAATTTATCGCTGCTATTTACTTTAAAACTAATTTGAAATCTTCCATCACTAAGATCAACTAAATATCCATTAGTAATTAATTCTAGATCTTTAACTAAACATTCAATTTTATATGCTACTAATCCTGTTGTTGAAAATGTTTTTGTAAGTACTTGAAGTATACTCATACGTTCTGTCATTAAATGTAGCTGAAAGCTATATTCTTCTAATTCTTCTTTCATTTCTTCAAGCTGTTGACGAATAGTATCTATTTTACTATTGTGTGCTTGTATTCGAATATTTTCATCCTCAGCTAATTTAATACGCTGTTTAGTTTCTTGTATAGTTCTAGCTAAATTATCATATTGATTTTCTAATTCATTTTTATCTAGTGTTTTTGTTGGTAATATATTGTCAATTAATTGATGCAGTCTTTCAAAATCTTGTTGTGCTTTTAAAGTTTCTTTATATTGTTTATCTAATTTTTCTAGTTCATTACGTTTAATTAATGCAGCAGCAGCACTAGCTCTAGCCATTTCAACTTCATAATCTTTAGTTTTAATTAATTCTTGAGTTTTTGTACTGTCAATGTGACTAAAACAAGTAGGACATATACCACTTAAATTTTTTAGTTTCTTTATAAATAATTCACCGTCTTTTACGGTTTTCATATTTTCTGTTTGTTCTTCTTGTAGTTTATTAATTTCTTTTAAATCTACAGTTTTACAACTAGAAAAATCTAAATTAATTATACTAAGTTGTTGTTTATAAGTATTATTTTGTATAATTTTACGATTTGTTTTATCTAGATTAGCAATTTCTAGACCAATTTCAGCACATTTAGTTTCTAGTTTACTATCTAAAGTTTCTACTAAATTAAGATTTTTTGGTGTTAAATCAGTTTTTTCATACTTATCTAGCCAGCTCCTAACAGTATTAACTTTAGCTTGTGTACTACTAATTTCTTTACCTAGTTCTAAGGAAATATCTTTAAATACTTCGCTAGCTTTAGTATACTTACTAAGATTTAATATTTCTATAAGAAATTTTTTGCGGGCCGTATCTGCACTTGTTAAAAATTCTAAACTCATAGCATTACTTTGATATACTATTTGTGCAAAACTTTTATGATCAATGCCTATTATATCTTCAATAATTTTATAAGTTTGTGTAGCGGTATGTGCACTAATATCTTTACCATTTTTTAATAATTTAACAGTTTGAGTTGTTCCACGAGTAGTTTTTATACTATACTCATTTTCATCACGATTTAAATCAAGTTCAATAGTATATGTTTTATCTTTAACATATCTATTAAGAATATCACTTTTTTTAATATTTTTACTATTTTTATTAAACAATACTTCTTCTAATATAAGTGCAATACTACTTTTACCATGACCATTTTTACCTACAAGCTGTGTTAGTGGAGATTTTAAAAAATTTATAGTATTATTACTACCATAACTAAAACAATTACTCCAGCGCAATTCTTTAATTGTTATCATTGCTCCAAAACTTCCGTTTATTTAAATAACCTAATTGTTCTATTAACAGTATTATATCAACAGCATTTTCAAATTCTAGCTGCCAACAGTCTTGCGAACCATGTTTACGTTCAGCAAGTATTTTAGCAACATAGTAAAAATTAGGATGATAATCTGTGTTAATCATGCTCTATTTTATCCAGTTGATTTTGTACTTCTAGTACAGCTTTATCAATAGTTACAGCTGGAAGTTGTAGTATATATTGTAAATATTCTCTAACTTCTTCAACTAATGTCATATCATTATCCAACATAAGCTGTACATCACTGTTACGTTTAATGACTTTTTTATCTATTAGATCACTATCTTCTAATTCGCCTAGTTCTTGTAAATCACCTTCAACTTGATAAATTGTATGATGATAAGGTGTAGGCGGTTTAGGGTCTCCAACACCTATAGTTTTTCTTATTAATTGTGGTAATTCTAGTTTAATCCAGTTATGTTCTAATGTTTCAGTATCTAAAAGTATTATACCAGTTTGTACAAAATCTCTGTGAAAACTGGTAGTAATAGGACTACCAGGATATAATATATTACGCTGACAATTTTCATAGCTATGTAAATCACCTGCTAATACAACGCTCCAATTATTAAAAATATCAAGATTAACTTCTGCGGTAACGTGTGGCGGTATTTCTCCACGAACATGCGTACATAATACATTACCACCTTCAGGCCAAGGATTATTTTGTTCAAAATCTTTTAGTTTATTATAAGGAACAAATTCTATTCCATAATCACTATAGTAATCGTCAATAACTATAACATTACGTTTATTACTCATTAAATTAGTGGCTTTGGCTAAATTCGTCATAAATGTAGTAGATTTTTTAACTGCTTCATGATTACCACTATATATAATAGTAGGTATTGTACAATGACTTATTAGATCAAAATAAACTTCTAATTCTTCCATATTAGGCAATTTATCAAATACATCTCCGCCTATAATAAATAAATCTGCTTTAACTTGTTGTTCAAGCAATGCTTTCCATAACAAATTATATCTATTTTTAGCCCATTCTACAGGAACATTTTTTTGACCTAATTTTATATGTATATCAGCCGTAAAAAGTATTTTCATTATTTTTCCTGTGATGAAAAAGCCCAGTAACTTTCATTACTGGGCCACTATTTAACCTAATTCTTTAACAGCTTCTTGTTCGCTATCACTACCACTATCATCATCACCCTGTTCGGCAATTTTATCTAGTAGAGCTTTAACTTCTTCTGCTGTTGGTCTAGGAAATTTTTCATCAATACTTTGTGCAGAATCAGCTAATTTTCGTTCTTCGGCACTAAGTGGTCGTGGTTTGCAGCGCAGAACTTGTAGTGTATATTCAACATTAAATGGAAGTGGGCCAGTTTTTACACGTTTAAATACTACATCCCAACCTGTATCATAGTCCGTAGGATCATTTAAATCTTCTGCGGCTGTAACTATTTGTTCAAATAGTTTCTTTTTAAGATTTAAGGCTTTAACCTTTCCATCCTTAGGATCTAGACAATTAATAGAATAACTCCAAGTGCAACGTAAATCCGGATAATAGTCTGGTACATAATCCTTTTCTAGATTATCAAATTTTTCCTTATCTCTACTAAATGCCAAACACTCAACCGGAATATCTTTATTGTTAGTACCCTTTAACCAGTAAATATATCTAGGAAGAACTCCGCCAATTAATCTAACTATATTTTCGCCATCTTTATATTCATAGGTTTCTACTTTATTTGATAATGCTTTACCTTTTGTTTGTTTAAAACTAAGTGCCATTTATTCCTCGTATTTGAAGTATATTTTGTTGTTTTCTGTTATTAATAGCGGATTATATTTTATTGCTTGTAAATTTAGGTCTGGAAAATAACTTAAATCTAGATGTTTATATCCTAAATCTTTATATTGCTGATAACTTCTTCGACCCGCTAATCGTATATACTGTGCTTTAAATAGTATATCTATATTACGATCAAAGAAAAGCTGGCCAGGATTTATTAAATAACTACTTCCTGATAATTTATATTTAAATCCTTTATAATAATCTTCTAATAATTCTACTAGCTGAACTTGGCTAGAATTAGCCATAGATTCTAATTTTGCTAGATTAAATGTAAAAACATTTCTTTGATTCATATTATATTATATCATGACTAGATAATGATAACAAGTTAAAATTTTTAGACCAATTGTACTTCCCAGCCTTTTTTGATATATAGTCCTAACCTATCATTATTTTGTTTTTTATCTGCCCATCCACTAAATTGAATATCAACTACTATTGGTTGTAATTTATTTGGATATTCGCGCATAATTCTACCAATAATTTGTTCTAATAAACTATCATTACTCATTGGTACTGCTAAGATAACGCAACTAAGCGCATTGATAGAGATTCCTTCACTAAAGATTTGTCTACTACCAGCAATGCACATTTTTTGTTTGGATAAGATTTGCTCTTTAGCATATTGTCTTTCTTCATAGCTGGTGTCGCCAGTAACCAGCAAACAGGTTTCTCCAACATAATTTTTGACTGCCTCTAAAAATTCTACTCTATCCGCTACTATAAGAACACTATGTCCTTTATTTATATGGTAGTTTGCTATTGCACTAATAAATTGTCTGTAATAATCGCTTTGGGTTAAATTATTAATTTTTTCAACCCAAGTTACACCAGTTTTAAGACTTATATTACTTTTTACTATATGTATAATAGGATTAAGAGTGTTTGCCTGTTTTGGACGAAATATAGTATTACCAAAATAATCACTAAAAAATACATGTTTACCGTCTTTACGTTCCATAGTACCACTAAGAGCTAGCCTATATCTAGCATGAAAACTATCTATAGTTGTACTAAAAGTAGTTGCTGGACAGTGATGTGCTTCATCTAGTATAATTGTACCAAATTCTTTATTTATTTTATCAAGATATTTAACAATACTTTGTACATTTCCTACAACTATACAATGATCTTCTATATCATATTGACCGCTTCCTATAATTCCTGGGTCAATTCCAAATAATACTTTAATTTCATCACACCATTGATCTCTAAGAGCTGTTGTATGTGTAATTATTAATGTTTTTTGACCCCATTTATGGGCAATGTGTAATGCCGTAAATGTTTTACCCCAACCTACTAGTGCGTTGATAAAACAAGTATCATTAGCTTCATTATAAACAGCTAATTGATCTTCACGTAATAAATATTTAGGTTTTGGAAATGGTACTAAATTTATTACGCGTTTATCTACTATTTCATATCCTTCAGGTATTAAATCTAATCTACCTTGTGGTATACTTAATATACCTTTTGATAATAGTTTATAATTTCTAATTGTTTCTATTAAATTAAATTTTTTACTGCCGGTATTTTTCTTAAATTTATACGTAAGATTATCTGTAATAAATTTACTTTTTAATTTTCCAGGATCATCCATATAGATTCTATTAGTTATAATAGCTTTCATACTAATCTCCATGTTGGATGAATAGATTCAGAATAATATCCATATAACAGATTACAATTATTATATTGTAGTATACCTGCATATAGTTCGTACTCTTTAGGTATTTGTAAACTTTTAAATCTTTCACTTAAACCTTCAACTTCTAAAACACAGCCTATTCCTGTAGCAGGTAAAATTTGACGAATTTTATATGTTTTTAGTTTAGCGCGCACAAGTTTTTTATGTTGAAATATTTGTCCTTGCGTATCAATAAACCAAGTTGTTGATTTAGCTAATTTAATAATATCTTGTAAAAAATATATTGCTGAACCAATAGGAAATAATTTAACTTTTTGTTGTTTAAGAACAAGCCTACGCAGCCCTAGTGTAGGCTTGTCAATATTTTTATCATCTACAATTCTATAGCGATTAAACAATTTAGGGTCATCTAAGTCAATATATTCACTAGTATAAAAAGTTAATTTATTGCTAGTATACGGCTCCTTTTCTCCTAATCTAAATACGGGCCAAACCAGTGCCGCTAATCCTATAGGTTTTCTCAAAACTTCCAAAGCTATAGTCATCTCCTATATCCTGATCAACGCCAATAGGAAATCCACTAATATTACAACCCCAGTCATATTGTGTACATTCGCGTAGTATACTACAGTATTCATCTACGTCATTGTCCTTAACAAGTGCCACGATTGAGTCATGGACAAGCATGAAGATTCTTGCGTCAAGTTTACGTTCTCTAACTGTTCTAGCAGTTTTAATAGCTCCGAGTAAGTTAACGTCACTTGCAAGGGATTGGATTTCCGAATTAATTCCACTACGTACTTCGTGGGCTGCGATTCCTCGGTCACTGCTGAATACATTAGGTAAGCGTCTTTTTCTGCCAAAAAAGCTGTAAGTATATCCATTTTGTTCAATAAATTGTTTTCTACTATCAAGCCATTGCTTTAGTTTTTTAAATGTTGTAAAATACTGCTTAATATCTTCACGGGCACGTTCTACTGGATAGTGTTGGCCTGTTGCTTTAGTAACTGTTACACTAACTTTATCTGCTCCTGATCCATATAAAATACCAAAACTAATAGCCTTAGCACTTTGACGCATATCTGGATATAGCTTTTTTACCTGATCAACTTCACAGGGTAGGTCAAATACCATTTTAGCTATTGAACTATGAAAGTCGCCACCATCAGTAAATACTTTTTGTAAGTTTTTATCCCCACTTAATACAGCAGCATAATACATCTCAGCAGTTCTTAAATCTTGCGAAACAATCTTATAGCCTTCTGAAGCTTTAATACAACCTTTGATAATAGGATCATCTCTAGGAATTTGCTGTGCATTAAACTTTCCACTACTAGATAAACGACCACTAGTGGTAAAGATAAGATTAAAATTAGTACGTATCCTATCATCACGATCCAACTCTGGAAGAATTTTATGTATATAAGTATTTTGGATTTTTGATAATTTTCTAACCTGTAATATTGCTTTAGGAAGTTCATGTTCTTCGCTTAATTGTTCTAAGACTTCTGCGTCTGTTGAAATAGCGCCTGTAGCCGTTTTCTTTCCAGTTGGTGTTAATCCTAAATAGTCAAATAAGATTGTTCTTAGCTGCATAACACTATTAGGATTAAAAATTTTGCTTTCATTCTTTTCAAAAAGCTTTACTTCATCAAATGTATAAATATATTCTTTAGCTTTTTGAATTTCTTCGCTAAGATATTTATCGGCTAATTGCATACGTTCACGACTAATAGGAATACCTATTTCTTCCATATCCATTAAGAATAGTGTTCCTGGAATTAATATTTCTGTATATACATAATGTAATTTATCATTTTTTTGAATAATCGGCCAAAATTTATTATAAAGTTCTAGTGTAACTGCTGTGTCTATTGCGGCATATTCACTGATAATATCAAATGGTATAAGATCATAAGTAAAATTTTCATTGAGTATACCATGCTGACGACAATACTCACGCTTAAATTCATCTAGTTTAGAGTCATAATCCCCATAGTCCGTATATTTTAATGCTAGTTCTTTTAAGCCATGACCATCTGTTTCATCTAGTACGTAGTGCATAACCATGGTATCATGTACACGATTACGATCAAATTCTATGTCTAAATGAAATTTTAGCATTTTATAATCAAACTTCATGTTATGAAAAACTACAGTAAATTGTTTGCAAATTTGCTGTAATAGTTCTGCATTAGTTTCACTTAAGCAATCACAACTAATATATCTGCCATGATTAGGTTTATAACTAATACTAATACCAAGTACATATCCATCTCTGGGATATAATCCTGTAGTTTCTGTATCTATGGCAACTACGCCCTGAGCATTTTCTAAAACTTCTTGTAAAAATTCCTGTGCTTCTTGTTCACTATTGATGCCGCAAAAATTACCAGTTTTATTTACTTTACTTTCTCCACTAATATATTTATGGATTTTGTCTATACTACGCTCAAAATCTGGTTTACCTTCAGGTTTAAATGCTAACATTGCTGGGTTACTAATTGGTATAAATTTATTGTTTATTAGTTGACCAGCATAATTAGTTACACTGGTAACTTTAGCATATTCTTTAGCCGCCTCAGCACCCACCAAGATTACTAAATCATAGAGATCAGTATCAATATCTAAATCTACATCTTTTTTTAGTAATTTAGTAACTGGTTGCGAACTCATATGAAATAATTCAAATTCAAACTCAAAATAATTTTCATATTTTGTGCGACTAGGTGCTTTATCAATTACAGCAATTTTCATTTTGTTATATACTCTCTTATACTATCTACATCTTCTTTAGAAAGTTCACCAGGATCAGTACCTTCTGGTAATTTAATTATCTCTACAATAAATTCATCTTGTTCTAGTGTTGGCTTAAGTTGTTTTGCTGCTTTTTCTCCTGCTTCATCGCCATCAAATAATATATATACATGCGTAACACCTTGTGCTTTAAATGGTAGTAATTTTTGTTTTGTTGAATTTTGTAGTGTATTTGTTCCAAAGCAGCATATTGCATTTTTAATTCCTTTATCATAAAGGTTTAACATATCAAAAATACCTTCTACTAGAATCAAACTTTTTTGTGGTTTTTCTAAAAAACTAGGATATACCGGTAGTTCCACACCGCTAGGATAATTTAAATATCTAGGATTTCCATTACTTAGAGTATGTCGTCCAACAAATACTTTTATTTTATTTGTAATATCTTTGACTGGAAATATTATTCTATCTTGTAGTTTTTCTACTTGATTTGTATAAAATGCACCAAAATGCTTAAGTGTTTGTGCAGTGATTCCACGAAATGGTTTAGTCCAAGGAGTATAACCTGGTGGAAGTTCTTGTTCTGGATTTATTCTAAGTTCGGCAAGTTTCTTTTTAAGATTTAGTATTTTAAGTGGTACTGGATTAGTAAAAATACCAAAATATTTAAAAATATTAGTTTTAAAACCACAGCTAAAACAGTGAGCAATACCAGTAACACGATCAATTCTAAAACTAGGATTAGTATCTTCGTGTTCTGGATTTAAACATTTTATTAAATAGTCTCTGCCGCTAACTTTAAAACTTAAATTATTTTTATTTAATATCTCTAATACTGGATCTGACATATTTATGCATTCCAGGGTAAGTCTGCACTAGAATCATCTTTCTTTTTTGTTGCTCTTTTAACTGTTTCTTTATGCTCTGGCTTATCTATAGATTGCGGACTAATTCTTAATGTTTCCCAATCAATCGGGCAGGTAAATCTCATTTCTTTACCACCACGAATTTTAGTAGTTTCAAACGTAATTGCACCAGTAGTTTTATCATGTGCTTCCATTACTAGTGCAATATCAGCAGCATCAAGAATACCTTTAGCAAATCTAGCTTCGCCGCTTGCATCTATTTGATAAGGACTTACTAAAACAATTTCATATTTTCTAGCTAAATTTTTTAATTTTTTGCTAACTTCTATTTGTGGTTTCCAGTCATACATATCACTGCCTTCAATTACGATTTGATTTAGATAATCTACAACAACTACTTGTAGTTTTTCTCCAAATTTAGCTTTTGCTTTACCTATATGTAAATCAATGCTACTAATTGTTAAATCTCTATCATCAACTATAATCATCTGATTATCAATTTTTAATTCATGATTTCTTACTAAATTTTCTTCAAATTTAAATCTATCACGATGACGTAAAAAATCCATTACTGTTTGATCTGAGTTTTCAAACATACTTGCACGACTTTTTACTACTTTTAATACTTCTTCATCAGTTAGCTTATTTTGTTTTAATCTTTGCAAATCAACACCAGCTAATATTGATAAATTGCGTTCCATAACTTCATAAGCAGTCATTTCTATAGAAAAATAAATACTTGAAAAACCATTTTCATACTGATTAACAAAAATATTACTACTAGTAATAGATTTACCACTGCCTCGCTTACCACCAATAAGTATAAGTTCTTGTCTGGCAACACCTCCAAGAACAGCATCAAAAGTATTATTAAGGCCTAAATAAACACGTTCTTTTTCTAGTTCATTAGGATGCCTGAATAACATCATATCGGCCATAGTAAATACTTTTTCACTAGTGTGAGTTTTTTCTTCTATAGTCATAGCTATTGTAGCTAAACTTTCTTTTATTTCATTGCTATCATATAGTGGTAGTTTGTCAACAAATTTATCTAATAATTTTACGGTTTCATTTTGTGTATATTGGTCTATTAATGCATCTAGCGCTATTTCAGCACTAACATCAGGAACTTCCGTTAAACGGAGAGTTGCTAACGCTTTAGACGCTGGTCCCTCCCTTAACGTAAGTGTTAAATCATCAAATGAAGGTACACTATTGTACTTTTCGTAATGTTTATTGATTACACTATAAAGAGAGCTATACGCAGGGTCTAAAAATACTAGCTTTAGTCTTGCCCATAATTCAAGATTTTGCTCAGCTAGTAGTTTATGTAAGACTACTGCACTTGTATCCAACTTTAGCCTACTTTCGCTTCATTATCAATTATTACTTGATCTATAATTTCTGTTACTTTATATAATATTTCTTGTCGTAGTCGTTTAATATCTTGTTGATATTTAGAATCTTTTTCAAATAATAGGCTAAGCTGTTCATGGGTTATTAATTGTTGCAAACCAAAATAAATATAATCATATGCTAGTGTAGACTCTGGCATTATTTCTATTTTAGCACATTTACCATAATTATGAATAGCTTGTTTTACAATTTCTTCTACAGTAAAACTTTGATTATCATGATAAGTAATTGTAACCTTCATTTATATACCTAAAAAGTAGAAAAGGCTGGGAGCAAAATAGAACTCCCAGCCCATCAATTATATTGCTACATTAGTATAGTAAACTAGGCTGCTTTAGCCTCTGCTTTAGCACGCTTAGCAGCACCATCATAATCTGCAACTTTAATTCCACGACGTGTTAAAAGCGTTTTAAGACCGCGTTCAGTTTTATCAATAGCAGCTGCAATTTCTGCAACCGTCATACTATGAATTTTATTTCCTAGTGCATTAACAGGATCAACTGTTTCTTTAGCGTAACTATTTTTCTGAGTAGGAATTTTAGCAATTTGACCCTTACGAGTTAAGCTAAGCGCTTTACCACGAACGCTTGCAACTGTTTTATTGAGTGCGGCAGCAATATCTTCGATATATGCACCACGTTCTGCCATTTGAATAAACTTAGCTTCTTCACTATCAGTGTAAGTACGAGCTACTTCTACTTTTTCAGCAGGTTTAACACTACCTGTAAGTTCTAGTGCAAGCAATTTGCCTTGAATTTGTTTTGCTGTAAATTTACCTTCCATAAATTGCTCAGCAATTTGCTTGTAAGTAAATTTGCTATTATTACTAATAACAAATTCTGCAAGTTCAGCGCCTTCATCTTCAGTAAATGCACTTACTTTTTCTTTGGCCATGCTAGAAACTTCTACTTCAAGTTGACGAAGTTTACTTGCAACACTACGAGCTGTAAATCCTTCACCAAGTTGATCTACAACATATTCAACAGTGTTCACACTTACAGGACGCTGTGTTCCAATAAGTTTCATAAGTTTATCAACTGTAGCGTCAGACCATTTTTTTGTTTTTTCAGTCATTTTTTAGTTCTCTTAAAAAGTTATTTAAGTTTGTAATAATTTTAATGCCGAGTTCGTCGGCCTTTTTACGTTTTGTACTACTATTACCTTCCTCATCAACTAAATAGTCCGTAGTTTTTGTTACAGATTCTGTTATATTAAATCCATTATTAACTAATATTTTATATGCTTCGGCTTTTGTTTTAAAGGACGATAATTTACCTGTAATACACACATTTTTATTATTAGTGTTTACTATAGGTATTTCACTTTGAAATGAAAAAGGTAAAAATTCTTTCATTTCTGGAAATTCTGTCTCTAACCAATTTAATAGATTTTGTGTTACTTTATCACCTAATCCAGCTTTTTTACAGGTTTCTATATTGATTTCACTAATATGATTAACTACACTACAAATTTTTATACTTGCTGTATTTCCTACTAGTGGTATACTCATACTAGCTAATACTTGTTGTAAGTTAGCACTACGACTACGATCTAATTCACTAATTAATTTTTCAGCAATTTTTTGACTACCTAATTGTTTAGCTAACTGATCTACATCTAGATAATACAGTTCTGTAATATCAGCTAATTCTAGCTTTTCAATAGTTTTAGTGCCCATACCCTTAATGCCCATAGTTTTACAAAAATGTTCAACTCTTTTTAGTAACTGAGCATCACAAGCCTGGTTGCGGCAAAACAATTGAGAATTTATTAATTCCAGAGGATAATTGCAACAAGGACAATGTGTTGGTATTTGTATCTTCATATTCATTTATCAACTTAAGATATTATTATACAGTAATTAGTTTTCTGTTACAAGCTAAAATTTTATCTACCCCTAAGCTGTAAAATTATGCATCAACCTTATGCAGTATGCATGGTATGATTTCGCCACTACGTGCTACAGCTACAGTATCGCCAATCTTGAGATCTAGGGCTTCGATAAATCCAGGATTGTTGAGTGTGGCTCGGCTAACCAGTGCATCGCCAATATATACTGGTTCTAGTAAAGCTGTTGGAGTTACCTTGCCAGTTTTACCAACATTCCACTCTACTCCAATAAGTTTGGTTTCTACATGTTTAGCGCGCTCTTTAACTGCATAAGCGCCACGAGGATGTTTACTAGTATAACCCAATTGTTCAAATCTATTATTATCTACTACACGTACTACTAGTCCATCTGTAGGATAGATTTTGTCTAAGTCTGGTTCTAAAACAGTATTAAACCCATTACTTTTTAGCCAAAGCATATCATCAACCCAACTTTTATTTACCAGTGGACTTATTTGATAAGCAAAAAACTGTATGGCACGAGTCCGAAATTCTGCTAAATCTTTTAAGTTTAGTGAGCCTGCAGCATAGTTACGGGCATTTTCAATATGTTTTGGTGCGGCGATTTCACCAGTAATTTGTAGTTTATGATTGCTGTTTATTTTTAGTGGAACTAAGTTACCGAACTCATACATTTTGTCTGTGATTAGTTGACCCTCAACTCCATCACCACGAGTAATAGCCATAGCTAAATTACCGTGTAGATATAGTAAACTAATGGCAGCCCCATCTAATTTAATACTAGTAGTAACTTGTTCATCTTTAAGTGGATTTTCACGGCCTTCATCAGAATACCACTTCTGCAAACTATACATTTGATAGGCGTGTTTGGCCTTGCGGCCATGTATTTGTGCACCTACTTTGTTATAGCCACAACTATCTGCTAATATATCAAATACTAAGTCATTAATAATTGGATTGCCTTGATAATAGGCTTTACTTGCTTCGTCTAGGTATTTGTGTAATTTATTCATAAATTATATTATAACAGTTTATAACATATAGTTCAAGTTATTTTTTTATTATCTTATCGTGAAAAAATTTAATTACTTGTTCGCCCTCTGCACTAGCGCAGATGTCTAATAATCCGTATAGTAGTTGATGTATATTTTCTATACTAGCAGGTATACTAACTCCTTCGCGACTAGGAAGCCATTCACCTTCATAGCTTAAAAAATATTTTCGTAATTGTATATAAGTAATATCTCTAAAATCATTAACTACTAGTTTAACCTGAAAGCCTTTTTCTAAATTTTCTTCTATTAGTCTTTCATATAATATATTACTGTCCATACATATAGTGTTTTATATTTTTTATTTTTGATAAGTCATTGTCAATCATAGTTTCTAATATTTCTTGATTTATCAAATCAGGATGAATCCACCAATCTTCAAAACTACATTTACCTTCTGGAGAAATATCATTAACAATTAATAAATAGCCCTTACTAGTTAAAAATTCTCTAGATTTTTTTCTATATTGTCTAGTAGCATCTATATAATGATCGTGCTCATAAGTTATTACAGCAAACTTATATTTATCAAAAGGTATTTTAGTCATTATTTTATAAGTTGTTTCAGGAGGCTCACAATCTAATTGTAAATAATCTATATTATTAGTTGAAGTAATACTAGATAATAGTTCTTCATAATCTATTTCTAGTGCATTTTTACATAAAACTTCATTTTTTCTAGAACTGTGTTTATCACACAATTCTTTTTGAATTTCTATGCCCTTGCCTGTCCAATCAAATACACTTTCTAGTAGATATGTATTATTTAAATGATAGGGATCTCCACTACCTATTTCTAAATAAGTTCCATTATATTTACCATCTAACATGCTAAGTACAAATATATCTTGTAAAACTTGAGAATAATTTTTATCTATAATATTCCAATTTTTAAAATTAAATCTAAGATTGTTTTCGTTTTTAATATAAGGTACATTACATACACCCATAGGACCAATACCTAAACTAGTAGCATTTTTAATAACTAAATCTCTATGAACTTGATCTAATTTATCAAAATATTCGTGTATTAGTACCTGTAGCAAATTTCTAGATTCTTGTCCTCTGCCTATATGCCAAGCAGCTATAGCTTTTTGAAAAATAAATAAATATTTGCCAGTAAAATTCAATTTTTTACTATAATTATCTAATATAAATTCTTTTTGTAGCCCTAAATTAGCAAAGGTATATGCGTCATACCAATCTTTATATAATTCATAAGATTGACTTATACAGTAGTATGCCTCTGGTCTTTCTGGTAAAATATTTACTGCATGTTTATAAAGTGTAGTAACACTATGTTTTCTATTACCTGGAATTTCCAAACACTTTGCACATTTTATTAAACAATAATATTGTAGATTTTTATCGTCTGTAGATTCAGCAGTTTTTAGAAAAAATGAAAGAGCAGCTGCATACTGTTGTTGTAAAAAATATTCTTCTGCTAATAAAAGTTTATTGTTCGTACTAGGATTATAAATATAACTGTATAAAAAATCTCTTATTCTAGACATATTGTTTCCATTATTTTTTCTGGTATAGTTATTAGATATGAGCTATTATCCTGCATACCAAATGTCAATATAAATTTATCTTTATATTTTGTCATACCAGCACAAAATTCTATTTTAGCATCTAAAAATGTAAATTCTGGTGTATACTTAATTAAGTTCCATTCTTTATCCCAAACAATAAAACAATGCCTATATATAGCATTTTTTCTTCCTTGTTCAGAATTAAAAAGATTTACCGTATGTACACAACAAAATCTATAATTATCATTTAGATTAATTACTTGTGAACCTCCACGAAAATCTCTAGGATACCAAAAACTTTTTCCTAAAAAGATTTGATTAGCTTTATTTACATTTAAATCTACTTTTACAACCTCTGTAGGATTACACCACTTTACATATTCTAAAGGTTTATCAATTACTGGCATCCAATTTTTTTCACAATAGCTACTTTCATTGGGTGGTTGCAATCTGTTTCTAGATATTTCTTTTACAATATTATTCTCAATATTTAGCTCAGATAATTCTATTCTGCCTTGACCGTTTGTTGTAGTATCTCTGCGTACACCACTTACATATATTTTATCATTCCATTTAACTATTCTGCAATCTTCTAACCCTACAAAATCCCAAATAGGTTTAGTATCTAATAAACTAGTATCTACTTTAGATATAAATTTATATTCAAACGTACTAGGATCTAATTCTCCAAAATAATTAGTAGTTGTTAGTGTAATGTCGTTTTCTGGATGACCATAGTGTAGTGGTCCCCAATAACTTTCAAATATGCCTTCTTCCGAGTGATAGAGTGTAACTTGACAATGTCTAATGTTTATATATAATTTATCAGTATCTTTATCATAGAATACACTAGGATTAAATATTCCTGTACCATTAGTTAAATTAAATGGTAGAGTTATTGGGTGTATAGTACCACCAGATTCTAAAATTTTTTTACAAAATGTCATTTATTTCCTATAAATTAATTAACTATACTGCTATACCAATTTTTCTTAAGTGTTCTAAACTTGCGAGTTCATACGCTGGTTGCCAACACCACTGCAACCAGCGTTCACTTAATAGCCATAAAGAGTATATATACCCATGTTTAGGGTCTAACTTTTCGCTTCTAATTTTAGCCATGCTATCATAGCGCGCACTATAAACTATTTCATCTAGTTGAAATCTATCACGTATAGCGCCGTCGGGTATTAGCTGCGGAGTAAAATAGTTGTGCCCTGTTTGACGTATGGGTACACTATTATCCTCTAATACTTGCTTAATAAGATGTGAACCACGATAAGTCATTTTACTAATACTTTCAACAGTTGCACCACTTAAGTATTCTTGAATAATATTAATTCGTTCACTGTTAGTAATAGGCTTACCACGTAATTTAGCTTTTTGTTCGGCTATACGTAGCTGTTTTTGTTTAAATTCTTCAATAATACTAGCTAGTCTAGTTGTATTATAAGACATACCTAATATTTGACAAGCATCTTTTTTAGTTATAGGTTTACCATCTTGTGGTTCTAATAATTTGATAACCTTAGCAATATTTGCATCAGTCATCTTTTCTAGCTCAAGATCAGTTTTACGACGCTTTGCCATCAATTTCTCCAATAATAAAAGGCGGCACTAGGCCGCCAATATTAATTTGCTTTTAATACTTGGGTAAAATATACTGCTGCTTTACCAGTGAGTTTGCCCAAGATGTCATCATCAATAGACCCGCCTTTTGCGGTAATCGCTGCTTTGAGTTCAGCAATGCTAGTTTCTTTTGAGACTCGCTTACTACCGCCTTCTGTCGCAGTTTTAGTTGTCTTAGTTGAACCGGCACTGGGGTCTTTTTTAACGTAGACTCCAGCTTGTACCAAAACCATGCGTACGCCATTAGGTGACATTTCAATTTCCTCTGCGATATCTTTGCAGATTTCAGTTGAATTTTCAGGTGTTGGATCTGCTTGTTCATACATTTCAATAACTTTAGCTTTGAGTTCATCTGTCCACGCTGTTTGAGTTGCCATACTTTTCCTTTAGTGTAAATTTATATTATTAATTGGATTTAAGGTTTTTAAAAGATCTTGTTCTAGTAGTTTATTGTACATTGCTTCATTACTAGCTACAATCATATATAATAAATCTGAAGGTACTAAACTGTCTGGCAATTGATGTAATTGTTTTTCGTTTTCTATACATAGTTGCTCTAGTTTAAATCTGAATTGCATACAGTTTTTTACTGTTTCATGAAGTTGAATACTGTCCCATATTCTAAATTGTTTAGACATATTCTACTTGAACATCTGTCATAGCTTCTGGCTTGAATCGCCTATAGTTATGTTTAAGATCAAAATTAACAAGAAGTTGCATAGTTTCTTCATGTTGACGACGACGTAGTTCGCCCATTGTTTCGGCAAATTTAGCAAAACTATCACTATCAAGTTCACTAACATCCCAGCCTTCTACAAACTTGTTGGGAGTTACAAGCTCAATAACTGCGCGTTTGCTAACCGAACCATCTTGTTTAGTATAAGTAAATTCAAGTAGTTTCACTGTTTATTTTTCCTTGTTGACTAAAATAATATTATATATGATAAAACATATATAATCAATAAAAAATTTTTAGTCTTGCTTTAAGATTTCATTACGTAATGCTTCATAAAATAGTTTGCTATGTTGATTGCTAAAAAGTGCTACAAAAATTGTAGGAGCAATAAATGTACTAATAATAATATATACTAGTGAACTTAATACAGGACTTCTAGTAAAACTATTAACTATGCCTTTTTGTTTAGCTTCTCTAACGGCTGGCATATAATAAAATAACCAAGCACATATACTAGTTGCTATTGCAAATACTAAGTATATGATTAACCAATCCATGTAGGTCTACCCTTACCATCATGTGCTCTAGTACCAATACTAAAACTAACACGACTAGTTTGATTGACCTTGATGAGACCAGTTGACTTATTATAACCACTTAGTGCTTCTTGTTGAATCTTGTGATTACTATTAAACATATCCATATTAACCTTTCCGGCAAACTGTTTAAATAGTTTTGCCACTCTAATATTGCCGCTAGTCCAAACAGGAGTTTTAGGAGTTTTACGACGATATTTAATTGATGATAGCGCTTGTCTTGCACAACTATCATTAGTATGAGTTTTTAAATGACGATTTAATTTTCGTTTACGATTTGTTTCCCATACTTTATTACTTTGATATCTAGACCAATAATTTTGATCACTTTTACTACTGGTTTTGCCCTTTGCCATCTATACCTCAATATAATTGATATGTGCGCTCCAATTATCCCAAACCCAGTCTTGTACTTCTTCTGGCATTGACCAAGTAAGGTTTTCTGTTTCAGGATCATCTAAAAAGTATAACATAGCTTCTATTTCATCTTTAGCATAAACAATTTCTAGCTGAATACCATCACTACTAATATCTTCTTGATAAGCAATAACAAATTTTCTATCCTGTGTTTCCATAGTTTTTCCTTTACTAAAGAATATATATTATATCAATTTACAAACAACTTGTCAACAAAATATTTTTACAACAAAAAACCCAGCCTAAGCTGGGCTATGGTATTTGGTGCCCCCTCGTGGAGTTGAACCACGCACCAACGGATTATGAGTCCGCTGCTCTAACCAAGCATGAGCTAAGGGGGCATGGAGCGGGAAACGAGTCTCGAACTCGCGACCTCAACCTTGGCAAGGTTGCGCTCTACCAACTGAGCTATTCCCGCACTTTTATTAATTCTACTTTTAAGAATTTATACTGATCTAAGTACCAACGTAAAAAATATTGTGATTTTTTACTAAGATCAATGTAGTCTAGTCTTTCCACTGATCTACATCATCAGCATCATCATCTTGTTTTGCACTAGTAATTACTAGGTCAACATTGGTATGATTATCTAATTCATCAATTATTTCAGCTAATTTTTTTAGTAGATTAGTATGTTCATAGTAATCTTCGTTATCACAAGTAAAGCTAATTTCTAAGTTATGTGTAGTTAATTGTAGGTGCATAATAATTTCCATATGTTAGCGGCGGTTGATTGGTTAATAAGGCCAACCGCCAAAACCCCACTTAGCTTATGCAGCTAAGGCGTAAACCTCATCATTTGCGTTTACTTTAGTTTGCTAGAATTACGCTCTTCGCCTAGCGAGTTGTCCACTTTAGTACTCTTCACCATGTCGAATCTAAGTCGGGCCCATCAATAAATGTTCTAGCCTATGGCAATTTGGACATAGTAGTATACATTTATTAAGTTCTGGAATAATAGTAGAGATAAAAGTTTCTAATGAAGCCGATCTACTGACTCTGCTAATTTCAAATTCTTTATCGAAGTCATCTAGGTGATGAAAATCTAAAGATCCCGGAACATTTGTATAACTACAGTTACTACATTCATATTTTTTATTTAAACTATTAAGATAGTCTAATATATACGAATGAAATTTGTCTTTTCTAGAAGAATTTTCGCAAGATTTGCAACTTGGTTTATATTTTATTTTACCTGTATTAGTTTTGCCATTAGAATAAAATTCTGTTAAAGGTAAATTTTTATTACAATTATTGCAAGTTTTTATACCAGATTCTCTATCTAATTTTTTAGAATTAGGAGATAAACCAACTAAACCATTTTTTCGTTTAAAATCTGTTATAGTTGTTCTACTACAACTATATATTTCTTGCAATTCTTTTATTGTTTTACCTTGTAAAACTAATCTAGTAAATTCTTCTATGTCTATGTCTGCCATAATTAACTCCTACGTTAATTCTAAAATACTTATTGGTGGACCCGGCGAGGAACTGCCCCTCGCGTCCACAATGTTTTTCCCTCTATATCATACAACTATAAAGTTTGTACTATTTCACGAATACGTTCTTCTAAAACGCTGATAGCAGTATTATAGTGACCACCATCATGATCCATAGATTTATACTTCTTTTTTAATCTTTCTACTTCACGAGTAAGTACATCAATCTTAACGTGATCATCAGGACTTTGACCTGGATAAATACTATTGTGAATTGCTAAGTAGCCTGCACACTGTGCTTGTAGATAGCTGCTTTCATCAAATCCAAAAATTTGATAGAGTACATAGCGATAACTACCTTGCTGTTCAATCTCGCCACGATAGATTCTACGACTCACAGCGCAAAAAGCATCAAGTTGCTGCTCTTTGGTTAGTGAATTCCAGTACTGTTCACTCTTATCTTCAAATTCTTTGATCATTTGATCAAAAACTTCGCTAGTTTTGTCAAGGTTTTCTAGTAGTTCACTACTCATGACGTAATTTTTCCTTGTTGTGTTATTGATTCAAAACAATCCCACAATTTATTAAATTTTAACTCATAAATAGTTTCTAAGCCAAGTAAATAATTTGCGATCTTGTCACGAGTATATGTATCATCTTCTAGTACTTTTTCGTAAAGATGTTTAATCTCTGTAGTAATTTCCCAGTTTTTTAATATAAGTTGTTCTAGGTCAAATCGAGTATAGTTCATTTTAGTATAAATTTTAGTCTATCAGCTGCATATGTAGCAGCAAATGCCTTAGGTTTAATTAATGCGTCTAGGTTGCAGGTTCCGCGTATATATCCTATAGCTTGTTGCACTACTTGATTACTAGCATGTTTTACACTAGCATTAATATCAAGATGTACTTCTACCAATCTATCTTCAATAACATCTTTTAATTGTAAATATATTTCACTAACTTTATAAACTTCTGTCATTAGTCTAATATTAGGTTTATCTTTACGTTGATCGTAATCGCGTTCACGTTGATAGTAACCAAATATTTTACAACCATGTTTACCATCTATGTGTACTACAATAGCAACAGTATAATCTGCATACCATATACTATCTAAGCGATTACGTTCGCTATCAGCTCCTAGGTATATTTTAGTTTCTTGACTGCTATTTAAAATATAGTCTTTAACTTCTTCTATATTAAATGGCTTCATTGTAGTCTCCTAGTAGTGCTAGAGTATAGCCCTGTAAGCAGGGCTATAGTGTAATACTACTCTACATATCTATAATTTTTACTTATTTCTACAAGTTTATTTTTAAAATTATCTCTGGCTGTTATAAATTGTGAATAACCTTGAGCACCACTTGTTACTAGTGCTAAACTAGCTGCTCCTAAGTCATCTACAGCTGTCATTATCATATCGTGATCTTCTTGCTGTTTTTTACACCACGGTTCATATATTTTTATAGCTGCCACTTTATACCTCTGATTGTCCTGTTATATGCCAATTATCATTAAAAATTAGTGTTATTGATTCGTAAGGTGACTGTAATACAATTTGATCACTATTGTCTATTTTATCACCATTTTGTGTGATTATATAAATTTTTTTATTTTCTAGTTGTTTTTGCTGTGCTTTAATAATAATCATTCTACCTTTTTCAGGCTTTAGTGGTAAAATAATATCTATCTTTTTTTCGTTTAAAACTCCTATATAGCAGTCGTCTGGTTGTACATAGTAAGTATCTTTAACAATTATTGTGTTTAATATACAGGCTTGATTAATGGGTGCAGGTGGTCCTGGTGGACCTGGATCACCTTGAGGTCCTTGTGCTCCCATAGGGCCTTGTATGCCCTGTGGTCCTGGCGGACCCTGTACGCCTTGTGGCCCTTGTGGACCTGGAGGCCCTTGACCAGTACTAGTATTAATAATTAAATCGTTATCACTAATTGATTGTTTAGGCGGTAAACTATACTGAGGCGGTGCTTGAAAAAACCACGGTGGTGGTAAAAAATATTGTGTTTGATACATTATAATCTCCAATAAGAGCCCTACAACTTTAGGTTGTAGGGCAAATAGCTATTAAAGATTATCTAATATTTGTGTTTGTATTTGCTGGATTAGCAGTTAGTGTGCCATTACCAACGTTAATTGCTGAATTAGTAGATTGAATTTGTTGAGCTAAGCCCCAAATAGCATTGTAGAGTTGACCCCACTGTTGCTGCTGCTGAGCTTGCTGTTGCATTTGATTGATGTTATTGGTTGTAGTAACTTCAACGCCACGAGCTGTTGATTGAGTATCTATTTTAGCTTGTAGTGCTATAACAGCTGCATTAGCATCTGATAGTTGGCGATTTAGTGTAGCTTCATACTGTTGTACTAATAGTGCACGAGTTTTTTCTCCATCGTTACTAATATCTTTTGATAGTTCATAACGATTTTCCATTACTTGCTGCTGTAAACCATTAAGCTGTTGCGCTAAAACCATAGTGCCAGCATTAACGGCTTCTTTAACACCCTCAACTCGTGATGCAAGAGATGCTGTTGTATTATTAAACTGCGATGTAATACCAATAGTTTGATTAGCCTGACTTGCTTCCATAGCCGCTGTACTAACTGCAACATCTTTAGCAACACCACCAATAGCAGCCATTAAATCCATATTGGCTTGTGCTTGCTCTGGTGGACTACGTAAAGCAGCTCCAACTCCAGCACCATCATTGCCAAATAGATTACCATTATTGCGTAGTAATGAACCTAGGATAAGACCGCCAATAAGGCCGCTACCACCAAATAGTCCATCGCCGCCACTCATCATCATACCAGCTGGTGTAATACTTTCTGCCATTTTAAACTCCTTGTTTTTATTATAATTATAATGGAGAATAGGCACAAATTACTGGCAGGTAATTTGTGCCAGTTATAAGCTACTTAGCTTAAGTAGCCATTGATTCTTTATGTGGAATTATTCCACTATACTGATTCATAGTCATTTTTACGCCATCGAGTGCAAGTTCTTGCATACGTTCGGCCATAAAATGTAAATCTTCATCACTAAGAGTTTGTTCTCGAACAAACTCAAATAGTCTTATTAATAGGGGGACGCTTAACATTAAAAAGCGTTCCTCTGTAGTATGTGTTTTGGTCATTGGTTGCCTTTATTATTTTTATTATTAACCATAGTAAAATGCTTTTTGTAAAGCATTTTAGTATGGCGATGCGTATGGGATTTGAACCCATGATCTCTAGCGTGACAGGCTAGCGCATTAGGCCAACTATGCTAACGCATCTAATGTGGAGGCTCCATTTGATCTAATAAGTAGCTATATACACGATTTCGTCCACTAGTAGTATGCCATAAATCATCTGGTATTTCATAATCAAATGCACGATTCGGGCTAAGCCACCATTTTTCTACTAAGCTACTACTACCTAGCAGTGACATCAATATTATATTTGCTTTTTCATCAATACTTGTCATATTATTCCTGGTAGGACTGGCCGGACTCGAACCGGCACGCTCGAAAGCGAGAGATTTTAAGTCTCTTGCGGCTACCTGTTACGCCACAGTCCCAGTTAAACTTCTATAGTTCCATTACTATAAACTATAAAAATTCTGTTAAAATCGCTACGCATATACTGTAAATCGCGAATACTGCAATAAGGGCCATCTATGATCTTAAAATCTTTGCCATCTAGCCAATCACTAATAATTTCTTTACGAGATTGTAGAGATTTACGCCAGGGAGCGGGTTGTAAATATAAGTTTGTATTATTAATACTAAAAACACTCATTGCTATTCCTAGTAAATAAAATATTATTATACTAGATTTAACAATGAGTGTCAAACTAAGATTTTTATTTGTTATTGCCCATAACATACATTTCCATAGCTCTAGCTAGTTCAATAGCCTCTTGCGGAGCATACATTTGTGGCATAAAATTTGTATAATTATCTATAGAAATACCTTGTGTAAGTTTATGTTTAAAAAACATTTTAGCAAAACATTTTTGCGTTTGATGTCTTTCATCTAGGTAATCCATAGCATTTTCTAATAATTCTTCTCGTAATTCTTTAATATCCAACATATTTTGCCTCTTTATTATTTTTATTATTGGCTAGTTATTACCAGTTGTTGGTGTGGTAATACCACTGTTTTTCTAAATATTCTACTTCAGCCATTGATTGTGGATTATGATCTTCTATAAACTTTTGTAGTGAGTAAGGCTGGCTGAAATATTCCTCTACTCGCTGCCAAAGTTCACTTACTGTTAACGAAACCATAAAGCTTTTTAGCCTGTTCTACTACTTCATCCATAGTATACATTTTAGGCATAAATTCTTTATATTGTTCTTGAGCTTTTAAGCCATTTTTAAGAGCAGTATCAAAAGCTTGTCTAGCAAACTCTGTGTTGATTTCAAACTGCTTGTCTAAGTAATTTTTGCTCATCTCTAAAAGTTGAGCACGAATTTCGAAAGGATTCATTTTTGTCTCCGTGTGTGTATGTCATCAATAAATACAATTAAAAGAGCAGCTGCTAAAAGTAATAAACATGTACCAATATTCATTTTAGCATTAACTGTTGAGCTTTGCGCCAATTACCACTGCAAGTCAATTGACTAGCTAGTAATGCTTGACAAACTATTGTAAACCAATTCATTGTAAACTCCTGTGTGTTATACCAGTTTTTGACTAGACTGGTAACTAGTATACTTACATTTTACCTGGTTTAGGTTTTTTAGCTGGTTTTGCTGGCTCTTTGTAAGGTTTTGTTGCCATAGTTTGCTCCTTATTATTTTCTCTAGCATGTATAGCGCGTTCAGCAGCTTGACAACTTTCTAGTGTATCAAACTGACAGTTACCGCGTTGTCCATATTTATACTTACCATTACTACATTTATAGCAAGGCATTATAATGCCTCAATTTTAGTTAATATACTTACTTTATGCCCTACAATAGTATCTGTAGGTTTATATACACCACTACTATTTGGTCTATATACACGAATAAGTGCACCAGGATCATCTTTGGTACCAGTAATTTTAAAACTACTGCCTGGTATTTGCTCTTCACCACTAGTAATTATTCTAGTAACTTTACCACGTGCTGTACCACCACTACTTGACCAACTTACACTATCACCACGTTTTATGGTTCCAGCCTTAGCTTTTTCAAGTTGATTTATAAGCATATTATAGAATTCTAGTTCATATAGTTTATTCATAATGATACTTCCTACTATAGAATAGATTTAACAAACTTTTCACTAGCTAGATTTTTTTGTTTTGATTCACACATAATATCAGCCCAGTCATTATGAGTTGCTGCCCAATGATTTACTATGTTATTCCAGTAGTAATCACTATGTGCTCGCAATTTAGTTGCAGTAAAACCCAGGCTTGTAAGTAATTTGTAATCGGGTCGTTGGTCTGGGTCGTGTTCAACCAAGACATCTTCTCTGGATACTGAATAGTGGATAACAGGTCTAACACCTCGCCACGAATCTTTAACCACTCTAATTCGTTTGTCATCTGGCTCAATGTATTCTCCTTTACTATATATCCAATGATGGTGTATATCTAAGACTAGTGCACAGTGATCTACAAGTTCTAGGCTGTGTTCTAGTCCCCAGGTAAATTCTGCATTTTCTATTGTTAAGATATTACGCGCTTCTTTACTTAGCTTTCTAATGGCATCAATAATCCCTTTCGGACCGCGCTTTCCTCCAATATGAACATTACACTTAAAATCTTGAAATTTATTACCATAACCCATATAGCGGGCGATGTCAGTATGATACTCAAACTCAGTAATGCTGTTATCAACAATTCCATTATTATCACTTGCTAGTACACAAAATTGTCCTGGGTGAAAACTAAGACGTACATCTTTACCTCTAGCAATATCACCCACTTTGCTAAGGTGTTTGTCTAAATAGTTAATTACATCTGGTTGAAAATAAAACCACATCCAGTCTATATGAGTATATACTGGAAATAAATCACTGCTTATACGAAATTGACGTTGATTTTTTGGTAAATTACCTATCCACTCTATTTGTCGCTTTAGTACTTCACAGTTGTTATGTATAATTGTCCAGAGTTTTTCTACGGCTTTGTCTTTAGTTTGATTGTTTAAATAGGTTAATGTAGTTGTAGTTGTATTTAATTTTTTATCTGCTTTATCGTGACTAGTTTGAATTTTACAAGCAAATCCAATTCTTTTTATATTTTGATCAAATGTGTGCATTATTGCGGCCAACGATTGATTGGACACACATTATTTAATTTTTTAGCATAAATCATTATTAATTTTTCTGTTTGTTGACAAGTATCCATTATTTTATTATAGCTAGTACAAAAACTACAAATTTTTGTACGAACTTCAAATAGTGAAGGTTGTTGTGGTTGATTAATATTCATAGTATGTGGTACCCCAAGCGAGACTCGAACTCGCATGCTAAAGCACTGGAACCTAAATCCAGCGTGTCTACCAATTCCACCATCGGGGCACTATTTTAGTGATTCTTTATATCGTTTAATATATTCACTATCTAAACTAGCATATTGACGAAATTTTTCTTTACCATACTTGTCGTAGTCGTGGTAGGCATCTTGTTCTAGTTTAACTAATTTTTCTATACTAAGAGCTTTAAGAAATCGCCATAAGTAAGCGTCTACTAAAAATTCACGTGTATATCCAGCCATGTCAAACTCCTATAATAATTATATATTATACTACTATTATAGTTATTTGTCAAGTTTATAATTCTTTGTTCCATTTATGAATAGGACAATGCACTTGACGTAATTTTACTTTTAATGGCATAAAACATCCACATTTAGTACATATCAATGCTTTATAGTGCTCACACTCTTTGCAAATATTTATTCTTTTTATAGAGAATGTTTCTAAGTCTTTATCTTCTGATGATATATTCATAGTATATTATCTATAATCCTATTAGTTTTGCACAAGTAGTACAAATAGGATTTTCATCTAAATCAGGTATAAGCTTAGTAGACCATATGCCACAGTGTGTACATTGATCTATATGTTTTGTTAATTGTTCTAAATCTAAGCCATTTATATCTATATCAAGCTCATTGCAAACTTCATATAGTGATTTATAGGTTTTATTTAGATTTGTTTTTAGTTGTTGATACATCTACTTTATAACGATCATCTAACTCTTTATGAGTTTTTTCAAATTCTAGTAAAAACATAATGCAACACATAGCATGTGCTAGATGACTTAATCCTGACTCAGGATCTTTATCTTCACCATCATTAAATGCCATAATATGTCGCATTGCTGCAGCTAAGGGTCTACTCCAAGCAAATCCACTACGCCAGTTATGTTCTGAATATTTATCAGCACCAAATTTCATTACTGCTGCTGTTTGTAGTAATGCTTCACTACTTAATAAATTAACTGGTAACTTATCACTATCAAATTTTAATGCACTATTTGTGTTTTTTAATGTATCACTAGTGCTACTATTGAAAAAACTATTCCAAGTACCATTTATATTATAAGTTGGATCTGTATTTGTTATCATAGTAGGTTGTGCACCATAATTATTTAAATCAATACTATTGGTAGTATTGATTGATATACTACTAATTGTATTTATATCTTGAGTAGTTAGTGTGGGAATTGTAATTGTTTCAAATACTGCACATTCATATCCAGGATGATAAGGAGCTTCTTCAACTAAGCGCTTACCTTCTGGACTATTAGCTGCTGGTACGGTTTGATTAAAAAATAAATTTAATTCTTGTTGCTCTGGTTCTAGTTTGGGCATAGTAGTAAAAGGGGGCACTAGCCCCCTGGTTTAGTTGATTGTAATTTGTTTAGGTTTTTTACTTTCAGGTAATTGATGCTCTAAGTAAATATTAAGCATACCATCCTTATAGTCTGCATATTTAATTTTAATATGATCTTGTAAATACAAGCTCTTCTCAAAATTACGCATTGCTAATCCTCTATAGAGATAATACTTATCTCCCTGTTCCTGTTTACGGCCACGGATTGTCAATGTGTTCTCGTGAAGTTCTACAGTTAACTCGTCCCTGCTAAATCCAGCAGCGGCTAACTCTACAAGCCAGTTACTTTCATCAATTTTTACAATATTGTGTGGAGGATAAGTTTTTGTTGTTGCGCGAACATTATCCAGTTGATTAAAGATTCTGTCGAATCCAATTAATGCATGATTAACTAAATCTAATTGTGTCATAAAATTTCTCCTTAAGTTTCAAGCGAGTTGTTATAGAGGTGTTTTACTAGCTTACCTCCTAGCTAGCCTCTGATTTTTGGGCAACCTGCAGTAACAGGGTTTTTAATCCCGGCATCTAGTTGTCCCGATGTTATTACTGTAACCATCTTTGATACTAGATTTAGGCTTGTTGAGTTGTTTTATTATGCGTAGTCAACGGCCAAACACTACGTATTTAATATTATAACCTTAATAACAAAATTTTTCAAGATAAGTTTTTTCTAGGTTTTAAAAGTGCGCCGCAGTCTTTGTTGTGTTTAATTTCTCTAACTATATCACTATTAATTGGTCCTTTTGCTAATGGACTAAAAGGATATCTACGGCAATAATCTTCGTATGCAGGTAAAAGTGTATTTACCACTAATTGTTCTAGTTCTGCTGTATAATTAATAATTTTAGACATAATATCCTCCATTTCACATATTATAACAGCTTAATCATCTATTTACAAGTGTATTTTTTTATAGTTTGGCGCAACGTTGACTATAATTTAACTTGAAAAAATTTTGCCTAAGTGATAAAATTAAATTATTACAATTTTATTACAAAGGAATTTAATTGAAACTATCTAGTACAATATTATTATTGTTACTGGTGCTTAGTTTATCTTTTCCTAATATATTATTAAATCCAACAAAACCTATAAACAATAACTATAAAATAAAACATGATATAACACAATTAAATTGTTTAGCTAAAAATATATATTATGAAGCTTTAGGAGAAGGTTTACTTGGTAAAATTGCTGTAGCACAAGTAACCCTAAATCGCGTAATTCACCAGCAGGAGTTTAATAAAACTATTTGTGGTGTAGTATACCAAAAAGACCAATTTAGTTGGACTAGTAGTAAGCATAGAATTATTAAAGACTACAAACAGTGGGAGGAAGCAAAATATATTGCTATTGGTGTTTTACAAGGTAAGCTATTTTTAGAAAACTTTGAAGCACTATATTTTCATGCTAATTATATTAAACCGCCGTGGAGAAATAGTAAACAATATATAACTACTATAGGTAAACACATATTTTATTTGTAAGTTTGGGGTAGCAACTTAATTTTACAGTTGCTACCCTTTTGCATTTATGATATAATTAATACTATTAATAACTTATTTAACCAATATGAATTCAGCACAAATTTGGTGGTCAACACCATACATAGATAAAACTATAGCACAAATTGCTCGTGTAAGTAATCCGCAAAATCAATTAAATAGTGAATATAAAAAGCTTCTAGAATACATGCTACGTTGCGGTCATGTTAGTCCATTTGAAATGGCTAATGTTTGCATGGAAATTAATACTACTAGAGATATTGCTCGCCAAATCTTACGACATCGTTCATTTAGTTTTCAAGAATTTTCTCAACGCTATCAAACTATTGAAGTATTAGGTAGTTTAGATACTAATCGTGAGCCACGACTACAAGATACGCGTAATAGACAAAATAGTATTAAACTAGACTATACCAATGATAGTGATTGCGTACTAGCCGCACAGTGGGAATATAGACTAAAGTCTATAGCAGAAGATATACAACGGCACTATGACTGGGCCATTAGTAGTGGTATAGCTAAGGAACAAGCACGCGCTATTTTACCAGAAGGTTTAACTCCTAGTCGTATGTATATGAATGGCACCATACGTAGTTGGATTTTTTATTTAAAACAACGACTAGATCCTAGTACACAGTTTGAACATCGTCAAGTTGCTGAAAGTGCCTTAGAACAATTAAAACTAGTAGCCCCTGTAACTATGGCTGCATTTTTTCCAGAGGAATCTACATGAATGTAATCTTATACACTCTAGATTTTGAACCAATTATAGTAGTTGATTTACCAATGTGGATGCTTGATCATGTTGATAGATATGGTGGCTGTATGGTATCTGTTAAACGCCCAATTACTAAAAATTTTGTTGAACAAGTAGCAATTGGTACGGTTAAGGGTCCTGAGTGTGTAACTATTAGACAAGCTAAATTAAAGTGGCACGATGGTAGTATTAAAACTATACTAGTTACAGAAGATGAAGAATTAGCACTATCACTTAAGCCAGAGTGGTTACCTGGACAAAGATTACAGGTACAAAATTATGAAACAGCTATTGATTTTTTAGGTAAAGCTCTTAAAAAAGAATTAAAGAAAAATAATCTTGACGATAATCTATAAATCAGTTATAATATATCTTTATTTATTGGATATATAATGGCTAAACCTCGTAGCATACTAAAACTTAACTTACCAAAAATTCCAGTAAATCGTGATACTAAGCATATTCCTAGTCGCGATAGTGGTAGTGGTATAGGTGCTCGTAAGAATACTCCTATTTATACAGGGGGTAATATTATTGGTATTGGTACACTACATAAATCAAATGCTATACCTATTTTTAGTGAACAAGAAGCCAAAGATATTTCAGCAATGCGGAGATAACATGAAACTAACTAGAAAACAGATTGAGCAGCTATGTGAGATTGCAGATCACTTTCAAGATATAGAATTATTTGAACTTGAAGAAAGCATACTATCAGGTATAGGCCCAATGATAAGTGTTAAGTTTAGTTTATTTGGTAAAAAACCAGATACTAGTGTAGATATAACGGATGTTGGGAGTTGGTAGTGAACATTAAAATTCAACAAGAGTTTATAAAATGGTACTTTCATAAACCATTTCCTAACTATGATAGCAGCAATAATCGCAATAGTTTTTTAAATCAATTTTTAGATAATAATGTTAATTTTAATAGTGATACACTAAGATATTGGCTAGAACTAGCATTTCACGAAGGTGCTAAAGCGCAACAAAATCTTGAGAAATAAAAATGTGGAAAACTAATTTAGCAAACGATCACCTAGAAGAAATTAATCAGCGACTTAAATTATTAGAGGAAGCTGTTATGGAAATTAAAAATACACTTAGAGTACAGCCTATACAACCAGTAAAACCTGTAAATAATCTACCTAAAACTTGTACTAGTTGTGGTATGGCACTAGATAAAATTACAGGATTTATTTGTAATATTTATCCGTGTCCATCAGGACTAGGATACGGCGAAAAATTACCGGAATATAAATTTAACAGAGAACAAGCATGAAAGTAATTATTGGCCCTTACAAAAGTTGGTTTGGCCCCTATCAGCTAGCAGATGCACTCATCTTTTGGCAAAAGGATAGTGACGAGTGTGTATGGGCTAATCGTGCACAAAAATTAGGCGACTTTTTTGCACATGGTTTTAGTGGTGAAAATCACGAAACTTGGTTTTATAAATTGTGCAATTGGATTGATAAGCGTCGTAGCAGACACATCTATGTTAGAATTGATAAGTGGGATACTTGGTCAATGGATCATACACTAGCCCATATCATTTTACCAATGCTTAAACAGCTTAATGCAACTAAGCATGGTGCTCCGCTGATAGATGATAGTGATGTGCCTGTGGAATTGCAGAGTATTAGTGCCGAACCTAAACAGGATGAAAATGATGTTGACAGCAATCACTTTAAGCGCTGGGATTGGGTTCTTGGTGAGATGATCTGGGCGTTTGAACAGCAGGTTAAGGATGACGATACTGATGAGTTCTATACTCATCCTACTGAGCGTTTTAGTAGCTTGCAAGAAATGATTGATAATATCAAAGTTGATCGTACTGGTCTTGAACAACATCAAGCTCGCAAAGCAAATGGCTTTCGTTTATTTGGTAAATACTATCAAGCATTGTGGGATTAATTATGAACTTAATAACACTACTTATAATCTTTTTTTCACTAGTAGTAATTATTGTTAGGCGAATAAACGCTACACAACAAGAACAACGAAGTTGGATTGATGCGGCATATACAAAACCTAATCTACACCAATATGCAGGTTATTGGCAGTGGCCTAAAAGCTAAAAAGTTTATACTTGACATATAATCCTAGTCATAGTACAATATTATATTGATTAGGAAAACAAACCATGAAAACTGTAAAAATTTTCGTACATGATCCCATTATAGAACTAGACTGTGCACACGCACTTGCATCAGCACTTAAGCCAACCTTTAAGGTACAAATGCTTACCTTAGACACTTTACAAGACGGCATTTGGGATGCAGATATATTTGCCATAGGCGGTGGTATTGGTGATAGTGATATGTTTGACCAACTATTTACACAAGAACATAAAGATACTATCAAACAGTATATGCATGATGGTGGTAAATACCTAGGCATTTGCATGGGTGCTTACTGGGCCGATAAACTTTACTTTGATCTGACCACTATGTGTGTTAGACAGTATATTACTAGTAAAAATGCTGACATAAGTCATGAAAATCCTACTAGTGTTAAAGTTAACTGGTTAGGCGAAAAACATAAAATGTACTTTTATGACGGCTGCACATTTTATAACCTACCCAAAGATGCAGATGTATATGCTAGGTATTCAGCTAACGATATGCCTATGGCAGTTATTGATGGTGATGTTGGCTTGATTGGCTGTCATCCTGAATCAGAGTTTTGGTGGTTTGAAAATTTTAATCATCGTCATAATGAACTGCTACACAACTTTGCACTAAGTTTGCTCTATAACTAACATGGGGGTGGCTGAGTGGTTCAAAGCAACGGCTTGCAAAACCGTACAATCACGGGTTCAAATCCCGTCCCCTATTCCAGAGCTAATAGATATGTTATACTAGAGTCACTAAGCATTGAAACACTAGTAGTAGAAGTTAATGCACTGTTACGTTTAGGCTGGCAACCACAAGGTGGTGTTGCTAAAAATGAAACACACTATCTACAAGCAATGATACATACAGGAACACTATGAATAAGATGTGGATTGATCCGCCCTATGGATGGAGGTATGGATTTCCTAAACTATATGATAGTGGCAAACCGCTAGATATATGGTTAATTGAAAATGGTTATCCACAGGAAGATGTAAACTTTGCACTAAATTACTTACGTACCTGGCCACAAGCTACAGATAAAGTACCTGTTTAAACCTTAAAAATTATTTATTTGACTAATAACTGGGTTGTGTGTATAATATATATATTGATTGATACACAACCCACAAGGAAAACAAATGGAAAACAAAGCACAAAACTATACACCAGAACAAACCAAAATGATTGTTGAACAGTATCAAAGTGGAACTCCTGTTGAGCAAATTGCCGAAATGCTTGGTAAAAGTACTCGTTCAATTGTAGCTAAACTTAGCCGCGAAGGTGTTTATGTGGCTAAAAGCAAACAAGCACAGCCGCGTGTTAAGAAGTCAGAGCTTGTTGAGCGTATTGCGGCCGCAGTAGGTGTTCCTAGCGAACTCTTTGAAAGTTTAGAGAAAGCTAACTTTGAGGTTCTTGAGCATCTTGCTAACAAGCTGGGTGTTTAAATGAAAGTAGTCATTAATAGTGACTATGGTGGTTTCGGCCTTAGTAGCGAAGCAATGGAGTTTATTGCCACCCGCAAAGGCTGGAACTATCAAATAAGCGATTACTACGAGCGTTGGTGGGAGCCTCAATCAGATAGTATTGAGTATAATGTATTTGGTGCTCAAATCTGGGACGTAGACCTACCACGCACTGATAGAGACCTTGTTGACTGCGTAGAACTACTAAGTGACAGATCATGGGGTAGAAATGCGGCACTTAAGGTTGTTGAAGTTCCTGATGAAGTTGAGTGGCATATTCAAGAGCATGACGGACGTGAGTGGATAGCAGAAGATCATAGGACATGGATGTAATGGAAACAATTGAACTAGATCTAACCGATAGTGAATTTTTAGAGCTAGCAAAACTAGCACACAATCAAGACGTTACCTTTAACCAATTGGTAAATAATATGCTAGCAGATGCTGTAAGCTTAGACCTAGCACACAATCGCTTTGAAAAGATTGTTAATCAAATTATACTAGCAACATGAATAAACAATTAGCTAAAGAATTTTATACTAAATCATTTAGTCGCTGGGCTAAAGCTGAACCTATTTTGCCAGAAGTATTTATGCAGTTGGTTGTAGAAGAGTGTATTAGGGTAATTGAAAATACTAAAGGGCCTAGTAAAATTATGGCCATACAAAATATCAAGCAACATTTTGGACTAACTCAAGATCAAAATGAGAATATTTAAGTATAATGAGTATGAGGATCAAGAACCTACCCTAGTTACTGAGCAAGAAATTCGTGCTAACTACTGGCCTTACTGGTATAACGAAATGTGTGCTAAGCACGGTAAAGAACTAGTAGATACTAAATTTACCTTTGATGACTGTATCTATGCCTGGATTATTGAGAACTGGGCCTGGGAGGTTAAATAGTGAATATTAAATTTAAGGCACTAGCAGATGAGTGTGGTTTTTGTCTCTGGACAGATGAATCGTGGAGACCCAAAGATCAGATTATCGACTGGTCTACCAACTATGACAAAGAGTTTGAAAAGTATAGCGAAGAGCTAGTTCGTTGGGTTATTCTATGCTGTGAAAGCAATCAGCTTGCACAGCAAAGTGGTAACCTTAAACAAAACTGGACTACTAAAACTTTGCAAGACTTTGGTTTAGCGAAAAAAATTTAGTCTTGAACTAATAACCTAAACACTGTATAATATATATTATGGCTAGTGAGGAACACAAGATCCGCAAGGATTGACAGCTTTAAATGACATTTTGCCCTACCAAATAAATAATTATTTATCCTATACAAAATGTGCATTGTAGCGACCACCTGCCATAACCAAATCCTCTGATGAGCTGTTGCAATACAGTGAAACCCTAAACCCACTAAGCAGTTGCTGTGTATTTCAATCTACACACCTGCTGCGGTTTAGGGTAAGGATACAAGCCAGCTAAGCTGGCTATTTTTTTCTAGTAAAATAATTTTTATGGCTCTGTGCAAAATGTTTGACTAACAGCCCGACTACTAGGGTAAAACAGAATCCGTGATGTAGCCTAGTCAACTGCAACCAAGCACGGAGAGACATTAGTCTCTTAAACAGGTAGTAGTAGCCATAAAAATTATTTTATCTCGGGGTAGTTCCAATTGGTAGAACACTGGTCTCCAAAACCATATGTTGGCGGTTCGAATCCGTCCTCCGAGGCCAGATTAGCACCCATCGTCTAGAGGCCAAGGACACTGCCCTTTCACGGCGGCGACACCGGTTCGAATCCGGTTGGGTGTGCCAAACAAGCTGAATTAGCTCAGTGGTAGAGCAACCGCCTTGTAAGCGGTAGGTCGTCAGTTCAAATCCGACATTCAGCACCAACTAAGGAATAGTTATGGGAACACTAAAACCAGGTGTAAATTATATTTATGAACGTGTAGATGGTGTTGTTTATGCTAGAGAATTTGGAGCACCACCAAATACCAGATTTCCAATAGGCTGGGACTATGTGCCTAATAATGACGATGACGGCCAGCCTGATGAAAGTCAGGAGTGGTACGATTTTGATCCAGACTGTTAGAGGAAATTATGAATACTTGGCTAATCAGCGATACGCACTTTGGTCATGAGAATATACTTAAGTTTACTAGAGATGACGGCACCAAATTGCGGGACTTTAGCACAGTAGAGGAAATGGACGAGTGCATGATTAACAACTGGAATAGTGTGGTTAACGCAAAAGACCGTGTTTACCACCTTGGTGATGTGGTCATCAATCGTAAGGCACTTAGTACACTCAGTCGTCTTAATGGTCGTAAGATGCTTATCAAGGGCAACCATGATATTTTTAAGGCCGACGAATACCTAGAGTATTTTGACGACATAAAAGCCTATCATGTGTTAGACGGACTCTTACTGAGCCATGTGCCAGTACACACAGACAGCTTGGGCAGATTTGGCTGCAACATACACGGACACCTACACTATCGTGAAGTACTTGACAGCAATGGTGTGGCAGACCTACGCTACTGGAATGTATCAGTAGAACGTATTGGCTACACACCTATCAGTCTAGAAGGGCTAAAGCACATGATTGTTAGCCTTGGTGGCAGCGTCGCAATGAAACCAAACCCTAATGAAGTTACTTAACTAGACTTGACAAACCTTGCTAAACAGTGTAAAATATTATTTTAATTGACAGAAATCAAGGACACACTATGGAACAGAAATCTGCGCTAGAGATCTTGCAAGCGTATGATAAACTATTAGCAACTGTAGAAGCAGCTCGTAGTTGTGGTGTTAGTGAAGAAAAGATGACCAGAAAGCTGGTAGCTATGCTTATTTGGAACATGGACGACCTACCACAAGACAAGTTTGACAAGCTGCATGACTTTAATGTTAAGTACTTGGGCAGATTAGATTTTGAAACAATTTAGGCTGTTGAAGGCTCGGCACACTGCCCCTGCTAGCCGTGCGGTGTGATGCCTAAAACGCCAAGCCTGAACGGTGTGTGCTTGGTGAAAGTGAGGAATAGTCAATAGCCTAAAAAAATTTTTACTTGAACTAGAGACCACAATACTGTATAATTATATTATTGTGTTAGAGAACAATCGCCAGAAAGCACAACCAACTAAATATCACTATTGCGGTGCTTCCTCTAATACAATAAAAATTATTTACTTGAAACTGTAATCCAACTACTATATAATATTTATATTGGCTGAGAGAACAACACAACATGACTCAGCCTATTTGTTTAGTGTTATCAAGGTATCGTGCTAGGACGCTAGCACTATTCGGGTTCAATCAGCCGGAGACGAATCCTAAGATAACTGCCTCGGCTCTGCAAGGGAAGCACCCTATTGCTAAATAGGCACGATAGCACTAAACAAATAGTTAAAGGAGAATGATGTGATTACTTATGGTCAATTGCTTAAGCGACTACAAAGTTTTTCTAAAGAGCAGCTCAAATGCACAGTAGTAGTCTTAGACAGTGCTTATGACGAGTATAATGAGATGAACACCATCTACTTTAGCGGTCAAGAGAATGATATGTTCGATGAAGACCACCCCATTCTTGTGATCTAAAAATTTTTACTTGATTTATCAAACCCCCTAATGCTAAAATATTATTATTGGGTAAACCAGGACTGCGACCCACCGAGCAGATAAGTTTTTAATTGTTGCTGAACTATTATCCTTAGCAACAGCCCACCCTAAAGGGTGAACCAGGACTGCCATTTATAAGTGCAGATAAGTTCTTAATTGTTGCTGAACCTAGCTCCTTAGCAACAGCCCAGCCTAGTGTTATTTATTAAAATTTAGAGACTGTATGCATCAGGTTGTGTTGTAACTAGTGTAGTGGTTCAACGTACCAGTAGGTTCTGGCCAGAACGCAAAAGTACTATAACCAAACACACTACAACCATTTGCTCTAAGTTTTAATAAAGCACACTGTAGCTCTGTGGACATGATGGTAGCAATACCTGAAACGCTGTGGACCTCACTGTGTTTAGCTAAACCTCAACGTAACCAGCAATGGCATAACAGTAACGGTTTAGGGTCAGACGCATAATGACTAAAAATGAAACATGCCTCAGCTAAGTACACTGAGTTACAAATGGTACAGGTAGCAACTACCCAGTGTTGCGTTAACTCATACGAGAATTGAGTACACAGTGGAGCTGATTCTGCCACGAGCATGGCAGCCAACCACTAGCCTCTAAGGTATTACAGGCAGCGATGTAGTATTACCCTAACAGGCAAACTGCGCCAACAGATTAAAACTGGCAAAGCATTATACTAGTGCTGTATAAGTCGCTATCTACTAATTGCAAGACACCACCTATGAGTGGTGATGTAGGTGCAAGCCCTACTAGCGCCAACTGCCCATCCTAGCTGATACCTAAGACTAAAAGCAAGTTGAGAACCTAAGGTTCGCTCTAGCACTCCAAGACCCTGGCTAGCTATCCAGCAACCTCAAAGAGCAAAGCTAGACTAGCAGTAGCAAGCTACTACATAAGTCTATAAAAAACGTACGTTCTAAAGCCCGCCACAAGCGGGCTTTAGTTTTTGTAAAAACTCCTATAGCAAAGAAAATTTTAGCTTGAAAAAATATCCAAGCATGTGATATAATAAAGTATAAATTATGGTAATTTAATACTTGGTTTTGGCTGAGCTAAGGCGGGCCTAAAACTATAAAATTGAGCGAGCCCTGCCGAGTGTAACAATGATATAGTTTTAGTCCAATGCCCGCTGCTTAGGGTCAAGCTAACAAAACCACTAAATTTGATTGTTACTAAAATTTCGTTTTAAAAAAATAATTGTATTAATTTTTATTTTAAGGGGGTAATGAAAATTTTGACTAATTTTCCGCTCCCCCAAATTGCCCACCTCTAGCGACTACAATGAGACTAAGAAAACAAGACTTACAAGAACTAGAATTAGATAGACTAGCTGATCTAACAGACCAAGAACTAGAAAAATTTGTTGTTGATGAAAATTTACATAACTATAGTAGTTGGCTATTACCACAACTAGTAAGCGTATTTGGTCAGTGGCAGTTAAAAAGCTGTGGTAAAACTACTGTTAAACACAACTGTAGCAATAACTTTCAACGAGCTTGCTGGAGACTTACTAGACTACGTCGTAGTTTACTAGTAAAAAATCAAACACTAGAGCCTCAATATGCACAGTTTACTCCACTAATACTACTAGGATTTAAACGCATGCAAAATATTAATTACAACTATTTTAGAAATTTTAGTGGATTAGAGTGGTTGCTAGAACCAGAACTTTATAGTGCACTAGTTGTAGAACCACCACAACTTACTAGTAGCAGACTCCTAGCCATTAGACAGCAAGGATTACTTTACAAATCTGGAAAGAACAGTGGTAAGTATAGGCAGGCTAAAAGTACTTGGCAGCTTTATGGAATTCAAGATACCGAACTTGGTAGTTACCCTAAACTTACGCAAACTATACTAACACAGTGCTGGTTAGCGCATCCACAACTGCGTAGTAGTACCATGATCTTAGACCTTAATAACTGGGACAACTTACCAGATACTCTTGTTGAAGAAGTATTTGTACAACAAACTACAACAAAATTGCAGCAACCAAATTTGCCTTGGTTGGATTAATTAGTTTAAATTTTACAGTTAACAGTTTAGGGTCAAAGGAAAAACACATGAAATATACTAAAGAAATTACAGATCGAATTGTTAATGATTATAAAAGTGGAAAATCCACTCTAGAGATTGCTCAAAGTCTAGATGTCCCTGACCGTAGTGTGGTGGCAAAATTATCTAGCTTGGGTGTCTACCAAAAAAAGCAATACTTAAATAAAAGGGGTGAGGTGCCCGTCAAAAAGCAAGAGCATATTGAGCAACTAGCCCAATTGCTAGAGGTGCCATCGGATCAGCTAGAGAGTTTGGAAAAAGTAAACAAAAATGTACTTGTTTTAATTAAAAACAAATTATCTGACCCTAAACCGCACTAATTGTAGCAAACTAACCCAGCCATACGCTGGGTTTTTTTGTGCCTAGACTGGTCAGTTGATCTGGTTTAGGGTCAGAAATACTTACTTGACACTGGTGTTGAGTAGGCACTATAATGTTGGCGCCAAACTACTAAATTTTTGACCCTAAATTGTAGTAGATTTTGGGTGCTGGAATGGTGGGATCAAAATTTTCTGACTTGTGTGGCTTGATCCGGTTTAGGGTCAGAATAATTTACTTGACAATTGTCAAGGTTTTGCACTATAATATTGGCGCAGACTAGTAAATTTGTGGAGGTTTTCCACTTTAGCACTGGCGCAAGATTAGTTTTTGCACTTAGTTTTTGCACTGGCGCAGCACACCTAGGGGTGTGCTAAGTTCTAGAACCTATATCGTTCTGGTTTTTATAACGATATAGGTTCTAGAATTTGTAGCGGGATTGTGATAAGTTCTATAATTTGTTGCAACTTAGGGTCAGCCGACAAACGGTAGATTTGACCCGACAAACGGCGGTGATTTCGCTTGACACGGCGGCAAATTTTATGGTAAAATTTGGCGCCACATGGTTCTAAATTATATAATTTATAATTGGGCTATGTACATAGCGAGCGTTATAGTTCGTATATAATGAGAATTACTGCGCTTATGATTTTTATAACAAAATTTGTCGACAAATTTCAGCCGACCAGCGGCAGGTTTTAGCCGATAAACGGCGGCCAAAACCCTTGACACGTTGCAATTTTATATGATAAAATTGGCGCCCCCGCTATAAAAATTATAGCGGTCTAAATTCTATAATTTAGACCGCTATAATTTTTATATCATTTTAAATTCTATAATTTAGAATGATATACGAAAAATAACGGCCCGATCAGGGCCGTTATAGTTTTTAGAACCTAGTCAACTAGGTCATGCTCAACGAATACGTCTACAATGTGAGCAGGCATCTTTACAGTTTCCATATCGCTCCAGCGTCTAAGTGCGATAAGCTCGCCCATCTTGCGATCAAACTTATCATTACTAGAACACCAAGCAAAGCTTACGTTATAAAATTTAGCATTGCTACGGTCGATGGTAGGTTCGCAAACCATGGTCATGCCAGGTTCTAGATCGTTCGGTTTTTTAGTGTGAACAAATCCGCCAAATTCGCGCAAAAACGCTTTGAGGTTTTTACGTTCCAATTTTTGAGTAGTGGTCAGCATAGTATAATTCCTAGAGTGTTGTGAATTTTATAGCGGGGCCGAAGCCCCTAAGATTTATAACGGCTTGCTATTAGCAAGTGCGTCGAAAATCGCCTTGAGAGCGGATTTGTTCGCTTTGGTAAGCGATTCGACATCGTTTTCGCTCAAGCGCAAAATCGCGCCGATAGCATCAGCCGTTACATCTTTTTTAACGGGTTTTTCGCCGTTCTTGTTTACATAACTTTTAGCGATGTAAACTTTTTCACGCGAAAGTTTCGCTACAATTGAACGAACGGTTTTACCCATAGCTTGCGCTATAGATTCTACAGCGACACCCGCCTGATAATCCGCTATAATTTTTGCGGTTTGCTCGGCGGTATAGTTGACAGCCTTTTCAGCCATTGCTATAACTCCTAGATCGTGGGGGCTTGCGGTATTGCTTCCCTGCCACAGAAAGCATTATACGCGCTTCCCAGCCCTAGAATGTCGCCCAGACGACAATTGGCTGCCATTCATCGGATATATAGGCGGCAGTGCCCGCCGACCAGTGGCACTCACCACCCGACGAACGGCGGCCCCAGGGGGTTGACACGGCCACAAAAATTATGATATAATTTTTGGCGCCATATGGCTATAATTTTTATAACGATTTGATGTGCCGATAAACGGCAGACACCACCCGACAAATGGCAGCAAAATCTCTTGACACGGCCACAAAAATTATGATATAATTATATCATAATTTTGGCGCCAGCGCTCTAAATTCTATAATTTAGAGCTCTATAAAATTTATAACATTCTAACGATTGGATCGTTTTTATTTATATAATATTGATGAAATCTATTAGGTGGCAAGCCATACTCTTGCATCATCTTGCACCACATAGGCCCATGCCAAAAGTTAGTAGGATCATCGCCGTTGATTATAAAATCTGCAACATGAATTAGTTCGTGTGGTACAATTTCTAGAAGCATCTGCTGCTTATAACGGTTAAAAAATTTGCTTGAAAATTCTACCGAATGGATTTCACAGTGTGCCAATCCCGCAGTGCGCCACATACGGTTATTAATTTTAACCTTGGGAGCGTTATGTTTTTTGAGTTCGGGATAGGTTGCCTGTAGGGCAGCCCATACTAGATAAACTTGTCGTTCTACAATTTGTATCAGCGGCTTGGCCATATTTTATACCTTAAAATTATTGCTACAAGAAACAGATTGATTGCGTAGTTTGCTATTAATATTATATCGCCCTTGGGTACGATATAAACAATCATAAAAACTTCGCCCCAAAACCACATCATTAAAAAAGGCCAGGTTAAACCGTCTGAATTTTTAGTACGATATGATTCTAGGGCTTGTGGTACTGCCGAAAAGGCGAGCATAAGCCCGCCAAGCCAACCTAGTAAATCAAGCATTGAAATGATCCTTGACTTGAAAGTTAGCCCATGAATAGTTACAAATTTTAGATTGCCAATCTTTAGTTGCTATAACTTTTAGTAGCACAGGAATTTCATAGCCTGTTATATCTTCTAGAGCGGTATGTGGTTCTTTGGTGAAAGTACCCGTTACAAAACCTGCAACAGCTTCTGCATCCGTTCTAAAAGTCATATTGCCACGCTCGGTCGGAGCATTAAACAGATGGTTCTGCAAAACATAACGCAAGTATGCTTTGCGGTGGCAAATGATTGCGGATGCCGCATACCATAGGCAAAACCTATTAGTGAAACCGTCTAGTATAATTCCTGTATTGCTACATTTTTCAGAATCAAATGTTAGGTTGTATGCAGTAAGTGTAGGGTTATAAAGTGTAATACATTTATCAAGCCAGCGATTTATAGCACCTACCGATGCCACAACGCGACGACCATCATCAAGCATAGTGTTATAATTTTTGATACGTCGCTCAAGATTAGCAGCATTGAAAAAACCGGTTTTCTCATTGTACCAAAGTGTAGAAAGTTCTAAATCTTTGACAATGACGGCAATACTGTCATAGATTTTACCACGACGATCAACGATAACTGCTGCAAAATCTATAACCTTGTTGTCGATGGTGGTTTCAGTATCGACGACACAAAAGTATTGTTGTTTCATAATTTATAACCTAATAAAGTGAGTGAGATGCTAGTATAGCACAAAAAAGCTGCAAGTGCATGCCGTTTGTCAGTTCCACACCGCCGCTCATCCGACCGACCAGCGGTCGATAGCATCCGACGAACGGTCGGTCTAGCCCTTGACACGGCCACAAAAATTATGATATAATTTTTGGCGCCACCGATATAAAAATTATATCGGTATGTTTTTTATAACGTGGAACCATGTTCCACGTGGAACCTAGTCCCAAAGCTCTTCAGGTTCGCTGTTATAAGTTCTATATAGATCGTCGTACATTCTAGCAAGCCAGCCAGCATCTTGCCAGTCTTGTAGTGTTCCAAAACTTGGAACAACCGCATACATTTTCTCGTAGAGTGTTATAAAATCTATTTGAAGTTGTGTGATAGTTTTCATATCAGTGTCCTTGTTTGCTGGGAATGTTATATTTAATCGTACATAATAATTCTGTCATCTTTTATATCAATATGTTGCAGGGGGTTATCCTGCCCATATTCACTGTCATATATCATAACTCTTTTTTGTGGGTCAAATTGACGTAAAAAGTTAATCAAATCGCCAATGTTATAAATATCTTCCGATTTCATATCAGTGTCCTTGTTTGCTGGGAACGTAAACGCCCCTAATGTTAAAAAAATCACAAACTGTTTTAAGATATTGAACATTGTCCTCATAGAACACAATGTCACAAATATTGAAACGATTTTTATAATCGGCTAAGATCGGTCTAAGTCCTGTAACCTTTAGCGTACCACCTGAAGTGTTATCGCCTTCCGTTCTACTAACTATATGGTCAGGATCGCCTAACCGCGTGCTAATAAATTCAAGATCAGTGTCCCGCAAAATACGGGCAGTAGCGATAATAACAATACAGTAGGGATCAAGGTTATCTTTTTTATATTGTTCTGCAAGTGGTAACAAGCTGTCGTCCATAGCGCGATGCTCATTTTGACGCCAGTAGCCAAGGTCGATACGCTCACCTGCGTTACTAAAAATAGTACGGTAGCGATGCAGTGAGCATACAATTGTGCCATCCATGTCATAGATTGCTATCCTTTTCATTACAGTGTGCCTAGTAGTTGCTATGCCATAATTATACACGAAATCCCTGCCGTTGAAACCCCTAAAATCTGCCGCACATCAGACGACCAGTGGTAGATTTGAGCCGACGAACGGTCACCAAAACCCTTGACACGGTTGCAAATTATATGCTATAATTTGGCGCCTCAGCTATAATTTTTATAGCGATTTAATTTTTATAGCTGTTTCACGTGGAACCTGTGCTTGGTTTCACCGTTTTTCTGTTCTAGTTTTTTGTTCCTGTGCTTGCCCGCACCGGTTTGGGTACGCAGTGGCCCCTGCCGAGGCTTTTGTGCTAATTTATAGATTGGTTGTACAGGTATAATTTTCATAATAGTCTAGGCTTTCCAAAACCGCGTTTGTCCATTTCACCACGAACGCTATCAATCATATAACAGTTGCGCTCGTAACTAATTAGATCGTTATCATAATCCCAATGGCTGGCCGCGCTACCATCAAAATAGTCTAGCAGTTCGTCGTTGAGGTCTAGCAACTCTTGGTTCGATATAGTTGCTAGATCAGTGCCATCAGGCAGCATCATTGTAAAATTCATAACATCAGCTCCTCAGCAGGATAAGTAATTTTACCATCAAATTCAAGTTGTTGTTGTTCAAATTGTGTAACATAGTCGTCATTGACCAGTTCCCAGCCAATGATATATTCTTTAGTATAATCGCCATCGTGTTCGATCATATCTTTGGCTAAAAGCATTTTAGCCAAAGCCTCAGCATCATCTGCTATGTTTTTTACAACATAGTCGTTGCCACCCTTCATTTTCCAGTAGGGGTTATGAGCCGAGCCGTAGTTCTCGCAGAATTGTGTAGTGATTATAAGTTTCATATCAAACCTCGTATTGTTTAGCTAATTGTTCCTGATGCTTTGCCATTTTAGCATAAGCATCGCTTTTTGCAACATTGCCTGCAACTGTTTCGTTTTTTGAAATGATCCAGTATGCTTCAGCATTGCGGCGGGCTATGCGAAGCTTTACTTGTCGCATAAACTCGCTATATTTTCTGTTACGGTTCATCTTGCTATCCTCTGTCTTGCTATGCTTGTAAT
>Ga0214923_10000318_pt1 | contig 73717 bp, 63 predicted proteins | sample LL1510_MetaG_FD_177993 | JGI IMG/M metagenome (GOLD analysis project Ga0214923, IMG submission 177993) | Freshwater microbial communities from Lake Lanier, Atlanta, Georgia, United States - LL-1510 | ecosystem: Environmental > Aquatic > Freshwater > Lake | place: USA: Georgia | collected...
CTTTAATATCGGTGTTGTATTGTCGCCGGTAGTCAAAAAATAGGGTTTCGGCTATGCGTTTGCCTTCATCATAACAGGCGCGGGGCCCGAGGGGGTTAACATTGCCCCAGTAGGCTTCTGTTTGGGGGTGGGTGAGGGGGTTGCCGTAGACTTCACTTGTGGAGGCTTGCATAATCCGGGCGTTGTTTTTGCGTGCAAGCTCAAGCATATGCAAAGCCCCCAGGAAGCTTGTTTTGGCTGTGAAGATAGGATCTTTTTGATAATGCGGCGGTGAAGCAGGACAAGCAAAATTGAAGATCCAGTCGCACGGGACATCTAATGGTGCGGTGATATCATGATTGACGAAGTGAAAGGAGGGATTAGTGGTCAGCTGGTCTAGGTTCGCTTGCATGCCGGTGTATAAGTTGTCCACACCTATGACTTTGAAGCCGTTGTTTAGAAGGCGGGCGCAAAGATTGCTCCCTAAAAAACCCGCGGCGCCCGTGACTAAGACTGTTTTACTCATACGCTACCTTACTACTCTGGCTTTGCCATCGTTCTTTACATTTTCTCGTCGAGGGGTACGTTGAACCTAGTACATGATCAAGATTCTTACAAGTGCAAGTCGCTTGGCAAAAGCCATGGGAGAGGTAATGAAGAAAGCGTTTATCACTGGTATCAACGGCCAAGATGGCACCTACCTAGCTGCCTTTCTGCGTTCCAAAAATTATGAAGTGCATGGCATGCTTCGCCGTGAAGCGGCGGCAGGTAGTGAGCAGGTTGTTGCAGCCCCCGATGCACGGGGGATAGTGTTGCATTATGGCGATCTGACGGACACCTGCAGAATCTATGATTTGCTCAGCGCCATCAAGCCAGACGAAGTGTACAACCTGGGCGCTCAATCGCATGTCAAAGCCTCCTTCCAAATGCCTGAGTATACAGCGCAAGTTACTGGTGTTGCTGCCACGCGCTTGCTTGAGGCAATCCGTGTGCTCAACCCCCGCATCAAATTTTACCAGGCTTCTTCATCAGAAATGTTTGGGGATGCGCCGGCGCCACAATCAGAACAGACTCCTTTTCGTCCTCGCAGTCCGTATGCCGCTGCCAAAGCCTACGCATACTGGATGACCGTGAATTACCGCGAAGCATACGGAATGTTTGCTTGCAACGGTATTCTGTTTAACCATGAAAGCCCACTGCGGGGCCAAACCTTTGTAACGCGCAAAATTACTAAAGCCCTCGCGCAGCTTTTGGCGGGAAATAAGCAGCCTTTGGCACTTGGCAACCTGGATGCCTTGCGCGACTGGGGATTTGCGCCTGAATATGTTGAAGCGATGTGGCTCATGCTGCAGCAACACGTGCCTGATGACTATGTAATAGGGACGGGGCAGAGCCATACCGTGCGGGCATTTCTAGAGGCAGCATGCAAATATGTTGGTATTACGTTGCAGTGGGTTGGCAAAGGAGTGGAAGAAGTTGGTATTGCCTTGCATGTGAGCAACGCAGCCTACGCTGTTAAGCCAGGTGACGTTTTGGTAACCATTAACCCCGCATTTTTTCGACCAACCGAAGTTACCCATCTGCAGGCGTCTATAGCCAAAGCACAGCACAAACTTGGCTGGCAACCGCGCGTGCTTTTTAGCGAGCTTGTGCATGTTATGATGGATGCTGACCTGGCTGCTCAGGGGATGCCAACACCGGGGCTGGGTGTCAGTCTCTTGCATGAAAAGAACTTTTCCTATGCTGTTAATAGCAGTGTTTTGTAAGCCGCAGCAAGGGCAGGCGCGAGGAGAGCTTTAACGCCAGCGATGTCTTCAGCTTCTACCAAAAAAAGTGGTAACACGGGTCCGTATGCTACTGGATCAGTGATGTGTTTTGCATGAAGGTGGGCGTTGGGATCATCGAGGGGAGCGCCGGCAATTTTCCAGCAGCCCCCCAGGATATTAACGGTGATTGTTCCCTGATTATGCCACATGACGAACATCACGCGCATGGTTGGGTCGTACGGTCTGCCGTGGTAAAAAATAGGTTGTGATGGGCAGAAGGCATTGACCATAAACCGGGGGCTTATTTTGCTGTTAATTGGTTGAGTGCCGTCTGCGATCAAGCGCTTGCGTCGCCTAGTTCTTTCATAGTTAAGAATGGCGGCGAGCTTTTTTGGCACGTCCTCACATGCGAGCATATTAACGCCCCGGGCCATAGATTCGGTGGTTGGTTTGATAACCAGATAAGAACAATCGTGGAATCGCTGTCTAATTTCTTCGGCTAGTTCTGGTGTGTAAGCGCTATCATAGATGGCAAAGTCGGGCAGCAGGTGTCGTTGGCCTGCGGCGGACAAGAGGTTAAAAGTAGCTTCTTTGTCCGAGAACAGCTGACCGGTTTCTAAGCTGACTACCACGAAGTCAGGATGTCTTGCCTGAAAAGTCTTAAGGCTGTTATCGCGTTGCCGTGGTCGTCTGCAAACAATAATGCCTGCAGCTTCCTCCAAAGCCCCAGGGAGGCGGGGATGTTCTTGCTCAGCCTTTCGAAAAGCTGGATGGGCTTCGAGTGCCTCAAGTGAGTCTACCATCCTGCCGCCGCATGCGTGAAACGTTTCTATTGCTAGCGCGTTAGCAAAGCCTTGCTCGCTATGGACGAACCAAAGGGGGCGCTTAAAGGTTGCCAGCAAGCGCCACACAATCCCCCAGTAGGGTTCTGCAAGCCGGTACAGCTTGTTGTTGATCAACACCTCATTATCGTCAAAGTAGGCGTATTCTCCCGTGCCACCTTCGAGTATTTTCAAGACCCCGTGGTCGTATTTCAAGTCAGCAACGCCAAAGCAAATGGCAGGCGAACGCATTGCCAGGGAGTCATCAGGGGGCGTGACATATACGTCGCTCAACGCGGCTTGCAAGTCATGCTCATGGACAGCAAAAACAAGCTTGGTTTCTTCCTGCTTGAGCGCGTGCAAGTGCCAACCGATCGCGAGCATAGCCACTAAAATACAAAGCATGCGCATGTGTGTTGGTGGCGATCACTATTTCACGCGTCTTGTGCGTCGCATACGATTGGGTCGATAGATTTCTTGGTCGCGCTGGGCTTCATTTTCGCCGCCGTCGTCGGTTTTTAGGACGGTGCGATAGACCTGGGCAAGGATGCGCTTGAGTGATTCTTTAAGCTGATGCTGGTCTGTTGGATCAACCTGGAAGAGTGGTAGGATAGGGCCATAAGCGATTGGATTAGTAATGTGCTTTGCGTGCAAAGGGGCGTCGGGGTCATTTAGTGGAGCTCCTGCAATCTTCCAATAACAACCTAGCACGTTGGTTCGGATAACCCCCTGGTCGTGCCACATGACGTACATCACCCGCATTGTAGGGTCCCACGGTTTTCCATCGACTAGCAAGGTTTGGGAAGGGAAAAATTCGCTTGCCATAAAGCTTGCGAACACATGGCGGTTGATGGGGAAGATGCCCGCAGGGCGCTTGCCTGTTCTTGAGCTCAGTGTCTGTTGCAGAATGTCTGGTAAGAGGCGGTGTAAATCGTCCCGCTTGACGATGTTCACGCCCCGTGCCAGGGAACCATCGGTTGGTTTGATGATGAGATGTTCAAACTTTGGCAAGGAGCGAAGTATGTTTTCTGCTAAATCTGGCGAAAACGCATGCGTGTAGATTTTCGTCATAGGCAAAGCATGCCCCATGCCCGCTTGCTCGAAGAAGCGGTAGGTTGCTTCTTTCTTGGCAAAAAACTTTCTGGTGTGGGCATTCAGCACAACGAATGATGGGTTTTCCTTGCAAAAAGCTGAGCAGTTGCGCCTTTTGTCGTACGTGCTGCGAAAAACAATAATGCCTGCTGCATCCTGCATAGTGTGAGGAGTGGTTTGCGCACTCCTTTGTTTTAGACTGGTGAAATCAGGGTCTTTTTGGAGCGCTTGCAGGGTTGGGACAACCTTGCCGCCACATGCTTCTAATGTTTCCAGGGCAAAGGCGTTAGCAAATTCTGGCTCCTGGGTTACAAACCAGATTGGTTTGCCAAATGATTTGAGAAAATGCCAAACCAAACCCCAGTAAGGACCGGTGATCAAGTGACTTTTACCGTTGATTGCTAACTCGTGGTCGCCAAAATAAGCATACTCGCCGCTGCCGCACTCTACCACTTTCAACTTGCCACGATTATACTTAACATCGGCAACGCCGAAAGAGACGTCCGGCGGGCAGCCCCGCAGTTCCGGTGCTTGGATGGTATGGGTGTTTTCTAGGATGCTGCTAATTTCCTCGGCTGCTAAATTGAAAACGACCAGACTGTCTTCTTGCTCCACGCCGTGCAATGTGTTGCACGCTATTAGCAAACCGAATAAGAACCAAAACATGGTATTTTCCTAACAGGGCTATGTATGAATAATGATCAAATCACTCCTCTGCAAGCAATACGTGACAAAGCCCATGCGTTTGCTCAGGAGCGGAATTTTTTGCCATTTCATAATATCAAAGATTTAACGATGAATTTGGCATGCGAAGTGGCTGAGTTGCAAGAGTTAATGCTTTGGAAGTCGCCCGATGAGTTAAAGGCCCGTCTCTTGCAAGATCCAGCCTTTAAAGAAGCAGTTTTTGACGAAATAGGCGACGTTATGCATGCCCTGGCGGAGCTGGCCAACCGGATTGAGGGATGCGATTTGACAACGGCTTTCTTTGAAAAAATGAGGAAAACGGAGGCAAAGTATGATCCTGCATTATGCTATGGAAAGGGTGAAAAGCGGTAGAGCGCTTTGTCTTGCTGCGGTTGAGTTATTCTTGGTTTGGGCTGGGGTGAGCGCTGCCGCTCCCCTGCAAGAAAAACGCTTTGTATTTGTTTCGCCAGGTTACAACAACGCGCCGTGGGCAAGGAAGTTTTTAGAATCAGTCTTTGCGCAGGATTATAAAAATTACCACATCATCCTGATTGATGACGCTTCAACCGACAATGCAGTGGCAGTTATTGAGGCGTGCATTACTGAGCACAAGCGGTGGGATCAGGTAACTTTTATGAAAAATAAAAAGCGCATTGGCATGCTTGCCAATCGCTATCGAGCGATTTATCAATGCCAGGACACGGACATCGTTGTGATGCTTGATGCCGATGACTGGTTGCTGCCAGGGCGCGCCGACATTCTTTCATTTTATAATAAGCTTTATGATGACTCTGTCGTTTGGATGACCTATGGGCAGCACGTAACTCATCCTGCTGGCGCCTTGGGGAATGCTGCGCCCCCCGACCCTGCGCATCTGAGTGGTGTGGACATGCGCACACGGTGGTTTGCCTATACGCATTTGCGTACTTTTTATGCCTGGCTTTTTAAACTAATCAAGACGCAAGACCTCATGTGGCCTGCACAGCGCCGTTTCATTCCTATTCTTACGGACTTGGCGATCATATATCCCATTGTAGAAATGTGCGGTACTGCACACGCACGCTTTGTGTCTGAGCCTGTCTGTGTCTATAATTTGGAAAACCCTTTAACCGGGCATTTCCGACGCAATCGATTACTTGCTCAGGCGTCTTTTGCCAAAATTATGAGCGTTAAGCCTTATCCAGCGCTTTCCTGTGCGCCCCCACTGCCGCTGTCTTCAAATGAATTTGTGTCATGTGATTGGGATGCGCTGCCAGAAGCCTTTGCCGCATGAGCTTGTAGCAACATCTCTTCGTACGCTCGGGCAAGAACTGGTGCCAGGGATTGTTTGAGCAGGTCACTATCTGCTTTTTCCATAAGAATGCCACTGTAGTAAGCGCCCGCATGAGCTATGGTCACGTGTTTTTCCGTGAGAGTAGCATTCTTATCGTCCAGAGGCTTGACCGGTATTTTCCAAAAAGCACCCAAAACATTTATGGTAACGCGTCCTTGGTCATGATGCATGGTGAACATGGCGCGCAGGGTAGGATCATAGGGACTCCCATCTTTGTAAAGTGTTTGTGATGCCACGTGCTCGCTAGCGATGAACGATGGCGGGGATGTTCGGCGCCAGTAATCCAAGCTGCGATGTGATCCGGGAATGATAAGCTTCTTGTCTCGCAAAATAGTTATTAAAAGCTTATTCAGGCTCCGTCTGTCAACTACGTTTACGCCGGCACTCAATGAAGAGTACATCGGTTTAATCACAAGCTTTTGGTCTGGAAATTCTTCTAAAATTCTGGAAGCTAGGGAATTGCTGTAAATCGTGGGGTAGAGCTTTGCATGGGGAATAAAGCTATGCAGGCCAGCCTCAGTGAAAACTTTGTAGGTGGCATCTTTTCGTTTCAGAAAGTCTCGGGTGGCCGCATTAACGTAAATGAAATTTGGATGCAAGCTTCTAAAGGTTGGATAATTGAGCTCGCGATTTTTTTTGCCGCCATCGCGTTCGATTTCTCGGGGAGCTCTAAAAACAATGATGCCTGCATAGTTTTGAATGGCGCTGGATTTCCCTTGCCCTTGGCGCGCAGCTTTTTTGAAGAGGGGGTCTTGCATGAGTGTATACCAGGTGTGAGCATACCTCCCCCCCACCGCACGTAGGGTTGCCCCTGCAACAGCATTCGCCGGTCCTGCATCCCCGACCTGCCATACAGGCAGTCCAAAGCTGCGTAGGTAGTGCCAAAAAATGCCCCAGTATGGGGCCACTAATTTATAGGGTTTTCCATTCATTAATACGTCGCCCGTCCTGAAGGACATATAATTAGCATCGCCGCATTCAACAATTTTAAACGAGCCCCGATTATACTTAATGTCTACACACCCAAAAGTAATGTCTGCTGGTACTGTGCGCAGCGATGGAACGTCTTTTGCAAACGTCTGTTTTAGAACGGCGGTAAGGTCAGCTGGATCCATAGCGAATGGTTCGTAGTGATCATGAGCGCTAGCGCCTACAAAACAACTGCATACAAAAATAATAAGTAAAAAAAGCATAGAACATCTCTCCTTTTGATATTACTTTAGGAAGGAAAAGGAGCATTGTAAATATTGTTACAAGGGAGCGTGTATGCACAAAATCATAGCACTATTCATGCTTTGCTGGTTGCCAGGGTGCTACGCCCTGGATATTAATAATATTTATATTCCACCTGCATCGGATGCAGAGTATCCTCCCGATGTTGCTTTCATGATTTTAGACTTGAAGTATCGGCCTGGAGCCTTGAAGGTTTGCGAATTTGGGCAGGGTGTGTTATCGGGCTTTGTTGGTCATGACATGCTTTATGGCCCTGGAGCCGTGTATGAAAGGCTGTGGGAATTTCTCACTTCCCTGCGTCTGCCGATTCTGATGGTTCGTCCTAGTTGTCGTACGGAGCACTCACTGTTCAACGATTCTGGTTGCAAACATTTGGATATTGGGCGCTTTGCTCGCAAGGTTGATCAGTGTATTCCTACCTTCGCCAGTGTGTTTCCTGACCCTGTAAAAAGTGAACTGGCAGGGATACCTAAACGCTTGGCGGAGGCAAAAGCCCTGGCCGTACCGTGTCGTTTTGGGGACTTTCTTAAAGCTTATGATGCAATCGGTGGCTTTGCTACTGGCATGATTGCCCTGGACTATGTGGCGCGTCAGTTTACTTTGAACAAAGGCCTTACTCATGCTCTGTTTGCCAATGATCCCGTTGTAGAGCGCTATCGGCCAAAAGCCCTCATATTGCCGCGTTCGTATAGACCGACTATGGCAGAGGAAATTCAATCGCAACTTGGTGCTGATGCTTATGTCATCAAACCGCTAAATGCATGGCGCGGAGAGGGTATCCTCATGGCAACAAAGCATGAGTTGGATAAAGTTTTGAAGCATGCGCTTATGCCTGGACAAGGACGCTATGACCACTGGGCGCGGACGCGCAACAGTAACTTTATTGTAGAAGTCTTAGAGCATTCAATGCCCATCATGGTTCACCAACGCCCCTACGATCCCACGATGCGAGTTATCCTGGGACTTGCGTATGATGCTGGCCAGGTAACCATGCGCATCTTGGGTGCCTACTGGAAAATGCCGCATCATCCGTCTACCAGCATTGCCAGCTTGGAGGAGCGGTATGTGTCTCATATCGTTCCTGGCAACGCCTTTAGTTCCGCTGTAGTTGCCCCCGCTATTTTGGCTAAAGTTGAACAGGAAATTAGCCAGTTTATGCCCTACGTATATCGGAAGATGATAGCCCTCAAGCATGAGAAGAAATTGTTGAATAAGCTTCACCGGTTTTTGTGGAGCAAGGGTAAGCCGCCAATGTGCGGTTTGTCTGAATGTGAAAACAATGAAGGCCTGGACGCTGGCGGAAGGTAGAGCGCATATCCAAAATATTGCGCAGACGATCGTCAAAGAAGAAAATGCGCTTGGGGTTGAGTTTTTTCAGCTCCAGGAAGGCTTTGAGTACCGTTCCTTTATTGTGATGGGCTGATGCAATAATGCCTTTGTAGCAAGAAGGGCGGGGTTCTTTGAAAGACGTAAACGCGGTTTTCTCAGGCGTCTGATTGAAGGAGAATGTGAACCCCAGCTTAGAGAGGATGTTATAGCGCCATTCTTCCATTGAAGGAATCGCTCCCCGCTTGCCTGTACTCATGTGGGTCAAGGCAACCACTGGCACGCCCTTTTCTTGCAGTGCTTTGAGCAGAGCAGGCAGCGCTGCGTCAAGCGCGTAATAAGTACGTTCGTGCAGCGGGATTTTTTTCTGAGGATCGTGATGAGCTGCAAGCGTGCCGTCTATGTCGCATACAACAAGGTCTTGAGCATTTAAGTCAGCGAATTTGGCCAGCCCTTCGCGAACGCTTGCAACACGTATTACAGAGCCCCGTGCGGGAGCACATGCAAGGAAAAGGACGAAAGAAAAAAAGATGCAAAACGTTCTACGAGCCATACTTTTTTTGTTCAGCATTACAATCCTACCTCTTTCTGCGGGGGCTAAATCCTTTTCGGTATTGATTGTAGCCAGCTTCACCGCAAAATATAAGGGGCTGACCGGGGTTGAAGGATACGTGAGTAACCATGCGCGTGTCTTGCGCGCTGCGGGTTTTCCTGTGCATGTTTTGGTGGAGGAAAAATCAGGCCTGCACCGACGTTTGGCAGCAGAGGGGGTGCCGCTAGAAACATACAGTTTTGGCAAGCTTTTTAAGGGGCATGGCAGGAAAGAGTTTGCTCGTTTTTTGCGTAGTCTGGTAACCACACACAAAATTACGCATGTGCATTGTAACTTGCTTGGAGAGCTTAAGCCTGTGCATGAGGCGCTGCGAGGGTTGGCGGTTCCTATTTTTTGTTCTCATCATTACCAAGAATCTTTTCCAGTTAGTCAGTATCCGTTTGTTGCTGGATTTGCCGTAGTCAATAAACACCTTGAGCAGGGTCTGATGGCCAAGCAAAGAGGGCTGAAAAAAGTGCCGGTAGTGTTCATTCCGCCATTTTTACACGAGGAGCGTTTCTTGTCTTTTGTTCCACCCCAAGAACCTGTCCTGCCCATAGACCGCAATGATGGTTTGCCGGTGATTACTATGATTGGTAATTTTTATAACAATCCGCATCTGAAGAATTATCCTCTGCTCATCAACGCGACAGATTTGTTGGTGCGCGATTATCACTATCCGTGCCGCATAATAATTGTTGGGGATGGTGCAAATGCGGCTCAGATAAAACAGATGGTTGCAGCCAAACGGCTAGAAAAATACGTCCATTTTCTCGGCTTTCGTGAAGATGTGCCGGCGATTATTCATGAATCAGATGTTGTGGTTCTTACCAGCAAGTCAGAAGGTTTTGGGATGGCCCTTGCTGAAGCAAACCTCATGGGCAAGCCAGTCATCGGGCCTGCGGGCACTGGGGTGGAGGGAGTAATTACCGACAAGGTCAATGGGCTTTTGTTTGCCACCGATGATGTGCATGATTTCTGCAGGAAAATAATAACGCTTACCCGGGATAAGAAAGCCATGCATGCTATGGGCAAGCGTGCGCAGGTTTATGCGCTGGAGCATTTTACAACGGAGCCTATTTTGCAGCGCTTTTATAGTTTCTATGGATTGCGAAGCGGGTTGGCATAATGTTTTGGGTGTTTGTTTTTCTCCTAACAACCTTTTTCGCGCCCTTCGGTCAGGCAAGTTCTAGTCAGGGGCCTCTGCCCTTACCTGTGGCGGAGCCTGCACATGCTACCTGCTTGGCGATGCGCAAGCAGTCAGTGCTGATCATGTGCTTGCTTGATTCGTGCGGTGGCGTCAGAACGCATGCATTTACTTTATACCAGTTGCTTGATGAGTTAGGCTTTAACCCGGTAATGCTAGTTCTGAAAGAGGCTCGTCAGGTGAGGGAATTTGCGCTGAAGCGTAAAACACGTTTTGTGGAATATACGTGTCCCACAACGCAACGGGCTGGGGGTGTGTCGCTTGGGTTGCTAGAAAGAGTTACTGCGACCAGAGCCTTCGATGATTTTTTGGAAAAGATATGTCTGCGCCATCGCGTTGGTGTTGTGCATGCAAATTTTCCGCTAGAAGTGCCGCCTATCAGACGCCTGAAGGCACGCGGAACCAAGCTGAAACTCGTGTACACCATTCACGATGATTCTTCCTCGTGGCGAACAAATATTGAAGGATGTGATGGAGTGATTGGGGTCAACCCCTCAATAGTGGATGCACTTTGCAAGGAGCACCCTGAGCGGACGGAATCGTTTTTCTTTTGCCCGCCGACCTTTGATGAGCGCCCATACGTTGGTTTTAGTTCGGCGGAAGGGAAGGACGCTTTTTTCAAAAGAAAATTCGGCATAGATATCAAGGGGAGGATGGTCTGTACGATTGTGGCAAACTACTTCGGGTATAAAAACCAGCGAGTAGCAGTGAAAGCATTTGCGGAGTTGGTTCATCGGCATAAGCAACCCGTCTGCCTCATGTTGGCAGGGAAAGGGCCAGCGGGTGACGCATTGGCTTTGCTAGTCAAAAAACTGCGTCTTAGTAAGCACGTTTATCTGCTGGGGTACGTGAAGGAGGTTGCTTCTTTGATCTTTCACAGCGACCTTATTCTGAATACAAGTGAGCGGGATGCTTGTCCTATTACGCTTATGGAAGCAGCGGCGCTTAGGCGCCCCATTGTTGCTACGCGTGGTACAGGGTCCAACCTGCTGGTTGAGGATGAGGTTACCGGTTTACTGTTTCATCATCGGCAGCCTGGGGAGTTAGTCGCGGCAATCATGCGCTATCGAAAAGACCAAGATTTTGCGGCATGCATGGCTGCTAATGGCCGGGACCGTGTGCTTGCATATTTTAGCTTGCAAGCTACTGCGGCAAGGCTGCTGCAGGTGTATGGCAAACTTGGGTTAGAGTAACAATCAGAAGGAAAGAAATGGTGAAATGGCTAAGTAGCAGCATCCTTATGCTGAGCGTTTTTTCCAGCGTGGCGGGCTGCAGCAACACCGCAGCTGACCTGGTTATTTTTTCGTATGATCGACCCCTCCAGCTTTATGCATATTTAGAATCGGTGAAAAAACATGTGTCCGGCTTGGGTCAGACGCTGGTGCTAGGACGTGCCTCGTCGTCTGTTTACAAGAAGGCCTATGGTCTTGTTGCCAAAGCCTTCCCCGGCGTTGGTTTTTTCTTTCAAGACCCTACAGCTGCAGGTAAGGACTTTAAACCTTTGCTTACGCGTCTTTTGACGGAGCGATGCCGGAGCCCTTACCTCATCTTTGGGGTTGATGATATTGTGGTGTGCGATGCCATTGATATTTCTACCTGTACATCACGCCTCCAGCAGCATGAGGCTCTAGGTTTCTTTCTGCGCCTGGGGAAAAACATCGTTTGTTCAAATGTTACAAAACTAGAAGCTGAGCGTCACTTTCAGGTACCAAAGACGTTGCAGGAGCTAGGGGATGGGGTGTGCTCATGGCGGTTTGACGAACGCGTCCCAATGTGGCGCTACCATCATTCGCTGGATATGACCATATACCCTGCTGCCTACGCAAAGGATGCAGTAAAAAGACTCTCATTCCATTCGCCTAATACGTTAGAAGTGGCATGGAGTCGGGAAAAGCCGGCAAAGGAGCTAGGGTTATGTTTTAATCATTCTAAAATGGTAAATTTGCCGCTTAATTTGGTGCAGCGTGAGTTTGACAACAACAACATGGGAATTTTGTCGGCAGAGGTCTTATTGAGCATGTTCATCGCGGGCTTGAAGATGGACGTAGACACGCTTCATAATTACGATAACAACAGTCCTCATATGCACTATATTCCGTCGTTCAAGCCCAGGTAGGCAGGTATGTGCTGGCTATTATTTTTTTGCTTAACATGGCTCTGGATGCTATGCAGTGCATCGCCGCTTGACTTGAACCAAGTGGTTAGAATGCCAGGTGCCACGATTGATCTGAACCAGTCGCATATAAAGCACCGTAGGGTTCTTTTGAAAAGCCTTTATCAGATGAAGCGCACGCTTGAAGAGCGGCGGTTTGTTTTCATTGTAACTTCGTTCAACAATGCTGCATGGTATGAGCGGAATATTGGATCAATTTTAGATCAGCGGTATAACAATTATCGGATTATCTATGTAGATGATGCGTCTACCGACGGTACAGCAGACTTAGTGCTTGCCTACCTTAAAAAACGCAAGGCTCAAGAAAAGTGTCTTCTTATCAGAAATAAAGAGCGCATGGGTATGGCGTTCAACCGCTACCATGCTGTTCATCGCTGTGCTGATAGCGACATCTGTATAGCCCTAGACGGTGATGATTGGCTGCCAGACAACCAGGTCCTCACTTTTTATAATCAGGTTTATAAAAATCATAACATTTGGCTTACGTATGGCCAGTATGTGCGTTATCCCTCACACACCCTGGGGGTGGTATGCGATGCGTATGAAAAAGAAGTGATAGGTCAGAATTCTTTTAGAAACGCTGTCTGGCGAGCATCCCATCTGCGCACATTTTATGCATGGCTTTTTAAGGCGATCAGCCTTGATGACTTCAAGAGAGACGGAGCCTTTATTCCTGCAGCAACTGATTTTGCGATGATGTTTCCAATGCTAGAGATGGCTGGTCCTTATATCAAATATATCAAGCGTATAACCTGCATTTATAACTCTACTAACCAGCAGGGAATCGTTGATTCCCCAGAAAGAAAAGAGCAAGTGAAGCGGTGCAGCGATTATGTGCGTTCTAGACGTGCTTACAATCGCATCAGGATAGTTAAGCCGTCCAGGCTAGTTGAAGAGGTGATCTCGAATCAGGTCTTTACCAATTGTTGATTTATTCTAATCTAGGCAGGAGAGGAGATGTGGGATGCGTGTCTTTCTGCGTGCGCTTCAAAGAGGACTGCGGGCCTCATATGCGCGTTTTGTAGGGGCTTTTTTTCTCCTGTGTATGGTTGCAAACCTGAATCCACAGTCCAGCTTTGTTAAACCCCGGGTTTTGTTTGTTCACCGGCGTGGAGGCATTTTTGGTGGTGTTGCCAATGATTTGATAACGCGCCACCGACAGTTTCTCAATCATGGCGTAGGATCTATGCTTTTGGCATATGAGAATACGCGGATTGTTGACAAAATGCGCAAAGAAGGTCTGCCTTTTGCGCTTATCCGAGGAGGTCCCCGGGGAATAAACATGCGAGGCAGCTGCTTGTTACCGGAAAATCCCGACCACATCTATCGTGCGATGTTTGAGGCTTGTAGGAAATATAATCTAAACACTATTTTTTGTTTATCTCCGGAGCAGCTTCAAGCTGCCAAGCGAGTTAAAAGGAGCTTGCCGATTAAAATAATTTATGTGGAGCATAACCAGTTAGACTATTGGATCAGTCAACATGCGGATGCTTTGGGTGCAAGCCTTAATAACAAACGTGTTCTTCCCGCATGGGCAAGGCGTATTTTCGTCAGTTTGGGTAATGTTGATGGATGCATAGGTGTCAACAAGAACATTACGGAAGCCTTGCAGATGTATACCGATGTATTTATCAGTGGTCAATCTAAGGTAAGGCATTTTGCTACCATCAAGCCTTTTTTAAATGACGCAAAGTTTTTATCGTTTGAAAGCACAGAGCCAAGAGCTGATTACTTCCAACGTGTCTACCGAATTCAGGTTGATGATGACACGACCGTGATAGCTATGGTTGCGCTCTTCTATTCGCTCAAGCAACATGAGGTTTTCATCAGAGCGTTAGCAGATCTTATGCGTACTGGGGGTTATAAGGTTAAGGTAATGCTTGCTGGCAACGGTTCCACTATGGGTGCCATACGGCAACTTGCTGTTAGGCTGAATGTTGCCCAACATATCCACTTCTTAGGTTTTATTGATGATCCTGAAGCTCTTTTGCACCACTCGGATGTGCACGTTTTGAGTAGTAAAATTGAAACAGCAGGGTTAGTGACTGCAGAAGCCGGCTTGATGAAAAAGCCAGTCATTGTGCCTCAAAACACAGGCACCGCCGACTTGGTGGTTCCTGGCGTTACAGGTTTATGTTTTAGAAATAGCGACTCACGGGCGCTGGCAGCGAGTTTGCGCACATTACTAGACAATCCGAAAAAGCGCTTAGATATGGGGCTTGCTGGGTATAAACATATGCGCCAACACTTTTCCACCGAAGAAATATTTAAACAGACAATGAATTTTTTGGAGAGAATCCTGAATGAACAACCTGCTGGCGCTTGAGGTGCTTGGCAGCGTACTTTACGGTTTTTGCAAAAGAAGAGAGAGAGGATGAAGAATTTACGTTGGTATGTTGGCCTGCTCCTTGGATTTGTTGCATGTGCAGGGCACCTGCATGCAACCCCTAAGGTCGTATGCATGACGATGCCAAAATGTGGCACTCATTTGCTTGCAAAATGCATATCATTGTTTGGTGTGCCTGGTTTGCACATGGACGACACCTTTGCTGGCAATATCCAACCAACTAAGCATGGTTGGGCGGTCTATGATCGCCTCAATATTTATGATCCACCACATCATTTCAAAGGCCGGTTGCATGTGCCAACCATGGGGCCGCGGCCGTGGCTCTTGGAAAATAACTTGCGTACGCTTAAGAGAAAAAATCTGTTCGTTTCTCACTGGCCGTATACCACCGAGGCGTTAGGGCTTTTAAGAAGCAAACACACAAAGAACTTTTTCATTATTCGCGATCCTCGAGCAATGCTTGTTTCCATGGCTTTCATGTTGAGCAAGGGATGGCGGGGCGAAACAACCGACCCGCAGAAATTGATGTGGGATTTTATTGATGGTAGGCAGCAGAACTTCATTCGTTGGGGGGTAACAGTCCACGAATCGTACCCTGTTTTGTGGGAGCTAGGGATAGTTGGCTTTTACAAGCTTTACCTGCCCTGGATGAAGGCGCCCGGTTTTCATACGGTCCGGTTCGAGCGCTTGGTGGGAGCAAAGGGAGGCGGTTCTGAAAAGGTACAATTAGAAGAAATTAATGCCATTGCACGGCATATAGGCGTGAAGCTCTCAGACCAAAAAATCATAGAGATTAGGGATAAACTTTTTGGCGGCAGCATAACCTTTCGCGAAGGTAGCATTGATGGTTGGAAGAAACATTTCACCCCAGAGATGAAGCAAGCGTTTAAAAACACCCCGGGAGCAAATGAATTGCTTGTGCAGCTTGGCTATGAGAAAGACAGTAATTGGTAATAGAAAGGAAGCTCTGGCCATGGGAAAGTTGATGATACGCGTGGCGTCTATTGCGCTGCTTTTTACCAATTATGCTTTCACTGCTCAGTTGGCTACCTCAGAGGTGCAGGCTGCCAAAGTAGTATGTATGACGGTGCCTAAATGTGGCACGCATTTGCTCATTAAGTGCATCTCATTGTTAGGCGTTGAGGGGGGGCTGTATGCAGGCGGTCAAGAACGGGTGAATGTTCCACCACCAAAAGGGGCTTGGGACATGTATGATCGCTTGAATAAATTTGATCCCCCGCATCATTTTAAAGGGCCTTTGCATGTGCCGACCGTAGGCCCTTTTCCCAAGATACTTGAGCGTTCTTTAAGAAAAAACAAGAAAAAAAGGCTATTTCTATCGCATTGGCCTTACACCCCCGAAGCGGCGGAACTCTTGCAGCGGAGTGGCACTAGGAATTTTTTTGTTATTCGTGATCCTCGTGCCATGCTTGTTTCCATGGCCTTTATGTTAAGCAAGGGGTGGCATGGTGAAAGTGCAGATCCTCATCAGCTTATGCTTGATTTGATTGATGGGCGACAGCAGCACTTTATCCGATGGGGGGTAACCGTCCAGCAAGCATATCCCCTGGTATGGGAAAATGGGGTAACTGCTTTTTACCGACTGTATACACCCTGGATGAAGGAACCGGGTATGTATACGGTTCACTTTGAGCGATTGGTGGGTGACAAGGGTGGCGGGTCGCAAGAGGCACAGCTGCAGGAGATCGAAGCTATTGCCAAGCACATCGGGTTAACTGTCTCACGTGAAAAAATCATTGAGGTACGCAATAATTTATTTGGTGGTACCACGACTTTTCGTGAAGGGAACGTCGAAGGTTGGAAGAAGTATTTCACGCCGGAGATGAAGGCTGCCTTTAAAAAAACGCCTGGAGCAAATGAGTTGCTCATTGAGTTAGGCTATGAAAAGGACAATAACTGGTGAGCACGAACGTGTTGCTGTGGGTAATTTTGCTTTTTTTGCCAGACTTACAAGCAGCGCATAAGCACATTGTTTGCATCTCGTTGCCAAAGTGTGGGATGCACTTGTTTAAGAAAACCATATCAAAATTGGGCATACCAAATTTGTATGCAGCTTATGAATCGCCACGGTTATTGCTCCCAACGCCGCATGAGCAAGACTTACTCACCCGCCTAAATCGCTATGATCCTCCTAACCACTACAAAGGGTTGCTCTATCCCCCAACGGTTGGCCCTGTGCAGCCATCTTTATTGCGAGGATTATCCTTGTCTGGGCGGCGCTTGCTTTTATCGCATTGGCCTTACACCCCTGAAGCAGAAGCCTTATTAGATCAGCGCGCCGATGCCAATTTTTTAATCATCAGGGACCCGAGGGCTATGCTGGTATCAATGGCACACATGGTTACCACTAGCCGCGATGGTCAGCAAGCGCCCGTGGAGGCGCTTATGTGGGATTTTATTGATGGCCGCCAGAAGCATTTTATTCGGTGGGGGGTAGCCATTCATAACGCTTATCCAGTGCTTTGGGAGCTGGGGGTGGTCAGATTCTATCGTTTATATTTGCGCTGGCAGCAAGCAAAAAACTTTATGACGGTGCGCTTTGAAGACTTGGTAGGCAGTGCAGGGGGTGGTTCTGAGGCCGTGCAAGCAGCAACGATAGCTGCGATTGCTAAGCATGTAGGTGCCCATGTTTCAAAAGAAAAAATACAAGAAGTACAACAAGAACTATTTGGAGGGACTGCTACATTTCGGGAAGGATCGATTGACGGGTGGAAGAAATATTTTACACCAGCGATGAAGGAAGCTTTCAAGCAAGCACCTGGAGCAAATGAGCTCCTTATTGAGCTTGGGTATGAGAAAAACGCTTCTTGGTAAAAAGGAGAAATAACATGATCGTGAAGCGATGGTATGCAAGTCTTTTAGTTGCAGCGCTTGCATCTACTACACAATTCGTTTTGCTAGCGCACAAGAAAATTACCCTGACTACGCGCCAGCTCTGTGACCTTGAACTTATTATGAACGATGGGTTTGCCCCACTGCGTGGGTTCATGAACAAGGCTGACTACGAAGGAGTGGTCAACAGCATGCGCCTTGCTGATGGTCACGTGTGGCCGATACCGGTGATTTTGGATGTGGCTGAAGAAGTGGGGGCTCAGCTGAAGCATGGTGAAACGCTTGAGCTCAAATCTCCCGAGGGTGATCTGCTAGCAAACATGACGGTTGAAGAGGTATGGGTTCCTGACCGTCAGCATGAAGTTAAGCAAGTCTATGGCACTGATGATCTTCTTCATCCTGGTGTAGAGTATGTGCTAAATAAAACCAAGCCTGTCTATGTTGGCGGCCCCATTCAGCAGATTGCTGCGCCAAAGCACTACGATTTTACCAGTCTGCGTAAAACGCCTGCTGAGCTGAAGGCATACTTCAAGGCGCATGGCATTGAGAAGGTCGTTGCCTTTCAAACGCGCAACCCCATGCATCGTGCGCATGTCGAATTAACCACACGTGCAGCTACTCTGTCAGGAGCACACTTGCTCGTGCACCCGGTTGTTGGCCTGACTAAGCCTGGCGATGTTGATTACTTTACGCGTGTGCGCTGCTATGAAAAGCTCATGAAATATTATCCTGAAGGTAGCGCAACGCTTTCTTTGCTGCCGCTTGCCATGCGCATGGCTGGACCACGCGAGGCGCTATGGCATGCGATTATTCGTAAAAATCATGGCTGCACGCATTTCATTGTTGGCCGCGACCATGCCGGACCGGGCAAAGATAGCAAAGGGGTGCCATTCTATGGGCCCTACGATGCTCAGGGGTTGGTAAAGCAGTACGCCGATGAAATAGGCATTACCGTTGTGCCATTCAGCGAAATGGTATACGTGCCATCAACCGACTCCTATCATTCAGTTGATGAAATCAAAACAGACACCAGAACGATGTCCCTTTCTGGTACTCAGCTGCGCGACATTTTGCAGCAGGGGGGCGTTATTCCAAGTTGGTTCACCTATCCTGAAGTGGCTGAAGAGTTGAGCTTGAGCTACCCGCCGCGTAGCAAGCAAGGGTTTACCATATTTTTCACCGGTCTTTCTGGAGCCGGCAAGTCAACAATTGCCAACGCACTTGCTCTCAAGTTGATGGAAATACAACATCGTCAAATCACGTTGCTGGATGGTGATGAGGTGCGCAAGAGCTTATCAGCAGAACTTGGTTTTTCTAAGGCGCATCGTGCCTTGCACGTACGACGGGTGGGATATGTTGCAAGTGAAATAACCAAGCATGGCGGCATAGCTATTTGTCCTCTGATTGCGCCTTACGCGGAAGATCGCGACCACAATCGCAAAGCAATTAGTGCACACGGAGGCTATTTTGAGGTGCACATTGCAACCCCGCTGGCTGCATGTGAAGAGCGTGATGTGAAGGGATTATATGCGCAAGCGCGCGCTGGTAAAGTGAAAGAGTTTACCGGCATTAGTGATCCGTACGAAGCACCGCTGAACCCTGAGTTGGTTATTGATACGACCAAGGTACCTGTAGAGCAAGCGCTTGAAATTATCCTCAATCGCTTGCGTCAAGAACAGTTCATTCAGTAAAAATCGTGTAAGGCGGGAGAGAGTTCCCGCCTTTTTTCTGCCTCTGAAAAGAAAATGCAATGAATGTGTTACCTGGAATGCTGGTTGTGCTGCTCTGTTTGGGAGTGGAAGCATTTGGTAGCTGTGCTGATTTGATTATATTTTCTTACAACCGTCCCCTGCAGCTGCATGCGTATTTGGAATCGCTTGAACAACATGTTTCTGGGCTAGAAAAGACAGTGGTATTTTGGCGCGCATCGGACAATGCCTTCAAGCGTGGGTATGCGCTGCTTGCCAAGCTTCACCACACCGTTTTGTTTCACGAGCAGCATCATGCACATGCCCCGACAAATTTCAAGCCGTTGTTGCAAAAAGCAGTGAACGAGATATGCCAACAGCCGTATCTGCTTTTTGGGGTTGATGATATGGTAGTCTCAGGCACAATTGATTTGGAAGTGTGTGCGCAAGCGCTGCAATCGAGCGATGCACTGGGTTTTTACTTGCGCTTAGGGCGTAATATTGTTAGTTGCTACCAGTCGGTGGAGACTGAGCATAAAGTGCTGCCGTGTCCACCCCTGAAGCCGTTAGGGGATGGCATCAATCGGTGGCGTTTTGGCGGCGTGCCCTTCTCCTGGCGCTTTCCTCATTCTGTTGATATGACCGTCTTTCGCCGCTCATATGTCTGTGAGGCGGTAAATAAATTGGATTATCAATCGCCCAACACCTTTGAGAAAATGTGGTCAAAGCAGAAGCCATCCTCGTCATATGGCCTTTGTTTTGATCAAAGCAAAGTGGTTAATATCCCTATCAACTGTGTGCAGAAAGATTTTCGTCAGCGGCACATGGGAGCTTTTTCTGTTGAGCAGTTACAAGAAATATTTGACGCAGGGATGAAGATAGATATTAAGCCGTTGCAGGGGGTTAACAATAAAAGTGCTCACATAACCTACACGCCCACTTTTGTACCCGATGCACGCCTGCAAAAACTCCTGCCGGCAGGATGAGGGCTGCTAATGAGACTAGGGTTCTTATTTATTTTCTGTAGCATCAAGATGGCCTTTTTACAGGCAGCATTTCAGGTGCCCTTGCAAGAGAAGTTTCCTGCTGATCAGCTGCTGGGCCCCCAGTTGGCAACTTATCAGCCTCCGGTCGAGCACCCGCTGGTGGTGGTTATTCTCTCTTTTAATAATGCCGCCTACTACAAACAGAATCTTGTTTCTTTATTCGGGCAGGACTATCCCAACTACTCGGCGGTGTATGTAGATGATGCTTCCACTGATGGGACGGGCGATTTGGTAGCCGCTTATTTGCAAGAACATGACGTGCATGGTCGTGTTACGCTTCTGCGCAATCAATACAACCGAGGTGCGATGCACAACATGTACACCGTGGTCTCAGGTCTTGCTCCGGAATGTGTGGTGGTTGTGCTAGATGGGGATGATCAATTTGCCAGGAAGGATGTGCTTTCTCTGATCAACAAAGTGTATAACAAGTTTGATGTTTGGCTGACCTATGGCAACCTGCAAGTGCATCCGTTTGTTGGTGTTACTCCATGCGTCGGAGCAAGGCAAATTCCCTCCGCTGCCTTTGCGGCAAACACTGTTCGTCAGTGCAAACCATTCCCAGCTGATCACTTGCGGACGTATCGCGCGTGGCTTTTTCAGTGTGTGGAAGAAAAAGACTTTCTTGACCAGCGGGGAAGATTTGTAGCCAGCGCTTCTGATCTTGCAGCCATGCTACCGATGCTTGAAATGGCGGGAAGCTGTAAAGCAAAGTTTGTCCCTGACATTCTCTATCTCTATAACGTTGCCTCGCCGCTTAATGACTTTAAGCTACGCAGAGCGAACCAAAAGGCCCTGGCACAACTGATTAGGGGTCGCATGCCGTATGAGCGCCTCAAAAGTGACCGATTTCCTCAAAGTCGCTTAGGTGAAGTCGCTGATCCCCAATCAAATAATAATTTTCATGCCCTTTACCTAAAATAGCGATAATAGCGTGTGAAGGGGCAATCTGGGCAGCGTGCGCAATAGCCTCGCGCCGGTCAGGAATAACCAAAACCTTGCTGCGCTGGTCATGCGGGATGCCCGCAACTACTTGCTCAATGATGGCAAGCCTATCTTCCGAGCGCGGGTTATCATCTGTTACGATCACGGTGTCGCCGTATTGACTGGCAAGCGCTCCCATTACCGGACGTTTTGTTTTGTCACGATCCCCGCCACAGCCGAATAGGACGACCAAGTGAGAGGTGAATGGACGGAGTGTTTTCAACACTTCTTCCATTGAGGAAGGATTATGTGCATAGTCGATAAAGGCGAGTGCTCCGCTGCGCAGTACGTGGCGCTGCAACCTACCAGGAACCCCTTTGAACGAGCGCAGGCCGTTGATGATGTCTGTATCGGTAAGCCCAGCATGACGTGCAATGAGCGCAGCCATAGCTATATTGTAACAATTAAAGACCCCAAAGAGCTGTGGGCAGCTAAGTGCCAGTGACTCGCCCATAGTGGGATTGAGTATTAAGTCGATGCCGTCGCATGATGCTTGTTGTACATGCATAGTGACGTGCTGAGCGGTAGCGCTGTCTTGCTGACCGTAAGTTTGCACATGCGCATGCGTGTGTTGGGCCGCATGTACCGCCGCGGCAAGAGCCTTTGCCGACCATTCCGTATCAGCATTGATGACGATCAAAGACCTGCTGGTGGTAAGTGAAAAGAGCTGCGCCTTTGCTTGAAAGTAATCATCCATCGTTGGATAAAAATCCATATGTTCCGGTGCCAGGTTGGTAAAGCCGACCGTAGCAAAAGGAATCTGATCAACACGGTGCAGGCTGAGTGCATGAGAAGAAACTTCCATGACCACGTGGGTGACGCCTTTTTGCACACAGGTAGCGAAAAAAAGCTGGAGGTAGTCAGCTTCCGGAGTGGTGTGGGTGGTAGTGCTGCGTTTGCCCAGGATGCTGTTATAGATGGTGTTGATAAGGGCTGTTTTGTAGCCTGCTTTGCGCAGGAGACGCTCTACCAAGAGGGTGGTGGTAGATTTACCCTTAGTCCCCGTGACGCCAATGATATGTAACTTTTGTGCTGGAAAGTCGAGCGCTTCTGCTGCTAATGCTGCCAGGGCTTTGCGTGGATTTTCAACGACCAACAGGGTGGCCTTATGCTCTGCGCATAAGTCGCGTACTGCTTGCGTGTCGTGCCTCGGACTTACCACGATGCGCGTTGCACCTTTTGCCAAAGCTTCAGGAATAAAGCGAGCGCCATCCGTGGTGAAACCAGGAATAGCAACGAAGGTGGAACCGCAGGCAACGTACTTCGTATTGCAGGTTACAGGGTAGTGTGCGGGGACAAGCACGGTAGGCCTTTCAAGCGCTTGGGTTAAGCCCCTATCATAACGGTTTTTTCAATCGTGTGTATCGCCTTTTTTCATGTCAGTATTATCTGTTGTTATGTTAACAATGCTGCGTCTCCCTTGCAATCAGGGGTTAAAAAAGTGATTCATTATGATACATTTTGTATCGACTATGTGCTGGTCGAGGCGGCTTTCGCATAAGGAGGGAGGTTGCCAACATTTTTGTGGGAAAGTTGGTCAATTTTTTCCAAACACGGCTCTGACACGCCTCCATTGTTTTTTACCAGGTTATATTCAGGTGACAAATAGAATGAGTATTTTTTTTGTATGTAGGGTGAGGTTGGGTGATGAATAATGCCCTTGTCTATGGCGTTCATCTAAGGTAGATCGGTTTCGTTTTGTGACTATTTTGCAATTTTATTTGTCCGCCTAGCACTTGGTGATAATAATTTTGTCGGCGGTGCCCGCAAGGAAAAACTGTAGACAGTGCGGACAGTAGATATGGTAAATTTTGATATTTTTACCTGCTGGGATACACTGATTCTGATAGCCCAAGCATAACCTCTTTTGATTGAGTTACCATTATGATACACCTGCAAGAAGAAGAATCAAAAAAAGCACAGCAGCAAGCAGAAACGCCTGCTTCTGCCGTTGAACTGGCGCCTTCAGAAGCAACAATAGCTCAAGAAAGAGCCGAGGAGGCAACGGAGCGTTTTGTGCACCAAACCACCAAGCAGGTTGTTACTGCTCCCTTGCAGCCTGCTGTAGCAAAAGAGCTGACAGCGGCGCTCCGCCTGCTCACGCAGCTGAGAGAAGAAATCGAAGGCAAGCGTGATGGCGCCCTGGAAAAGCGTGGTCTTATCCGCGCAAAGATCCTTTCTTTGCGGGATTCTGGCAAAGTTAACGTCGATGAAGCTGAGTTTGAAAAATCGGACACCAGTGTTCAGGAATTTGTACATTTGCTCGAGCGCATGGTTGAAGAAGTAACAGCCGACGAGGCTTTTTATACCTCTCTCCTGCAGGATAATCGTCCTGCGCAGGTGCAAGCGTTCATCACTGAGCCGGACGACTTTCAGGTTTGGGTTAAGGAGCGCATTAACTTGATCAAGCGCTATGTAAAAGCTGCTAAGCGGGACCTGGCAGTAAGTTATTCACGCTACTGTTTTGGCTTTGACGTGCAAATCAGACAAATTTCGTACGTTGAACGTGTGGTGACAGCAACAAGACGCAATTCCTAGCGGGCAGCCTTGCCTGGCAGAAAAGGAAATCCAGTGGCCTTGACCGTCTTGCTCGTGGGGGGAGCTGGCTATGTTGGCTCAGCAACCGCGCTCCATCTTGTGCAGCAAGGACGGCGCGTTATCATCTTGGATGCTTTTTTGCACAACCAAACCGTTACCATTCCGGGTGCGACGATTGTGCGAGGCGGGCTGGACGACCACATCTTGCTAGAGAAGCTTTTCCAGACATATTCCATCAATGCAGTGATGCATTTTGCTGGTTCTATAGAAGTTGGCCGCTCGGTTATTGACCCGGCGGCCTTTTATGAAAATAACGTTGTTAACAGCAAGTATTTGCTCGACGCTATGCGCAGGGCAGGGGTTAAGCGCTGCATATTTTCTTCAACGTGTGCGTTGTACGCCCCCGTCACTGGGCTTGTGTGTCTAACAGAAAATCATCCTATTAATCCTGCCAGTCCGTACGGCAAAACAAAATATGCTGTTGAATGCATGCTGCAAGACTATGCGCATGCGTATGGTATGTCCTATGTTGCTCTACGCTACTTCAACGCGGCTGGGGCCTTACCAGAAGATCGGATTGGCGAACAGCACCAGCCAGAAACGCATGTAATTCCTGCACTTTTTGCTGCCGTCGATTCAGGTAAGCCATTTCATCTTTTGGGCGATGACTATCCAACCCCCGATGGCACCTGTATTCGAGACTACGTTCATATTCACGATCTGGCACGCGCTCATGTCCGAGCATTAGAGCATTTAGAGAATGGCGGAGCTTCGATGCCTATCAACCTGGGTACTGGTAGGGGGTACTCTGTTCGCGAGTTGTTGGCGTGCGTCGAGCAAGCCAGTGGCCGTCAAGTGCCTTATGTAGTTTGTCCACGTCGCTCAGGCGACGTGCCATTTCTGGTGGCGGATGCGTCTCGTGCGTGTGAGGTGCTTGGGTGGACGGCCGAGCGCTCCTCGCTTGCTACTATTGTAGCAGACGCATGGGCGTTCCACCGGGCGGCAGCTGTTGCTGGCTCCGCTCATGATCTCAGGCAGAAGGCATGAGCTCAATCTGCTGCACCAGAAAATAATTCTTGAAAAATAACGACCATCAGCTAAACCTAGAAAATGCGTAATCAACAAGCAAAAAAAGGAGAGCTCAATGGTTGCAGCAGTGAAGAAGCATGCCGCTTTTTTAAGTCTTATTTTCTTTGTCGGGTTGTTTGTGCGGGCAGCCGTTTTTTATGGCTACTTGTCGCAGGATGCCAATTATTGGCAAGTAGATTCAGCCGGTTACCATACGATTGCTTCTGGGATTGCTGCAGGCAAGGGAATAGCCTCTCCCGCGGGCATACCAAATTTCTATCGCGTGCCTGGCTATCCACTTTACCTGGCTGTGTGGTACAAGGTTTTCGGCAATAATCCCATCCCAGCGCTTTGGGGGCAACTGGTGCTTGGAGCGTTAATTCCACTGTTGATATTTTTCTTGGCCCTTGCCCTGTTTCCCGCGCGCCCCCGCCTTGCCATGGCAGCAAGTGCCTACAGCGCGGTGCATTTGGGGCTCGTGCTCTACAGCGGTTTTATGATGACCGAAACGCTTTTTATTATATTCCTGCTCGGCTTTCTTATCTTATTTTTCCAAGCAGGGGATAATCCGCGCGGCCTTGCAAGCGCTGGTGCTCTTCTTGGTATAGCCTCGCTTATTCGTCCCATCGGGCATTACCTTATGCCCATTTGTTTGGTCATTCTCCTGCTGAGAAAATTTGCCTGGTCGATTAAAGTGCGTAACGCCTTGCTCTTGTTTATTGCTTGGCTGATCCCTGTTTCTATGTGGCTAGCACGCAATTATTTGTTGTTAGGGCATATTTTTTTCCATACCCTTCCAGGCGGGCACTTCCTCCATTTGTCGGCCTCGCGGGTGGTCATGCATGCTGAGGATATGACCTACCAACAGGCTCGCATGCGTGTTGCTTCTGAAGCACGTCGTGCCATTCGTAATGCCCAGCGCACGCAGCATCGTGGCCTTTCTGAAATTGAATGTTGCTACGAGTTGGAAAAGCTTGCCCACCAACACTTTGTCCAACATCCTTGGATCACCCTCAAGTTATGGGCAACCGATATGTTCCGCACGGCGTTTTCCCTCTACAGTGCAGAGCTCCTGTTTCTTGATTCGGGGCGCAAAGAAATGGACTACTTTGCCAAAGACCGCGGCCTATGGGACATGATTAGTCGTTACATCATGCCGCCCACCGACAGCATGCCCCTGCGTGCCATCATCATGCTTGAAATAGTACTGTATCTACTTCTTCTTCTGGGCCTGTGCCGTGCCCTGTGGGGGCTTTTTGCCAACGGGTTTGGTAAAGACCTTGCTATTTGGCTTACAGCTGGCGCTTTTATTGCTTTCTTCATCGTCATAGCGCTAGCAGGTGGTTATGCCCGCATGCGCTTGCCTGTTGAACCACTGATCATCATTTTGGGGCTATCAGGCTATGTGGTTGAGAAGCGTTCCCGCGCCCGCGCAAAGAAGTAGGTGGGCGGGGTGGCTGCTCTTAGGCGCTTTGAGCCTTGGGGTACGCCTTGCGCTTTTCTACGCCTTCACGAGCCAGGGTGAGCATGCGTGGCTGTGTTATGATTCAGCACAGTATCACGAACGCGCCCAATGTCTGATTGAGCAGGGTTCATTAACCCCGCCCCGCAGCACGCAGCATGCGTATCGCCTACCAGGCTATCCGCTGCTGCTGGCTGGCTTGTACAAGCTTACGGGTAAGCGCGGAGCGGATGCGTTGTGGCCGCAAGTAGTGGTGGCCTCCGCAGTGCCATTCCTGACAGGCGCTGTGGCGTGGCTGCTTATGCCCGATGTCCCCTGGGTTGCTGCCGCCGCTGCATTAGTTGCATCGGTACACGTCGGCATGATACTTTTTTCGGGGATGCTAGCTACCGAAGCAATCAGTATGATCTTGCTGTTGCTCCTCTTGCTTGCGCTGACGTGGTACGGGCGCGTGCACCGTGTTTATTGGCTCGTGGCGGCAGGGGGGCTGCTTGGGTGCCTTTCACTCATCAGGCCGGTAGGGCATTATCTATTGATCATCTGCGTGCTGTGGCTGTGGTGGGAAGGGGTGCACAAGCGTTCTATAGCAGCATTCGCGGCAAGCTGGTTTGTGGTAGTTGCTCCCTGGTTGGTGCGCAACCTCATGCTGGTAGGAGGTATGTGTTTTCACACGCTCCCGGGCATGCATTTTGTTCAATACACCGGAGCGGCTATTGTGATGCAACGCGACGGTTGTGAGTATGGCAAGGCACGTGCGCATTTGTTGGATAGGTGGGAACAGGACACGCCCTTCAAGGCAACCGAATACGAACGCTGCAGGCGAGGGGAGCGGTTGGCTCTGAGCCTGGTGCTTGCGCATCCCTGGTATGCAACTAAGCATGTAGCCACAGAGCTTTTTAAAACACTGTGCGCATTGCATGCCAACCAGCTGGTTGTTGCTGATGTCGGCGGCTGGCCAACCTACACCCGCACAACAACCTGGTTAGAAAAAGTGCGTTACAACCTCAGCCCTCCGCTCAAGACGCCTTGGTTACGCTGGCTTATCTATTGGGATGTGGCCTTGACTGTTGGCCTGTTGCTTTTTGCCTTGCTGGGGATGCTCTTATTGCTGTTTGAAGGCATGCTGCGGGGGCCCCTCTTGCTGTGTCTGGGTGTTGCGGGCACGTTGTGGGGGCTAACACTTGCGTATGGATGTGCACGCTTGCGGCTGCCTTTCGAGCCCCTCATTATTATTGTTGCTGTGTATGCTGTGTATCGCTTGCGTCCGTGGACCGTAATTAGTCAATTATGCAAACGCTACGCACGTCCTTTGGTGGGCATTTTCTTAGCTGCATTGCTAGTGCGGCTGCTCTTCTTTTTCTTTTTTCTCATCGATAATCCCTGCCAGCTTCTGTTTGACAGTGGCCACTATCACGCCATGGCTCTGCACTTGCTCAAACAAGGTGCTTTTTGCGACGTGCAAGGCGTGCATGATTTTTATCGCTTGCCCGGGTACCCGTTCTTTCTTGCCGCATGCTATTGGTTGTTTGGCCCCTCACCGGTGGCTGCGCTGCTGGTTCAACTGGTTCTTGCTGCCTGCATACCGGTACAGGTGTGGTACCTAGTCCAGAGCATAATCAAAGCGCGTACCTGGCCTGCGTGGTGGGCAGCTGGCATCGCAGTGCTGCACGCGGGCCTCGTTATTTTCAGCGGACTGGTAATGACGGAAACACTCTTCACCCTGTTGTTTCTTGGCGCCTTGCAAGCTGTGGTAGCGCTATGGCATGCACCTGGTTGGCGAGCTGCAATGTTGGCAGGCTTGTTATTAGGGGCATGCAATTTGGTGCGTCCACTCGTATTTGTGCCCTGGGTGGTTGCGCTTTTGCTCGCGGCACTGCTTAACGCCGCATGGCGCCACCGGGTTATGCATGCGACTTTGTTCTTGGCAGGTTGGGCATTGCCAGTGGGATGCTGGCTGCTGCGCAATTGGCTTCTGACGGGCTTTTGGTTTTTGCATACGCTCTCTGGTCCACACTTACTCAACCACGGGGCTGCACGTGTTTATGCCATGGCCCACCAGGTGCCTCATGAGCAGGCGCAACGAGCGGTGCAGGCGGTGGTGCCTCGCCTAGCAGCGGCGACACCCCAAGAAGAACTGGTCAAACAGGCAATGGTAACCGAAGCTACAGCAAGCGCGATCCTGCAAGAATACCCCTTGCAGACGCTTAAGCTTGCTCTTCTCAACGTGGCTAAAACAGTGGGGGCGCTCTACAGTGCCGAACTTTTATGTATCGACTCGGGGGGGCAGTTGCCCTCTTACGATGGTAGCTGTAACTTGTGGCGGCGTGCGCAACGCTTCCTCTTCCCGACAACCAACTCTGCAGCGGTGCGCATGATATGTTGGTTAGAAATAATCTATCAGGTGCTATTTCTGATAGGCGTGGTTGGTTTTGTGCTAACACGACCGTGGTGGTCTGAACGCCTGCGTCTTCATGTGCTTCTTCTTGGTATATGCATGGCAATGCTTGCTACCACGGCAATCTGCGGCTTTGCCCGCCTGAGATTGCCAATCGAACCAATATTGATTATGGTAGCACTGGAGTTTTATATGCCCCGCAGAGTACGGGAAGGGGAGTAAAGTATGAAGTATGGAGCTAAAAAGGCGCTCATCATTGGCGCGGGGCCGGCGGGCCTGACCGCTGCACTTGAATTACTACGCCGTAGCCAGATGAGTGTTACCATTTTGGAGCGTGACAACGTCGTTGGTGGCCTGGCAAAAACAATTGAATATAAAGGCTGTCGTTATGACATCGGCCCTCACCATTTCATTACTGAGTCTGAAAAGGTCTCCGCGTGGTGGCAAAAAATGGCTGATGGCGACTTTCATGAACATAAGCGGTATACCCGCATTTATTACAAGCGTCACTTCTTCAATTACCCCCTCGAACCTTGGAACGTCATTCGCGGGCTGAACCTTTGGGAATGTGCTCGCAGCATCGCTAGCTACATTTGGATTCGTCTATTTCCTATCAAAGAAGTCAGATCCTTTGAGGACTGGGTTTCCAATAAGTTCGGCCGTCGCCTGTTTTCCATTTTCTTCAAGACCTATACCGAAAAAGTATGGGGCATCCCCTGCAATACTATTTCAGCCGATTGGGCGGCACAACGTATCAAGGGTTTTTCTCTCTCTAAGGCAATTTTTTATGCGTTCTTTGGACGCTTTTTCACCAAAAACAAGCCGCGCACGATTAACGATATTTTCCACTATCCAGCATTGGGAGCGGGTGCCTTTTGGGAGAAAGTTGCTGACAAGGTATGCGCCGATCAACGAGCAGCTTTGCACTTGCAGCAAGGCGTGGTACACATCGAGCATGACGGCGGCAAAATTATCGCTGTTTCCGCCCAGGGGCCTATGGTTGCTGGTGCTGCTGGCAAGCTGGTGCGCCATGAGGCTGACGTTTTCTTTTCCACCATGCCTCTTCAAAAGCTTATTTTCAGCCTTGATCCGCTTCCTGAGCAGACCGTTATTGCAGCAGCAAAAGCGTTGCGATATCGCGGCCTGATCACCGTCAATCTGATTGTGAACAAGACCCATGTTTCACCAGACCACTGGATTTATGTGCACGAAAAAAGTGTTCGGATGGGGCGGATTGGCAACATGAATAACTTTTCGCTCAAAATGGTTGATGATGCAACCAAGCACACAGCGCTCAGCTTGGAATACTTCACCTACGTGGACGAGCCATTTTGGTTCAAACCAGACCATGAGCTTATTGAGCTGGCAAAGCATGAGCTAGAAAAGATCGGTCTGGTACGTGCTTCTGCCGTCCTAGATGGCATGGTGCTTAAAACGGCCGATGCGTATCCCCTGTACGACTGCAATTACAAAGAACATCTGAGCTGCGTGCTTGAGTATCTGGCTCAGTTCAACAATCTGCACCTCATGGGCCGCAACGGTATGCACCGCTACAACAACATGGATATTGCCATGCTTTCAGCATTTAAGGCGGTAGACAACGTTTTGCATGCCCACCACCATCCAACCGCACCTATGCACCAGCGACCTGCAAGCGAAGTGATGGCGTAATCAGGACCTAGCGCTAGCTGGTTAATGGATGGTTTTGGGGAAGGAGAGGCATGTGCGGCTTTGTTGGTTTTTATAATCTGCAACGGCAACAGTTTGCGTGTGATGAAGCGCTTTTGGAGCGCATGCACAGAAAAATTGCTCACCGTGGACCGGATGCCGCTGGCATCTGGTCTTCACCAGTGCTAGGCCTCGGGCTTGGTGCGCGCCGGCTTAGTATCAATGACCTATCACCAGCTGGAAATCAACCCATGCTAAGCGCTGATGGGCGCTACATTATTGTATTTAACGGTGAAATTTACAACCATCGCGAGCTGCGCAGCCAACTTGAGCAGCTTGGCTACCAGTTCCGTTCCCAGGCAGACACAGAAGTGGTCCTGTGTGCCTTTGATGCGTGGGGGGAGCGTTGCCTCGATCGCTTTGACGGGATGTTTGCTTTTGTGTTGTTTGATCAACAAACGCATTCGCTCTTTTTGGTGCGTGATCGCTTTGGTGTCAAGCCACTCTATTTTTCCGTGCAAGGCAATGTGCTCAGCTTTGCTTCCGAAATTAAGGCGCTTTGGGAGTTGCCGTGGCTGGAAAAAAAGATATCGGCGCTTGCCTGGTACCATTATCTCACTTTTATGGTTTCGCCAGCGCCCATGACCGTGTTTGAGGGAGTTTACAAGTTGCCAGCTGGCTTCTACGCCTGTGTCGATGCTAACAAACGCATTAGCTTTCACGAGTGGTATACGCCGCTTAAAACGCTCTCTGCCAGCGAACAGCGCGAGATGCAATCAGAGGCCTTTTGCATTGAGCGCATTACCCAGTTATTGCGCGCTTCCGTCAAAAAGCGCATGGTGGCGGATGTACCGGTAGGGGCCTACCTTTCCGGTGGGCTTGATTCAAGTCTGAATGTTGCGTTGATGGCCGAGCTGCATCCTCAGCTTAAAACATTTACCGTCGCTTTTGTGGACAGCCCCGAGAATAATGAGTTTTCGTGGGCCCAGCGCGTTGCCAAGCATTTCGGCACCCAGCATCATGAGTTGGTGATTGGTGAACAAGAGGCATTTGCCTTTTATGAGCGCATGGTCGATCAGCTAGACGAACCCCTGGCCGATGTGGTGTGTATTCCTTTTTACTATGTTTCTTTGCTTGCGCATCAGGTTGGCATGAAGGTGGTACAAGTGGGGGAGGGGGCTGACGAACTGTTTTTTGGCTATCAGACCTATGCTCATTATGCCAAGCTACACGAGCGTTTCTGGAAGCCATCGAGTCGTTTCTTACCAAGCGCTATGCGTCAGGGCCTCTATCAACTCGCGCGTCCCCTTCTCTTGAATCAACCGATAAAAATGGATGTTTTACACAATTGGGCCAACAAACGTGCGCTTTTTTGGGGTGGGGCCATTGCTTTTAGCGAAACGCAGAAGGGCCGCTACCTTGGCGATATGCGCCAGCAGCGCCCTGAAAAAGATTATATTATCGACCAAATCTATCCTGGTTTGGGGCAGCGCTTTGATAGCTATGACATTGTTGCCTATCATCTCCAGCGCCTTGCTGCTGTTGACCCCAACGCAGATCTGATGAAGCAAATGATGTACCTTGAACTTAAACAGCGTCTGCCAGAGCTTCTACTTATGCGTGCGGATAAAATGGCCATGGCGGCTAGTATTGAAGCGCGTGAGCCATTTCTCGACCATCACCTGGTTGAATTTATGCTGCATGTCCCGAGCGCGCTTAAGTTCAAAAACAACACTACCAAATACCTGCTTAAAAAAGTTGCTGAGCAGTTTCTGCCCCACGATATCATCTATCGCAAAAAGGTAGGCTTTGGGGCCCCTCTGGCACGCTGGTTTTCCCAGGGGGAGCTTTTTCCTGCCTATTTCCAGCGGCTTTCGTACGATGCTCATTACGCGGTGCGGGGTGAGCTGGCAACGCCGCTATGGGAAGTGGATGATTCCATGAACAAAAACAATGCCCACCGTGCTGTGCAAAACTGGGTACTCCAGCAGCTCTGGGCATTCACGCAACAAACATAGCGGAGCCTGAGGATGGTCAGATTTATCAAGACGCATAAAGCCTATGTGACTGGGCTTCTTTTTTTTGTTGCGACCTCGGCGTGGCTGTTCTTGCATGTTGGAGGTGTTCGCCCCCACTGCGATATCGATTCTGGCGCCTACCTCGAACGCGCGCGGCTCCTGTTGACCACTGGCAGCTTTCGCAATCCTGCAAGTCCAGATTTGCCCTACTACGCGCTTGGCTACCCGTTGTTCATTGCGCTTATTCAGGCGGTCAGCCGAGCAGGTGCGGGTGCTGTGGTGCTGGCACAACTGCTGCTGGCAATCCTTAATTTGTTCATTATCCGTAATATGACACGTCGCTTATTCAATCGGCGCGCAGGGCTCTTTGCTTTTCTGTTTGCCGCATGCAGCCTTGGGTACTTAGTTTTTGCCCAGTTTGTACTGACTGAGCTGCTACTAGCGACGCTGCTAACCGGTTGCTTTGCCTTGCTCTTCGCCCCCCAGACGTGGCAGCGGTCTTTAGGGGCAGGTTTTTTATTGGGTCTCTCCGTAATTGTCAAACCGGCAGCGCTTTACTGTTTGATGCCGTTGGCGGTTCTATGGTTTTTCTGGCATCAGCGGCTTGCGCTTGCCCTTATCTTCGGTTTTGCCCTGCCGGTGGGTGGCATGCTTGCCCACAATGTCGTGGTATTTGGTCAGTGCTCGCTTGGTGCGCTCAGTAGCATCAACTTGTGTTATTGGTTTTACCCATACCTGCTGGCGCAGGAGCATGGCACAACGGCTGAGCAAGAGCGCGGTAAGCTTATGGCAAGAACGGGAGGCATCTACCAGCCTGCACTCATTAAACCCTACCTGATTGCTGACGTGTCTCGCTGGCCGTATCGTGCCGCCTGGTGCTGGTTTACTAACATGGCAAAAACCCTTGGTGGCCTGTATACAACTAATCTCAAGGTTTTAACGGGCGCGGTGCGTGGCGGAGACGTTTCTTTTTGGAAGCAAGAGGGGCGCTCTGTCTGGATTCGCATGCGCGGCTATCTGACGGCTGGTGCTGCTGCTGGGTGGGTAGTTGGAGTAGGCATTGCAGAAGCTTGCATGAATGTTGTACGTTACTGCTTGGTTGCTGTTGGCTTGGTAGCCTTGTGGCGCCGGCCAGCGCGATCAGAGTGTATACTTGCCATGCTATTGTTAGGCTACTTTGTTGCTATCACGGGGCATGATGGTTGTGCGCGTTTTCGCATGCTAATCGAATCTTTGCTTATTAGCCTGGCTGCAGGAGGGCTTGATGCATGGCTAGCAAGAAAAAGGAGCCATTGTCATGAAACCCGTGTACATCGTGGTTCTGGCAGGCGGGAGCGATGAACGCTTATGGCTCCTGTCCGCGCCTGCCTATTTCAAGCGATTGCCCCCGTTTATTGAAAATACAACCCAGCTGAATATAACGCTGGAGCGAGCTGTCTTGCTTGGGTGCTCCAGTAGCTCTGGGTATCCACGCAACAGACGAGATGAAGAAGGAGTGTATGAGCCATCATTTTAATCCTGATAATAAGCAGCATTTCTATGACCACTACTTCGACCGCGAATTGCCTGACAATGAGGTGTATCAATACGATGTAGGAAGCTACTGTACGCGTCGTCTTATTTGTTCGCACCTGCACCAACGGCAGGGTGCGGTGCTTGAGGTTGGCACAGGCGTTTCATCTTTGTTGGCTGATTTGCAGCAGTTTGCTTGTTTTGGCATCGACATTTCGCCACGCACTATTGAAGGGGTAAGACGCCTCTTTGCTCAGAAGGGATTGCAGGCTGACTTGCGCGTTGCGAGTGCAGAATTACTACCATTTGATGCGTGTTCTTTTGATGCAATTGTTTCCTCTCACACTTTCGAGCACGTCGAAAATGACCACAGTGCTATCAAGGAATGCGCGCGCGTGCTCAAACCAGGCGGCGAGCTTATCTTGTTTGTTCCTGGCCGGGTGAGTGGGGTGGCTACACATGAGGAATTCTTGCGCTTGGGGCATTATCGCATGTATAACGCGAAGCGCATGCAGGAATTTGAGGCTATAACCAATTACACATTGCGCCTGAAAACGCTCGTGTATCCTCATAAGATGCACAACATGGTGTGGAACCGTATGAAGCATGCCTGCCGATGGATCAATTATCCGGTGAAGAAATGGTTGAAGCGAGATCATAAGACCTATGAACTGCGTCCAACTTACCAGCGCTTCATACTGCCTGCAGTGGCAGGCGCTTTGGATCGCTTGGATGCTATGGTTATGCACACCGAAAAACCGTTCTTGGGCAATGAATTCAATGTGTTGGCGCGGTTTGAGAAAAACGCTTGAGGAGGGCTGTTGTCGTCATGAAGCCCGTGTACATCGTGATTCTGGCAGGGGGGAGTGGTGAACGCTTATGGCCGCTGTCTACGCCTGCCTGTCCCAAGCAGTTGCTGCCATTTATTGGTGATACCACGTTGCTAGATCTGACGTTGGAACGAGCTGCTTTGCTTGCTGATGCGGCGCACATTTTGGTAGTAACCTGCAATGCGCAGGAAGCTATAATGACTTCTATGGTGGGCAATCGTGCGCGCGTGGTGGTGGAGCCAGACCAGCGCAACACCGGCCCAGCAGTTCTTTTTGCTGCATTGCGTCTACTCGCGCAAGACAGCGATGCCGTTATGGTGGTCATGCCTGCAGACCACTATATTCAAGATAATCAAACCTTTGTGCGTACCATGCGCCGTGCCGTTGCCGCTTCGATTAATACCGACAGCATAGTGCTGCTTGGCGTGACGCCAACACGGCCGGCCACTGGGTATGGCTACATCCAATATCGTGCTGCCGCTGGAGCCTGCCGCGTGGTGCGCTTTCATGAAAAGCCAGCCCTGCGGCAAGCAGAAGGGTATCTGGAGCGCAGCGACATGCTTTGGAACACGGGCATGTTTGTGGGCAAGGTCCACACGTTTGTACAGGAATTTATGCTCTGTGCGCCTCTCATCTATGAAGGAATGCAGGCCTATTTGTATGGCCTTATGCCGTACTGCGCTCTGCCGCCAGCGTCCTTTGACCGTGCGGTGCTTGAGCGCAGCTCGGCGGTGCTGGTTATTCCTGCGGCATTTGGGTGGAGCGATGTGGGCAACCTGCGGACCTTTATTCAGCTTAGCCAACAAGCCTCAGGGAGCCATACACTTCTGCTGGAAGTGCAAGGGGGTGATAATGTTGCGCACGTGCCGACAAAAACGGTTGTTTGCGTGGGAGTCGATGGTTTGTGCATTGTGGAAACAGAACATGAGCTGGTGATTGTGCGCGAGGAATATTTGGAAGACATTAAGCGTGCTGCGGCGCTCTATCGTCGTCAGCGTGAGGCAGGAGCATAAGCCCCTAGAAACCGGTCAAAACAATATTCTTTTTTTTCGTGCTTAACAAACGATAAGGCAACATGGTACACCTAAAAACGTTGAGGTGGTTCCGCCATCCTCTGCCAGACCGATCTTTGAATGATGATAAGTGTGGATTTTGCATGTCAATGTTCGTTCATCATGAGAAATTCTTCTCTTTGCGCAGCTGCCTGCAGTACCCTTTTTACTAGGGACGCAGGGGGCTCACAGATTCAGGGCAGTGAGGGTTGAAGGGGGAATCATGAAGAGAATAGACAAAATAATCCATGCATTTGATGAGCGCGTTGAACATGCAATCCAGCCTGTCTGGAAGCGTACGCAAAAATATTTTGCGCTGTTCAGCTCCACCCTGTTGCTGGTCCTACTTACCATCTTCTTCTTCCGCGTCTTTGACGCAAAAACCTCTGCTTTTACCAGTGCTATAACGGATGACTTGGCGCTTATTGAGCGCGCCTTGCACCAAATCGATAAAACGTGCAATATACTGAGCATCCGTGCCGGGCTTGCCCCAATCGACTTTTTAACCGTAGAACGTTTTTCCGGTTCTACCATTGGCTGCTTGAACCTGGCCTACCCACGTCGCTGGAAAGGTCCCTATGCAAAGACGAATCCATCCATGCAGGGGATTGCGTATCAAGTGGTACGCACCAAAGAAGGCTACTTTGTGGTGCCTGGGGACGGTGTTTCGCTGCCCAATAAGTTGGTGATGGGCAAGGACATTGTGCTGACCTACGGCAGTGCCATAACGCTTATGATGCAGCCAGGGGGCCGCCTGAACGTGCAGGGACATCCGCTGGCGATTCGCCTTTCTTTCACGATTGGTGACTGGGATGGCGTGCATCCAGAAAAAGACACGGTCGAACGCATCAACGACATGATTAAAGAGTTCAATGAGGCTATGCCGTTTGCTCAACGCGTTGCACCTATCGGCATCATCAGCTGCTAAAGCAAATGAATCGTTTTGTGGGGCCTGCCAGCGCAGTGCTGGCAGGCCTTTGTGTTGTTTGCATTATACTCGCACTAGACAACAATGAGGTATACTGCAGGAAGCCGTGCGGCAACCGCTTCACGCAAGCTTGATCCATTTGTAGGACTACAAGGAGTGAAATGCTATATCATGTATGCGTTCTGTTTGCGCTGGCATTCGGCTGGATTGCCTGGCGCCGTTGTTCCAACGCTTATACGTTGCCGTGTCCTGCCTGGCTTGCTTGGATGGTTGAATTGGATAACCCATTTGCAAAAGCCCACCAGGCAAGGACTATTATACATGCCCTGCCGTATAAAAAAGGCATGAGCATCTTGGATGTGGGGTGCGGACCTGGCAGAGTGCTTGTGCCGCTCGCTCAACACGTGGTCGGCATGGCTGGACAGGTGACAGGGCTTGACGTGCAGGCCGAAATGCTGGAAAAAGCTGCTACCAAAGCGAAGCAGCAGCATGTTAACAATGCGGATTTCATTCATGGCACTATTGATGCGGTGCCATTGGACCGCCACTATGACGCCATCCTCCTCGTTTGCGTGTTGGGCGAGATCCCGCGTGATGAACGCGCACATGTGCTCAAAAAAATCATCTCCCGCCTGAAGACTGGGGGCATCATATCGGTTACCGAAACAATTTTTGACCCCCATTTCCAAAGCTACCGCGTGGTTGCTCATCTGATGGAAGATGCTGGTCTTCATCAGATACTGTTTGTCGGTAATCGCTTTGCATATACTGCCCATTTCGCATATTCAGAAGAAAAGGTGGTGGGATAAGAGTAGCACCTTGTTATAAGCACCCCACAATCAACCCCCTTTTCTCTTGTTTAGACCTTCATCAAAGTAGGTTGATTTTATCTTCTTATCTAAGGTTTTTTCCTCAAAAACTCCATTTTCCACTTCTACTTAGCTTGAGAAAGCCTGTTTTTTCATCAAATTTGAACAATATTTTCTATGCTTAGAAAGTTAAAATATATGACTTTAACTGAGCTGAGGGCTAGAGTGACAAGAAATGCGCAGCAGGCCAAGTGGGCGCCGCAGTTGGTATCAGTGGCGTTCAAGAGCAGCACAGATATCTGTACGTATTTCGAGGTAAAGGTAGGATGGGATTGTTCCCCTGAAACTAACGACTTTACCGTCGAAGTCTTTGCCCTGGAAGGGTTGCGCTCTATCGATGTTTTTGATATCTATCGGCTAGAGAAGGCTTTGATTGCCAGGGGGGCGTGCAGCATGTCCTTGGTTCAACAAGCTGTAGAAGAGATCCTTGCCGTTTGTGGCAGCGCTTGCTCTTTGATTGATGCTAGGGGCTGTTTGGATATGTTCCTGAATCGCTTACAGGGGGACGAAAGCAAACTTCCAGTGTTGGAATCTAGACGGTTTTTTGAGCAGCATTGCCTTGTGCAACAGTCCCTTCTAGACGGCCGTTTGTATCCAGATAACATAGCCTCCTGCAGAGAAGTAGTTCGCTTTGTTGGGCTTTCCGGCTCTGGGAAGAAAGATACAATCGACATCGAATTCATTACGCTGCCTTGGCTGGAAGAGTATTTTAAGAACAATAACATCTTGTATGTTCGGCATGCGCATATCATGCATTTCTTTGACTACCATTGGGCTTTGGACTCGGGCGATACTGCATTGCAAGCGCAGGAGATACCGCTCCATCACAATCCCCAAGCAATGTTACCAGCATCGCTGATCAATGGTGCCCCAGATGATTGTGCCCTGAGCGAGGCACAGGCACGCCCGCGGTATGATGATGTGGCTCTGTGCTTGCATTTCACCCTGCAAACAAGAAATGATCAGCTTGCCGCATGGTATTTGGCGCTTTCCTGGATGCATAAGGCTTATGCAGACCTGATACTAAAGGAAAAAAGATATCCCTTATTACGCAAACAAGAAGGGGGGATCCCATTGTTCCATCTAACTCAGCATGGCCCCTTAGTTGAGGTTCCTATTCCTGAGGTTTGCTACGATTTTTCTTTTGCAGCTTGTGATACTGCGCAAGCGGAAATGCTGGGAGGCGCTTGGGTTGGCAAGGATTATACGCCAGAAATGACAGAAGATGGGGGCATGGTGTGGAAGGTGGAAAAGAGGTTTGAAGAGGGCGACGAAGCAGAAATCATGGTGGAACGATACTTTTGGTTTCCAGCGCTTACGCATTGCAGACAACATTGCGCCGTTTTTCAGGAAAAAATTTCAGTAATTAATGCCGATGATGTACCTGGCTGTTACGAGTCTGTTTTTACAAGAACTTTTTATCTGTCGGTGGGAGGCTGATGATAATTGAGCCATTAGAAGCAACTTGGCGCCCGCACCTGCTTGCATGCCAGCATGCGCGAAGCTTCCGGCATTTCAGGGAATATTGCGTGGAGATAGGATGGGATGGCCGGGCTGATCAACGGCGCTATCGAATTGAGGTGTTCTCTCTAGAAGCCTTAACATCTATGGATGCGTTTGATGTATATAGGTTAGAGAAATCTCTTATAGTCCGGGACTATGAAGAAGCATGCGTACAGGAATCAATTGCACAACTGCTTGGGGAATGCCAGCGGGCGCTTTCCTGGGAAGGGGCGAAGGATTGTGTTGATAAATTGCTTACTCATGACCAAACAATCCAATCGCGTGCCGAACGGCGCGACATGTACCAATTCTTCCTCAGGCGTGATATTGTACAACAATCGCTCGTCGATGGGCGGCTTTATCCTGAAAATTTAGATTATTGTAGAGAGACGGTCCGCTTCATTGGACGCTCGGCGGATGGTCAAGAGGGGTCAATGGATATCGAATTTATAACGGTACCATGGCTGGAAGAGTATTTTAAAACCCATGATATCCTTTATCTTCAGTACGCACGCATCATGCATTTCTTCGACTACGACTATCTACTCCCAGAGCAACGCGTGCCTTTTGCTAAATGACGCTTCCCAAATCTTGCGGTCCAACCGTGCTTGCAGTAGGCTAACCAACGGATCCTAAAGGAGCTGGTATGTCTACCCATCAAACGCCGCCCCCCGTCATTATGCATGGAGCTTTGCAAGAGCTTGTTGACGCGTTGCATCAACAAGCAGAGGGGCAGTTTCCTCCTGCTGCCGTCACTAAACTGCTCCAAGAGCTTGCGTTGCCGCCGGCGGCGCTGGAACGCTACACTTTTTTTGCTCCTCGTTGCTACACCCGCAATTGCATCTATAAAACATCGCAATTTGAGCTGCTCCTGCTATGTTGGCAGCCGGGCCAGGCAAGTGCTGTTCACGGCCACGAAGGCCAGTTGTGCTGGATGCGTGTAGTGGCAGGAGCGCTCACGTTTATCAACTATACCGATCACTCCAATGGCCAGCTGCTAGAAACATCTCGCGCTGCTGGAGGGGCTGGTTTTGTTGATGGGCCTGCCTACATCCACGCAGTCCAGAATCAAACCAACCAACCGGCACTCTCGCTCCATCTATACGCCCGTCCCTTCCAGGAATGTACCGTCTACGAGGTTGACCAGAACCTCTCTCGGCGGCAAGCGCTGACCTACCACAGCATGTACGGCAAGCGTTGCTCCTAATTAATCTGTCCAGCTTAGATTCCATAAATGCTAAACATGCGATATACTTCCCCGCATTGATTACATCAACTGGGAAACACGGCATAGATCATGGGTATTTTTATTAAGGCGGGTAGGGTTTTCGGATTAGCATGCTGGCTATGGACTTTAGGGTGTGGGTGGCTTGCCGCTGCTACAGACAAAACGGAAGTAAAGGTTGTTCTGGGGGAGCTGGCTGATTGGGGGCGGTCGCCGCAGGAATGGATAACACGGGTCGAAGTGGCGTGTGAGCATTTGTTGAGTACGCCTGAACCTACTCAAGTAGTTATTCGGCCTTTCCTCTACCAAGAGCCTAGCGAACTGGCACGCGTTAGCGCGTTGATGCTGGAGAATTTCAAGAATGATGAAGGCTACAGGTCGTTGCCACCAGAAATTCTTGCGCTATATGTGGCTGCAAACCGTCCGGAAAACCTTTTGCTCACTATGCAGACCCCTGGCACTTTTGGCTACGTGTTGCTGGCAAATGGGGATGTGGAAGGCATAGTGATTCTGCGCCCAGTTAGCAGCGAGGAAGGGCCCATCCTACAAGTTAGACGGTTGCATGCTTCGCTAAGTGGTCGTCGACGTTATAAGGGAATAGGAAAAACACTTCTAGCAATTTGTGCGGCAGCGGCCTATACCAGACGGATACCTACTCTCATGACTACGGCCTCTCTTCCAGCCAGAGAGTTTTTTCAGCACCTTGGCTGGCAGGGAGCCCTCATACACACTCCTTATCAGGTTGAGACAGCTCAGCTTACGGTGCTATTGCCGCAATTCAAGTGTACCTTGGATGTTGCCGGCCAGATGCAAGGGCTACTGAGTGAAACTGCGTACTAAATGCGCCTATCTACCGCGTTGCCCAGAGGATGGCGTGCGTGTTTGCATTATGCGCTTGCCAGAACCAACCATTGACTGGGACATTTGGATGCCGGTGCTGGCGCCATCGCTTGAACTCCTACGCTCCTACCGAGCGGGCAGCATCCCATGGGAATCCTTTGCTCAGCGCTTCCACGTTGAGGCGATCCAGGACGGCGCACAGCACGTGCAACTCCTGGTTGACATGTGCCAGAATCGTACCATTACCATTTTGTGTGCAGAAGAAATGCCTGCGCAGTGCCACCGGCGCCTGGTAGCTGAGGCGTGCCAGCGTTTGAGGCCCGATCTCCCTGTGGTTATCCTCTGAGGAAGAGTCTGGTGAACTGATAATTCCGTCTGTTTGAGCCGAAGAGTGCCTCGACGATGGGCGAGGTGGTACAATAACAGAATCCTAACGTGTCTTAATTATTCTGGGGGGGATAAGTATGTTTAAGGCAATCCGTAAGGTTCTATCCAAGGTAGGCAGGTCTAGGGGTCACAGTGCTGATGATTTGTTTAAAAGCGCTAAGAGCGAGATAAATCATTTTGCCTTTATCATAGATGGTAATAGGAGATGGTCTCGCTTGCATGGGGTTTCTTATCAAGTAGGCTATGAGAAAAGCTTTGTTGAAATAATGCCCATTTTGATCGAACATGTTTTCAGCAAAGGGGTTTCCACTTTTTCTGCTCTGGGCGCTTCACTGAATAGCCTCAAGCGGCCGAAGGAAGAAGTTGATGCTTTCATGCAAGCTTTTCATTTGATGATAGAGAAAGTATGCGTTTTAGGATTGCAAAAAGGATGGCGGTTCAGGCTGCTTGGAGATATCACTAAACTTCCACCTAAGATGCAGGTGCTAATAAAAGATGTTGAGTCTAAAACCGCTCATAATACCGCGCACTATTTCAATTTGGCTCTTGCTTATACTGGCCCAGATGAAGTTTGTCGTGCTGTTAAGAAATATTACCAAAACGGTGAGACTATTGATTCGCTTACACCTGAGCGCCTACTGAATTATTTGGATACAGCTGGTCTTCCTTTTCCTTGCCCGGACATTATTTTCAGACCAAGCGGGGATCAGCGGCCTTCCGGTTTTTTGTCATTTCAATCCCATTATGCAGAACTGTACTTTACAAATACCTCTGTATTGGATCTTACAGTTAGAGACATAGATTTAGCTTTTAAGGATTACTCAACGAGACGGAGGCGCTTTGGTCTTTAACGAAGCCTTTCCCCTGAGAAGAGGTCGAAAATCTTGAAATTCGCTTCTTTGGTCAGGAGGTTCTCAGTAGAGAATCTTAGGTGCCATGATAGCGGCCATTGGTCACATGATACCACTGCAAATGATTCGAAATGAAAATTTAAGGCCTTTCTGCATACCTCCGTGTAAGATGTGATCAGCGTCCATTCGGCGCAGCCTTTGTAGGAGGAAAGAAGAATAAGCCCATCATTTAGCTGGTATTGATCTCGCCAACTTACATCCCTAAACTCTGCCTTTCGTGAAAATGTTTGGGGTGTTTGTCTGTTTAGCTGTTCTGGTGTTGTACTGGCAAAGCGTATCTTTTCTCCACAGGTTGGAAAAATGGAGGAAGGATTGATTCTAGAGGCTTCGTCTGCTGGATGAGGGTCCATAATGGACGAGAATCGTATAAAATCTATGTTGTCTCCTTCAGTGGGGATGAAGCCGTACAGTTGATTAGGATGTTGCATCATAAAGTCGTTGGCGAGGTCATAGAGCTTTGTTGGATTCTCTTTATGTTGCTTAGCATAAAGATATAACGTTCTGCCGAGGGTGTTCTCCATCCAAAAGTCTCTAACCTCATTTCTTCCTCTTAATAGGATTACATTTGATGGGTTTTGAAGGACTAGTGTTGCAAAAAGCTGGAGGCTTTCTAGGTCGAATTGAGAACGATGTAAATACCCGCCCAATACAACTAAATAAGTATCTGGGTTCGTTAGTTTTAGATTCTCGTCTATTAATCCCTGGGTGAGGAGTTTGCGTAGGCAGCGGGTAAGCAGATGAAATGAGCTGTGACACCTACCAAAAACAATTATCTTAGAGCGTTTATTGAGTAGGATTCCCCCTGCAAATACATCCGCGTTCAAGCTATATGCTTTGTGGGTGACAAGAGTTTTTTCAAGAAGCCGAATCATGTAGGAATAGCTCATTGGAGGCGCCGGTAAGATTCCTACTTTGTGGAGTAGAAAGTGAAGGTTGTTCGTCAGCTTGTTGAAGCGTGTTCTTCTGAATTTTTCTCGAAAAATATTCTCGTAGCTAGGATTTAGGAGAGAGTGGTAATCCCATTCTCCAAATTCATCTAGCCTGGATGCTATCTTCTCGAAATCTTCGAGTGTACATGCGCCTGATGTGAAAGAGGGTTTGAGAGATCCAATTAAGATAATCGCGAATAGGACAAGTGCTACTACAAGGAGATAATTAAAACTGGTTTTTGATCCTCGGGAAAAAAGCTTGCGCATATTTTAGCTCATTAAGGCTTTGGTTAGGTAAATAAGGAAAAATAAGAGCATTGAAAAATATACATAAGAATTAATTCTCTCTGTAAAGCGAGGTGTTAGAAAGTGTGTGTCTACCTCAACTTGTTCGGACTTTCTAATTTTCTCTCTGTCCATTAAGAACATGTAATGGCGTAACAACAAAATCTGAAAGACTAGGATAACGACCGACATCACCAAGAAGAAGACAAAGAGCTTGTCGGTGAGTGTAAAATACCCGATAGAAGGGCTCATTTGCTGGATAACAAATCGGTATCCTAATAATGCCGTTACAGCAGTGATAGCTAGGTTGGTTTTTCCTTGGTAGCTATTGAAACTCATGAGGAAAGTGAAGAAAGAAAAGAAGATAGCTGCGAAAATCGGGATAAAGATAATTAATATTTTATTAAGGCCTTTCTTTTCAAAATTGATAATAAAGGCAACTTTAGGCACTAGAACTGTTCTTGTGGGCTTGTATTCATCTGCTCTTAACTCTTCGTACCCAGATATTTTCATGAGAGATTTAGGCCGCCAGTTCGATATAAAAAGCCGCGGAGAAATCGTGAATGAAAGTTCTTCTAAGTCATTGAAAAACATCTCGTAGATAGAGGCTGTGTTATTCACTAAAACAACTGCAAGGCGGTGATCTTCTAGTGGAAAATGATGGAAATCAAGGTCTGTTCTTATTTCGGCAACCACATCGTAGCGGACTAAAATTTTCTCCCCGTGTATAGAAACATGCGGAGGTGACTTGCTTAGAATTTTCCCATTAGCAAAAGAGAAACCTTCTATAGTTTTTAGCATCAACTCGTTTTTGCTGAATTCAAACCAAACTAGGCAATCTATAACAAATTGATTAATGCTGAATTCGAAAGTGGGAAAGTTACGGATATGAAGCCCGCACCGTACTTTAGTGGAGAGGTCTTGGGCCTTTTTACGCATCTCAAGGGTAAGTGTGCTTACCTCGGGCACTGGGTCGTCGCTGCGGAACGTCCTTAAGGTGTACCAAAAGAGGCCAATAACGTAAAAGAAGGCCAGAATGAAGACCGCGATTTTCAAGCGTACATCGTGGATGTAGATCAGCGGGTTAAAGCGTCTAATCCTTTTTTGCATGGCGTCTCCAGGTGGTAGCATCGATCCAAGGTTGGTTCAGGCCGGGGTTGATCCAGAGTGCCTGCGAGAGCGACCGATCAGCGCGGTTGAAGGAGAGCATAATCCCGTGGAAATCCACGTTATTATATCCTTCAAGCGCACTGATAATCCCCGGGATGCTGATGGCAGTACCCGGTATTTGTTTGAGGCTGTGTTCAAAGAGCGCAAGATTGATGAAAGCCTCAAAGTAAAAGGGTGAGTCGTCCCTAAATGACAAAAAACTCTGCATAGCTTTTTTATAGGCACGCGCGATGGGAATGTCAGCGTTCGTATTGGGAATAACTGAGGTGACCGTGATATCAAGCCCACGTGAGGTTTTAAGGAGCTTTTGAATGACGTTCAGGTCGGACAAGCCCAGGAACAAGCTTTCGTGCAGGCCGACGTTCATAGCATTGCTAATGAAGGTGTAGGCAGGACGGGGCTTGGCAAGGCAGAAGACGACGTTAGGCGTCTTTTTGGCGATTTTGCTCAGTGCCTGATCGATGTCAACGGTGCCCTGCGAGTAGGTAGCAACAACGACAGGCTCAATTTTATACTCACGCAGGATTTTTTTGAGGGCGGCGGCGGTGCTATTACCCCACGTGCTTGCTTCATGCAAAATGCCGACTACATCCTTGTGCTTATGGTTAAGCGCGTATTCAACGAGCACTTCCAGTTCGCGTTGGTGGGAAGGGCGGAAGAAGATCAGGTTGTCGTACTTCTTGTTGCGGATGGCTGGGCTGCCTTCCATGGGGAACAGGAGGAGCATTTGTTTGCGCTTGAGGTAGGGTTCCAAGGAAAGAAGCGCTTCCGTGTCCACTACGCCTAGCATAATGGGTGATTTGCTCAGCAGCTTGCTCACATAGGCTGGCTCGATGTTGCCTAGGCTTTTATTATTTTTCTCGTGCTCAATGACGTACGTTAGCTTTTTATCATCGATCGTTTTGGTAAAGAAGCGAAACTCCCGCAGGTAGTTTTCCACGCCAGCAAGCATTTGGCGCGAGACGATGTTGCTGTCGCCCCGCAGGGGGTAGGAGGTACAGATAGGGATGATGGTACGGTTGCCTTGCTGCTTCAGGGTAATGGCTGGGTATGCCTGTTCTTTGAGCGGCGCGAGCGCTTTTGCGGCTGGCACGTGCGCCGGTTGGGAACCTGTAGCTGGCACGGGTACGGTTGCGGCGGGTTGTACCGTGGGGATTGCATCGGCGCGGGTGGTGCCCATGCTTATGCAAAGCAGCGTAAAAAATGCCCAAACCTTCATACTAATCCTTGCTTCTTTTTTGCAAGGGTCGCATTGGGGGCTGTAGGAAGTCAATCTTTAGGCATTTTGACGCTCGGTCAGCGCGTGCTACCCACCTAGCGCGTGACCAGCTCCCCACTGATGGCGGCCTGCCAGGCCGGGCTGCCCCGGATTGATGATCTGCCCTGGTCCATGGTAAGGGGCGCCAGGTTGGGTTGGTAGGGCGCTGCCCGCGTAAAAGCGGACATAGCCGTATGTCTGGTGGTTGAGGATGCCCAACAAAACTAGTGTGTGCCAGGGTGCATTAGGCGCGTTACGCGGATCCATAGCGGTGCAGGTAATGCAAGCGAGCAGATCAATGAGCTGGCCTACCTCGGCAATAGTTTCCATATGTGCTTCGCTTAGGCCAAACCGATCTTGCCAGATAATGTAAGCATCGCTGCCTTTGCCTAAGGGAATGAGTGCTTGGATGAGTTGGTGCACGATTGCAAAGTCCAAGGAGATTTCTTGCTTCCAGAGCAGTTGCATGAGTGCATGTCCCAGCGCGCCGCAAAAGCCGCCGATCAATAATATTTTCTCGCGGTCATTGGCTGTAAGCGCTGCACGCTTTTGCATGGCAGCAAGTGTCTCTTGGTTGCAGAGGCGCGCTATGTCAGCAGGATTTTTGATTCCTGCCTTGATGTACTGGGTAATGAGGGCTGCGGTTTCGCGCGCAAAGGTTGCTGCATCCGTGGTGCTGTAGGTTGTTTGTCCGCTGGTTGATCTCAGTCCGTCCAGGTGTACGTTGCCAAACTTGAACAAGGGGTCACATGAACCCGTGTGAAAATTAACGCCCAGATGGATGATCGGACTATAACCGGTGAGTTTTTTAGCCAGGAGTGCGTGACCACCTTCGTGTGCTAGGGTGCCGGCAACCCAGGACGAGTATTCCTGGGCGACGTTAAGCACGAGTGCGGCTGGAGTCAGCTGAGCCCGGAAGCTGCGTTGTACATCGTCTGGGGCGCTGATGTAAGCTGAAATAGCAATAAGAATTAATGAGCAGACTTGTTGCCAAAGCATGAGATCACGAGGTGGTGAGGAATTTACCCAGGATTTTCTTTTTGCCCTCTTTGAACAGCGCGGTTACGTAAAAGTCATTGTCGGGGGCTTTTTCTACCTCCGTTACAATCCCGCGGCCAAACTTCTGGTGCATGACGGTTTGGTTTTTGTACCAAGGGGCCGCTGTTTTAGCAGCCGGGCTGGTATAGGTTCCGCGGGTTTGTTCAGTGCGGGCAGACGCAGGGCGGGCGTAGCCACCAAGGCCACTCATCCAGGCGCTTGGCGCTGTTTGGGCTGCGGGCCGTGGGGTAAAAATGCGTGGCAGGCTACCACTGACCCATTGCTCAAGCGCGCTGCGGAGTTGATAACGCGGCACCTGATCAAGGTCCATATCGGTGACCAGGGGCTTTGGGATTTCGCTCAAGAAGCGCGAAGGCGCTTGATCAACGAGTTGGCCAAAGGTGTAGCGGGTGTTTGCGCTGGACAGGATTAAATGTTCTTTGGCTCGCGTCATGCCGACGTACATCAACCGGCGTTCTTCTTCCAAATCTTCGTGGGCGTTGAGTGATTTTTGGCTCGGCAGTAGGCCCTCTTCCAGGCCCGTCATAATGACGGTATCAAATTCAAGCCCTTTGGCGGCGTGCAACGTCATCATCAGAACGGCGTTAGGGGTTCCCTCAGCCTCAGCAGCTTCTTGCAGGAGCGCCACCTCGTGTACAAAGGCTTCAAGCAACGTGCCGGTCAATGATGCGTTGGCGTTCTTATGCTCGAACATGCCAAGTGCCTGGAGCAGTTCTTGGACGTTCTCTGTTTTTGCCTGGGCATCGCGCGCGTCGTAAGAAGCGTTGATGAAAGAAAAATATTCGATGTGCTCGATGATCTGCTGCAGCAGCACGCTTGGTTGATGCGCAGCATCAAGCGTTGCATACAGTCCCAAAAAGTCTTGTACTGCGCGCTTCTTGGTTGGCGTGAGGGTGCTGGTTGCATTATCGCTCATGAAGGCGAGCACCTGACGAAAATCCATGAACGGTTGCTGTGTCCAGGCTTTAAGCAGATCTTCCTCAAATTTTTCTCCCAGCCCACGGCCGGGGGTATTGATGATGCGTAGCAAGCTAATCTTATCAAATGGATTCACCAGGAGCTTCAGGTAGGCGAGCAGGTCTTTGATTTCTTTGCGCTCGTAAAAGCGAATACCGCCGATGATTTTGTAGGGGATAGCCTTATGGATGAGTGCCTCTTCAATAGAACGGGACTGGTGGTGGGTGCGGTACAGAATGGCCACGTCCTGCAGACGCTTGCTGCCGGCGAGCAATTGCACCATGGTTGCCACACTGTCAGCCTCTTGGTCACCAGAACTGCAAGAAAGATGCAGAATGCGATTGGCAGCCGTACGCGTCGACCACAGCTCTTTTGGGTTGCGCAGCGCATTGTTGGCGATGACTTGGTTGGCCGCTTGCAAAATCGGTTGTACTGAACGATAGTTTTGTTCAATTTTGACCGTGGTGACAGGGGCAAAATCTTGCTGGAACTTGAGCATGTTGGCTACGGTAGCTCCGCGCCAGGAATAAATCGACTGATCTTCATCGCCCACGGCGCACATCGAATCGATGCTCAGGGCGCCTTCATGAGTGGCCATCGCAAGCAACAGCTGATGCTGCACATCGCTGGTGTCTTGATACTCGTCGACCAAAATATGGCGGATGTGACGCTGGAGTTGTTGTTTGAACTCGACGTTCTTCTGCAGTCCTTCCAGCACCCGTAGAATAATGTCGTCAAAATCAAGACAGCGAGCCGATGCCTTTTCCGCTTCGTATTGCAGATAAATCTCGCGCAGCATGGGCAGGGTGCCAATTTCCATGGCAACTGCATTGTTGGCGCCGCTAGCAAGGCGGTTTTTGTGCCGTGAAATCGCATAGGTGATCTGGGAGGCAGTAATGTGCTTTGCCAGCGCATACTGCTTAATAATTTTTTTGATCAGGTCTTGTTGGTCGTCGGCATCCATGATGGTGAACTGCTGGTGGGCCGTAAGGGTTGGGTAACTGCGCAACAGCTGCAAGCAATAGGAGTGAAAGGTGCCGATAAAATGGAGCCGCTGACTGCCCTCAAATAGGTGGTGCAAGCGCTCTTTCATCTCGCCTGCGGCTTTGTTGGTAAAGGTGAGCGCGACGATGTGGTGGGGTGCAACCCCTTGGTTAGCGATCAGGTGAGCGATGCGCGTCGTGATGACACGCGTTTTGCCTGAGCCGGCGCCGGCAATAATGAGCAGGGCCTCTCGGTCGTGCAAGACAGCAGCACGTTGTTGTTCATTCAGACCGCTATTGATAAGAGACTGTAGGTGGGGTAACGATGGTGAAATCATGCTAATCAATAATCTTTTTCTTGGCGATTAATTCGCTATTTTTTGTACCCAGGTACCAGGCAATGCTTGCCCACAGGCCGCACATGCCCATGGCGACCAGTGGACCGACTGCCATGAGCGTTGCCGTGGAATTAAAGAAGGTATTGATGCTGGCCCCCATCGCGAAAAAGCCGCGGTAGCCAAAGCCATCAATCCAACTTTTTGCTTTAAATTTGATGTCTAAACTAGTTGGGATGTAGAGCGTTTCTTTGCATGGTGTGTTCAGCGCGTAACTCAATCCCTTCAGAATCACGATAGCGCCAAAGAGCACCCACAGATGGGGGAAGTGCCAGACGTAAGCGATGATGCCCATCACGAGCAGTGGAAACGCAACCATGCAAGCGCGTACGCCGAAGTTACGCATAAAAAAGCTAGAGCCGATCAGGGCAAATACCAGAGCCACCAGGTTAGTGGTTTGTACGAGTGAGCCCGTGAAGGTAGCCATCTGCTCAAGGGTAGTGAAATGTTCTTGCACGCGGTGCATAATTTGGTACTCGAGCATGGCACTTACCATGGTGTACAGGGCGGTAGTGCTTACAAACGCTATCAGGTAGGGACGGGTGAGGACAAGCCGCAAGCCCTCAATCGGTCCGGTAGGGCGCTTGGACTTTTCAACGGTGATAATCTGCGGGTTAAAGATGACCAGTGCACGTACGATAGCGATGATGGCGAACATGCAGAGGCCAGCACCACAGATAAGGAGGGGAACGCCAAAATGCTTGGCATTTTTAGCAAACTCAGGGCCGACAATTGAGCCGGTCTGGGTAACAGCCATGATAAGCGGGTAGCAGCGCTTAGCGCTTTCCGTCTTGGTGCTGCTGGCAACAAATGACCAAAACAGCGCCAGCATGAGCATAATGAAACTTTCAATGCCGATGTAAAAAATCCAACCGGTTAGCCCCCATTGTGTTGCCTTGGCTGCTGCTAGGCCGGTAGCAGGATGCGCTAAGGCGTAGGAAAGGCCGAGGAAGAGCGACCCGTACAGGCTGCAGAAAATGTAAAACAGCTGGTGTTTTTCGACCACATCGACCAAAAAGCCGTACAGCAGGGTGAGCGGGATCATGACCAAGAATGAGGCAATTTTGGCGCTTGGCAGGTAAAAAGTGCCGACAAAATGCATGAACACAATTTCTTTGAGCGGTCGCAGCATCGAATAGGTGCCGATAAAGGCAAAGGAAATCAGCGAGAGCAGGCCAAAGTGGCGTATCTCTTTGCCGGTAATATCGCCCCACAGGACGTGGACAAGCTTGTGCATAATGTTCATGGTGCTAACAACTTTTTTCTAATAAACACAATAAAAAAGGGGCCGGTCGTCTAACCCGGCCCCAAACACTTATGATTGTATCAGCTAATTACTGAACAATCTCGTTTTCGCGTGTTAGGCGATCGTTAGTTCTGCCAACGTACATGGCAATCATAATCCAAACGCCAACAATGCCAAGCGAAATTAATGAACCGTACAACATCAAGTCGGTCATTGTGGTGAACATGGCGTTAATGCCAGAACCACCAGCTTTTGCGGAGCGGCCGCCAAAGCCGTCAATCCAGCTCTTAGCTTTGAACTTTACGTCTTTGCTGGTTGGAATCCACATAATTTCTTTGCATGGGTTGTTCAATGCGTAGCTCAAGCCCTTAATCGCAACCATAGCGCCGAAAAGGCCCCACAGTGATGGGAACAGCATGGTGTATACAACCACGCCAGCTACGGTTACCGGGAACATAACCAAGCAGAACGTCAGACCGAAGCGACGAATGAAGAAGCTGGTACCAACGAAAGCAAATGCAAGCGCAAGCAAGTTTGTTGCTTGGCCGAACATGCCCAGGAATTCGGTAACGCTTTCTACGGTGCTGAAGCTTTCATCAGCGATGAACTTCATTTGGTAGTCAAGTACGGTGCCAACAACTTCGTACAAGGTGGAAATACCAAGAATACCCATCAGGTATGGTTTGCTGAAGAGCAAGCGAAGACCTTCTACCGGACCGGTTGCTTTCTTTTCCTTGCTAGGTGACTCTACAGCCGAGGCTGGGTATGCACGTACGAACAGGTGTACCATCAGCACAACCATCATAATGCTGCAGCTAACGATAGCTGCAAGACCTGGCATGCCGATGCGGCTTGCATGGGTTGCCAGTGTAGGGCCAGTAATCGAACCGATTTGCGCACCTGCAATAATCAGTGCATAACCGCGCTTAGCTGTTGCTTGATCGGTGCTGCTGTTCACGAAAGACCAGAACAGAGAAACTACCAAGGAGCCGAAGCTTTCAATGCCCAGGTAAATAACCCATCCCAATACGCGAGAAGGATCTGCAACGGTGTTTGCAAGACCAATAGTTGGGTGCGTCAGCAGGTATGCAATCAGCAGGAAAAGCGTTGCGTAACCAGTACAGATAACATAAAACAGGTTTTGCTTAGCGAAAATGTCTACCAGTTTTGAGTAGAACATAATCAATGGGATGATGAAGAAGAAAGAGGCCATTTTTGCGTAAGGGATGTAGGCTTTTCCTACAATACGCATGAACAAAGCGTCTTTGATGGGTCTCATCAACCAGTAGCTACCAATGATGAACAAGAACGTCATCGACAGCATGGTAAAGCGTTTAATCTCATCTCCGGAGAGGTTGCCCCAGAGCGCTCGTGCTAATCGAGAAAACATACAGTCCTCCTGAAAATAGTGAAAATGATTGTTTCAATCGTTAAAAGCTTTTCTGTTCCGTGAAAAGGCAGCGGATTGCCATTCTAGCACGACAGCTCAAAAAGGCCAATAGTAGCCTACTCAATGAGCTTATTCTGCGCCACGGTCTTGTTAAATGTTTTACCAACAACGGCTGCAAGCCCTATCCAGAGAGCAATGACGCCCAACGTGAAGCCACCAGCAAGCGTTAGTGCTGGACCAACCATGCCGTTGACGATGGAGCCGGATGCTTTAGCAAAACGCTTACCAAACATGTCAATCCAGGCTTTGGATTTATATTTGATGGCGCGTGAGGTTGGAATGTAGAGAGCTTCCTTGGTTGGTTGATTAAGCGCGTAGCCGAGCGCTTTTGCAATAAGCATCACGTAAAAAATGGTCCATAGCGTTGGGTGGAGCAAGTACCAGGCGACAAAAATACCAATCCCCAGCGGGTAGCAGATAAGTGCTGAGCGGATGCCAAAGGTACGGTGGAAAAAGGACGTACCCACAAGGCCGAAGAAGCAGGAAATTGCTTGTACCGCAAAGCCGAATTCAAACAAGAAGCGGTTCACGCGTCCCGGATCGGCAAACGTCTCTTTTGCCAGCAACATCATTTGAAAGCCCATAATAGTTGAGGCAACTTCTTGCAACAAGATAAGCCCGAAAATGCTCATAACATACGGGTGGGTGAAAAGCAGCATCAGACCGCTTAAGAAGTTAACGGGCTCGGCTGATTTTTCAGTTTTTTCTTCCAAATGATCACTATAGCCTTTCAGCTGGGCGGTGCCTACCAGCTTGGTGAGCGCGTAAACGGTGCCGGCGATCATAACAAAGAGCAGGACTGATATAAGCGCAATGAGCGGTACGCGCTGTGCATATTGTGTCGTGTCATAAGCAAGCACGTTGCCCAGCACGGTGAACAAGAAGCCGCCCAGCTGGCTGCCAAAGATGATCAGGCCGTAGCCTTTCTTGGCCGATTCAGGGGTGGCGACGTCGTTTACAAACGACCAATAGAGCGTGAGCCCCAAGTCAACATAACTTTCGCAGAAAATATAGAAAGCCCAACCAATAATACGGGTTGGATCAACTTGGGCATTTGCCACACCAATGCTTGGATGGTTGAGAAAATACACAAACACCAGTCCAAGCACGGTGTAGACACCTATAAACAAATAAATCAGTTTTTCTTTAGTAAACGCATCCACCAAGCGCGAGTATAAAAGCACGATGGGGAAAAAGAGCGTTACCGACGCTACCTTTACATAAGGAAGGTACAGCGGCCCCACAGTATTGATGAAAATACTATCTTTAAGCGTTTTAAGTGGCCACCATGATCCAATCAGGAAGAAGAAGCCAGCTGCAAGAAGGGCATATTTTTTGAGCTCTTCACCGTGAAGATTGCCCCACAAAGCTCGGATAATTTTGTTAGCCATATCTCTTGTAGAAAAAGGAAGGGTAAGAAATAAAAAACCCGGAGCCTTCAGACTCCGGCATGCTGAGGTAGAGGCTTTCTCAAATAGACCATCTACATGCAACATTCTAGCCTGTCGGCCCGGGAACGTCAATGCGGACTTTGGAGTCGAGCGGTTTTCTTATGCAAACTGCATTTTAGAAAATGTCTACTGGTCAACAATCAGGACGGCTTGATTCTTAGTTATGTAGAAAATGCCCTGTTGGGCGGTGAAGGCAGTCGGCTCTGCCTGGCCGGGCTGTTTATAGAGGACTGCGCTTTTGTGTTTCACCAGCGAGGCCAAGGGGGCGTGGTCGTAGCCAACGAAGAAAGTGCCGCTGGGGCTTTGAACCTCAATCCATTCAACCTGTACGGTTTTGCTTTCCTGCGGCGTGCTAATGGTAAATGAGATCAGGCTCATGAGGCATTATTCCTAGACCGCAACCTTGTTCTTTTCGTAGGCCTCTTCCAAGGTGCCTACCATATAAAATGCGGGAGCGGGAATCTCGTCACACTGGCCGCTGATGATTTTTTCAAAATCTTGGACTGTTTTTTCACGCTTCACATAGCGCCCAGGCATGCCAGTATGCTGCTCGGCAACGAATAGCGGCTGTGATAAGAAATTATGAATTTTCTTAGCGCGGTTGACCGTCAGTTTGTCCGCTTCCGAAAGCTCGTCCATGCCAAGAATAGCAATGATGTCTTGCAGCTCGCGGTATTTCTGCAGAATTTTCAGCACGTTGCGGGCAACATCGTAGTGGCGTTGGCCAACAATGCTAGCCTTGAGTCCTTTGGAAACCGATTCAAGCGGATCGACTGCTGGATACAGGCCTGCTTGTGCGATCTTGCGTGAAAGTACGGTGCTTGCGTCCAGGTGCTGAAAGGTAGTTGCTGGGGCAGGGTCGGTGTAATCGTCTGCCGGCACATACACTGCTTGGATCGACGTAATCGACCCGTGGTGTGTGGTGGTAATGCGTTCTTGTAGCATGCCCATTTCTGATGCCAGGGTTGGCTGGTAGCCTACGGCTGAGGGCATGCGGCCAAGCAGGGCAGAAACTTCTGAGCCAGCTTGGATGTAGCGAAAAATGTTATCAATAAATAGAAGGGTATCCTTGCGCTCTTCATCGCGGAAATATTCCGCCATCGTCAAACCAGTGAGTCCTGCGCGTAAACGGGCACCAGGCATTTCACCCATCTGTCCAAACACAAGCGCTGTCTTTTCGATTACGCCAGATGATTTCATTTCCAGCCAGAGCTCATTTCCCTCACGGGTGCGTTCACCGATGCCGACGAATACCGAATAGCCGCCGTGTTCCTTGGCGATGTTGCGGATGAGTTCTTGTACAATCACCGTTTTGCCAACGCCTGCACCGCCAAATAGTCCTATTTTTGAGCCCTTGACGTACGGCGTGAGCAGGTCGAGTACCTTGATGCCCGTTTCCAGAATTTCATCAGTAGCTTTTTGTTCGACTAACCGTGGTGCGTTGCGGTAGATAGACCAGCGTGCGGATGCTTGCTGGACTGAGCTTTTGTCAATGGTGCGACCAAGTGAATCGAAGACGTGCCCCAACACACCAGGGCCTACAGGTACAGTAATGGGAGCCAGGGTGTCTACCACAGGCAACCCGCGACAAATACCATCAAGCGGCTCAAGTGCTATGCAGCGTACGACTCCATCGCCGGTGTGCTGGGCAACTTCTAGGTTAATAAACTCAGGCCGAGCTTGAGGTGCTGCATCGGGGGGCAATTGCAATACCTCATCTACTAAAGAGGGAGTACGCACAATGATGAGTTTGTGCAAAATATGAGGAATGTGGGCGTCTGAAAATTGAACGTCTACGACAGTGCCGCTGATGCGTAATACATGTCCGACGCGCGTTGTGGGTGATGCAGAATTTAGAGTAGACATAGCGTACATTCCTCTGACGGATGAGGCCATTGGCGGCGTTTTGTGGCGAGTACTCACCACCATAGGACAAACAACTGCTTTTGTAAAGATTTCCTTATGGAAAGCAGCACAATCAGATGCCTTTGCTGCTAATAATGACTCGGTATCGCTTTTGTGTTAGGCTTGCTCCACCTTTACAAGAACATTGAATGCATTGACCACTTTTAGGAAGCAAAGCATGATAGCTACTATTCTCGCGAAAATTTTTGGTACCCAGAATGAACGGGAGCTGCGTGCGCTCCAGCCGTTGGTTGCAAAAATCAATGAGTTGGAGGCCTCGGTGCAGCCGTTGAGTGATAGTGAGCTGGCAGGTAAGACCAATGAATTTAAAGAGCGCCTTGCGCGTGGGGCTCGCTTAGATCAACTATTGCCCGAAGCATTTGCCGTCGCACGCGAAGGTAGCCGTCGTATTCTTGGCATGCGCCACTTTGACGTACAATTGATTGGTGGCATGGTGCTTCATGCGGGCAAAATTGCAGAAATGCGTACGGGTGAAGGTAAAACGCTAGTTGCAACGCTTCCGCTCTATCTGAATGCGCTTGCTGGCAAGGGAGCTCACCTGGTTACGGTTAACGATTACCTGGTTAAGCGTGATGCTGAGTGGATGGGCCAACTCTACAATTTCTTGGGCTTGGAGGTAGGCATCATTCAAAACGGTCTGTATGATGCTGAGCGCAAAAAAGCATACGGCGCGGACATCACCTACGGTACCAATAATGAATTTGGCTTTGATTATTTGCGCGACAATATGAAGTTTCATATAGATGACCTAGTCCAGCGCGAACTGAATTACGCCATTGTCGACGAAGTTGACTCCATCTTGATCGACGAGGCGCGCACCCCGCTTATCATTTCCGGGCCGAGCGAAAAGGGTAGCAAGCTATATGAAATTGCTAACCGTGCTGTTAAGACGCTGGGCGAGGGTGATTATGAGATTGATGAAAAGGCTCGCTCTGTCCACTTGACTGAAGAGGGTAATGATAAAATCGAAGCGGTCTTACGCATCGATAACTTGTATGCCCCTGAAAATATTCTAGTACTCCACCATGTCACGCAGGCCTTGCGTGCAAATACCATCTACAAACGCGACGTTGATTATGTTGTGCACGACGATGAAGTGCTTATTGTTGATGAGTTCACCGGACGCATCCTTGCCGGTCGCCGCTACAGTGACGGGTTACACCAAGCACTTGAAGCCAAGGAAGGCGTTAAGATCGAGCGCGAAAATCAAACGCTGGCATCTATCACCTTGCAAAATTATTTCCGTCTGTACAAAAAATTGGCTGGCATGACTGGTACTGCGGAAACAGAAGCATCAGAATTTTGGAAAATTTATAAGCTGCCGGTAGTAGTGGTGCCAACCAATAAGCCTGTCGTGCGTGATGATCAGGCTGATGTAGTCTTCCTGACGCGTGAAGATAAAGATGAAGCAGTGCTTGAAGATATTAAAGATTGTAATAAACGTGGCCAGCCAGTACTGGTTGGCACAATTGCTATTGAAGCGTCAGAGCATTTGAGCAACTTGCTTCGCCGGAACGGCATTCCCCACAACGTGTTGAACGCCAAGCAGCATGAGCGTGAAGCCGATATCGTCAAGGAAGCGGGCGAGCGCGGCAAGGTAACCATTGCAACCAACATGGCTGGCCGTGGTACCGATATTAAGCTTGGTGAAGGCGTCAAGGATGCCGGTGGATTGCGCATCATTGGTACTGAACGTCATGAGAGTCGCCGCATCGATAATCAGCTGCGTGGTCGTGCGGGTCGGCAGGGAGATCCTGGGTCTTCCAAGTTCTACATATCGCTCGAAGATGACTTGATGCGTATATTCGGCGGGGACCGCGTCAAAAAAACGATGGAGCGCTTTGGCATGAAGCGGGGCGAATCTGTCGAACACCGCATGGTTTCGCGTAGCATTGAAAAAGCCCAAGAGCGGGTCGAAAAGCATAACTTTGATATTCGCAAGCACCTGCTTGAGTATGATGACGTGCTTAACCAACAGCGCATGGTCGTCTATCGCTACCGCCGCGACATCCTTGAAGGATCTGACCAAGTATTGGGCATTGTGCGGGATATGATTGCAGATATCTTGCATAAACTTTTCTCGCTTCACTGTCCTAATAACTCATGCAGCATCGAAGGGCGTACTGAGCTCGTCACCGTGCTTGAACATTTAACCACCATTCCGCAGGATGCTTTCTTGGCGCGTGGATTTGACTTTGGCCACGCTAGCGTTGCTGAGGAACAAATTACGCAGTTCTTGACCGAAGAATATGAGCGTCAACGTGCTACCCGCGATGATGAGCTTGGCTTGCAAGCTGAAAAATGGGTGTTGCTAGAGACCATTGATCGGGCATGGCGCATGCACCTGCAAAACATAGATCATCTGCGCGAAGGCATTGGATTGCGCGGTATGGGCCAGAAAAATCCCCTTATTGAATACAAGAAGGAATCTTTCTTGGAGTTTGAACGCATGATGGACCAAATCAAAGGGGACATCGTGGGGCATCTGTTCCGCATTAAGCCTGAGCAGTATTCTGCTGCGGCCTTGGAAGAAATTGAGCGTAAGCGTGAAAAAGAGCTAGAAGACATGACATTAGGTGGCGCCCAAGAAACACCCCCGGCGGCCCAACAGGCGCGTCGCGATGCCCCAAAAGTTGGGCGCAATGATGCATGTCCATGCGGTTCTGGAAAGAAATACAAACACTGTCACGGACGCGAGTAAGATATGATGTCACTGTTTGCATGGGTTTCGCAGGTACTCTATACCGTTTGCTTCTTGCCGCAGATTGTTACTAATTTTCGCGCCAAGTCAGGGCGCGGGATGAGTGAGTATTTGCTGTTGGGTTACTTGAACTTGCTTGCAGTGACGTTGTTCTATGTTTTCCTCCTTGAGCTGCCGTTGGCCTACAAAATCTTCGTACCCCTACAACTGACCGCGGTTCTTTTACTCATAGCCCAGCGTTTGTGGTACGACGGCCCTCGGCTGGCCAAAAATCTAGGGATTATGTACCTGGTTAACATTGCACTCCTCGTTGGGTGCATACCGTATGCCCTAGAGAATCCGTCGCTGGTTGGCAACATGGGTGGTTGGGGCAACGTGTTGTTTGGCGTCCTGAGCCAGTCTCCCCAGGCCTTCAAGGTGTGGCGTGAAAGAAGCGTGATGGGCTTTGATAAACGCTTTGTGTACATGTTACTCGCAGGCAGCCTGTGTGAGTTCACCGGCGCCTTTCTCTGCAACCTGCCGCTTCAAACTAAACTTACCTCACTGCGTGGCATCACGTTTGCTTGCGTTTTCCTCTTCCAATTCAAGCTGTATGCTTCTGCTCGTGTAACTAGCAAAGCCCATGCTCCATCGTACTAAAACAGCCCAGATTATTGCCACAGCAGACCTTGCTATCTTTAAGAAGAATCGTTCGTTGGCTTGGCTCACGCAGGATGCATGGCAACAGATGGTTAGTCAGCAAGCATTCATTGATACGCTTGCTCAGGCATCGGCTTGTTTGCAGCTGCCCGCGTGGCAGGGTTCTCTTGCTGATATAACGATTCACCGATCCTTCCAGCAGCCCTACCAGGTCGTGGCAGTGGATGGCTCACAAATTTATCCAGACCACCATCTGCAAGGAGTCGATTGTTTCTTGGTTAACGTGGGCTATTGTCACTTAGCGTACGGCGAGCAAAGTAGCGCCCGGCTGGATGCAACGCCGCATCTGTTGACCTCGCTGCAAGCAAAAACCACCTACAAGCAAAATTACTTTGCTGCCGACATGGTCGACTTGATTAGGGAAGACTATGAATTGGCATTGCTTGTGCAGCTAGCCCAGGCTCTGACCTTGCACGGAACAGAACCGCTGGTTGGGCTCTTTGACGGCAACGTCTTTTTCTGGCATTTGGGTTTTAAAATGCCTGCGGTTAAAGACGTCTTTTTTGCTCGTTATGCCACCCACCTGATCGCCTTGTATGAACAACGCTTTTTGTACGCCGGCTATCTAAGCGGCACACAGTTTGCCGATGTAGTTGCGCTGGTGCGTGCGGGTTTGTGTGAGGGTACCGATGCTTGTGGTCTTACCGGCACGCAGTTGTATGATTTGTGCTCAATGCTTGACGGCTTGAGCGACGCTGACTTGCTTGCAACGGTATTGGCACCAGGCGAGCGCACGACGCTCTTTGCGTGCACGGGTTCCCTGGCAGAGGCCTATCCGGCCCATAGCAAGCCGTGGTTTTTTTACTTAAATGCGGGGGAGGAGGTTGTGCGTATTGAGGTGCCGGCTTGGATCGCGCATGATGCCGCCAGCGTTGCAACGATTGCAGAATGTGCTCTGGATCAATCGATCAAGGGCTTTGGTTATCCGGTTGCCTTGGCTGAGGCGCATGCGCAAGCCGTGGTTGCAGGCGCAGATCGACTGTTCTTTTACCAGCTGTTGCAGGCTCATAGCGTTGCCCGCCAGCGGCAAGTAGTGATGTCGCCCAAAAGCATGAAGAAGAAAGTGTTGGGTGTCTGAGCGCGCATGCGTGGGGCGTTTGACGAATGAAAAGCTCGTGGGCAGACTGGCGGACGTGTGTGAGGCTACACGTTGTGATCATCTGGCCAGCATGGCGTGGGTCTGTGTGGTTTGCCACCATGGGGGTGGCACAGGCGTAGAACACTCTTACCACCAAGGGGATGCCCATGATTATGCTTTTTGCTTGGCTTTCACAAGTTCTCTATACCATTTGTTTCATTCCACAGATCATCACCAACATGCGCAACCGGTCAGCATCCGGTGTGAGTGATGGCTTGTTATTTGGCTATCTGAACCTGCTAGCAGGCGCCTTGTTTTATGTGTTTCTGCTTGACCTGCCCCTGGCATACAAAATCTTTGTGCCACTGCAGGCTGCTGCTGTTGCCACGCTCATAGGCCAGCGCTTGTGGTACGACGATCCAGAAGAGGCAAAACAAAGCGGGGCGCTGTATGTTGGCAACATTTTATTGTTGCTCGCATTCATTCCATACGCCTCATCGCATCCAATATGGGTCGGCCATGTGGGTGGATGGGCGCTTGTCCTCTTTGGCTTCCTCAGTCAGGCGCCACAGATTTGGAAAGTCTGGCAAACTCAAAGCGTTGCTGGTTTTGACCGGCGCTTTGTTTTAGTAACTTTCTGGGGGAGCTTTGCTGAGCTTGCTGGCGCTTTGCTTAACCATTTGCCAATGCAAACGATATTATCCGCGCTGCGGGGCATTGTGCTCTGCACCATCATGCTGTGGCAGTTTTCACAGTATACCCCTCAGCAACCGACAACACCGCGCGGACGGGGTGAACAGGGTCCTGCGCATCCACGGCGCGCTAAACATTAAACTTGATATTGAGTAGGTCACCATCTTGGACGATGTACTCCTTGCCTTCAGTGCGCAATTTGCCCGTGGCCTTCAGTTGTGCTTCGCTACCGGCGGCAAAAAGGTCATGGCAACTGTACACCTCGGCGCAGATGAAGCCACGCTCCAAGTCGGAATGAATTTCCCCAGCAGCGCGCGGCACGGGTGTATTGCGCTTGATGCTCCAGGCGTGCGCTTCCTTTGGGCCACAGGTGAAGAAGGTGATCAGCCCCAGATGGCTGTATGCTGAGGCGATGATGTTATTCAGCCCGCGTTCGGTAATGCCGAGCGAAGACATCATATCAGTAGCTTCTGCTTCTGGCAGCTGGGCCAGTTCGGCTTCAATTTTTGCGGAGACGGGAATCACATTCGCGCTGCCAAAGCGTTTGACCAGGGCCTGATAGTGTTCGTTCTGCTCGTATCCTTTACCGACGTAATCATCCTCGTGGACGTTGGCGATAATCAGAAAATTTTTGCCCGATAGCAGCGCAACATTGAGCAGGCCGTCCTTTTTTGCCTGGGTAGTCAAGGTAAGAACGCGGTTGCTATCGCCAGCATTGAGCGCATCTTTAACGGCGGTTAAAAAGGCGGCTTCGTTTTCCCACTCGCGGATTTGTTGGGGACTAGCATTTTTTGTTTTGGCGCTCTTGATGAAGGATTGGACGCGTTCTTCTCGTTTGGCTACCGCGTCAAGGTCCTTGAGCATGAGTTCAGCAACAATAACTTCAAAATCATCAAGGGGGCTGACTTTATTGTGCACGTGTAAAATATTTGGATCATCAAAACAACGGAGCACGTGGAGCACCAGGTCTACTTCCATAATGTGGCTTAAAAACTGGTTCCCCAGGCCCTCGCCTTCAGCGGCCCCTTTTACTAGGCCGGCGATATCAACGAACTGGACGGTGGTTGGAATAAGTTTTTGTGATTTGAAAATAGCAGCAAGTTTGCCTAAACGCTCGTCAGGGACATACGTGATGGCTGTATGCGGATCAACGGTGCAGAAGGGATAGTTTTCTGCTGGGATGCTTGATTTGGTAAGTGCATTGAAAAGCGTAGATTTGCCAACGTTAGGCAGGCCTACCAGTCCCGCTTGAATAGCCATAATGACCCTTGCTGAAATCGGAAGATAAGAAGCATACGAACGAGTGCCTATTTTACCAGGTTCGCGCGCTTTTTAAAGCTTCAGGTCGGGGGGTTAGTTGACGCGGGTGCGGATTGTGCTACAGTAGCTTGCGCTTTTCAGCCCGTGTTGTGTATGAGCGCAATAGGTGTGGAAGATTTGCATGGAGAAAAGAATGTCTGTCATTCCCAAAAAGGATTACATCATGAATGCACCACTAATTAAATTGCTTTTAGCCGCCAGCTTGAGCCTGGGTCTATCTGCTCATGCTAATGAAGTTGCGCTGACGGCCCGTCAACGCCTTGAAGAATCAAAGGCCAGTTCTGATACCTGGCGTGTTGCGACAAACCTTGCCATTGTTGGCGCGGTAACGGGGATTGCTGTGGCCGAGCAGCAACACAGAGTTGAGGGCCCCATCAGCTTTTGCGCCCAGGTAGCTCCGTGGTTGGGAGACAATACTCCGCAAGTAAGAAACCGTCTTGTTCAGGCAGCTTATGATCGCGAGTTGGAAGCTTCTGGTGACCAGCAACGTGCGCAGGTAGCCTGGGAAAATATGGATTCTCGCCTTCGACGGCCCACCCAAGGTGATGGTGATCTCACTAAACAAAATGTGGTTCAGGGTGTTTGGCTGATCCTCAATAGCGTGCGTCGCTTAAAAGGAGATACGCTGGCAGCAGCACTGGAGGCGGATAAATCGCTGTTAGTTAGTTTCTCAGATGCGCTAGCCGACCTGTCGCTGTACGGTTACCCGGTTGTCATAGCGCGAAGTGCTATGCAGCCAGATCCTGCCGACGGAGCCATGAAAAGTGTGGGCAAGGCCTGCATTGTGCCGGCGGTTGCTTTGATCAATAACATTGTGCAGACGGCGCTTTTCAACAAAATTAATGAGTTTGTGAAGAGCCAGTTTCCTAGCGCTGATCAGATGACCGAACGACGTGTGGTGCGGTTTTTGTTAGCGGCTATTTCTAAGGTAGTGGTGCCGGTTGTTGCTTATAAATTGGAGGCACAGGATGTGGCAGCAACTTCAGTTATCTGCGATGGCATCTTGTCTCTCTTGAATCAACTCATTGCAGAAATACAGGGGCAGGCATGGGCCAGAGCAGTGGAGCAGGCAGATGCTGCTCTGACTGTACAAGCAGGAGAGATCGAGGACGGCGCTGGCATGTCCACAGTCATAGATGAGCAGGTTGTGGTAGGTGAAAGCACGGGAGACGTGGTTGTTGAAGAACAAGTAACCGTTGCTGTATAAGCCTACTGTTTGCTTTTAGAAGGATTGCACCATGAAATTAATGATTAAAAATAGTATCGTAATGCTTGGGTTAATCAGTGGTTCATTAATTGCCGGAGAGCTGCGCCCCGATGCCTTGGAGCGGTATCTGAGCCGAGCAGAAAATATGCAGGTATTGCAAAATGCGTGCCTGGCAGCTGCAGGTTGGAGGTTAAATCAGCCAGGCGAGGAAGTGGCGGGGGTAGGTGCGACAATTAAATGTGCGGCAACGCTCGGCTTGCAGTTGCCAGTGAGTGCGGCTCGTGCTGCCTTAGAGGCTGATCGCTCCTGGCTTGTAGAGTTTTCCGGACGGCTTGCATCGAGTGGGCTGGACTCTAGCCTGCGACGCGCTTTCTCCTTTGATGAGGGGGTTGCTAGGGCTGGGTCCTCTCGTCTTATCTGTCGCATCCTTAGCTTAGTTATAGAAACGCCCTTGAATAACCTGGTAAATCGTTGGCTTAAGCAGCATGCACCAGGTGCCGATGCAATGGTAGGCCGCCGTATGATGCGCATTACCAGCGCACTTCTGATAAATCTCTTAACGACGGGGATTATTGGCGGCTTAATAATCGTAGCTACTGCTCAGTTGGGAGTTGACGATGACTTGCTGCAGGAAAGCATAACAAGCTATTTGTTGCTCGATACTCTTCTCCCGTTGCTAGTCCAGATCATGGCAGAGATTGAAGGTCATCATATGGCTCGCTTGCTTGAAGCTGCAAAGCGAGAGGTAGCGGCAGAAGCACCGGTTGATGCTACGGAGCAACTTGCTGTTCAAGGACAAAATGAGGTTGCCGGAGAGTCTGCTTTTGCCCAGGAGGCCATCCAAGCGGCCACTCCGCTTACCTTGCAAGAGGAGAATGAAGTTGTGGGTGCAGAGCTGGCGGCATTGGATGAGCTTGAACGCGAGCGAACCGCAGCTGTTGCCGTTCCTGCCTGAGAAAGGATGTTTCATGAACTTGTTTACTAATGTTAAGGGTCTGGTCGCTGTATCATTTGCCCTCATTGCGGCAAACTCAGCAGCTGGCATAACGCCCGAAGGGCTTGAGCGGATCGCAGACTGTTTGACTTGCGGTCGGGTCCTGGTTAACGTGGCTGTTCCCTGGTTGGATAAAGGGCTTGAAAAGCTTATTGGTGAGGATCCGGCGGGTGGCCATCGGTTAGGGAATGGGCCCCTGCAACAGGGGCGAGATGGCGGCGGCGCACTCCTGCCCCAGTTGCCAGCAAGAGGAGGGGCGGGGAATCAGCGTATGCAAAACGTGAGGGAGGCCACTGAAATGCTCGAAGCGCAACCAGGGGTACTGGGAGTGCTGGGTCAACAGTACACGCAACGCATTGCTCCAGAGCTTACACCTGCTTCATGTTCTGGCGCACTGGTGACTGCTGCTATCGCCCTCATCCACACTTCTGATGTTGCCAGGGCCGCGTTAGAGCGTAATAAATCGCTGCTAGCAGAGTTTGCTGATAACGTATTGCTAGCACATTGCGATGGTACATTAGTGGCACTTGCCGATGATGCTGCAAGACCAGCGGCATTAGCTATTGTGGCTACGCGTACCGCTGCCTCCCTATGCGAGGTCCTTATTTTCAATATTGTTAATAGTATGATACAATCAAGTTTCCCGGACAAGAAAGATGCAGTGTTGCGCCGTATGGCTAGAATTGCTACAGGACTCGTGACCAAGGCCATTGTGCAGGGCGCTAGCTATGGGGTGCTGGCTGGTGGTTGGGCAGGCAGAGGACTGGATGAGTTGCCTGATGCGGTTAAGGCTAATCTTAAGATAGAGCAAAGAGGCAATGAGCTCGTGAGGGCGTCAATCCCACCAGAGCCAGTCTTGGCACTGGGATACTTTTTTAGTGGTGTGTTGCAAGCAGTAGAGTTTGTGCTTGCTGAAATTGAGGGGCATGGGTTAGCTACTGCCGTTTCACACGGGACAAGTGCTGGTGATGAGCAGCCCGTGGCTATAAAGACGTCAGTGATTTCCAAGCTCGTTCCTTCATCAACTACCGACAAGGCTGCTGCTTTAAAAATTAAAACAACAGGGCAGATTAACCCGGCATGACTAGTTATTTTTTCAGAACATATGGGTGTCAGGCAAATGTGGCCGACTCCCAAGGATTAATGCAATATCTTGATGAGCTGGGGTGCGCCCCAGCTCAGACTGAAGCTGAAGCTGATGTCATTGTGGTAAACACATGTGCCGTGCGCGAGAAGGCGGAACAAAAGCTCTGGTCCTACCTTGGCGAGCTAGCTGACATCAAGCGGGCAAAACCGTACGTGCGGATTGGCGTAATCGGTTGCGTGGCAAGTTACAAGAAGAAAGAAATTTATCAGCGCTTCGATCAGGTCAACTTTGTCTACGGCGCTCGCGAAGAAATGCCAGCGTTGCAAGCGTACTTAACCGACCTGGTGGTGAGTGTACAAACGACCAAGCAGCTCTATGCTGCAAATCCTGCTGCCTCGGTGGCGCCAGGACAAGATCGCGACGTTCGAGCCCTTGTAGCAAGCAAACCGCTCTCGCTTAGTAGTCGCTTAAGCGGCTTGGGAGGGTTGAAAAAACAAAAGCCCTCAACCCAAGCTCAGCCTGCGGTGCATGAAGTTGCCCGTTCCTTCATCAATATCATGACCGGTTGCAACAAATGTTGCGCTTACTGCATCGTGCCAGTAACGCGTGGCAAAGAAATTAGCTATCCGATTGAGGAAATTGTGCAGCGGGCTGCTCACGACATTGCTAATGGTGCAAAAGAAGTGATGCTCATTGGACAGAACGTGAATTCTTATCAAGATCCCTCATCGGGTGCCAAGTTTCCTGAGCTTTTGCGTCGTGTTGCTGCACTGCCAGGAGAGTTTTGGGTTCGTTATATTAGCCCGCACCCCCAGGACATGACCGTGGATCTATTTGACGTGATGGCCCAGCATCGGGACAAGATTGCATGGGGGGTGCATTTCCCTCTGCAGTCTGGTTCAAACGCTATTTTGCAATCGATGCTACGCAACTATACGGTTGAGCAGTACTTGGAACAAATTGGCTGGCTGCGTGAGCGCATGCCAACGGCAACCATTTCTACCGATATAATTGTTGGGTTCCCTGGCGAGACGGAGGCCGATTTTCAGGCAACGATGGCTGCTTTAGAGGCAGTGCGTTTTGACTTGATCTATTCCTTCATCTATTCACCACGCAAGTACACCCGTGCGGTCCGGATGGCCGATGACTGCCCGCCCGAGGTAAAGAGCTCACGCCTAGAAGCCCTGCAAAAGCGCCAAACCGAGATTGCCCTTGAGCAAAATGCAAAGAATATTGGCAAAAAGCTGCGCTGCTTAGTTGAAAAACGGCTAGAGCATGATAAACTCTTAGCAAGAACAGAAGGAAATATCAGAGTTCTGTTTGATGGGCCAGATAGCCTGATTGGCACGTTCGTTGAACTTGCTATCACTGGCGCAAGTCCACAGCAGTTACATGGTTCTTTTACTGCTCCTTCGGTCACGTGCTAGTGGGAGGGCGGCATAGCCAAGTGGTAAGGCAGGGGTCTGCAAAACCCCGACTCACCGGTTCGATTCCGGTTGCCGCCTCCATCTTTGACAGTGTGCCGGGATGGCGGAATTGGTAGACGCAAGGGACTTAAAATCCCTCGAGCCTAAAGCTCGTGCCGGTTCGAGTCCGGCTCTCGGCACCATCTTTTATTGCAAGATCTGTTGGTTGTTCGCACGACGCTCATGGTGCAAGACAGCGTCTGGCGTGGGGCTTTTTCAAGCTGGATGCTTGACAAATCTTTCGAGTTGAACAATCATGTGATAAGAAGTTGAAAATACGTTGTGGAAACGTACGTTGTAAAATATGTGTATCGTCAAATGTTGTTAGGACGAGGAGATTTCTATGAACAAGGCCGCCTTAATTGAGCACATGGCTAAAGAAACAAAATTGCCTAAAACAGCGTGCAAGGCTGCTGTTGAGTCCTTTATCAGAGCAGTTGAAACTTCTCTTAAAAAAGGTAAATCAATCGTATTGACCGGTTTTGGTACATTTGCTGTCATGCGCCGCAAAGAGCGCGTAGGCATCAACCCAGCAACTGGCAACAAGATGAAGATTGCTGCTAAAAAAGTGCCAAAATTCAAAGCTGGCAAGCGCTTGAAAGATTTGGTTGCTTAGTTTAAGCTCTAAGTAACGAAGATTTGGAGAAAGGCAGGTCCGGAAGGCCTGCCTTTTTTCTTTGTAATTGCTTTTAAACAACAAGGTATTTTATGTCTATTCGTCATTATTTAGTCGCTTTTGCTTTAGCTGTAAACAGCATGTCAGTGGCTTTTTGCGATGAAAGTCAGCCTACAAAGCCCGCAGAGGCTCCTACGTTTGAGGCTTTCCCCATGCAAGAGCATGCCATTGCTAAAGAGTATTTAGCATGCGATCCTGATAGCTGGTCTGACGCAAAGCGGATTCCGATCGGTCCGCTGGGGCTTACCAATCTGGTGGTGCCTCCTGAGGAGGCGATGCCTGCCTTTTTTGGCATGCTGCGCCGTTTGATGGATAGAATCAGAGAATTCGCTCCTTCCAGAGCAAAAAAGATGTCGCAGCCTATGGTTGTGATTCAAGCTGCTAATCCTGCAGCAAAGGAGTCGGCCCCAATGGGTGTCAAGGTTGATACCACCTTTCCAAATGCGTTTGCGCTAGAACTTCCTCCTTTCCTTGGCCCTGTGGTGATGATGGGGGGCTGGGTGCTTACTCGCCTTGATGAAGATGAAATTGAGATGATCTTAGCCCATGAATTAGGGCATCTGGTCAAAAGACATAGCCTAAAACTAGCGACTTCGGCTGCTTTGTTGAGCGGTATGGCCCTCTTCCCATTTGGCACGCTGGCCAGAACAAAACTTTCCCGTATGTGGGAAGCAGAGGCTGACGCACTGGCAACTAAGCTGGTTAATAAACCGGAAAAGCTCATTTCAGGGCTGAAAAAGATACAATCTAACCATGGTGTGGGCGACCTGTCGGCGCCATTCTCTTGGCTCAGTACCCATCCACCAGTCAGAGAGCGTGCCCAGGCGGTGGGGGTTTCGTTCGATGAACCAAGTGTGCCGGCAACCGAGTCAGCTGCTAATGCCTAATTTCTAGCTTCTTATGTCCGCTATGTGCTACAGTTTGCAAAACTGTAGCATGTTTACGGAAGAAGGAGCGCTCATGGCGGCTGTATCCAATGTTTTTGAACAGAGCAAAAAGATGCTTAGTGATTTCGACTTGAAGAAATGGGCCGAGCAGATAGGGGGCTCTTCCTCAGAAGCTATAGAGGCTGCCGTCTATTTTGGGCTCTGTTTTGCCATTGGCTTTCTATTTAAAAAATATTTTAAACTTGTATTCATCTGTCTGGTTATTTCTGGCTTTGTGGTGCTTGGTTTAGAATACCTTAAGCTGGTCGCTATTGATTGGCAAGCTATTAAGGCTACCATGGGTATTTCGGCCGGCATGGATCTGAATGCCATGGTGACTGCATTTTTCGATTGGATGAAGGCGCATCTCCTTTTATTCGTTTCCTCGGTAGTGGGGTTTCTGATTGGCTACAAACTTGGCTAATAATCTTGCCTGAAAGGCAGGGACGATGGTGCCAGCGGGCCATGCGCATCAGTTGTTGAGTGCTGACCAACAGCACCTGCAAGGACTAGTGCCAGATGGCGTTATTGCAGCTGTTGACGCGTTGCTGTACCGCGCTATTGAACGCGGTGCCTCCGACATTCACATTCAACCGCATGAGCATGTGCTCGTTGTACGCGAGCGTATCGATGGCCATTTGTACGATGCCCAGCATATTGATAACGATCTAGCACCCCAGCTGATTTCACGCATCAAAATCATGGCCAGTATGGATATTGCACAACGTCGTTTGCCTCAGGATGGGCGGATGCAAGTAGTCTTCCATCCAGCGGTCGGTGCTGAGCGGGTTATTGATGTGCGCGTTGCAACCTTTCCTATCTTTTTTGGCGAAAAGCTGGTGCTGCGGTTGCTTGACCAGGAAACACGTTTATTGAGCTTAGCAGGCCTTGGCCTCAGCCAGACCTTGCTCCCACGCGTAGAACATCTTATTGCACGTCCTCATGGCCTCTTTCTTGTTACCGGTCCAACGGGGTGTGGCAAAACCACCATGCTGTACGCATTGCTTACGTGCTTAAATGCTCGCGATAAAAACATAGTAACGATTGAAGATCCTATTGAATATCTGTTGCCGGGTGTTGCACAAAGCCAAGTGAATACCACTGCTGGCTTTACCTTTGCTAGCGGCTTGCGGGCTTTGCTCAGGCAAGACCCCGACATTATCATGCTAGGGGAAATTCGCGATCGAGAAACCGCACGCATTGCTATGGAGGCAGCGCTTACGGGTCATTTGGTCCTGAGTACCCTGCATACCAATGATGCCCCCTCAGCGGTGACCCGCCTGCTTGAAATGGGCGTGGAACCTTTTCTGATTAGCGCGACGCTGGTTGGCGTGTTGGCGCAACGGCTCGTGCGGCTCCTCTGCGCATCATGCAAACATGCGCAAGGCGTGCGCGCTGCCGGTTGCACGGCATGCAACAATATTGGTTTTAAAGGACAGACCGGTATTTTTCAATTGTTGTCTGTTGACCAAGCATTGCAATCATTCATTGCCGCCGGTGACGTTGCAGCATTGCAGGCTCACCTTGCACAGATGGGCTTAGCCACGCTGTTGCAGGATGGTTTGGAAAAAGTGGGATTAGGCCTGACGACGGAGGCAGAAGTACGAGCAGTTGCTCAGTAGATCTCTTTTGTCCATGGCATGAAATCCACGGCGATATTGTTGACGCGCATTTCCAAATGGAGGTGGTGTCCACTTGCGTATCCAGTCATGCCAATGCGGCCAATCTGCTGGCCCTGTTGGACCATGTCACCGATATTCAGGTTTTTTGCAAATGAATCCATGTGGCAGTAGACGGTAAATACCCCCAGCCCGTGGTCGATAGCAATCACGTTCCCGCTTGCTGGCGTGCGCGTCTTGACTGCAATTTTACCGTGGTGGGCCGCGTAAATCGGTGCGCGCGGGCTGTCAGCCATGTCTATGCCACGGTGATGGCGTTTGCCCAGGCCGTGCGAGGTGCGAATTTCGCCAAAGGGTGAGGTGACGTATTGCAAATTGATGGGGATGCGAAAAGGGCCAGCCCACCATTTTTGCTTTGGCGAAGCTTTGATGTACTTTGCCAGCAGCTTGCTTTCTCTGCTGCCACCGATCCCGGCGCCTGCACGTTTCAACTGTCGTAATTTGCTACGTGCTACCCTAAAGCCTCGTTGCTGTTTAAAGGAAAATGGGTTGACGGTGACGCTGCACCCCAGGCGTTTAACTTCACCCGTGCTGGTGGTTGTTTTGATAACTACTTTGTAGTCTCCGGGCGCCTGTTCGCAATCAACGGGGATGAAGCATTCATAGTAGCGATCTGCGCAAGGAATGGGTGAAAACGTATGGCTCAACCCGCCAAAGATGGTGCTTGCTGTTGCAAGCTCTTGCGGAGCCCGTATTTTAAGGTGCAGCGTGTTTCCCTGGCTGACTTGATAAGCACGGCTAATGGGGGTAGCAAGATCTTCAGAGGTAGGCAGGATAGGAGCGGGGTCGGCGTTGCGTGCAGCACCAACATACTGAGGGGGTTGATGCGCTTTGAGTGAGCGCGGGCGCATTTTTACTGCAGGAGCTTTTGTTTTTCTTCGTGCTTGGCTTGTGCGCGAGCGTGCTTTGGCGGCAAGGCCGTGTGCAGGCGGCAAGCAAAAAACGGTGAGGCATGCCAGTGCTAACAGCCTCCTAAATAAAGAAATATCCATGCCGCTCTACCTACTCTGCGGGGTTAATCCGATGTCTCCTTTTTGTCAGCACAGCGCGGCTTTAAAATATGTGCGCTGTCCACTCCATAGGGTCAACGCCGACATTGTTGATGCGCAGCTCCCAATGCAAATGGTACCCGTTAGCATAGCCAGTCATACCGACTTTTCCAAGAGGTGATCCTTTTTTAATCGATTGGCCCACTTCGACATCTGCAAAGCTGTCCAAATGTGCGTACAGGGTATGCACACCAAGCCCGTGATCAACCACTACCGTGTTGCCGGTGGTAAAATAACGATCCTTGATGATTACAATACCGTTCTGTGCCGCCCAAACAATGCTGCGGGGATAATTTGCCAGGTCAACGCCTTTGTGTAAGTAACGACCATTGATAGGGGATGTACGCACCTCACCAAAGGGTGTTGGGAAACGTTTGGCATCGATAGGCAGAAGAAACGCGCCCTTCCAGAGCTTTTGTTGTGGCGATTGCGGTAGCGCCTTAGCAATTGCTTCGCCTAGCGCTTGCATGCTTAGGCCAGCTTCCCGCTCTTGAGAAATTTTTTCTTCAGAAACGGTAAATCCCCGCTGCTTTGGAAAATCAAATGCTTTGATTTGTACATGACAAGCGACCTTCGCCTTATGTCCCGCAAGGTCCGTCACATCGGTGCTCAACATAAGGTCGCTGGGCTGTGCTTCGCAATCAATCGGCAAGAAACATTCAAAGGTAGAAGCGCCTTGCGTGATTGGGGTCAGAGGGTAGGGTCTACCATCCCAGGTGACGGTACCATGCACAAACTTTTTGTTGGTGCCTATTTGCAAGTGCAGCGTTTTGCCTTGGTAGACAGTGTACTCTCGTTGCAAGCAAGTTGCCGTGAGGGGGGTATTGTCGATGGTGACCTGAAAGGTCTGTGTGCTAGTGTTTGCGTGGTAACTGGTGTCGCGTGCGGTTATGGTTAGCACGTGCTCGCCATCTGGCACGGTGCTGGTGTCCAGGGTGACTGGGAGGGTGAACGTAGTATCTTTAACCCAGCTTTCGTGCACTTGCTTGCCGTCAAGTTCTACTGTTACAACGCCTACTTTGTAGGCGTTTTGTGCGCTCACTGTTGCGGTGATGGCGCTACCATAGGTGCCTTGTTCTTCCACGCCCGTTACCGCAAATGTCGGTGGTTCATGATGGGTGAAATAGGCATACAAACGCATACCCGCCCACCCGAGGCAGACGACAATAACGGTAGAAATGAGCAATGATTTTGCGCGATCAATAAAAGCCATAGTGCAGACAATCTGGATAAAAGTGCGATTAAAAAGATGTCCCCTAGGATAGTTTTTTTTTAAAACTACGTAAACTAAAAAGATGGCATTATACTGAGCAAAGGCATCTAGGAAGGATGGTTATGAATGAGTATCATGCTCAGGTAATTCGATTGCTCAAAGGTTTTCCCCATGCGCCCGGGGTGTATCTTTTCAAAGATGCTGACGGGCAACTCGTTTACATTGGCAAAGCAAAAGACTTGAAAAAGCGGGGCGCTCAGTATATTCAATCGCTGGGCACCGATGTTAAGACCGACACTATCTTCAGCTTCAGTGCTACCGTTGAGTGCATGACGACGCAAAGCGAGTTAGAAGCGCTTTTGCTTGAGGCAAAACTCATTCAAAGCCACCAGCCGCGCTGCAATGTGCTGCTTAAAAGTGGTCAGCCGTTTCTCTACATTTTTATTTCAAGTACTGCTGACCTGCCGACGCTTACGCTTGTGCGCAATCAACGAGCAAAAGGCACCTACTTCGGGCCCTTTCTGGAAAAAGGTTCAGCACGCAAGGTATACGATTTTCTCATAAAAACCTTTCGCCTGAAAATGTGTGGCAAGCGTATTGAAAATGGTTGTTTGTTTTACCACTTGGGTCAATGCGCTGGCTCATGCCGTTCAGACTTTGATAGGCAAGGCTACTTGGATCGCCTTGAGCTTGCCAAGCAGGCCTTGCGCCAAGGCCATAAGAAATTTTTAGAACAGTTGGAAAAGGCGATTGCGCAAAGCAACAAAGAGCTGGCGTTTGAAAAATCACGCGAGCTGCACCACTATTTGCAGGCGTTTCAAAAGGTTTTCTACTCACTTGAGCAGCGGCCTACCGACATTGAACAGATTGCCGGCAAGCACGTGTGGGTGCTGAGCGAAGACCAAGCTTCGGTATGGGTTTTTGCTGAGCGCGATGGGCTGCTGAAAAAAAGGCGCGTTTTTTATCTGCCGCCCGAGCAGCCTGCTGATCGCGAAATGCTTGAAGAATATTTCCTCAGCTTTTACCGCCTCTATGCGCCGCCAGCAACCATTCTGACCAACATCGATTTTGGCGATGCGGTGGGTAGCTATGAGCAGTTTTGCGTCAACTGGCATCAGCTGGGTTATCGGGTGAGCATCAGTCAGCCTACACAGGGCCACCTGGCTAATGTGTTGCGCTTGGCTGTGGTGCAGGTTCAGCAAGAACTGTTAAAGCAGCGTTCCCTGGCAAAACAGCTCAAGATGTTGCTCAAGCTGCCTGCCGAGCCTCATACCATCGATTGCTTTGATATTTCCCACAAACAAGGTGTTGCCATGGTTGGATCATGCGTGCGGTTTGTTGATGGGCAGCCAGATAAAAACAGCTTTCGGCGGTTCCATATCCGTACTGTCAGTGGGATTGATGATTATGCTTCATTGCGTGAGATTGTTGCTCGCCGCTATAAAGAGACCACTGATTTGCCCGATTTAATTGTGATTGATGGCGGAAGGGCC